>Ga0134121_10000019_pt1 | contig 171506 bp, 146 predicted proteins | sample KB301_FD_96463 | JGI IMG/M metagenome (GOLD analysis project Ga0134121, IMG submission 96463) | Terrestrial soil microbial communities without Nitrogen fertilizer from Kellogg Biological Station, Michigan, USA - KB3-0-1 | ecosystem: Environmental > Terrestrial > Soil > Unclassified ... | reverse complement strand
TTCGAGGACGTCGTCGTCGAGAGTCTGGACCTTCCCGCGGGCGAGCTTCTTGCGCCAGTCGCGGACGAGGTTGAGGGCGATCTGGCGGCCCCAGGCGACGAACTTGCAGTCTTCGTCGGCCGAGTCGCGCTTGCGGGTCATGAGGATGGCCATTTCCTGGTAGAGGTCTTCGGCGACCGCCGCGTCGCCGGTCATGGCGAACAGCATCCCCTCCAGGACCCGCTTGTATTGCAGGAGGTTCTTGACCAGGGTTTCTTCGCGCATATCCGAAGCTTAATGGACGCCCCCCCCCCGATCTCACCAAAAAACGCCAAAAAAAATCCCCCGGAAGACGGTCTTCCGGGGGATTGGGGTTCTCGGGATCTATTTCAGCTTGGCGGCCTCCTTGGCCGCTTCCGTGTTGGGGTACTTCTTCTGGAGGGCCGCGAGCAGCGCCGGGGCGCTCTCCTTGTCCCCCTTCTTGCTGGAGGAGAGGAGCGCTTTGGCCTGGTCGAGCATCTGCTTCGCGTTGATCTCGTCCTGGACGTCCTTGTCCTTCTTGAGCGTCGTCAGCGCCGCGGTCGCCGTCTTCTCGTAATCGGTCTTCTTGAACCATGCGGCGACCTTGGCGTACTCGACGACCGCGGCGTACTTCTTCCCCTCCAGTTCGAGGGCCTTGCCGCGCTCGAGGCCCGACTCGGCCATGGGCTTGAACTTCTCGTACATGGCCTGGATCGCCTCGTCCTTGGGGGCCTTCAGGGCGAGGGCGGCGAGATCGCCGACGCCCGGGTCGTATTGGCCGAGCTCGAGATCGCGCGCCAGCGACTTCAGCTTGTCGGGGATCTTGATCCCGTCGAAGAACATCTTGGCCTCGGGCAGGTACTTGTTGATCTCGTCAGCGATTGCCTTGTCCTCGGAAGGAGCGCCGCGATGGAGCTTGCCCGCAGGATCGATGATAAAGCACTGGTAGATGTTCTGGAGGCTGATGGTGAAGCCGAAAGGCTTCTCGGTTTCATGGTTCTCGTCCACGAAGATCGGCCACTCGAACTTGTTGGACTTGGCGTACTGCTCGACGACCGATCGGGGGTTGCCGCTGACGACGGCGAGGAAGACGACGGGCTTGTCCGCGAAGCTGTTGCGCAGCTGATTCCGACCCGGAATCTTCGCGGTGCAGCTGGGTCAGGTCTCCTCGACGAAGTAGACGAAGACCACCTTCCCCTTGAGGCGCTCGAGGCTGATCTCCTTGGCGTTGACCCAGCCCGAGCCCTTGAAGTCGATCGACTCCTGGGCCCAGGCGGCGGCCGGGACGAGCATCGCCGCCAGCATCGCCGCACTTCTTACCATCCGCATTCCGTCACCTCCTGGCACTAAGCCATTTTACCTGACAACGAACGGAACGGGCCGGATCGATCCCAAATAAGAAAGCTCCGTCCGTCTTGCGGTTTGCCCGCACGGCGGACGGAGCCTGGGAGGGAGCCTTCAGCCGTGAAGGCGGAAGATCTTGGTCGTGGGTTCGAGCCCCAGGGCCTGGAGGCAGAGGATCGTCAGGGCTCGCAGGCCCTTGGTCTTGGAGATCGACTGTTCGGGGGCGAGGGTCTGGAGACGGTCGCGCACGATCGGATCGAGGGCCTCGTCGGCCATCGCGTAGTAGGCGACGATGGGGCTCCGGTGTTCGGCGCGTTGCTCGTGGATCGCGGCGAGAACCTCGTCGGGGACGGCCTGGGAAGGGGTCAGGTCGACCACGAACAGGTTTGCCTGGTAGTGGTTCACCAGGAGGAGCGCGTCCCGGCCCCAGGAGGCGTAGCGGACGTCCATGCGGGGGTCGCGGAGGAGTTCGAACTTGAGGGTGCCGGCGAAGAGGAGATCCTCGCCCAGGAGGAGGATCTTGCGCTTCTTCTGGTGGCCGAACGGGTCGGCATGGCGGGTGCGGCGGACGAAGCGGGCGAGCTCATCGGCGGCGACGTAATAGTCGCCGGTGGTCGGGTGGCGGCGGACGGCGAGGAGGCCGTCCTGGATGGCGCGGCGGATCTCGTCCAGGGGGACATCGGCCACGTCGGCGGCTTCGGTCAGGTCATACATCCGGTTTTCCATGGTCCACCCGGTCGTCGAAACCCATACTTCATGTACACTACCCAATAAATATGAAGCCCGGGAAGCGCGTTTGTTTCCGACAAAATGGAAGAAATCCGGACCGGGGGCCTCAGTCCAGCTTCAGAACCCGACGAACCACCTTGTCCCCCTTCAGGCCCGCGTACGCCAGGAGCCTTCCTTCGGGATCGATCAGGATCGGGCCCAGTTCCCGGACCGGTTCCCCTTCCCTGGTCCCGACCCGGATCTTCGCGCCATCGTCCGAAGTGAGAACCTCGACCAGCTGATTGCTTTTCGGGACGAACATCTGCACCGCCCCCCGGAGACCGGGGTCCTCTCCATCCAGCTTCAGCACCGTCTTCTCCCCTTCCCGGATCGAGTAGAGGCATCGAGCGCCGTCCGGACTGAACTGCGGCGGACTCGACGTGGTCACGATCGACGGTTTGCCCGGCTCGACCAGAATCCCGAGCTTCCGCTTCTCCGAGACCGCGCGAAACCAATGACGCTTCCCGTCCGGACTGAGAACAGGATAGTCGGCCTTGTCGTAGAACTCCCCCTTCCGTCCGTCGACCACGATGCACCAACGGTCTTCCTGTCGGGCCGCATACGCGAACCGACGCGAGTCCCCGCTGAACGTCAGGTCCCACACTTGTTCGAAGGGAGGCCCTTCCAGCCCGTCGACGCAAACCCTCCACCCCTCTCGATGGACCGCATACGCAACCCGCTTCCCGTCGGGGCTGAACTCCACCTGGCCTGCTCCCCCCGACACCTTTCGACGGGTTTCGTCCACGACCACCGTATCGCCCTCGAGCCCCCGACCGATGTAGGCCAGTCGACGGCCCTGCTTGCTGAACGTCAGCCACTCGATCCGGCGATAGTGAGGAGAGCGGAGGCCCTCGGTGAAAACGAAGCCTTCGGTTTGATCCCGGTTCTCGGTGAAACAGGCGTACCGCGACCCGTCCGGGCTCCATTTCGCGATGATCGCGAAGTCACCGTCGAGGGCGGGCTTTCCGTCGACGATGATCTTCGTTTTCCCAGGGCTCATTTCGGTGACGATGAATCTTCCTCCGCTTCCGAGGTCCAGGTCCGGCGTGGTTGCGAAGGGACCCAGTCGCTTTCCGTCCACCACCACGAACGACTTCTCACCGAGGATCCCCACGTACCCGAAACTCTTTCCATCCATGCCGACCTGGAGAAACCGGATCTCGTCGAAAGGCTCCCCGGCCTGACCGCCCACGACGGCGAACTGCTTGCCCTCCTTGGACACCACGAAGGCGCATCGGCGGAGGTCCGAGCTGAAGAGAATCCGCCGCTCCGGAACCGGGGGACCCCCAATGACGACCTCAGCGGTGGCGCTGGGGATGGGCTCCAGCTTGGCAGCCGCCGGAAGCGTCGCGAGAGTCGCGTCCTGGAATCGATCGTCCGAAGCTTGGATGAACACGACCGAGAGGAGAATCAGCGCGGGGGACATCGATCAGACCCTACTGGATGAGGGGGACTTCCCCCGCGTCGGGCGAAACGCCCGGCTTGATCTTCGCCCGCATCTGGGACCAGGCGTCCTCGACCGTGGGCGACACCACCAGCACCTCGAGGAGGCCGAGCATCTTCAGGATCTTCATGACGTTCGGCTGCGGGGCCACGAGGATCACCTCCCCGCCCACCTTCCGGCGTTGGACCCGGAGGTTGATCAGGAAATTGATCCCCACGCTGGCGATGTAGATCATCGACCGGAGATCCAGGACCAGGAAGAGCGTCCCCGACTCCGTCAGCTCGACCGCCGCGCTCTGGAACTGGGGGAACGTGTGGGCGTCGAGCGACCCCTCGATGACCACGTGAGCGCTCTTGTTTTCCCGGGTGCCGACCCGGATGTTCATCTGGCTTTTCTTCACCTTCGCCATCTGCTGGAAGTCTACCCTCCCTCCTCTGGGCCCGGGAACGGATTCGGCGATGTGAACTCTACTATGGGTAGACGTCGTCCGCCGTGCGGTCCCATCCGTCCCCTCCGGGGCGTCGCGGTAGAGGTTTCCCCACGGATCGCGGCCGGATTCTTCCCGTTCACGGAGCGATACGACTCGAGCGTCCGCTTCAGCTCCGCCAGGTCCATCACGCGCGCTAGCGGCCGTGGGCCGAGGCCTCCGACCGGTAGAGCCGTTCGATCTCGTCGGCATCGAGCGCGCGGTCGTACACCCGGACCGCGTCGATCGCCCCCTTCGCCGGCCACCGCCATTCGTTGCCACCCGCGTTGTGGATCCCGATCCTCCAGGGCGAATCCGAAGGATCCCGGGCGGTCTTGGTGCTGACTCCCGCCTTCCGGCCCGGCCTGGCGTCCAGGTAGGCCGTCATGGATCCGGCGGCCTGATCGACGACTCCGACGATATGGTGCCAGGCGCCGGCGCCGGCCTTCTCGCTGGTCAAGGCCGCTCCCAGCGCCCGGCCCGGAGGCCGGTGCTGCACCATGAAATCCCCGCTGTCCAGGTAGCTCAAACCGCCCCAGCTCCACGACAGCAGCCGGTGGCCCGACTCGGCCTGCGCCGGCCGCTCGTCGGGCCGGTACCAGAGCGACGCCGTCCAGTTCCCGTCACGGAGCCGGTCGAGCCCCGCCGTGCCTGCGAGTTCGACATGTCCGTTCGCTCCGTCGAACGTCAGGACGCCGTCAACCCAGCGGGCGCCGCCAATCAGCCGCCCGGGGCGCCCATTCCCGGAGGAGTCCTCGAGCGATCCGTCGCGCAGCTTCCAGTGGGCGACCAGACCGCGGGTCCGCTCGTCGACCGGCGCCGGCGTCAGCGGCGCTTTGGCCGCCACTTTCCGCGCGTCGTCGAGCTGGGACTTGAAGAACAGCGCAATGCCGATCGCAGCGATGAGCGCGACCGCCGCCGCGGCCGCGATCCAGACCGACGACTTCCGGATCGAGACTTGTTCGGTCGGCGGCAGCACCACATGGACCGAGTCGCCCTTGAGCCACCGCGTGAGATCGGTCGCGAGCGCCTCGGCGGTGGAATACCGGTCCTCGGGCTTCTTCGCGAGGCACTTGAGGCAGACGTTTTCGAGAGACTTGTCGACCCCGAGCCCCGCCTTGAGGACGCTCGACGGCGGCGGAACGGGATTCTTGGAGGCCTTCAGAAGGATCTCGATGGCCGTCTCGCCCGTGAACGGCTGCTGGCCCGTGAGAATCTCGTAGAGCATGACCCCCATCGCGTAAATGTCGCTGCGATGGTCGGCGGACTTGAGGCCGAGCGCCTGCTCGGGGCTCATGTAGGACGGCGTGCCGATCACCGTCCCCGTCGCCGTCAGCGAGAGGCTGACGTCCTGCCCCACCGACTTGGCCAGGCCGAAGTCGCTGACGTGCGGCTGCTCGCGGTCGTCGAGCAGGATGTTCTCGGGCTTGAGATCGCGATGGATGACCCCCTGCTGGTGGGCGTGGTGGATCGCGACGGCGACGTCGCGGAGGATCTCGACCTGGCGGCGGATCGTCGGCGTCCCGGCCTTGCGCCACTTCCCGAACGACCGCCCTTCGATGAGCTCCATCGCGAGGTACCGCCTGCCGTCGATGATCCCCGCCTCGTAGACGCTGACGATGTTCGGATGCTTCGGCAGCTTCGCGGTCAGCTTCGCCTCGCGGAGGAACCGGTCCTCTTCCACCCGCGATTCCACGGCATCGGCATTGGGGCTGAGGAGGAGCGTCTTCAGCGCGACTTTGCGGCCGAGTTCCCGGTCGACGGCCGCGTAGACGATGCCCATCCCGCCTCGGCCCAGTTCCTTGTCGAGGGTGTACTTGCCGAGGGTGGCGGTCTTCCGCTCCTCGGAGAGCATCTCGACCTGGTGGTCCTTGATGTAGCCCTTCTCGAGGAGGATCTGCGGGAGCGACGAGGCGCCGCCGCCGGCCGCCCGGCGGGTCTGTTCTTCGAGGGCGTCGTAGAGCTGCTGGGCCGAGATGAGCCCCCGGTCCAGGGCGATCTGCCCCAGCTTCAGGGTCTTCTCATCGCGGGGTTCGCCGCCCACCTCGCCCTCCGTCCGGGAAATGAGCCACCGATTATGACATATCGGCAGCAAGCGGGTCGAGGACCGAAATCGGCTAGGCGATGAGCTCCTTCACGACGTGGCCGTGGACGTCCGTCAGGCGGAAGTCGCGGCCCGCGTACCGGTAGGTGAACTTCTCGTGGTCGAAGCCCATCAGCTGGAGAATCGTCGCCTGGAGGTCGTGGACGTGGACGCGCTTTTCCACCGACTTGAAGCCGAACTCGTCGGTCGCGCCGTGGACGTAGCCGCCCTTCGAGCCGCCGCCCGCCAGCCAGGTCGTGTAGCCCCAGTGGTTGTGGTCTCGCCCGTTGATCTTGCCGGCGTTCGAGCCGGGGGTCGGCATCTCGACCGTCGGGGTCCGGCCGAACTCGCCGCCCCAGATCACCAGCGTGTCCTCGAGCATCCCGCGCTGTTTCAGGTCCTTGAGGAGCGCGCCGAGCGGCTGGTCGAGCTCGCCGCACAACCGGCGGTGGCCCACCTCGAGGTCGTCGTGGTTGTCCCACGGCTGGCCGGCGCCCGACCAGACCTGGACGAACCGCACGCCCTTCTCGATCAGCCGGCGCGCGATCAGGAGCTGCCGCGCCTGGGTCCCGTTGCCGTACATGTCGCGGATCGACTTGGGCTCGCGCGTGATGTCGAACGCGTCGGTCGCGTCCATCTGCATCCGGTAGGCCAGCTCGAACGACTGGATCCGCGCCTCGAGCTGCGGGTCGCGCTGCCGCGCCTCCTCGTGCTTCCGGTTGAGCTCCATCAGGAGGTCGAGCTGGCGCCGCTGCTCCTCGGGCGCGGTGAAGTTGTTCCGGATGTGATCGATCAGCTTCTGGACGTCCGTGTGCTGCGTGTCGATGTAGGTCCCCTGGTAGACGCCCGGCAGGAAGCCCGCCTGCCAGTTCTGCGACTCCTGGATCGGATAGCCGCCCGGGCACATCGCGATGAAGCCGGGCATGTTCTGGTTCTCGCTGCCCAGGCCGTACGTGAGCCACGACCCCATGCTGGGCCGCACCAGCCGCGCCTCGCCGCAGTTGAGCAGCAGCAGCGACGGCTCGTGGTTCGGCACGTCGGCGTGCATCGACCGGATGACGCAGAGGTCGTCCGCCGACTGCGCCGTATGCTTGAACAGCTCGCTCACCTCGAGGCCGCTCTGGCCGTACTTCGCGAACTTGAACATCGACGGGAACGCGTTCCCGGTCTTCCGCTCGGTCTTGTAGTTCTCGATCGGCAGCGACTTGCCGGCGAACTTCGCCAGCGCGGGCTTCGGGTCGAACGTGTCGACGTGCGACGGCCCGCCGTTCAGGAAGATGTGGATGATCCGCTTCGCCTTCGCCGGGAAATGGGGCTTTCGCGGCTTGAGCGGATTCAGGCCCGCGGCGTCGTCGCCCGCGAAGGCCGACCCGATCATGTTCGACATCGCCAGGGCGCCCATGCCGATGCCCGAGCGGCAGAGCAGCTCGCGCCGCGTCATCAGCCCGGGATACCGCCGTTCCAGATCCATGAGTGCTCCTAGTCGACGAACATGAATTCGTTGGCGAGCAGCAGCACCTGGGCGTAGCGCTCCCACGCCGTCAGGGTCTTGCGCGGCTTCGCCTCCGGGCCGCGGAACTCGGCGGCCGCGCTCCACTGCTGCGTCCCGCCCGCCGCGTTGCCCGGAGCCTCCACCAGGCGGATCACCGGCGCCCAGACGAACGAGTCGCTGGTCTCGTTCTCGCGGCAGTCGACGACGAAGTCGATCGTGTCGCCTTTCTTCACCTCGATCCGGCTCATCATCGTCTCGGCGTCCGTGTTGTGGGCCGTCCACGAGGCGAGCTCGCCCGCCTGGCTCGACACGATCCGGGCCCGCACGCCGTCCCCGTCCTTCTGGCGGTGGCCGAGCATGCCGTTGACCGCGATCGCGCCGTCGCAGGGCGCGGTCCAGCGGCGGATCGCGCCGCCGATCGACGCGTTCGCGGGATGGCCGCCCTCGGCGGTCAGCAGCACCCAGCCGAGCTTCGCGTCGGGCAGCTTCGCGCTCCCCTGCCACGCCATGCCCGTGAAGTGCGGGAGCGGCTTGAAATCGACGACCTTCTTCGCCGCCTCGTCGTAGCGGCCCACGCCGTACTGCCAGATCGAGGGCGCGCCCGCGACGGGCCGCTCGCTCTTGAGCTCGCTGCCCAGGTAGCGGCGTCCGATCGCCAGCTCGTCCGCCGACGGCGCGCGGCCGTAGATCAGTGCGTAGAGTTTTCGGATCCGGCCGTCGAGGTCGTCGGCGTCGAGGCGCTTCACGAGCGCGCCCACCTGCTCCGTGATGAACGGGCTGTTCATCAGGAAGAGGGCCTGCTGCGGAACCGTCGTCGTGTACCGCTGCGGGCTGTGGGTGTCGAGGCTCGCGAAGTCGAAGTTGCGGAACGTCGCCGGCAGGTTCTGGCGGTCGATGAAGAGGTAGACCGACCGCCGCTTGGCGTACGTCTCCTGCGTCGGATCGCCGACCGTGTTGACGATCGTCTCGGCCTGCTGCTTCTGCTTGGAGGTCGGGTTCTCGCTGAGTTGGACCGACCGGCCGCCCATCGCGAGATCGATCTGGCCGGAGGCCCAGAGGACCGAGTCGCGCATCCCCTCGAAGTCGAGCCGCTGGCGCGCGACCTTCCAGACCAGGCGGTTGTCCGGATCCTTCTCCTTGTAGGCCGCCACGTCGTCGCTCCGCTGCTGCCAGGCGGCGGAGGTCATCATCAGCTTGTGGAGCTTCTTGATCGACCACCCGCCCTCCACGAACCGCAAGGCCAGCCAGTCGAGCAGCTCGGGGTGGGTCGGCGGCTCGCTGCGGAAGCCGAAGTCGCTCGGCGTCCGGACGATCGCGGCGCCGAAGTGGTAGCCCCAGACGCGGTTGGCCATCACGCGCGCGGTCAGGGGGTTGTCCTTCGACGCGATCCGCTGCGCCAGCTCCAGCCGGCCGCTACCCTCCTTGAAGGGCTCGCGCTTGTCGGGCGAGAGGATCGCGAGGAACTGACGGGGGACCTTCTCGCCGATGTTGTTGGGGTTGCCGCGGACGAACACGCTCGGCTCCATCACGGCGCCGTCCTGGAGCGTCATCGCCCGCTGCGGAGCGCCGGGATGGCTCGCCTTCAGGGCGTCGACCTTGTTCTCCAGCTGGCGCTGCTTGTCGCGGTCGGCGCGGTTGTAGAGCTTCTCGACGTCGGCCAGCGCGACCACGACGGGGCTGTCGGCGGCCTTGAGGAGCTCGGACTTCGCCAGCTCCGCGGCGAGCTTGTCGGCGGTCTCGCGCACCGGCTTCTCGCGCCATTCGGCGAAGAGCGGGTCCTTGGTCTTCTCCAGGTAGACCTTCCACCTCTCGATCATGGTGGCCAGGAGGTCCTTCTTCTGGGCGAAGGCGCGCATCGACTCGTCGCCCTTCATCGACTTCGCCTCGTGGGCGGCCAGGAGGTAGTCGGCGATCGACTTCGGCTGCTGGAGCGAGGCGAGGATCTTCGCGTGGCGCTCCTCGCGGTACTTCGTCACCTCGCCCTGGAGCTTCGCGACCTCGGCCTCATACGCCGCATTCTCGGGCGTCTTCACGGCGCCCGCGATCAGCGGCTGATCCTTGGGCTCGATGGAGCTCGCGAAGACGCCGTAGAGCGAGTAGTAGTCTTTCGTCGGGATCGGGTCGAACTTGTGGTCGTGGCACCGCGCGCAGGCGACGGTCAGGCCCATCGTCCCGCGGCAGAGCACGTCGAGACGGTCGTCGATGATGTCGGGCAGGCGATTGAGGAATCGGCGGCCGAGCGTCAGGAAGCCCATCGCCGCGAGCGCGGATTTGTCGTCGCCGAGCTTCAGGCGGTCCGCGGCGATCTGCTGGAGGAGGAACTGGTCGTACGGCAGGTCGTCGTTGAGCGCCTTGATGACCCAGTCGCGGTAGGTGTAGGCATACGGATAGCGCCGTTCCTCCTGGAAGACGTAGCCCTTGGTGTCGGAGTAGCGGGCGATGTCGAGCCAGTGGCGGCCCCACCGCTCGCCGTACCGCGGCGAGGCGAGCAGCCGGTCGAGCACCTTCTCCCACGCGTCGGGCGACTGGTCGGCGACGAACGCGTCGATCTCCTCGATCGAGGGCGGAAGGCCGAGGAGGTCGAACGACGCGCGGCGGATCAGCGTCCGCCGATCCGCAGACGCCTGGGGAACCATGCCGGCGGCTTCGAGTTTCGCGAGGACGAACGCGTCGATGGGATTCTTGCCCCAGTTTTTCCTCGTCACGGCGGGGATCGCCGGTTCCTTCGGCATCTGGAACGCCCAGTGCTGGCGCGCCTTGGCGAGGTCGATGCCCTTGGTCTCGACGCCGCCGCGCGGATCGGGCGCGCCGCGGCGCACCCACGCTTCGAAGTCGGCGATCACCTCGGGGGCGAGCTTCGGCCCCTTCGGGGGCATCTTGAGTTCGTCGTCCTTGCCGTAGCGGATCGCCTTGATGAGGACGCTCCGGTCGGGATCGCCGGGGATGACGGACGCGGCGCCCGACTCGCCGCCCTTCAGGGTGCCCTCGCGGGTGTCCAGCCGGAGGCCGGCCTTGATCTTCTTGCTGTCGGCGGAGTGGCAGCTGTAGCACTGGTCGATGAGGACCGGGCGGATCTTCTTCTCGAAGAACTCGAGGCCCTCGGCGTCGACGGCCGGGGCCTTGGGCTTGTCCTGGCCGAAGGCGCCCAGGGAAAGGAGCCCGAGAACGACGACGACTCTGGCGACGTTGCTCACCCTCGTTGCGAGTCCTAACTATCAGTAGAGGCTCCGCCGGATTCCCGCTCTCACCCCTTTATACACCCGCGGAAAACTTCGGGTTTTTTGCGTCTTCAATTCGTTCCGCGAGGGCCGCGGGCGTTTCAATGTTGGGCGGATATTGATTGCGCCGAAAGCCTCTACCTATTCTAATCTCTGGAACAGAATAGCGGGGAGCGGTCGGGGCGTTACCCGGGTGGATCATGCCATTCGCAGACAAGGCGTTGAAGTGCAAGGACTGCAACGAAGATTTCATCTTCACCTCCAAGCAGCAGGAACATCACGCGAAGCTCGGACTCCGGAATGAGCCCAAGCGGTGCATGATCTGCCGCCAGGTCGCGCGGATGAGGAACGACGACCGCCGCGGCGGGCCCCGCCCCCCGCGCCGGTTCGGGCCCCCCGGCGAAGGCGGTCCTCCCCGTCACGGCCCTCCCGGCCCCGGCGGCTTCCGCGAGGGACCCCGTGAAATCTTCATGGCCACCTGCGCCGCCTGCGGCAAGCAGACCGATCTTCCTTTCAAGCCGCGCGGCGACCGTCCCGTCTACTGCCGCGACTGCTTCCGCAAGCAGCGCTGATCCCGACAAATCGACTTCTTTGATTTGTCGGCCCATTCTTTATACCACGATCCAACCCTACGGTAGGATTTGACCAATCGCTGTACCTGGGGGTAGCCCCAAGTCGCCCCATCTAGCGGATCGGACGTCCGCCAAGGGGGGCGGCGGCATGGCACGGGAATTGCCATATCTCCCCCATGGACGCCCGGACCGCGCTGGCCACGATCGCCCGGCAGATCGAATCCGCCAAGATCCTCGCGGGATTCGAGGGGCGCAGGCGCGCGTCCTCCGGGTCCATCGCCGCCGTGCTCCGCACGCTCCGCGTCACCTACCTTGCGGTGTCGGCGGGGCTGGACCCCGGACGGGACGCCCACCATCTTTTCATCCTCAATGTGAACTCGACGGGCGACCACGCCCTGACCCAGGCTGGCCTGCCCGTGCCTGTCAATGCGCCCTACCTCGCCTACCTGTTCTGGACCGCGGGCGTCGAACTGACGGCCGGACAGATGCTCTTCCTCGAGCCCGACCTCGCCAAGGACGCGGTCGAGGAGGCGCTGGGCGTCCTCGCCCTGGAGCAGGCGTTCAACGAGCGCGAGCGGCTGCGGCAGCGGGACGACGCCGACGCGCTCCGGCGGCTCGAGGCGAGCGCGAACCTGATCTGGGACCGGAAGATCGAACTCGTCGCCGCCAGCCTGCTGGCGGACGAATATCTGGAGCGGACGCAAGCCCTGGCGGGGCCCGAGGAAGCCGCCTGATCGTTGGAGGTGCCGTTATGATCGTACGTCAATGGATGTCCACGAACTACGCCCTGCTGCCCATCGAAACTTCGCTGCCCGACGCGCTCCGCTTCCTGAATTCGAGAGGCGTCAACCTGGTCGGCGTCCTCCGCCACGGCCACATGGCCGGCGCGGTGACGCGGGCCGAGATCTACGAGATGCTCGAGAGCGGCGACCCGATGACGCTGCTGAGCCGGAAGACCCTGGCCTCGGTCGTCCCGCCATCGGTGTCCGTCGTCTTCGTCGACGATCCGCTCGACCGCGCCGCCCGGCTCATCGTCGAGCGCGGACTGCCCGCCATCCCGGTCATGGACCGCGACGAGATGGTCGGCATCCTCACGCCGACCGACGTCTGCCGCGCCGTGAGCGAGACGATCGGATCGCGCGGCGTCGACGCGCCGGTGGTGATGACGATGACCGTCTCGCGCAAGGCGGACCTGCTGGAGGAGATCGAGCGGCGCAGCCTCGGCCACTCGATCGTCAGCGCCGTCGCCTATCCGACGTCGTCCCAGGAGATGCACGTCATGCTGCGGATGAAGACCGACGCGCCGGTCGCGATCGAGAAAGTCGCGTAGCGCTCTACTTCCCCAGGAGATAGGGTTCCCAGAGGTAGTAGCAGCGGAAGCCGAGCAGCTTCCGCGCCTGGTCGAAGTCGGAGCCCGGCAGACCCGTCGACTGCACCGAGGCCGAGTACTCGTTGTCCAGCTTGCCGGGACGGCGCGAGTACATGACCAGCTTCGCCTTCGTCACGTTCGCCCGCGACTTCGCCTCGCCGAACGCGTCCACCAGGTAGCCGATCCGGTCGACCAGCTTCGTGTCGAACGCCTGCTGCGCGGTGTAGACCCGTCCGTCGGCGAGGGCCCGGACCTGCGACTCCGTCAGTCGCCCCTTTCGTCCCTCGGTCACGACGCAGACGAACCGGGCGTAGAACTGGTCGATCAGGCCCTGAAGCAGCTTCTTGTCCTCATCGGTCATGGTGCGGAACGGCGACCCCATGTCCTTGTTCGCGCCGCTCTTGAGGGCTTCGACCTTCACGCCGATCTTCTCCATCAGCCCGACCAGCGAGATATGCATCGAGATGACGCCGATCGAGCCCGTGATGGTCGTCGGATGGGCCACGATCGCGTCGCAGGCGCTCGCCAGGTAGTAGCCGCCCGACGCCGCGACGCCCATGAACGCGGCGACGACCGGCACCTTCTTGCGCTGCTTGAAGGCGACGAGCTCGTTGTAGAGGATGTCGCTCGTCGTCACGTCGCCGCCGGGGCTGTCGATCCGGATCAATACGGCCCTCACGTCGGCGTCCTGCTCGGCGAGCCGGAGCTTCTCGACGAAGGCGACGACCTGGGACTCCTTGGTGGAGAAGAGCGACTCTTCCTGGTCGCTGGTGAGCACCCCCTGGACGTCGATCAACGCGATCTTCGCCCCGACCGAGGGATCGCCCTCGATGACCTTCTCCTTGTAGTCGCCGCGCTGGCCGCCGATGCCGACGTCGACCGAGATGCAGCCGGTGAAGGCGAGGACGGCCAGGATCGATGCTCTCATGGGATCTCCCTATCAGGTGGTTCTTCCATGATACGGAGCATCCCGGACTTGGAACAAAGCAAACGGGAACAAAAACGACGGTCTTTTTTGTTCCGGTTCCGGGTCAGCGGGCGACGTAGGCCTGGAGGCGCTTCCTGCCCTCGGCGGAGAGGCCCAGGAGGTCGATCTCGATCTTGAGCTGGGCGGCCGAGCCCTGGCCGGCGATATAGGAGTTCACGCGCGCGGCGGCGGTGGAGTTGAGGAAGTCCTTCTCGTTCGGGAAGATCGCCTTGAACTCCTTGATCAGGTCCTCGGTGCACCGCAGCTCGTACTTCTGGTGGTAATCCTCGGCCAGCCAGAACGTCGTCAGGGGCAGGATCGCCGTCTTGACCTCGCGGCCCAGCTTCTGCTCCATCTTCGCCTTGCTCGCCAGGATCGCCTTCTTCTGCGCCTCGCCGTCGTAGAAGATCGCCGACATGTACTGCCGGCTCCACGAGGTGGCGCACGGATTGTGGCTGAGCCAGATGCGGTCCAGGATCTGGTCGAACGTCAGCTTCGTCGGATCGTAGTCGATCTGGATCGATTCGCTGTGGTCGCCGAGGTTGTGGTACGTGGGGTTCTTCAGCGATCCGCCGCAATAGCCCACGCGCGTGCGGATGACTCCCGGCAGCGCCCCGAACTGGGCGTCGGGCGTCCAGAATCAGCCGACCGCGAACGTGGCGGTTTCGACCTTCGCCGGCGCGGCCGCATCGATGGGAGGCACGGTGCCGGCCATGAGGGCGGGAGTTTTCAGGATGGTCACGGGCTCACCTTCCCTGGAGGAACAGCCGAGGACGGCCGCCAGCAGGAGCGCCGGGATCGTCCTCTTCATCACCCCTATTCTACGGAACAAGTATCAAAACTGCGACGCAGATTTGTTACCTGGCGAGCGGGTGTGTCACATTTTGACACGGGGGGCGGCGATACTGAGGGTGAAGGGTTCACCACCCTCTCTCCTCGAGGCCGAATCAGCTTCCCCCGATTCGGCCTTTTTTATTTCACCACGCCCAGGCTGGGCGGCAGGTGGATCTTCTCGACGAGTTCGCCGTCGGACCAGATCCCGGAGAGCGACGGGAATTCGTAGCGGTCCGGCACCACGTCGGTGAGCACCAGCGTGCGGTGGTGGGCGTACGGCTTTCCGTCCAACAGATAGAGCGGCACGATCGTGACGGTCCGGGGCTCCGGCTTTCCCTGCCCGGCCAGATTCACCCACTCGGTAAAGAGCCGTCCCCACGGCTTCGGAGGGCCGACCAGGATGAGATTGGGCCACTTCGTCACGCCGATCACCTTCCGCGTCGACGCCGCGATCCCGCCTTCCTCGTAATCCTGGACTTCCGTCTCAGTCTTGAGGCCGCCGACGGATTTGAAAAAGGCCGTCTCGGTCCGCGCCTGCGGATCTTCGATCGTCACCGCAAAACCGAAGAACGGCAGCGGATCCTTCCAATCCCCTCTTGCCGGGCCGGGAGGAGGCGGAGGAAGGGGATTTTCGTCGTTCGGCTGCAACGTGCCGCCCGCGATCTGCGCTTCGAGCGTCGCATACGGCACCACGGCCTTCGGATCGTCGATGACGTACATCACCGGCCCTTCCACCTCCACCCCGTACATCCGCACCGGCGACTTGGCCTCGTCGAAGATCGTCACCGGGATCGTCCGTCGGTCCCCCGTCTGCGACCACCTCACGAGCTCGGGATTGAGCCCGTTGGGCGACGCGATCGTGAACCGAGCCCGCCTCGGCCGTCCGATCGGCGACAGCGGAAGATCCTGCGGATCGATCGACACCTCGCGGATCATCGTCTTCGCCTCGGGCGCGCCGGGGATGTCGACCGAGAACGGGTGGCGCGGCGACGGATCGACGGGCTTGAGGTCCGTCCAATGGGTGTCGAGCGTCAGAATGCGGGGCTCCCCCGGCTTCGGGGTCCCGCGCTTGGTCGACTTCAGCGTTCCCACCCAGAGCTTCCGGCTCCAGGTGATCGGAACGGCCTGGCCGACCAGCCTCTCAAAGTTCCCGATGATCTCGTCCGGCGTGGACCCTTCTTCATAGGTGTCGAAGAGGAGCTCGAACCTCATCGTCTGGGGCTCCCCCGACGTGAACTCCAAGGTGGGCGCGTCACCTTCAACGTTCTTGTGCTTTTCCCAGGGCACGGACTTGTCGATGGTCAGTTCCTTGGGATTGAAGTACACCTCGATCGACCCGACCCGAGCCTGCACATCCAGCTGGTTCAGGTGGAACGTCACTTTCTCAGCCCGGTGCGGGGACGCCTGGGCCGGCACGAGGAACCAGACGAGACACGCGACCGGAAGAATCGGCAGAGCGAGGATGCGGGCCATCCTGTTCCCTCCCTGAATGGCGTGGCAGAGATCATAGACCGGTGCGGAATGCGAAGCAACGACGAACATTGACGTCGTGTAACACATCCGTAAGCTGGGGATATCCAGCTCGGAATTCAACGAAAGGATCAGAGCCCATGCGCACGCTCCTTGCCGTCGCAGTCATCGGACTCCTGTGCGGGATCGCGACCTCCGCCCCCGCCCTCCAGGAGAAGAAGAAGAAGAAAATCGTCTTCGTCGCCGGCGGCCCCAGCCACGGCTACGGCGACCACGAACATCTCGGCGGGTGCATGCTGCTGGCCAAGTGCCTCAACGAGAGCGGCCTCCCCGTCGAAGCCGTCGTCACGAAGGACAACGGCTGGCCCAAGGACGCGACCGTCTTCGAGGGCGCGGACGCGATCGTGATGTACTCCGACGGCGGCGGCGGCCACATGGCCAACAAGAACCTGGCGCAGGTCGACCCCCTTGCGAAGAAGGGCGTCGGGATCGGCGCGATCCACTACGCCGTCGAGACCGTCAAGGGCGAGCCCGGCGACAAGTTCCTCGCCTGGATGGGCGGCTACTTCGAGATCAACTGGTCCGTGAATCCCCACTGGTCGGCCAAATTCGAGAAGCTGCCCGACCATCCGGTCACGCACGGCGTGAAGCCGTTTGAAACCAACGACGAGTGGTACTACCACATGCGGTTCCGCGAGGAGATGAAGGGCGTCACCCCGATCCTGACCGCCGTGCCTCCCGACTCCACCCGGAAGGGGAAGGACGACGCCCATGGCGGGAATCCCACGGTGCGGGCGGAGATCGGCAAGAATACGCCGGAGCACGTGATGTGGGTCAGCGAGAACGAGGGCGGCGGCCGCGGGTTCGGCTTCACGGGCGGCCATCGCCACTGGAACTGGAAGAACGACGACCAGCGCAAGGTGATGCTCAACGCGATCGCCTGGATCGCGAAGCTCGAGGTCCCCGCCGACGGGGTCCCGTCCAAGACTCCGACCCAGGAGGAGCTCGAGGCGAACCTCAAGCCCAAGCCGGCGCCGAAGGAGAAAAAATAGTCTCCCGCCCCGGGATCGTGCTAGAATCCTCGTCCATAATCCTATGAAGCACCTGTCGATCGCGGCGCTCCTGATGTTCGCCGTCTCCTGCTCCACGAGCACCGACGTCGAATACCACGGCGTGCGGACCGTGGTCCATCCGCCGGACGTCAACCACGACACGGGCGGCGATCTCCAGTACCTGGCCTACTGCCTCGACGAGGAGCGGGCGCTCAGCGACTGGTGCAACAGCCGCTCCGAGGCCCAGTCGAAGGCCAGCGATTACCAGAGCGAACATCCGGACCGCAAGACCACGATCCTCTGGCGCCAGAAGCCCGGCGGCCGGCTGATTCCCAAGCATCCTCGCGGGTAATCCCGGCGTCCAATCGACCATGAAGCGGTTTTGGCCGCTCGCCTTCCTTGTCCTTCTGTTCGGCGCCCTCGCCCTGAGGCCGACGCCGGAGCTCCGGCACCCTGCCCCCATCCTCGTCCATTCGATCCCGCAGCCGATCGACGAGCCGCCGGTTCCCGTGGTCGCGCCGGCGCCGATCGAAAACAGCGTCGAACGGCCCGATCCCGAGCCCGCCCCGGAACGGCACGAAGACGCCATGAAGCGGAGTGCGGTCGGCGCCTCCATTCTCTGGCTGGCAAAGCATCAGAACGAGGACGGAAGCTGGGGGGATCTGCCCGCGACCGTCGGCGGCCGCGCGATCGGTCGAACCGGCGTGACCTCCCTCGCGCTCCTGACCCTGCTCGGCGCCGGCTACAGCCATCTGTCGAAGGACGAATACGACGGCGACAAGTCGATGGGCCGGCTCATCACGAAAACCCTGAAGTGGTTCCTGCAGGATCAGCGTGACGACGGGACGTTCCGGTCCGGCTACGATCCCGGATTCGACCAGGTCCTCGCCACGCTGGCGCTGAGCGAAGCGTACGGGATGACGGCGTCCGAGCCGCTGAAGGAACCCGCCCAAAGGGCGGTCGAAGCGATGGCCCGCATGCAGGGGTCGGACGGATCCTGGGGCAGTTCCGAGATCACGGCCTGGGCCATCCAGGCGCTCTTCTCGGCCCAGCTCAGCGAGATTCCCGCTCCGGGCGAGGCGCACGATCGGGCGCTCGAGTACGTCGACCGGGCGTCTCATCCCGGAAACCTGCTGAGCCGGATCCTGCTCACCCGGAAGAGGGAGGGATTGGCCGCCGACGCCGAACTCCTCGCCGGATCATTCCCTTCCGCGGACGGAGATTTCGCCGCCCTCTTCCACGCGTCGCACGGCCTGTTCAGCTACTCGGGCTCGGACGGGGATCTCTGGAAGAAATGGTCCGAGCCGATGAAGAACGCCATCCTGCCGCTCCAGGGGAGCAACGGATCGTGGCAAGGAGGGACGCAGAGCCACACAGTCGTTCGGACCAGCCTGGCCGGGCTCACGCTCCAGGTCTACTACCGCTACGCCAACATCGTCAGCCCGGCGAAGTGAGCCTTCCTAGATCCGGATCGGCATCACGATGAGCGGGAGGCCCCGCTCGCGGAAGCGGCGCTGGAGTTCCTCGCCCGTCCGGGCATGAAGCAGCCGCGTGATGACCGACGGCATCGTGAAGACGAGATCGCCCGCGAAATAGACGACCCGCGAATACTCCTTCCCCACCTGGACGCTCAGTTCCTCGAGCTCGTCGATCAGGTCCACGCCCATGCCGACGCGGTACTCCGCCGCGAACCCCCACTTTTCCGCCAGCGTCTTGTACTTCTGGAGCCCCTCCTCCACCGTCGACTTCAGATGATCCACCTCGGCCTGGCCTTTGAACCGGTCGAAGTCGACCTGGCCGACCGAGATGAAGACCATCTGCTTGAAGTAGTCGGGGAAGATGCGCTGGACGCCCAGCAGCGTGTGAAGGCCGGCGCCGTTGTAGCCGCTGACCAGGAAGACCGCCGTCGGGGACGTCTTGTCCCACGGCTTGGCCTCGCGATGGTAGGGATCCGCCTCCGCCGCCTGGACGATCGGGTTGAGCCGCTGCAGCTTCTTGTACACGCTGGCGTAGTGATTTCTCACCATGCCGCAGAAGACGGCCAGCGCGAGGATCGCGCCCAGCGCGTACGCCGCGTACTGCCATCCTTCCGCCCGGAAGAGCGCCACGAGGATCGTGGCCGACAGCAGCGCCGCGAGCACCGAGACGATGCCGCGGAGGATGCCCTTCTGCTGGGGATGGGTGAACCAGTACCGCACCATCCCCGACTGCGACAACAGGAAGGTCACGAACACGCTGAAGCTGTAGATGATGACCAGCTGCTCGACCTTGCCGCGCGTCACGAGGATCGCCGCCAGGCCGCCCGCGCCGATCAGGAAGATGCCGTTCGCGACCACCAGGCGGTCGCTCAGACGGCTGAACCGGCGCGGCACCCACGAGTCGACGGCCATCGACGCCAGCACGCGCGGGCCGTCGATGAACCCCGCCTGCGCGGCGCACACCAGCAGGGTCGCCTCCGCGAAGAGCGTCACCGCGACGAGGACCTGGCCTCCCGCTCCGTACCCGAACACCCGCTCCGCCAGCACCGCGTTGAACGTCTTTCCCTCCACCGGGGAGACGGTCATGTGGAGGTAGCCGAGCAGCAGGCCGCCGGCGACCAGCGCCAGCGAGACCGCCATGTAGAGCATCGCCCGCCGCGCCGTCTGGACCCGCGGCTCGCGGAGGATCGACAGGCTGTTGCTGATCGCCTCGATCCCGGTATACGTGCCGGCGCCGTGCGAGTACGCCGTGAGCAGGATCTTCACCATCGCGAACGTTCCCAGCGCCGTGACCGTGCCGCTCGGCGGCAGGACCGGCGCGCCCGTCGGCTTGAACACCGCCAGCAGGATGAGCACCGCGTGGGTCAGCAGGAACAGCAGGAAGATCGGAAGCAGCACGATGACCGAGTCCTTCACCCCGCGGAAGTTCAGGATCATCAGGAAGACCACGCCGCCGATCACCGCCAGGTACTTCCATTCGCCCCACCTCGGATCGATGAAACTGAACAGCGCGTCGGCACCGGCCGCCACCGAGATCGCGACCGTCAGGACGTAGTCGATCACCAGCGCGCAGCCGCAGATCATCCCCGAGTACCGACCCAGGGTGGCCGAGGCGACCGTGTAACCGCCGCCGCCCGACGGAAACGCCGCGATCGTCGACGAGTACGCCGCCGAGAGGACTGAAACCGTGATGACGATGGCGAGGACCAGGTACGGGGCGAGAAAGCGATACTCCCCCAGCGCCCGGAACGTCGCTTCCGGACCGTAGCAGGCGGAGCTCAGGCCGTCGGCGCCGAGGCCGACCCAGGCCAGGAACGCGACCAGACGAAGACCGTGGTGGACGGAGGGGTCATTGGGATCTTTGGCCTTGCCGAAGATCAGCTCTTCGATCTTCTTCCGTGTCTGCGCTAGCATGGTATCCTCGCGCGGCGCCCCGGGCGAAACGGGACTCCGCGCGAAGCCTGATGGCATGCCTGACGAACGCCGGCGAGGTTAGCTGTCGGGTTAGGGCCCATCAGTTGGCCCCTGACGGAACGAATTCCGTCATTCACCCCACGATTCGGGTCCCCCGCTCCCGGCCTCTCCCGCCGGGATTTGGCGACCCCAGAGTATGACAGGGTTCTAAGACCGTGTCAAATCGGGGCTATTTGTCGGTCGGGACCGGGGCGAGCTTGGCGTTCGGGCGCGTCTTCTGGGTGGCCGACAGCCAGACGGCGTCGACCCTCACCCAGGGATGGCCCACGTAGAGGCGGATATTCTGGAAGCCGGTCTCGTGGAACTTCACGACCAGCGGGGGCTCGGTCTTCCCCTCCTCCCCGTGACCGCTGATCCAGGTGAACCCCGGCGTCGTCGAGACCCCGGTCACCACATAGGCGGTCGTCGGCGCCGCCCCGAAGAACGGACTTTTCTGGCTCATCGTCGCCCGCGTCGGCTCGATCGTCACCATGTCCCGGTTCCACGGGTCGCCCTTCTCCTGGCTCGTGGCCCGGATCCAGATCCGGTACTCCTTGTCCGCCGGAGCGTAGAAGGTGAACGTCGCGTAGGACGGGCGCGTCTCGACGTGGTCGGTCACCTTGAACGTCATGGGCTGGGCCTCGAGCACGAGCCCGTTGAAGACGGTCCGGATGTCGCGCTGGAGCAACCACTCGCCGCCCGTCAGCTTGGCCTGCTGGGGCAGCAGCAGGATGTCGTCGGCCGACATCGACCTGGGCGACGGCGCCGACCCCGGCGCGGCGACGGCAAACTGGCCCGCCGCCACGATCGCCGACTTCCCCTCGCGACTGACCTGGACCTTCCCCTCCTTGACCTCCACCCTCGTCGATGCCGCGTCGACCACGAGCCTCAGGACGGTTCCGAGCACCTTCGCCTCGCCGTGCGGCGTGACGAACGTCAGCGGCTGGTCGGCCGGCTGCCGGGCCACGTCGCCCGTCACCGTTCCGACGGTGATGAAGATGCGCGTCCCCTTCGGGCCTCTCGCCACCTCGCGGATCGCGGCGTCGGCGCCGATCGTGATCCTCGTGCCGTCCGGAAGAACGATCGCGGCGGCGCTCTTCGCCCCGGTCGCGACGCTCATGCCGGCGGAAATCTCCTGGCCGGCGCTCGCCGCCTTGCGGTCGCCGTCGAGGACGACCACCACCTCGCCTTCGACGCGGTCCAGCCGCGTCACCACGGTCCGGGTGACCTCGGCCGGCTTGACCGGCGGCGCCTTCGGCTCTTCGGGAGGCGTCGCGGGCGGCGGCGGCTCCGGCGGCCGGACCGGCGCCTCGGGAACGACGACCGTCGGAGGCGGAGTCTTGGGAGTCTCGGGAGGACCGACCGGCGGCGCGGGCTTGGGCTCGGGGGCGACCGGCGTCTCCACCTTGGGCTCCGGAGGGGGAGGCGGAGGAATCGGGGGCGCTTCCTTGATCACCGCCACCGGAGCGGGCGCCTGGTTCTTCTGCCATACGACGGCGGCGAGGATCGCGAACAGGAAGCCCGCGGCGACGAAATAGGGGACCACCGACGACCGAGGCGTCTGGATCCGCCGGGTCCGGCTGATCGCCGACGTCCGCTTCCGGAACGCCGTCATGAACTCGTCGCCGCCCCGTTCGGCGTTCAGCCGCTCGGAGAAGCTCCGGGCGAAGGCTTCCTCGTCGGAGCCCTCGAGCGCCTGGCCCAGGTGGCCGAGGAACGCCAGCTCCCGCCGGACGCCGGCGCCGTCGGACCGGATCGCCGCGGCGAGGCGCTTCGCGTCCTCGACGGAGATCGATCCTTCGCGGTACTGCTCGACCAGACGATGAAGTTCTTCGGGGGTCATGCGTTCTCCAGGCGCCGCTCCATGCACTTTTCGAGGACCGACCGCAGGCGGAACAGGGACATCGAGAGCGCCGCCGCGCTCCGGCCCAGCTTCCGGGCCAGGTCGTTCAGCGGCACTTCCCGCCGATAGCGCATCTCGATCAGCTCCCGCTGCGACTTTTCCAGCCTGTCGACGCACCGCCGCAGCGCCGCCACGCGCTCGGCGCCGTCCTCGAGGTCGTCGTCCATCGCGCCCCAGTTCTCCTGGAGCGCCTCGTCCACCAGCGCCGCCGCGGCGTTCTGGCGGACCTTGTTCGAGCGGAAGTGGTTGAGCATCCGGTTGCGGCAGATCGCCCGGAGCCACGGGCCGAAGTCCTTCGAGGCGTCGAACCGGTCGAGGTGCTCCATCGCGTCGATGAATCCGTCCTGGACGATGTCGAAGACCTCGTCCGGTCGGGACACGTAGCGCGCGACGAACGCCCGCAGCCGCGCCTGGTAGAGCGCGACCAGGCTGCCGAACGCCTCCCGGTCGCCCTCGCGGGCCTTCCGGATCAGCTCCCGTTCTTCCATGTCGAGGTACTTTAGCACGGCCATGGAATGTAACCTCCCGAATGCCTCCCATAACGTATGTTTTGCGAAAAAAAGCGGGATCGTAACGTTCCTCCCCTCCGCGGCTCATCGGGTCGTCTCCACACGGGTGCCACGATGAGCGACACGAAGCTTCTACCCCGCCGGGCGACCGACCCCCTCAAGATGGACCACCGGATGTTCGCCCAGATGTTCAAGGACTTCGCCCGGCTCGACGAGTGGAGCGTCGAGCAGAAGATCGAGATGTTCCGGATGCTGGCCGACCGGCTGGCGGTCCACGCCGCCCTCGAGGAGCAGCTCTTTTATCCCGCGCTCCAGCGGAACGTCCCGCCGGAAGACCGCCCGCCGATCCTCGAGGCGCGCGAGGAACACAAGATCGTCAAGACGCTCCTCGAAGAACTGGCCGAGCTCGGCCCCGAGGACGAGTCCTTCGACGCCAAGATGAAGGTCCTGGGCGAGCGCGTGAACCATCACGCGAAGGAAGAGGAACGCGAGCTCTTCCCGCTGTTCAACGCGCTCCCCGATCGGGACCGCGAGCCGCTGACCCGCGCGCTGGCCGAGCGGGAAGACGAATGGGGCGTGGGCCGGCAGAACCCGTAACCCGTACCCGGTACCCCGTAACCAGAATCCCCCTCCGCACCTCCCCCGGGGGGGGGAGGCGGGGAGGGGGACCTCTACAGGTTACCGGTTACGGGTTGCGGGAGAGGAATTCGAGAAGGTCGGCGAAGTCCTGCGCCTTGACGTTGTTCTCGATCCCTTCGGGCATCATCGACGCGGGCCACGCCTTGATCTCGGCGATGTCGCGCCGGAGCACCGTCGTCTCCTCGCCCCCCGCGCGACGCAGCGTCACGCCGGCAGGCGTCTCGCTCGCGAGCACGCCGTTCACCGTCTCGTTCGCCGTCGTCCGCACGACGTACATCCGGTAGGACGGATCCATCGCGCGGTTCGGGTCGAGCAGGTCGACCAGCAGCGCCCGGGGATCTCGGCCGATGACCCCGTCCAGATCGGGCCCGACCTTCGTCCCCTTCCCCGCCAGCCGGTGGCACGTCGCGCAGTTCGTGAGATAGACCTTCTCGCCGCGCGCCCGGTCGCCTTTCAGGATCGCGAGCTTCGCGGAGATCTCCCGGATCACCTCCTCGCGCTCCTCCGACCCTTTCGCCGCCAGCAGCGGCTTCGCCCGGTTGCGGACGGCGCCATCGGGATGGCGCAGCAGCGAATCTCGATGAAATGCCTCCAGCTCGATCGGACGGATCTCCCCCTTCTCCAGCCGATCGAGCACCGCCTTCACGCCTTCCGGCTTCCCGATCAGGACGTTGAGGATCTCCCGCCGGACCGGGCCCGTCAGGTTCGCCCAGTTCTCGAGGATCTTCGGCGCCGCCGTCGCCCGGACCGCCGCGATCTGCACCTCCTGCGGCTCCTTCGCGTTCACGAACGGGGAGAAGTCCGACGGCGCGAGCAGCGCGAGCAGGCCGATCGCCTCCACCCGCTCGGCGGGCGGACGGCCGACGTCCGCCATCGCCTTCTCGGCGGCCGCCGTCCAACCGGCCATCGTCTCGGCCAGCGCATCGACCTTCAGACCTGCGCGGCGCATCGGCGCCAGGCAGGTCAGCGCCTCGCGCTGCCACGCGAGCGGCCGCTCGCCGCCCCTCGCCGCCAGGAGCCACGCCTCTGCCGCGTCCAGGTTCCGTTCGGCCGCCACGACCTGCGCCAGCGCCCGCACCAGCTCCAGCGCCCCCGGCTTCGGCTCCTCGAGGAATCCGCCGCCGTCCCGCCGGAGCTCCTGCACCCATCTCGTCGCGAGATGGGCCCCCGACGTCAGCAGCGCCGCCCGCATCCACGGATCGGCGCCGTCTTTCAACGTCAGCCGGGCGAGCGTCGGGACAAGATCGACCCCGCGCAGCGCCCCCAACGTCAGCGCGAGCTGGAACCGCACGCGCGGCTCGGGATCGTCGACGCGCCCCAGGATCGCCGGCGCCGGCGAGAGCCGCATCGCGTGCTCGCGAAGGTTCGCGTCCGGATCCTCGAGCGCCCGCGCAACATCGTCGGCCTCGAGGGCGCCCATCCCGTCGAGCGTCCAGAGCGCATGGAGCCGTCCCAGCGGACGCTTCGACGTCCGCGCCAGCGCGCGCAGCAGGTCGACGGCGGCCCGGTCCTGCCGCTCGACCAGCAGCCGTTGCGCCGTCGTCCGCCACCAAGCGTTCGGATTCTCGAGCTCGGCGACGAGCTCCGCCGCGGACGCCCGGCTCAGCTGCGGCCGCCTCGGCGCGGGAGCGGACTCGTGGACGATCCGGTAGATCCGCCCGCATTCCTTGCCGGCGTTCTGGTCGAGCTTCTTCTGGATCTCCTTCGGGATGTAGTCGGGATGCTCGATCACGGCGCGGTACATGTCGCACACGTAGAGCGCGCCGTCGGGCCCGACGGCCAGGTTCACCGGCCGCGACCACGGATCGGTCGACGCGAAGAACTCCCGGTCGGCGTCGCCGCGCGCCGCCGTGAAGCTCGCCCCCTTCGGCACGAGGACGTCGCGGTGAACGAGGTTCATCACCGGCTCGCAGACGAACGAGTTGCCGGCATACTCGGGCGGGAACGCGCCGCCGCGGTAGATCGTCACCGCGCACGACGAGTCGGTGTCGGTGGTGAAGACGGTGTCGCGAGGGCTGACCGGAAAGAGCTTCGGGATGTTGCCGTGGTTCGAGATCGACTCCTCCACCGCGGGCAGGACGAGATGGGGCTGGCGCCGGGCCGCCGACTGCGGGATCACCGGATGGACGATGTGGTTGTCGTGGCGGACGATGAATCGCCGGCCCCAGTCGTCGAACGTGTTCCCGAACTGCGAGTTCCCCGAGACCGGCTCGAACTCGCTGCTGCCGGGCTTGAACCGGAAGTCGGAGCGGTTGAGCGCGACGCCGCCGATCGTCCCGCCGCTGAGGCCGTTCGACCCCGTGATCCAGTTGTCGATCCCGTACTGCAGGCCGTTCACGACGTGCTGCGCGTTCTGCCGGCCGAATCCCCCGAACACCGTGCGGCGCTCGTCGGCCTTCCCGTCGCCGTCGGTGTCCTTGAGATAGAGGACCTCGTAGGCACAGGTCACGTAGACGCCGCCCTTCCAGCAGAGCAGCCCCGACGGAAAGGCGACGTTCTCGGCGAACACCGTCGCTCGGTCTCCGTCGAGCAGCCGGATCGTCCCCGACGGCGACCCGAGCGGGTAGTCGCGCATCTCGGCGACGTAGAGGCGGCCGTCCTCGTCGAACGCGATCGCGACCGGGCTCACGACCCGCGGCTCGGTGGCCACCGGCTCGACGCGGAACCCCGCCGGCACGCGGAACGTCTTCACGGCCTCGTCCGGCGCGATCGGGCCCCGACGATCCTGGGCGCCCAGAAGCAGGACCAGCGCGAGCAGCCTCATCTACTTTGCCAGCTCCTTCAGCATGTTCACGACCTCGTCCGCCGCCGCTTCGCCCGTTCCGGATTCCGCGAAGCTGTGCAGTCCGGTCCACGTCTGATATCCGCCCAGCTCGTGCGCCTTGCGGTCGGGCAGGTAGCCGATCCAGTCGTTGGCCAGCTCCGCGACGAACGTGTAGCGGAACGGCGAGCGGCGCTTGATGTCGAGCCCGAGCTTCGTGAAGTACTCGGCCGGGACGCCGACGAGCGCGACGTCGCCGATGCGGATCGCCTGGAGCCACGTTTTCCGCTCCTGGCCCTGCTGCGGCTCGAGGACGCGGCGCTGGTCATAGAAGACCTTGATGTAGCCGTCGGCCCGGTCGCCGGCCCGCTTGCGGCAGTAGTCGGTCACCGCCTCCTGCTCGCGCGCCTCGTCGAACCGCCGGACCTTGTAGGTGAACTCGCGCTTGATCGCGGCGATCGACGGCACCGGCCGGGGCTCCGCCTTGGCCGACGTCTCGTGGACCGCGGCCTTGAGGCGGACGACCGCCTCGGCGCACGCCACGCTCAGGTTGTGGGTCGATCCCGACGCGCCCTCCAGGAACTGGACGACGCCGCCCAGCTCGCCCTCGAGCTCCTGCGCGGCGTGGCCGTAGAACGACGGCGACCGGAGCCCGCCCTTGAGCGTCCCGATGGTGTGGGTCGAGTGGTTGAAGATCGTCGCCCGCGGCTTCCCGTCCTTCCCGCGGAAGGAGAAGACCGGAAGCTCGGGATCGAACGGCCCCGTCGGCCGGACCACGTCGTCGCGCGGCCCGATCCAGAAGATCCCGTTGTCCTTGAGCAGCAGCCGGGAGTTCTGTCCCACGGACGATTCCTCGCCCCGCGCGAAGAAGAACTCCGCGTCGGCGCGTCGCGCGTGGGCCTCCTTCACCGCCTTCACGACGCCCTCCGCGGTCCGCTTCGAGAACACCTCGTCGCGCGCGTAGCCGTGGAGGGTGCACGTCGACGGCGCGTGGTGGGTGTGGGTGCAGTTGACGAGGATATGGGCGAACGGAATCCCGCAGCTCTTCTCGATCTCCGCCGCCGCGGCGTCGAGCAGGTCGCGGTTCATCATGAGCACGTCGCACGCGACGATCGCGAACGCGCCGGAGGACGGGTGGTCGAGGACGACGGCGACGGCGCGCAGCTTTCCTTCCTGGCCCTTCGCCTTGCCGGCGTGGATCGAACCGCCGATGACCATCGAGTCGTCGGCCTCGAGATCGACGGCGGCCGCGCCCACCTTCAGACGAGGGGAACGGTTCTCCTGGGCGGAGCCCGCGCAGGCCAGCAGCAGCGTGAGCGACACCGCGAACGAGCGACGAAGCATGCTCCTCCTTTGATCCCGCCTCGAAGATTCTAGGCGGGGCGCCCCTACGGATTCCCGTCGTCCCCCCTATGAATTTAGGAACCCCGGGCCGGAGATTGGTCGGATATTTGTTCGGAACGCGGAATATCGGACATGGACATCGGCGTTCTCAAGTCGTACAAGAAACGCACCATGCAGACCATGACGATGCAGTCCCGATCGCGCGGCTCCTGTACCCCGGGAGCCGAGGGCGGGGATCGTCATGCCGTCATCCGCGGATAACGGACCCTCCCGCCCGACGCTCCTTCTTTCGCGGTCCGTGTCCGTGTTCCGAACGAGAAAGGAAAACTCCGATGCTCCCCAAGACCCTTCGCGCACTCATCATCGACCCCGACCCTCGCGCGATTGCCGACGCCGCCGGCGTCCTGGCCGGCCGCGGCTTCCGCGTGGCCGGACGGACGGCGCCGGACGACGCCCTCGACTATGTCCGCCGCGCCCGTCCGAACGTCGTGCTGCTCGGCGAGGCGTTCTGGAAGGAAGGATGGGCCCCGCAGCTCCGGGGCGCCGCTCCCGGGATCGTGGTGGTCCCGCTCGATCGCCGTCCCGAAGCGGCCGTCGTCGCCTGAAAGAAACAATATTTACATGCGTTTATCTACTTTGGTCTTGACTCGATCGCGTCGGGCGCGTATATAGATCCTCCATGGTTTTCATGCGGACCCTCCGGCGAATGACCCGCTGCTCCTGTTGTCGCTGTACCACGGGAGCCGAGGGCAGGGGTCCTCATGCTGCCGCCGGGGCGTCCCAAGGTCCCGCCCCCACCGACCGCTGAACCCGATCCCGCCCGACGCTCCCCCGCACCCCCCGAAGAGTGGTTCAGGACCGGTGTCGAAAGGAATTCCGCCATGAGGCTCGTTGCGCTGTTTGCCGTCGTCGCGCTCCCCGCGCTGCTCACCGGCTGCCCCGCCGCGAACGCCGGACCCGGACAGGACCTGACGCTGATCAACGTCTCCTACGATCCGACCCGGGAGCTCTACAAGGAGATCAACGCGAAGTTCGCCGCCTCGTACCAGGCGAAGACCGGCAGGGCGGTCCGGATCAACACGTCGCACGGCGGCTCGGGATCCCAGGCCCGCGCGGTCCTGGGCGGACTCAAGGCCGACCTCGTCACGCTCGCGCTCGCCTCGGACATCGAAGCCCTAGAGGACCGCGGCTTCATCCAGCCCGGCTGGCAGTCGAAGCACCCCAACAACTCCTCGCCGTACCGGTCCACGATCGTGTTCCTGGTCCGCAAGGGCAACCCGAAGAACATCCGGTCGTGGGACGACCTCGTCCGGCCCGACGTCGCCGTCATCACCCCCAATCCGAAGACCTCCGGCGGCGCGCGCTGGAACTTCCTCGCGGCCTGGGGCTCGGTCACGCAGAACGGCGGCGACGAGAAGAAGGCCGCCGAGTTCGTGAAAAAGCTCTACGCCCGCGTCGCGGTACTCGACACCGGCGCGCGCGGCTCGACCACCACGTTCGTCCAGCGCAAGCTCGGGGACGTCTTCATCTCGTGGGAGAACGAGGGCATCCTCGCGCTCAAGGAAGCGGGCGCCGGCGCCGTCGAGATCGTCTACCCGGAGCTCACGATCCTCGCGGAGCCGCCCGTCGCGGTCGTCGACAAGAACGTCGATGCGAAGGGCACGCGCGCGGCGGCCGAGGAATTCGTGAAGTACCTCTACACGGACGAGGCGCAGGAGATCATCGCCGCGTGGGGCTACCGTCCCTCGAATCCGGCGATCCTCGAGAAACACCAGGCCGCCCTTCCCCCGTTCAAGAAGCTGTTCACGGTCAAGGACGTGGCGGGCTCCTGGCGCGAGGCCCAGAAGAAGTTCTTCAGCGAAGGCGGGATCTTCGACCAGATCACCGAGCCTCGATGAGGAAGAAACGGAACATCCCGGGCTTCAAGACGACCATGGGGGCCACGACGGCGTGGCTCGCCGTTCTCGTCCTGATTCCGCTCTCCAGCGTGGTCTTCACCTCGTGGCCGCTCCCGGCCTCGGAGTTCTGGAGGATCGTCTGGAACCCGCGGGCGATCGGCGCCTATAAGCTGACCTTCGGCGGCGCCCTCATCGCCGCCCTCGTCAACGGCGTCCTCGGGCTGCTGATCGCGTGGGTCCTCGCCCGCTACCAGTTCTTCGGGAAGAACCTGGTCAACTCGCTGATCGACATCCCGTTCGCCCTGCCGACGGCCGTCGCCGGGCTGACCTACTCCTCGCTCTACAGCGAGAACGGCTGGCTGGGCCGGTTCCTGGTGCCGCTCGGCGTCCACGCCGTCCACACGCCCCTGGCCGTCGTCCTCGTCCTGACGTTCGTGTCGCTGCCGTTCGTGATCCGCTCGCTCCAGCCCGTCTTCGAGGAGCTGGGGACGGAGTCCGAAGAGGCGGCCCAGAGCCTCGGCGCGACGCGGTGGCAGTCGTTCCGCTACGTGATCTTCCCCAGCGTCCTCCCCGCGCTCCTGACCGGCGTGGCCCTCGCCTTCGCCCGCGCGGTCGGGGAGTACGGCTCCGTGGTCTTCGTCGCCGGAACGCCCGACACGACGATCGCCCCGCTGCTCATCATGTACCAGCTGGAGAACCTCAACTTCGGCGGTGCCGCCGCCATTGCCCTCGTCCTCCTCGTCACGTCGTTCCTCATCAACGGCGGCATCAACCTCCTCTCGCGATGGGTGCGCCGCCATGACTAGGAACGACGCCCCCTGGTGGGTCCGCCACCTCCTGACCCTCCTCGCGCTCGCCGTCGTGGCGGTGCTCCTCGTCCTCCCCGCCGCGAACGTCGCGGCCCAGGCCCTGTCGAAGGGCCTGGGAGCCTACGTGTCGGCCGTGTTCGACCCCGAGACGCTCCACGCGATTTTCCTCACGTGCGCCGTCGCCTTGGTCGCCGTCGCGATCAACACCGTCTTCGGCGTCGCCGCGTCGTGGGCGATCACGAAATACGAGTTTTTCGGGAAGTCGCTCCTGGTGACGTTGATCGACCTGCCGTTCTCCGTGTCGCCGGTCGTCTCGGGCCTGATCTACGTCCTCACGTTCGGCGCCCAGACGGCACTCGGGACGTGGCTGAGCGACCACGGCATCCAGATCCTGTTCGCCGCGCCGGGCATCGTCCTCGCCACCACGTTCGTGACCTTCCCCTTCGTCGCACGCGAAGTGATGCCCCTCATGGAGGCCATCGGCATCGACCAGGAGGAGGCGGCCCTCACCCTCGGCGCCTCCGGCTGGCAGACCTTCTGGCACGTGACGCTCCCCGACGTGAAGTGGAGCATCATCTACGGCGTCATCCTCTGCGGCTCGCGCGCGATGGGCGAGTTCGGCGCCGTGTCCGTCATCTCCGGCCGGATCAACCGCGAGACCTCGACGATGAGCCTCCGCGTCGAGCAGCTCTACCAGGACTTCCAGTCGCAGGCGGCGTTCACCGTCGCGTCGCTCCTGCTCCTGCTCGCGTTCGTCACCCTCGGCATCAAGACCGCGGTCGAGTGGCGCGTCCGCCGCTCTCTCGCGGAGGCGAGCCGGAAGGAAATTCCCGCATGATTCCGTTCCTGGCCTGTTCGGACCTTCTCCCGAATCCGGTCGAGCGCTGTACTCGGCCGCCCCGAAGGGAGAATGCGATCGCCTCCCGTTCTCGCGCGATCGCCCGAACAAAGAGGACCGCATGCACCAGATCACCAGGTTCTTCATGGAACTGACGTTGGCCGCCCTTCAGGATCCGGCGCCTCGGACGCCGGCCGTCCCGCCCCCCTCCCCATCCCAGGAAAAGAAGGCGGAGGGCCCATCCCGGCCTCCGTCTCCGACGCCCGTCCCCACCGATCCGTCGCAGCCGAGTCCGGGAGAGCCGGAGATCCGGGTTTCCTTGAAGGACGGAGTCCATTTCAAGTCCGCCGACGGCAACTTCGACATCATTCTGGGCGGCTACACCGGCATCCACTGGCGAACCGTCGCTCATCGACCCCACGACGACGTCCGCACCTCCCCCGACAGCTGGTATATCCGGCAGGCCCGGCCCGAACTGTCCGGCTTCATCTACAGGGATTTCGACTTCCGCATCCAGCTCGACTTCCCGACCGGCCCGGCGGCGATCAACGGAACGACCCAGGACGTCTATGTCGGTTGGCGCCGCATCCCCGAGTTCTCGATCCGGATCGGCCAGATCAAGGAGCCGTTCGGGCAGGAACAGACGACTCCCGACCGCTTCCTGGACTTCGACGAGCGGGCGCAAGGCGACAAGTTCACCCCCTCGCGGGACATCGGCGCCATGGTCTTCGGCACGCTCGCCGGCGGCGTCGTCACCTACGAGCTTGGGTTCTTCAACGGCCAGGGCCGTTCGATCGAGACCAACAAAGGCAAGGAAGAAGCCGGACGCGTGCGCGTGCAGCCGTTTGCCCGAAGCGACGACGACTTTCTCCTCAAGAATCTCCGGCTGGGAATCGCCGGGACGACGGCGATGGTCCAGAAATCCCCGATGACCGTGTTCACCTCGAACTCCGCGTACCTCAACATCAACTACCTCACGGCCGCCGGGGCGACGAACCTCGACGGCCCTCGAGTCCGATGGGGCGGCGAGCTGACCTGGAACTACGGCCCGCTCGGGCTGCGCGCCGAGGCTTGGCGGCGGGTCGACACGGTCGATGCCGCCGGCGGCGCGAATCGCCGCCTTCGGACGGATGCCTGGGCAGCGCAGGCCACGTGGCTCCTGACCGGAGAGAAGAAACCCATCGAAAACCGGCTCGCCCCCCAGCAGGCCTTCGACCCGGGATCGGGAGCCTGGGGCGCCTTCGAGATCGCCCTCCGGGCGGACCGGCTGCGCCTGGACGACGACCTGTTCGACCTGGGCTTCGCGTCGGTCGCCGGAAACGCCAATGCCGTCTCCGCCTATTCCCTCGGCATCAACTGGTATCTGACCAGGAACATCCGGATCTCGCCGAATGTGTACTGGGAAGTGTTCGACGACCCGATCCTGTTTTCGACGGGCAAGACCGACCGCCATTTCTTCGGCGGCATCCTGCGATTCCAGCTGGAGTTCTGAGGCGCGGATGATTAAATTTGGGACGGGGAACCCGCCCGCATGAGCATCGAGGTCAAGAACGTCACGAAGAAGTTCGGGACCTACACGGCGGTCAACGACGTCACGGTGACCGTCCCGTCGGGCCAGCTCGTCGCCCTCCTGGGACCGTCGGGGTCCGGGAAGACCACGCTCCTGCGCATCATCGCCGGCCTGGAGATCCAGGACGCGGGCACCGTCTGGATGAGCGGCTCCGACGTGACGGCGATGCCGGCCCGCACCCGCAACGTCGGCTTCGTCTTCCAGCACTACGCCCTCTTCAAGCACATGACGGTCCGCGAGAACGTCGCCTTCCCCCTCATGGTCCGGAAGGCCGACAAGGCCGAGACCGAGACGATGGTCCACGACCTGCTCAAGTTGGTCCGCCTCGAAGGGTTCGAGCACCGGTATCCGTCGCAGCTCTCCGGCGGCCAGCGGCAGCGCGTCGCCCTCGCCCGCGCCCTCGCCGCGAAGCCGAAGGTCCTGCTGCTCGACGAGCCCTTCGGCTCGCTCGACGCGAAGGTCCGCCTCGAGCTCCGCCAGTGGCTCCGGCGCCTCCACGACGAAATCTCCGTGACGAGCGTCTTCGTCACCCACGACCAGGAGGAGGCCCTCGAGGTCTCCGACCGCATCGTCGTCATGAACCACGGCAAGATCGAGCAGGAAGGGACGCCCGAGGAGATCTTCGAGCACCCGAAGACGCCCTTCGTGATGAGCTTCCTCGGCGACGTCAACATCTTCCACGGCCGGGTCGAGAACGGCAAGGCGGTGTTCCACGGGCTCGAGGTGGACCACCCCCACGAGGAGGCCAAGCCCGCGCGGGCCTACACGCGGCCGCACGAGCTGGATATCGACCGCACGCCGCGCGAGGAACGGAGCATGGCCGCCACGGTGCGCCACGTCAACCCCGCGGGAGCCGTCGTGAAGGTGGAGCTGGTCCTGCGGTACCAGAACACCGTCGTGCAGGCCAACCTGAGCCGCGAACGTTACCAGGAACTCAAGCTGCAGCAGGGGGAGTCGGTCTACGTGGTTCCCCGGCAGCTGCGCATTTTCGTGTCCGACGACGAAGAGTCCGTCGGGACGCCGGAAAGGAAGAGCTGACATGGCCGCCAATGTCGTGCCCTACAGGTTCGACGATTTCATCGCCGATCTCGAGCTGATCACGTCCGTCGGATCCACCGACGAAGACAAGATCCGGCTGATCCAGCGCAAGCTCCGGCTGCTCATCGCCACGGGCAACTTCCTGCCGTCCGACGCGAAGACCCCGGCGCTGCAGCGCTACGCCCGCCATCTCGTCCACGAGGACGCGAAGAAGCGGTTCATCGTCGTCAGCCTCGTCTGGACGCCCGGCCAGGGCACGCCCATCCACGACCACTCGACCTGGGGCGTGGCGGGGATCGTCGAGAACGAGCTGCGCATCGTGAACTACGACCGCGTGGACGACGGCTCGAAGCCGGGAGTCGCCGACCTGCGCGAAGCGAGCGCGATCGAAGCGCCCGCCGGCACGGTCACCTACATCCTGCCGCCGAACGACGTCATCCACCTGATCGAGAATCCGACCAGCCGGACGACGGTCTCGCTCCACGTGTACGGGAAGTCGACCGTCGAGTGCAACCAGTTCGACCTGGCGACCAAGACGTTCAAGCCCTGGAAGCTGACGTACGATAAACCCTGCGCCTGCTGACGAGGAACTTCAATGTCTTGGTACGCGGACCTTGATCCTTGCGACTATCTCGGACCCGAGCACGCGTCGGGGCTGAAGGCGATCGGCTGGCTCGAGGAAGGCCGCGACTATCGCCGGGACAAAGCCGACCTCCGCTTCCTCCACAAGCTGGTGCTGCTCCTCGCGGAACCGTGGGAGCACGAGCGGGCGACCGATCCGCACTACTGCGCGCTGTGTACGTACTCGCGCGGGCCGTCGGAGTTCCGGCTCTGGCAGAGCCCGGGCATGCCGCCGGTCCCGATGGGCAACCGCAACCTGTTCGTCCCGGGCGCCGGCTTCCTCTACATCGTCCCTTCGCTGGTCCTGCACTACATCGACGCCCATCAATACGCCCCGCCCGAGGAGTTCACCAAGGCCGTGCTGGAGTGTCCGCCCATCCGCTCCCAGGAATACCTGAAGGCCGTGCAGTCGAACGCGCCGAAGGGATTCGTCGTGGGCCGGTAGGGGGAAAATCCCAAATCCAAAATCCCAAGCCGCCCCCTCCCGGGGACCCGCCGTTGGGATTTGGGGGTTGGGATTTCTCACAATCCCCAAAGGTGAGCGCGCCTATCTCAGCAGCGTCACCGCCGACACCAGGCCGTTCACGGCGAAATGCAGGATGAAGGGCACGAGGATGGAGCCCGTCCGCAGCCGCGCCCAGGCGAACACGAAGCCGTACAGGAACACGATCGGCATGAACAGCCCGTAGTGCGGGTGGAAGAGCGCGAACAGGATCGAGCTCACCACCATCGACGCGCGGCTGCTCCACATCGCCGCCAGCCGCGGCACCAGGAATCCGCGGAAGAGGCTTTCCTCGGCGAAGGGTCCCAGCACCGCCACCACGAAGAGGAAGAAGACCGTCCCCCAGACGCCCAGGCCCGACGTCGCCAGGACCTCGAGCCCCTGCGTCTTCGCCGCGGTGCTCCCCTGGAGGAGGATCTGGTCCAGCGTCCAGAGGACGATCGAGATCCGGGCGACGCCCGTCAACAGATAGTAGATCCCGAGAAAGGTCGCGCGCAGCGGCGGCAGCGGCTCGGGCGGATCGGCCGGCGGAGGCACCTCGCGCCCGCACCAGAACGTCGCGAGACGAGTGAGCCCGACCAGCGCCGCCATCTGGGCGAAGAGCATGATCAGCATCCCGCCCCGCGAGCTTCCGCCCTGGAGGGCCCGAACGAGCACCGCGGTGCCCAGCGCCACCGCGAACGATCCGAACGCCGCGACGAGAAAGCCCCGCCAGGTGACCACCGGGACCCGATGTTTCCGGCGCGAGACGGCCGCGGCGATCCCGACGAGGATCAGGGACGGCAGGAACGCGAGCGCCGTGGCCGCCCAGTCCGACGACGCCTCCGTCTTCTGAGCCTCGAACAGCTTCCGCTCGACGAGGCGGGCGGCCGGCTGCGGCGTCACCCTCAGATCCAGCGGCGCCCCGTCGCGCCGCACCGTCACGGTCCGCTCGGCCCCCGCGGCCCCGGCCTGGATCGCGTCGCCGACCTCCGTCCGATTCGAGACCGTCTCGCCGTCGATCTTCTCGAACAGGTCGCCGGCGCGGAACCCCGCCTTGTCCGCCGGCGAGCCGGGGAGGACGCTCTTGACGCGGGCCTCGACGTTCGCCGGATCGGCATCCCAGACCACGCCGATGCGCGGCCGCTCCGAATCCTTCGGCGGCCGCTCCAGCTGCTCGGGGTGGGCGATCATCCAGCCGTAGCAGACGAAGACGACGAGATCGGCCGCGAGGAGCGCGAGGAGGTTCCGCTTCCACTTCCGCTTCAGCGCGGTCGGCGGGCCGGGATCCTTGAAAAAGAAGGCCAGGGCGGCCGCCATCGGCCACATCACCGGGAGGAAGACGGAGACCAGCGCCAGGTGGAAGTGGAACCGCGCCGGAACCTCCCCGTCCGGGGGCTTGGATTCGTTTTCCATCGGAGAACTCATGATATAATCGCCGCCTTCCGAGGGACAACATCATGGGCAAGAAAGCCGCCGCGGGAACGCCCCGCAAGCCGCGCGCCTCGAAGAAGCGCGCGGCGCCCGGGTCGAAGGGACTCTCGCCCGCGGAGTGCCGCGACGCCGCGCTCCCCGAGCTGGCCGCCAAGATCGAAGGCCACGGCGGCGTCGTCCTCACCTGCTACAAGGAGCCGCTCGGCGGCCATGCGACCATCGTCGCGATTCTGCCGATCGACAAGGTCAAGCCCACGCCGTTCCAGCGCGACCTGTCGGAGACCCACGCGAAGCGGCTCTCCGACACGATCGGGAAGATCGGCCGGTTCCTCGACCCGATCATCGTCGTCAATGTCGGCGACGAATACTGGACCCCCAACGGCCGCCATCGCCTCGAGTCGATGATCCGGCTCGGCGCGAAGTCCGTCACCGCGCTCGTCCTCCCCGATCCGGAGATCCAGTACAAGATCCTTGCGCTCAACATCGAGAAGGCCCACAACCTGCGCGAGAAGTCGCTCGAGGTGATCCGGATGTACCGCGCGATGGCGCCGGCCGACGACGCCCCCGAGAGCGGCCACGCGCTGGAGTTCGAGGAGCCCGCCTTCGCGACGCTCGGCATCTGCTACGAGAAGAACGGCCGGTTCGGCGGCGGCGCCTACCAGCCGATCCTCAAGCGCGTCGACGGCTGGCTCGAGAAGCCCCTCAAGGAGGCGCTCAAGGTCCGCGAGGCGCGCGCCGAGAAGATCGAGAGGCTCGACGCCCGCGTCACCGAGGTCGTGAAGTCGCTTCAGGCCAAGGGATTCAAGAGCCCCTACCTCAAGGCGTTCGTGGTCGCGCGGGTCAATCCGCTCCGCTTCATGAAGACGATGCCGCCCTTCGACGAGGCGCTCGACGACATCCTCAAGAAAGCCTCGAACTTCAACGTCGAGCGGGTCAAGCAGGAGGACATCGTGGCGACCGGCGGCGCGCCGGACTCGGAAGGATAGATCGTCGGAGGGTCGTCGGATGAGCATCCCTCACCGTCGCATCGGGCTCCTGCTCCTGATCGCGGTCGCGCCCGCCTGCGGCGGACACGGCGGCGGCAAGCCCAAAGGCCCCAATGTCCCGCCGACCGCGCTCGTCACGACCCCGGCCGGCGTCCAGACCGGCATCATTCCCGTCGCCTACACGATCAGCGATCCCGAGTCCCATGCCGCGAGCATCGTCGCGGAGTGGTCCCCCGACGCGGGGACGACCTGGTTCCCCGCGACCCGCAACCTGGTGGGCGGCGAGCCCGTCACGGGGCTGTCGACGTCCCCCGGAGGAACCGCCCACGTCTTCCTGTGGGACTCGGCGACGGACGGCGTCGGGAAGCCGACGGCCGCCCCGGTCCGGTTCCGCATCACGCCCTCGGACGCCGCGCCCGGGACGCCCGGCACCGCCGACTTCAGCGTCGACAACCGGGTGACGTGCTTCCGCTTCACCTCGTTCGTCCTCCGGGACCCGCACATCTTCTTCAACTTCTTCCTCTGCATCGACGTCACCGATTCGGCCGGCGGCATCCCGGGCGCGCCGGCCGGCGGCGTCAACGGCATGATCCAGACGTCGATCTCGACCGACGGGGACGGCGACGGCTTCCTCGACGCGGCCCCCGTGATCCTGTTCCGGATGTTCGACCAGGCGGCTGCCGGCGGCGCGGTCGAGTTCTCCTTGGGCCGCTTCGCCGCCGCCACGCCGAATACCGGCGATCTCGAGCCCGGCACGCCGCGCGCGCCGGCGACCTTCACCAACGTCGCCGCCGGCACGCTCCTCACGCCGCTCCCCGGAACCACGAAGCCCTACGCGCCGGCGATCACGACGCCGTCGGGCCCGGGGTTCGTGACGGCCCCGGTCTTCTACACGGTGACCCTCAGCGGCATCACCCTTCCCCTCGACGGCTTCCGCGCCGCGGCCACCTATTCCGGCGACCCCGCGACGTCGCTCCTCAACGGACTCGGGATGGGGTTTCTCAGCGAAGCGACGGCGCAGACGACGATGGTCGACCTCGGATCGTTCGGCACCGTGCCCCTGGCGTCGCTGCTCCCGGGCGGATCGGGCGGCTGCTCGGTGAACGACGATCGCGACACGGGCCCCGACGGGCTGACGTCGGGCTGGTGGCTCTACTTCAACTTCACGGCCCAGGCGGTCACCTACACGGGGCCGTAAGTCCGCCGCCATTTTTTTGAACACCGGGGTTATACTTCCAGCGTGAACCTCGGTGCGTTCCTCGCCGTGGGTGTTCTTCTTCAGGCCGCACAAGATCCGAAACCGCCCGACCTGTTCCAGGAGCGGAAGCTCGCCACGATTCCCGATGACGTCCCTCTCCCTCCTCGCGGCGAATGCGTCTCGGTCAGTCCCGGCGGGAAGCGGGTGGTGTGGTTCTACGCCGTCCCGCCGAAGCAGAGCGTCGTGGTCCTCGACGGCGTCCCGTGCAAGCCGATCGAGGGATATGGGACGCTCTTCACCTCGAATTCCTCCACGCCCGTCCTCCACGGATGGAGCTATCTGCCGGGCGCCCTCTGGAGCATCGACGGCAAGCACGTCGCCTGGCACGGCGTGAGGGAGTCGAAGAGGTTCCTGATCGTCGACGGCGTCGAGAACGAGTCGGTGGGCATGATCCAGACCCTCAACTTCAGCGCGGATTGGAGCCGGATCGCGTACGCGGCCGAGGAAGGGAAGAAATCCTTCGCGGTCCTGGACGGCAAGAAATACGGAACCGAGTACGAGAAGGTGACCTCCGTTTCGCTCAGCGCCGACGGACGGCGGTTCGGCTACCAGGTGTGGCATGGCAACAAGTGGTTTGTGGTCGCGGACGGCCGAGCCGTGGAAGGCAACTATCGCTGGTCGCAGAACCTCCAATTCAGTCCCGATGGAGCGCGGATGGCCTTCGTGGGGTTCAGCGACAAAGGCCAGCACGTCGTCCTCGACGGGGTCGAAAGCCCACCCTATAGCAATGTCCGAGAGATGATGTTCAGTCCCGACGGCCGTCGGCTCGCCGTCGAAGTGCGGATCGGCGCCCGATCTCATGTCGTTATCGACGGCGTGCCGGGCCCGCCCTTCGAGGAAATCGAGGGTCGCGCCATGACCTTCAGCCCCGACGGCAAGCGGTTCGCGTACGTGGCGGACCACAATCTTGTCGTCGACGGTCAGGCGCAGCCTGTGAAGGTGCCCCTGATCAGCGGCCTGACCTTCAGCCCCGACGGAAAACGGTTGGGGTATTTCCGGCAAATGGACCTGGGCGGTTATCAGGTCGTCGTCGACGGCACGGTCTACACTGTCGGAACGGAACCGCTCGTGTTCAGCCCGAACGGGAGGCACTTCGCCTGCGTCCATCGAGGGCGACAGGTCGTCGTCGACCGAACCCCTGGACCGGAATTCGACGCCGTCGTCAGTCCGCCGGTCTTCAGTCCGGACGACAAGAAGGTCGGTTATGCGGTGCGGCGCGGACGCGACATCCTGTGGAAGGTGGACGACATCGTCGAGGAACTGGGCGCGGGCGCGCCGCCAGCGCTGGAGCAGTTTGGGAAAGTTCGGTCCGTGCTGGAGAATTCAGAGTCCTATCGCTTGCGCTCCGCTCTTCAGTCGACCAGGGAAGACCGACCGGCGGATCCCCCGACGCGGTACCGATTGTCGCTTCAGGCCAAGGGCAACCGCGTGAAACTGGTCTACGATGATGCCGCGACGGGATCCGCTCTGGAGCTGGTGTCGGACGGCACCACCGTGGAGATGTCGCAGATCGACGGGACGGGAAAGATCAAGCCGTTCCGAGCCGCACAACCGGCAACGGAGGACTATCGAGAAGGGCTGAGCCAGGTGCTGGCGTACGGCGTCCCTTTGGAATTTTGGATCATGGGATCCAAGAAGATCACGCGGGTCGTCGACGTCAAAGCGCTGGAGCCGACCGACGGAAAGAATGGCCTCTCGTACACGTTCCTGCTGGGAGACACTGGAGCGGTCGGCCGCGCCCAGGTCTGGTACGACCCGAAAACGTTCGTCATGTCCAAGCGCATCGTCAAAGTCGACTCGAGAATGGGCAAACAGACGGTCACCGAGACCTTCGAGGAACTGACGGTAAATCCCGCCATTCCGGACACCGAGTTTCGCGTGTCCGAAAAGAAGTGAGGTCTACTTCGGGATCCCACGCTCGCGATTGTACTTCTCGATCCCCTTGAGGGAGACCCGCAGCAGCTCGAGGTCCGCCTTGTCGCCCTTGTCCCTGGCCGCGAGCGCGGCCAGCCACTTGAGCGTCGCCGGGTCGTCGGTGAACGCCCACGCGTGCGGCGCCAGGTCCTTCACCATCATCGTCAGGAAGGTCTCGTCGTCCGTCTCGCCCAGGCCGCGCGCCACCTCGAGCGCCGCCGAGCGCACCGGCGCCGACCGGTCGCGCAGCAGGCGCGCCGCCTCGAGGAACCGGAATGCGCGGCCGAGCGGCGCCGGCTTCCCCACCGCGAACGCGCGGGTCTCGGCCGACGGCGACCGCAGCTGGACCACGACGTCGGTCGAGTTTTTCCGCAGCAGCGGATTCTCCTCCACGAGGAGGTCGACCGTCCCCTTCACCCGCGTCGTCCCGTCCCAGACGTCGAACGCCAGCGCGTGGCGTCCGACCTGCGACGCCGCGGGCCGCCACCGGATCAGCCCCTCGTAGGGATCGAGCTCCGCCCCCTCCGGCAGGTTGGCGCACGAAAACGCGAGATTGTCGCCGTCGAAGTCGACCACCGGAATCGGAAGGTCCAGCGTTTCGCCCGCGGTCGTGGTCACGGGATCCGCGGCCTGGAACAACGGCCGGTAGTTCTTCTCCGAGGGATCGACGACGGAGATTTCCACCTCGCGCGCGACCGAGCGGACGCCGTCGGTCAGCGTGAACCGCGGACGCCAGCCGCCCTGGTGGGCCTTCGACGGCGTCCACGACAGCTTCCCGTTCGCGAACGTCGCGCCCTCGGGCAGGTCGGCCGCCTCGAGGCGGAACTTCGCGGGATCGGGATTGTCCACCCGGACGGTGAGATCGAGCGGCTTGCCGACCGCCACGCGGGCTTCCGACGGGCCCTCGAACTTCGGCTTCCGGTGCTTCCCGACGTCGACGACCCAGCCGCGCGCGCTCGAGAGCCAGCCGAAGTCGCGGCGCACGCGGTTGTTCGAGAAGTCGACCCGGAGCGCCACCTCGTGGACGCCCGGGCCCAGGTCCGCCGCCTGGAGCGTGAGCGCGGTCGTCAGGTTCTTCGCGGCCGTCGGCCGGACGTTGCGCGCGTCGACGTACCAGAGCCCGTGGAACTCGCCGATCACGTTGCCGCGCCCCTGCGTCTGGATCGCGTTCGCCTCGAACGTCATCGAATCGTCGCTCCAGAGGCCGAGCTTCGACCGCCGGGGGCGGGCGTCGTCGATCGGCGCGATCAGGCGGTAGAACTGCGTCTCGACGTGCTCGGCGCAGACGACGCAGTACTTGTCGACCGTCCGCATGAGGCAGTTCTCTTCGGGCCGGTACGCGCCGCGCCCGAAGTAGTTCGCTCCCTCGAAGCAGCCGACCTTGTGCTGCGGCGGGAGCCGGTTCGGCGCGTAGGCGGAGTTCCATACCTCCGGCATCCAGTAGTGCCACTTCGAGAGCTTCGGATTGCCGACCGTCGTGACGTTCGCGATCGACTCCTCCTGGTCCCCCATGAGCGGCGCCGCGGCGAGCTTCTCGTTGCCCGGCTCGATGTACTCGTCCTTGAGGCCGGCGAACGCGTGGCCCATCTCGTGGAGGAACTTGTAGCCGAGGTCGAGGCCGGCGTCGATCGCGATGACGCGGCCGTCGGCGGTCCCGCGGGCCGGAGGCGTGTTGCAGAGCACGACGACGAGGTCGGCGTCGGGCGCGTGCTCCGCCATCTCGAGCGCGCGGCGCGACTCGCAGGTCAGGATGCCGTTGGCGACGCGGAACGGGATCCGGGAGGACGAGCCGCCGCCGGGATCGTTCACGTTGACGCGGTGGAAGTTGATGTAGAGCGGGTAGTTGTGGAACGGGTCGACCTGGAGCAGGTTGGTCTTCAGCGATTCCGCGAGACGGTTCACCTTCGCGGCGTCGGACTTGGGATAGCCCGCGGAGATGATCGTGATGTCGAGACGCCTGGCGACGTCGCCGTTGTCGACGAGCGTCGCGACGTCGTAGATCCCGAAGTCCTTCTCCAGTCCTTCGAGCCACCGCTTCCGCCGCGTCGGCGCCTTCGACCCCTTCTTGATCGCGTTGGTCAGGTCGTCGAACTTCTTCCGCTTGGCGTCGTCGGACAGCTGGCCGGGCGCGAACTCCCCCTTCCGGGGCGGACGGGTCGCCACCGAGGCGGGCTGGTCGGTCGTCTCCTGCAGGCTCGTGAAGAGGAGAAGGAGGAGGATCGTCCGCATCTATGTCGTTAGACGCCGCCCAAAGCGCCGGTCTAACGGATTCGGTACAGGTGGACGTCGTATGGCTTGAACTCGTCCTCGAACCTGCCGTCCTTGAGCGGGATCGCGCGGTTCTCCCCCAGCACCTCGGCCGACCCCTTGGCGCCCTTCACCGTGAACGTCGCCTTCGAGGCCTGCTCGCGCATCGCGACCGCGAAGACCCAGGTCGACTCGCCCTGGCGCTTGGCCATCGCGTCGACCGGCGAGTCGCTCGCGACCGCGACGCCGTCGGCGATCGTCGGGCTGTTCAGCGCCGGCGCGAGCGACTGGACCTGCTTGTTGACCGCGGTCACGCCCGCCAGCAGCTCGGCGTCCTGGAGGAGCGACGCCTCCGAGAAGCGCGGCTTGAACTGGTGGACGAAGTAGATCAGGCCCGCCGAGCCGTGGACCAGCGACATCCACACCTCGGCGCGGATCTGCGCCGCGGTCGGTTTCACCTTCTCGTTGTCGATGCGGCTCGCCTCGATGCAGTTCCAGACGATCTTCTTCCCCTCGCCCCACTTCCGCAGCCGCTCGACCCCTTCGGGGACCTTCCACAGCTTCCCGGCGATGTCGGCATGGTCGTGGACCGCGGGATAGATGTCGAACGAGGCGATGTCGCAGCCCTTCAGGTATTCGGGATAGTCCTCGGACTTGTTGCGCCGCACGCCGCGGCCGATGTAGTTGTCCCACGCGACGCCCTGCCCCAGGTTGAGGAGCACGGGCCGCGACGGGTCGGCCTCCTGGATCTTCTTGTAGTCTCCGGCGATCTTCTCGGGAAGGATCGGCGGACCGTACCCGCCGCCGCCCGGCTTCGCCTGCGCGTTGTCGGGCTCGTCGCCGTGCATCCACGCGATGATCGTCGGGTCGTCCTTGCGCGTGAGGGCGAAGGCGTTCTGATGGCAGACGACCTTCATCCCCGCAGCCTTGAGCGCGTCGAGCTGCTCCGCGTTCGGCCCCCGCCAGAGCCCGACATAGGTGTTGATGCCGGCGTCGCGGTACTTCGCCGCGTTGCCCGGGGCCTGGAGCCAGACCGCGATCGGGAAGAAATTCGGATCGCCGGGCGGACCGTGGGTCCAGGCGGCGTAGGGGCTTTTCTCCTGCGAGAACGCCAGGGGCAGGAGGAGCGCGAGCGGGAGGAGTTTTCTCATCTCCCTAGTCTACGTCCGGCGGCCCGCCCGCGGCGGCGCGCGCTACTTCTTCCGGATTTCCTCGAGGACCTTTTTCACGTCCTCCGTGTCCTTGTGCTTCGGATAGCTCTTGAGGACGTCCTCGAGGATCGCGATCGCCTTGTCCTTGCTGCCGCGCTTGAACGTGTCCTGCGCCACAGCCACGCGCGCCCAGATGAACTTGCGCTCGATGGCGTCGTCGGAGAGCTTCTCCTCGGGGGAGTCGCGGCGGACGGGCGGCAGATCGGTCGCGCCGGGCAGCGCCGCCGGTTCCCTCGTGGGCAGCGCCGCTTCCATCTCCCGCTTGAGCTCCCGCGGCGTGCGGCTGCCCTCGATCCGGACCAGCGGCTTCTCCTCCGGGCTCGGAAGGCTGCAGTCCAGGATCAGGATCGTCGGAGCGCGCGTCACGCCGAATTTGACGCAGTCAGCCGATCCTTTCACGAACTCGAACTTCGAGGTCACGACTTTGGGCCAGAAATCCAGGAGGGAGGGATCCATCAGGGAGTCGTTGACGGTGACGCAGGCCGGCGAATTGTCCGCGAAGTACACGACCAGCGGCTTCGTCCTGCGTCGCGCCTCCGCCTTGGCTTTCTCGTAGTCGTTCGCGACCAGAATGGAGACGGGCGCGGGCGCCTTGGCGCCGATGTTGTCGCTCAGGACCTTGAGCGCGTTGGCCACCTTGTCCGCGTCCCGATGCTTCAGCTCGCCGATGACCTTCCCGGTCGTGTCGCACATGAGGACCATGGGATAGTATTTGACCCCGTACTGGGCGGACAGCTCCTTGTTCTTCCTGCCCCAGTCGCAGTCGACGAAGATGCAGGCCACGTTGCGGGAGGCTTCGACCACTTGCGGATCGCTGAACGCACCTGCGCTCAGTTGCGAGCAGGGCGTTCAGCCGGGGCTCGAGAAGAAGAGCATGATCGGGCGGTTCTGATCCTTCGCGTCGAGGATCGCCGTCCGGGGATCGCCCGTCTTGCCCATCCAGGTGAGCTTGCCGCCGTCCTGGGCCGCGGCCGCCCCGGCCAGGCCGAGGACGAACGCCAGCGTGCCGATGGCGCCTCGCATCATGCCCTCCCCTTCAACATCGACAGAACAAGTTTACTCATTTTCTTGGCGAAAGGGGAGCTGGGACGGGAATATGGTCCCCGATGACCGTCGACGACGCCGGCCCCCTGTCCCTCCGGGCGGACCTCCCCGTCTCCTTCCTGGCGCGGCTCTTCAACCGCCGTCCCCATACCCTCGAGGTTCGGGAGAAGGGGCTGGTGATCTGTTGGCGGTCGCGGCTCGAATTCATCGACTGGCCGACGGTGAGGGGAGTGGAACAGGTGATCATCGGCATGGTCCCGACGTATGAGATTGTCATCCAGGGCCGCAAGGAGCTCGTCGTCGGGAGCGGCGACCGCGCCCTCGCGCTCGTGCAGGAAATCGTCCGGAAGGGCGGGCTCCGCTGGATCCACGAGCCCTTCTCCGCGGCGCCTAAGCGAGAATCTCCTTGATCACCCGCGCATCGACGGTGATCGTCGTCAGCCGCTGCTCCAGGCTGTTGTGGCGGAACGTCAGCTTCTGGTGGTCGAGCCCCATCAGGTGGAGCAGCGTCGCGTGGAGGTCGTGGACGCTCACGCGGTTCTCGACGGACTTGAAGCCCACCTCGTCGGTCGCGCCGTAGCTCACGCCGCCCTTCACGCCGCCGCCCGCCATCCACGTCGTGAACGCGTGCGGGTTGTGATCCCGGCCGGGCTTCCCGCCCTTCTGCGCGATCGGCAGCCGGCCGAACTCGCCGCCCCAGACGACCACCGTGTCCTGGAGCAGGCCGCGCTGCGCGAGGTCCGCGATCAGCGCCGCGACCGGCTGGTCCGTTTCCTCCGCGAAGCCGCGGTGGTTGCCCTCGATGTCCTTGTGGCCGTCCCAGCTCAGCTGGTTCTCCATTCCGCCGGAGTAGATCTGCACGAACCGGACGCCGCGCTCGACCATCCGGCGGGCGATCAGGCACTGACGCGCGAAGTGGGTGCACTTCTTCGCGTCGAGGCCGTAGAGCTTCTTGATGTGCTCGGGCTCCGAGTCGATGTCGAGCGCCTCGGGCGCCGCCGCCTGCATCCGGTAGGCGAGCTCGAAGCTTTCGATCCGCGCCGAGAGCTCCTTCTCCGCGGGGCTCGACTCGAGCCCGTCGCCGTTCAGCGAGCGGACGAGGTCGAGCTGCCGCCGCTGCCGCTCGCCCGCGAGCTCCGCCGGCGGCGCCATGTTGTCGATCGGCGCCCCCGCGGGCTTGAGATAGGTTCCCTGGTAGACGCTCGGCAGGAATCCCGCGCCCCAGTTCTGCGCGCTGCCCTTGGGGAGCCCGCGGCCCAGCGGGTCGGACATCACGACGAACGACGGCAGGTTCCGGCTCTCCGATCCGAGCCCGTACGTCACCCACGAGCCGACGCACGGATGGCCCATGCGGGTCTCGCCGCTGTTCATCATGAAGAGCGCCGGGCTGTGGTTGTTCGACTCGGTGTAGCCGGAGTGGACGAACGCCATCTTGTCCACGTGGCGGCCGAGGTTCGGGAAGATCTCCGAGACCATCTTCCCGCACTCCCCCCGCGGGGTGAACTGGAACGGCGACTTCATCAGGCCGCCGACTTCGTTGGCGAAGAACCCGGTGAACTTGTTGAACCCCGGCAGCTCCTGGCCGTCGCGCTTCGCCAGCTCCGGCTTGTAGTCCCAGGTGTCGACGTGGCTGGGCCCGCCGTTGGCGAAGATCCAGATGACCGCCTTCGCCCGCGCCTTGAAGTGCGGCGCGCGCGGCGCCAGCGGATCGCGCTCGTCGCCCGCGAGCAGCTTCTGCTCGCCGAGCAGGCTCGCGAGGCCGAGCAGGCCGAAGCCGTTCCCGGCCCGGTTCAGAAGTTCGCGTCTCGTCCACATATTCATCGATGCCGCTCTTTCACCACAAAGCCACAAAGAACACCAAGGGCCTCTTCTTTGTGTCCTTTGTGCCTTGGTGGTGCGGATCAGTCCACATAGACAAACTCGTTCAAGCAGAGAAGGGCCTGGGCGAGGTCGACCAGCGACGCGTCGGGCTTGCCGTCCTTCTTGTACGACTCCGCCTGCCGCGACAGGAAGGCGTCGGCGGCGGCCAGCTCCTTCGGGCCCGGCAACCGGCCGAGCGCGCGGCGATAGATCTTCTCGACGGAGCCCTGCTTCGCCAGCCCCGCCGCCGCCTTCCGCACCAGCGGGCTGTTCATGAAGAGCAGCGCCTGGGGCGCGATCGTCGTCGTCGGCCGCCCGCCCTGGCTCACCAGCGGCTCCGGCGCGTCGAACACCATCATCATCGGGATCAACCGGCTCCGCTTGATGAAGAAGTAGATGCTCCGGCGCGTCATGGTCTCGTCGAGCGTTCCCGGGCCGTACAGCTTCCGGTCGAGCAGCCCGCCGACGTCGAGGAGCGAGTCGCGCACCGCCTCGGCTTCGAGCCGGCGCGGATCGCGGCGCCAGAAGAGCTTGTTGTCGGGATCGCGCGCCGCGCTTTCGGCGACGATCTCCGTCGACCGTCCGTAGGCCGCGCTCGTCATCAGGAGCTTGTGGATCGGCTTGAGCCGCCAGCCGTTGCGGATCAGCTCCGCGGCGAGCCAGTCGAGGAGCTCGGGATGGGACGGCGGCTCGCCCTGGACGCCGAAGTCGTTCGGGGTCGCGACGAGGCCGCGGCCGAAGTGGTGGGCCCAGAGGCGGTTCACGATCACGCGCGCGACCAGCGCGCCCGCGCCGGCGTCGACGTCCGTGAGCCACTTCGCAAGCGCCGTCCGGCGCATCGGGGTCCGCGATCCCGCCGGCGCGTCGGAGATCCACCGCTTCTCCTGCTCGGGCGCGGAGATCAGCACCTGAAGGAACCCCTGCGTCGCGACGCCCTGCTTCTTGGTCACGTCGCCGCGCGCCAGGACGTGCGTCTCCTTGTAGAAGTGGGGGAAGCCGCGGTCGTCGGCGTGGTGCTTGAGCGGCTTCATGCCGTCGGTCGTGACGAGGACCTTCGTGATCTTCGGCGTGGGCTTCGCGTGAGCCTCGACCGCCTTGCGCAGCTTCACCGCCTCCGGGTCGATCTTCCCGTAGATCGCCGCCGCGTCGGGACCGGGCTTCCCGCCGGCCCGCAGCACCTCGCACAGCTCCGCGACCGCCTGAGGTTTCGAGTCCAGCGCGGGATCGAGCCCGGGCTCGGTCGCGATCGAGATCCGGCCCGCGGCCTCGACCTCGAAGACCAGTTCGACGCCGCCGACCGGCTCCGCGAGCTCGTAGACGATGTGATCCGCGGTCGGCTTGCCCGCGGTGAGCGCCACCGCCTTCCCGTTCGCGCTCACCTTGAAGGTCTTCGGAGGGAAGGCGGCGCCCTTCTTGTCCTTCGCGGCGTCGAGCCGCACCGACGTGATGCCGCCGAGCGTCGTCTTCGCGCGAAGCGTCCGCTTGCCCGACTCGACGACGTCCAGGACCGTCCAGCTCTCCGACTCCCAGGGGCGCCCGTCGAGCCAGTGGGCGAACCGCCCCGGCAGCTCCTCCTTCTCGAACTTCTCGAGCGCGGCGACGAGCGGCGCGTGGGCCGTCTCCCACGCCGCCAGCGCGGCGCGGTCCCCTTCGGGATCGAGCGTGAACTCCGCCATGCTCCGGATGGTCGTCGTGAACGTCGACGCGAGCCGGTAGTAGTCGCGCGACGGGAACGGGTCGAACTTGTGGTCGTGGCACCGGGCGCAGCCGACGCTCAACCCGAGGAAGGCAGAGCTCGTGGTCGACGCCATGTTGTCGAGCTCGTCGTACCGGGCCGGCTCGAACTCCACCTCGGTGAGCTGCGTCGGGAACGCGCCCGCGCCGAGAAACCCGGTCGCCATCCAGGCGAGCGGCTGGTCGGGCGCGAGCTCGTCGCCCGCGATCTGCCACTGGACGAACCGGTCGTACGGCAGGTCCTGGTTGAACGCCTGGATCAGGAAGTCTCTGTAGTGGAAGGCGTTCTCGCGATCGTAGTCCTGCTCGAAGCCGTGGCTCTCGGCGAAGCGCGCGACGTCGAGCCAGTGGCGCGCCCACCGCTCGCCGTACTCGGGCCGTGTCAGCAGCCGGTCGATCAGCTTGCCGACGTTCGGGTCGGCGACGAACGCGTCGACCTCCTCGGGCGTCGGCGGGAGACCCAGGAGGTCGAACGTCGCGCGGCGCACGAGCCGCCGGGCATCGGTCGCCCCCGCGGGCTTCACGCCGGCCGCCTGGAGGTTTGCGCCGAGGAACCCGTCGACCCCCGCCCCCTTCCCCGCGCGGAGCGGCTGGAACGCCCAGTACTTCTTCCCCGCCTCGATATTGATCTCCCGCTTCGCCGCGGTCGCGCCCTTGCCCCGCGGATCGGGCGCTCCCCGCTTCACCCACGCCTCGAAGTCGGCGACGACCTCGGGCGAAAGCTTGCCCTTGGGCGGCATCTTCAGGTCTTCGTCCTTGTACCGGATCGCCTTGATCAGCAGGCTCTTGTCGGGGTCGCCGGGCACGACGGACGGCCCGAGCTCGCCGCCCTTGAGCAGCCCTTCGCGGGAGTCGACGTAGAGTTCGCCCTTGAGCTTCTTCGCCTCGGCGCTGTGGCACGAGTAGCAGCGGTCGATGAGGACCGGCCGGATCTTCTTCTCAAAGAAGGCCAGGCCCTCGGGATCGGCCTTCTCCTGACGGAAGCCGAGGACCAGCAGCGCGACGAGCCCGCAGAGTTTCTTCATCGGGTTCCTGTCTTCAAGGTTACCCGCAGCCCCAGCTGCCGGGTGATCGCCGCCGCACAATCCCGCACCGCCGCGCGGATCTCGGAGATGGGCTTGGGTTTTCCGATGGCGACGAGCGACGGAACGCAGACCGCCGCCGCGACGCCGATGCGCGGGTTGCCGACGAACGCCGCGACGTCGCGGATCCCGTGGGTGAGGTCGCTCTTGCCCTGGTAGAGGCCGTCGCGCCGGATGCGCAGGAGGTCGGCGAGGAAGCGCCCGCGCGCCGCGGCTCCCAGCCGGCCCCACTCCTCGTCGCGCGCCAGCGTCGCCTCGAGCTCCTCCCGGGTCAGGTTCGCCAGCAGGATGCGGCCCGACGCGGTCCGGACGACCGGGAACTTCGCGCCGACCTCGACCGAGACGCGGGTGCGGTTCTGGCTTTCGACCTGCGAGAGGACGAGGAGCTTGCCGTCCGAGAGAACGCTCAGGTGGACCGACTCGCGGATGCGGCGCGCGAGGTCGCGCACCGGCCCCTCGGCCGCGTGGAGCAGGTGGTCGACCGGCGTGTGGGTATGGGCGAGCTCGAAAAGCCGGAGCGTGAGCCGGTACCGGCCCGACGACTCTTCCTTCACGACGTAGCCGCGCCGCTCGAGGCAGGCGAGCATGCGGAAGATTTCGCTCGGGCTGCGGCCCACCGCGCGGGCCAGGTCGGCCTGCGAGAGCGGATCGGGCTTGGCGGCGAGCGCCTCGAGCAGGTCGAGACCCTTGTCCAGGGCCGGGACGGCGTAGGTCCTCATGAGTCGAGAATTTTAATAGTGAAACGCTCGTTCTTCCATGAAAATCTCACCGTCTTGAAGACTCCGCGGGGCGAAGGCAGCGCTCCGGTCGTATATCCTCTGTTGCAACGCGCGGGGGGTCCCGCTATATTAGGCGCCCACAAAGGAGAACTGATCGTTATGCTGCAGCTCGTCCTGGCGACCCTGCTCACGCTCGAGACCCGCGCGGTCACGTTCGACGAGGCCAAGGCCGACGCCTCCAAGCGGATGGCGTACGTCGGCAGCCTTCTCGACAAGCACGTCTTCGACAAGGACAAGAACCCCAAGGGCCTCATCCAGGCCTGGTACTTCGTCGCGGACAAGGACCAGCGCGCGGCCGCCGAGGCGGCGATCAAGGCTCGCTACGAGAAGGACGGCCGCGCGTTCTACTTCCCCAAGGAAGTCGCCGGGATCTTCGCGCCGCTCGACTCGACCGTCCGCCGCGCCTCCCCCTGGTACAGCGACATGGTCGCGGCCGGCGCGGGCACCCACTCGGGGATCGTCCTGGTGGGCGACCTCTTCACCCTCGGCGGCGAGGAGGAGGCGAAGAGCGTGGTCGAGGACTACGTGCTGGGCCTGGTCCAGATGCGCGAGGCGGGCCTCAAGGTAAAGGACCTCGAGCTCGACGCGAACATCCCCGCCCTCAAGCTGGTGAGCAACAAGAGCCTGCTGCCCCTCTACGCGCAGGCGGCCCAGCTCGAGGGGATCCTCAAGGGCTCGCGCAAGGTCTCCGACGGCTTCAAGAGCGAGCTCATCAAGCAGTACCTCGCGACCCATACCGTCTTCAGCCGCATGTACGCCCACGAGAAGAAGGTCTTCGACGACAACAACGAGAACACGCTCCAGAAGGAGATCGTCGACTTCCTCGACGAGTGCTTCAAGTTCGACCACGAGCGGTTCGACAAGCTCGGCTACCAGCACAAGCTCGTGAACAAGGAGAATCACGAGTACTCGCTGGACAAGAAGTAGAGCCCAAGACAAACCGATCGGAAAGAGCGCCGGGAAACCGGCGCTTTTTCATTTCCCGCGGCGGGGACGCTCCCGGGGTTGTCCTGAGCGCGGCGGTTCGGGTACACTGCGCCCGTGCCCTCCAACGACGAGGTCCTTGCGGCGACGCGGTCGTGGCTCGAGAAGGAAGTCATCGGCCTCAACCTCTGCCCCTTCGCCGCGGCCGTCCATAAGGCCGGGCAGATCCGGTATGTCGTGAGCGGCGCCTCCACGACGCGCGAGCTGCGGGCGGAGCTCCTCGAGGAGCTCCTCTTCCTCAAAGAGGCCGATCCCGCGAAGGTGGACACCACGCTTCTGATCCACCCGGAGGTCCTGACCGACTTCCTCGAGTTCAACGATTTCCTCGACGTGGCGGACGACCTGGTGAAGGAGCTGGGGCTCGTCGGCGATCTCCAGATCGCGAGCTTCCACCCGCGGTACCAGTTCGAGCAGACCGAGCCCGACGACGTCACCAACCGGACGAACCGGTCGCCCTATCCCACGCTCCACCTGCTCCGCGAGGCGAGCGTCGAACGCGCCCTGGAGGACTATCCCGACCCCTCGTCGATCTCCCGGGAGAACATCGAGAAGATGCGCCGGTTGGGCCCGCCTCCCGGAACACCGTCCTGAGATTCTCAATTCCGGGTTCTTCATTCTCGCTCCGCCGCTGTATTGTTCTCCGGGCGACATGGACGAGCGAGCGCTGGTGGACCGTCTGATCGCGCGCGATCCCGAGGCCTGGGATCGGTTCGTCCGAGAGTACGGGCCGACGCTGGTCCGGGCGGCGGCCGTCGTTTCGCCCGGCGATGCGGAGGACGTCGCCCAGAAAGTCTGCGCGCTCCTGCTCGAGGCCGACGCGCGCCTGCTCCGGAGTTTCCGGGGACAGAGCACCCTCTCCACCTGGCTCATCGGCATCGTCCGCAATCAGGCGCTCATGCACCACCGGACCGAGAAGACCCGCGCCTCCCTGCGGCCGCTCTTGCCGGCGCCGGGACGGGGACCGCTCGAGGAGCTGCTGTCGGTCGAAAGCGACGAGCAGCTCGCCGCCGCGCTCGCGACCGTTCCTCCACGCGACCGTCTCCTGCTCCTGCTTCACTATCGGGATGGCCTCCCGCATGCCCAGATCGCCGGCGTCCTCGGCATCGCCGTCAACTCCGTCGGCCCCCTCCTGGACCGGGCTCGCGAACGACTCCAGAAAAAAATCAATTAGGTGTACGGATCCACGGCCGCCGCGCAACAGACGGTCGATGGACAGCTGCCCGGACCGGGAAACGATCGCCGCTTATGTCGACCGCCGCCGGGCGGACGGTGATCGGGATGCCGTCGAAGCCCACCTTGCCGCTTGCGGGGATTGCCGGGCGGAGGTCGTGGCGCTGTCGGCCCTCGTGGCGCAGGTCGCCGGCTCCGCGGGTCCCGTCGCGGCCCTCCGGTCGCCCCTCCGCGCCCGGCGCTGGGGGCCGGCCGTCGCCGCGGGACTCGCCGCCGCCGCGCTCCTCGCGATCGGCCTCTTCCTCCGGCACGGCAGCGTCGAGAACGTCCCGGCGCCCCACGCCTCCGTGCCTCCGAAACCGGCTCCTCAACCGGATCCTTCCCCAACCCCGGAGCCGAGGACCGAGTCCGCTCGGCCCGTCTTTGCCACCCTTCAGGACGTCCAGGGCCAGGTCTGGCTCATGCAGGGCCATCAGGACAAGCGGAAACCCGGCGCGCTCAACGACGAACTGCTCCCGGGCTACGGCCTTTTCACCCACAACGGCAGTGCGGTCCTCGCGTTCTCCGACGGGACCACCGTCCAGATCGGCGCCTCCACGTGGATCCAGCGGCTCACCGAGAGCGGCGGCAAGCGCCTCCACCTCACGGAAGGCACCGTCCGCGCGACGGTCGCCAAGCAGCCGGAGGGCCGGCCCTTCGTCCTCGTGACGCCCCACGGCGACGCGCACGTCGTCGGCACCGTTCTGCGGCTCACGGCCGCGAAGACCGGGACGCGGCTCGAGGTCGAAGAAGGCAAGGTGCGGCTGAAGGGGACCGATGTGGCCGCGGGCCAGGTCGCCTTCGCGGCGCCGGGCGCCGAGCCCGTCGTTCGCGGGTTCTCCAGCCTGCGGGCCCACTGGAAGCTGGATGAGGGCTCGGGCACAATCGCGGTCGACGCCACCGGCTTGGGCAACGACGCGACGCTCCGGGACAAGACCGAGTGGACCGTCGGAAAGCTCGGCGGCGGCGTCGAATGCCGCAAGGCCGGTTTCTACGTCACCGGGTTCCATCCGGGCGCGGGTCCCATCGTCGCCTTCACCGCCGCGTGCTGGATCCGCCACGAGGAGCTCGACGACTGGCAGGACGTCTACTTCTCCACCCAGGGCTTCTCGATCGTCCGCGAAGGCAACCTGGAGCGCGGCCGCATCCGCGTCATGTTCCTCAGCGACGAGACCTCGCCCAACCTGGCGGTCAACTCCGTCGTCCGGCCCGGCGAGTGGATGCATCTGGCGCTCGCCTGGGACGGCGGGAGCGCCCGGCTCTATCGCAACGGCCTCGAGGTCGGCTCGAGCCGCGTCACCGGCGTGATGCCGCCGCTCCTGTCGGTGAGCGTCGGCGCCGAGGTCGACGGGAAGATGGACGACGTCCGCTTCTACCGGCGCGCCCTTTCGCCCGAGGAGATCACCCGGGTGATGAACGGAGGGGAGGTCCGATGATCGCCGCCGCCATCGTCATCCTGCTGTCGCTCGACGATCCGGTCTACGAGAAGGAGATCCGTCCCCTGCTCGGGACCTACTGCGGAAAGTGCCACGCCGGGCCGAAGGCGAAAGTCGGCGTCGACTTCGACGCCTTCCCGAACGAAGCGTCCGTGCTCCGCTCCCGCAAGACGTGGCAGAAGGCGTGGCGGGCGCTGCACGCCCGCGAGATGCCGCCCGAGGACCGCCTTCAGCCGACCGCCGCCGAGCGCGACAAGCTCACCGACTGGATCGAGTCCATCCTGAGACGACCCGACCCCGGCGGCCGTCCCGATCCGGGCCGCGTGCTCCTCCGACGGCTCACCCGTGCGGAGTACTCGAACTCCGTCGCCGACCTCATCCCGAGCGTCGCGCCGCGCGGGCCCCGATATTTCGATCCTGCGAAAGGCTTCCCCGAGAAGGGACTCCACCTTCTGCATTTCCAGGACGGACCGCGGCCGATCGTCGCCGATCTGCCGCCCGACGAGGCGGATCACGGGTTCGACAATCAGGGCGACGTGCTCACCCTGCCGCCGATGCTCATGGAGAAATACTTCCAGGCCGCGGTCGAGGTCCTCGACGGCGCCCACAAGGACGGCCGCGTCTTCATCGCCCGTCCCGGCAACGGCAAATCTCCGCGCGACGCCGCGCGGGAGATCGTCGCCCGGTTCGCCCAGCGGGCGTTCCGCCGGCCCGTCGCCGACGCGGAGGTCGAGCGGCTGCTCCTCCTCTACGATCTCGCCGTGAAGCGCGGGGACGCGTTCGAGTCGGCCGTCAAGATCCCCCTCCAGGCCGTGCTCGTGTCGCCCCACTTCCTGCTCAAGGTCGAGCGGAGCGCGGGACCGCTGACCTCCCCCGAGCTCGCGACCCGGCTCTCCTACTTCCTCTGGAGCTCCCTGCCCGACGACGAGCTGACGCGCGCGGCCATCGAAGGCACGCTCTCCGATCCCGCGGCCCTGGAACATCAGGTTCGCCGGATGCTGCGGAGTCCGAAGGCGAAGGCGCTCTCCGACAATTTCGCGCTCCAGTGGCTTCAGCTCAGCGCGTTCGAAACGCTCATGCCCGATCCCGCGCTCTTTCCCGCCTACTACGGGCCCGGATGCCAGGACCTCCAGAAGTGGATGCGCATCGAGACGCAGCTCTTCTTCGAGACGGTCGTCATGGAAGACCGCCCGATTCTCGAGTTCGTCGACTCCGACTGGACGATCGTCAACGGCAATCTCGCGGAGTTCTACGGCCTCCGCCATTTTCCGGGGCGGACCCCGCTCGCGGGCAAGGAGGTCGTCAACGAACAGTTCTGGTGGCGCCGGGTCGCGCTGCCGGACCGCCGGCGCGGGGGCGTCCTCACGATGGCGTCGGTGCTGACCGCGACGTCGCTGCCGACCCGCACCAGCCCCGTGAAACGCGGCAAGTGGATCCTGGAGGCGATCCTCGGCGCGCCGCCTCCTCCGCCGCCGCCGAATGCGGGCGCCTTGAAGGAAGACGACGGGCCGGCCGTCCGCCGCTCGGTCCGTGACCGCCTCGAGCGCCATCGCCAGGATCCGAACTGCGCCGGCTGCCACCGGCGCATGGATCCGCTCGGACTCGCCCTCGAGGGGTTCGACGCCATCGGACGCCTGCGCGTCAAGGAGGGGCCCACACCGCCGCGCGAGGGACCGGAATCGTGGGACTTCGACGTCGACGGCAATTTCGAAGGCTGGAGCTTCGGCTATCTCGGCGGCCTGCTCCATGTGAAGGACGGCACGCTGAACATTCCGATCACCGCCAACGACATCCGGATCTTCGGGCCTTCGATCGCGAAGTCGGCCGCCCAGGGCAAGGTGACGGTCCGTCTGAAGAACTCCACGGCGGCGAACCAGCTCACGCTGAGCTACCTTTCGCCCGCCGAGATCAAGTGGGAGATGTTTGGCATCCCCCAGGGCTGGAAGGGGAACAAGTCGGCGACCGCGGCGATCGAGCCCCACAGCGACTTCGTCGAGGTGACGTTCGATCTCTCGAAGAATCGCGACGAGATCGCCGGGTTGATGCTGTCCGCGAACAACGCGAAGGGGGAGATCCGGATCGACTGGATCCGGATGGGCTCCTGGACCGCTCCGCCGCCGATCGACGTGGCGGGCGCCCTGCCCAACGGCCGCAAGGTCCAGGGTCCCGAGGACCTCAAGCGTCTGCTCCTCGCGGAGCACAAGGACGATTTCGTCCGCGCATTCGTCGGACACCTGCTGACCTACGCTCTGGGCCGGCCGCTCGAATACTACGACATGCCCGTCGTGCAGGACATCTCGAAGGCCGTGGCCGCGGACGGCTACAAGTTTTCGCGGGTCGTGGTCGAGGTGGCCAGGAGCTTCCCGTTTCTGAACCGGAGGAACCATGAGTAGGACGATCTCGCGACGCACGGTGCTTCGGGGCGCGGGCGCCTCGATCGCTCTCCCCTGGCTCGAGGCGATGGCCTGGGCGCAGCAGAAGCCGCCGCTCCGGCTCGCCTGGATCCACGTCCCGATGGGCGTCCACCTGGAGGCCTGGACTCCGACCGGCGAGGGCGATGCGTTCGAGCTCGGTCCGACGATGGAGCCGCTCCGGGCGCTGAAAAGCGAGGTCGTCGTCTTCAGCGGACTCGATCACCGCCGGGACGACACCGGCGGGAATCCCCATCCCCGCGGCAGCGGCACGTGGCTGTCGAGCGCTCCCGTGGGCAAATACGATCCTGCCGGCTTCAGCACCGACGTGTCGGTCGACCAGCTGGCGGCCCGGGCGCTCGGACCGTCGACGCGTCTCGCCTCCCTCGAACTCGCCTGCCAGCGCGGCCTGGGCAAGCATGCCTCGAACGTTTCCTGGCGCGGACCCGGCGCGCCGACCGGGACCGAAGTCAATCCCAAGCTCGTCTTTCTGCGCCTGTTCGGCGATCCCAAAGGGGACGCGCTTCGCCACAGCGTGCTCGACCACGTGCTCGAGGACGCATCGGACCTGGGGAAGGATCTCGGTAAAGCGGACCGGACCAAGCTCGACGAATATCTGGACGCGGTCCGCGCGGTGGAGCGCCAGATCCAGGCCATCGAGCGCGACAAGGCGAAGGGCAACGTTCCGAAGATGGAGCTGCCCGACACGATGCCGGCGGACCTCCCGTCGCGGCTGCGGCTGATGTCGGACCTCCTCGCGCTTGCCTTCCAGACCGACACCACCCGGATCGCCACGTTCATCTATGGGCTGGAGAATGGCGCCGGGGTCGGCGGCGGAGGTTATCGCCATCTCGGCGTGAACGAGGACCACCACAGCCTGACGCACTGGGACAAGGCGACGCAGGCCGAGTCGACGCGAAAGATCGCTCTCATCGATAAGTTCCACGTCGCGGAGCTCGCCTATCTCCTCGGCAAGCTGAAGTCCACGCGCGAGGGCGACGGCGCGCTGCTCGACCACTGCCTGATCGCCTACGGCAGCGGCATTCAGCAGGGCCATCGCCACAACTGGGACAGCGTTCCCACGATTCTCGCCGGCCGCGGCGGCGGATCGGTCAAGCCGGGCCGCCACCTCCGGTTCGGCTCAGGCGGATATTCGGGCCCGGACGGGTCCAAGTCGTCCGGCATTCCGCTGGCGAACCTCTGGCGCACGATGCTCGATCGCGCGGGCGCGAAGACGACGGCGCTTGCCGACTCAACGGGCTCCCTGACCTTGGCCTGACGCTACTTGAGGCTCGAGAGATCGATGACGAACCGGTAGCGCACGTCGCTCCGGAGCATCCGCTCGTAGGCCTCGTCCACCTTCTGGATCGGGATCACCTCGACGTCGGCGAGGACCCCGTTGCTGCCGCAGAAGTCGAGCATCTCCTGGGTCTCGCGCAGGCCGCCGATCATCGAGCCGCTGACGTGGCGGCGGTTCTGGATCAGCGTGAAGGCGGGAATGGAGGCCGGTTGCGGCGGCGCGCCGACGATCCCCAGCGTCCCGTTCCGCCGCAGGAGGCCGAGCAGCGCGTTGACGTCGTGGGGCGACGAGACCGTGTCCAGCATGAAGTGGAACCGGCCGCCGTTCCGGGCGAACGCGTCGGGCTCCGACGTCGCGATGAAGTCGGCCGCGCCGAGGCGCTTCGCGTCGTCCCGCTTGGACGCCGAATGGCTGATCACCGTCACCTCCGCCCCCATCGCCGTCGCGATCCGGACCGCGACGTGGCCCAGGCCGCCCAGGCCGACGATCGCGACCGATTCGCCGCCGCGGATCCCCGCGCGCGCGAGCGGCGAGTACGTGGTGATGCCGGCGCAGAGCAGCGGCGCCGTCCGCTCGAGAGCCCCCGCGGCCGGCAGACGGTAGACGTAGTCCTCGTCGACCACGATCCGCGTGGAATAGCCCCCGTAGGTGGGCGTCTTGCCGTCGCGTTCCAGCGAGTTGTAGGTCAGCGTCGTCCCCTTCTCGCAGTACTGTTCGTCGCCCTCCCGACAGGCGGAACATTCGCGGCAGGAGTCGACGAAACAGCCGACGCCGACCGCGTCACCGACTCTCCACTTCCCCACGTCGGCGCCCGCTTCGACCACCCGGCCCACGATCTCGTGGCCGGGGACCATGGGGTAGGTCGACAGGCTCCACTCGTTCCGCACCAGGTGGATGTCCGTATGGCAGATGCCGCAGTAGAGGACGTCGATCACGACGTCGTTGGCGCGCGGCGCTCGCCGCTCGAATTCCCACCGCTCCAGCCGGCCGCCCGGCGACATCGCGGCGTAGCCGGCGGTCGCCGTCGCCGAAGGAATGCCCCGGGCCCGCGGCGGACGCAGCACTTTCGTATCGCTCATCGAAGGCTCCTTTTGATCCTCTAGTCTGCTGAGCCTCCGTCGGATTCCGGGTTACCGCGATTCGCTTGACCCGGGGACCGGCCGGGCCGTAACGTGGATTCGTCATGACGACCGATCTCGCCGCCCGCCACCGCGAGCTGCTGCTCGGCGAGTTCGCGTCGATGCGGTCCCAGGCCGCGGCCGCCGTCGCGCTCTTCGAGGAGGGCGCCACCCTCCCGTTCATCGCCCGCTACCGCAAGGAGAAGACCGGCGGCCTCACCGAGGTCCAGCTCAAGCAGATCAAGGACCGGCTGGACTTCCACGGCGCGCTCCGGGATCGGAAGGCGACGGTCCTCGACTCCATCCGCGAGCAGGGGGTGCTCACGCCGGAGCTGGAGCGGCAGATCGTCGACTGCGTCGACAAGCAGCGCCTGGAGGACCTCTACCTGCCGTTCAAGCCGAAGCGGCGGACGCGGGCGCAGGTCGCGCGCGAAAAGGGCTACGGCCCGCTCGCGGAGCTCATCTGGGCCCACCAGCCCGCGACCGGCGACGCGGACGCCCTCACCGGCGCGTCCGACATCCTCGCGGAGCGGATCGCCGAACATGCGCCGACGCGGGAGTGGGTCCGCGACGAGACCCTGCGTCGCGGCCGCCTGGTCTCGAAGAAAAAGCGCGGCGCCTCTGCGGACCGCTCGAAGTTCGAGATGTACTTCGAGTTCACCCAGCCGCTTTCGCGGGTCGTGTCGCACCAGGCGCTGGCGATCGCGCGCGGCGAGAAGGAAGGCATGCTCTCGGCGTCGGTCGAAATCGAGGCGGCGCCGCTGGTCGAACGGCTCGACCGGACGTTCAACCGTCCGCAGTCGCCCCACAAGGAATTGTTCCGGAAGATCGAGCAGGACGCCTACGATCGGCTCCTCGCGCCGTCGATCGAAAGCGAAGTCCGGGCGATCGTGAACGAGCGGGCGGAGGAGGAGGCGATCCGCGTCTTCGCCGAAAACCTGCGCAACCTGCTCCTCGCGCCGCCGGTGCGCGGCGAGGGCATCCTTGGGATCGACCCGGGTCTGCGGACGGGCTGCAAGGTGGCGGCGATCGACCGCACGGGCAAGTATCTCGAGAGCACGGTGATCTTCCCCGAGCGCGCGGACGCGGCGCCGACCCTCGCGCGGCTGATCCGTCAGCACCAGATCGGCCGGATCGCCTTCGGGAACGGGACGGGCTCGCGCGAGCTCGAGGAGTTCCTCCGGAAGTCGAAGCTCGGCGTGCCGGCGTTCTCGGTGAGCGAGGCGGGCGCGTCGGTGTACAGCGCGTCCGACGCGGCGGTGCGCGAGTTCGGCAACCTGGACATCACGGCGCGCGGCGCGATCTCCATCGGGCGCCGGCTCCAGGATCCGCTCGCCGAACTGGTCAAGATCGACCCGAAAGCGATCGGCGTCGGGCAGTATCAGCACGACGTCGACGCCGACAAGCTGAAGCGCGAGCTCGATCACGTCGTGGAGTCGTGCGTCAACCAGGTCGGGGTCGACGTGAACACCGCGTCGCCCGAGCTGCTGTCGTACGTGGCGGGCCTGACGCGGCCGGTCGCCGAGAAGATCGTCGCCGGCCGTCCCTTCGCGTCACGCGACGAGCTGAAGAAAGTCCCGCGGCTCGGCCCCAAGGCGTTCGAGCAGGCGGCGGGTTTCCTGCGGATTCCGGGCGGCGCCAATCCGCTCGATGCCTCGGCGGTCCATCCCGAGAGCTACTACATCGTCGAGAAGATCGCCCGCAAGCTGGGCCGTCCGGTGATGGAGATCATCGCCCAGGATCTCGACGTGCGGCCCGAGGAGTTCGTCGACGACCGCGCCGGCGTCCCGACGGTGAAGGATATCCTCGAGGAGCTGAAGAAGCCCGGACGCGATCCGCGCAAGGAGTTCGTCGCCGCGACGTTCGATCCGAACGTCACGGCCATCGATCACCTGAAGTCCGGCATGGTGCTCGAGGGCGTCGTAACCAACGTCACGCGCTTCGGGGCGTTCGTCGACCTCGGCGTCCACCAGGACGGGCTCGTCCACGTCTCGGAGCTCGCGAATCGCTTCGTCGCCGACCCGGCCGAGATCCTCCACGTCGGTCAGGTCGTCCGGGTGAAAGTCCTGTCCGTCGATGCGGCGCTGAAGCGGATCGGACTGTCCGTCAAGCAGGCGACCTAGTGCGGATCACGCCCCGTATCGGGATTTCGCGTCGTCGGCCGTCGGAGCTCCGCCCGTGGGGTCCTTTCCTTTCGGCGCGGCTTTCTTCTTTTCCGGTTCGGCCGCCGTTTCCTTGAGCCCGGTCTGCTGCTGCCCGGCGTACGTGCCTTCCTCACCCGAATCATCCCGGATGAGGTTCTCTTCGTGGTCCGAGCTGGCGGCCGGCCGCTTTTCCGGCGAGGAAGACGGCTTGCCCTTGGGATCCTTCTGGTCCGCCATGGTTCCTCCTGGATGTCCCGTCTATTTACGACGGCTGTTCCCGGAGGGCACCGGTCAGGACAGGATCTCTCGGATGACGTGGCCGTGCACGTCCGTGAGCCGGCGATCGGCGCCGTTGTGGCGCATCACCAGCTTCTCGTGGTCGATCCCCAGGAGATGCAGGATCGTCGCGTGGAGGTCGTACCCCATGACGACGTCCTTCTGCGCCTTCCACGCCCATTCGTCGCTCTCGCCGTACGCCGTCCCCGCCTTGACCCCCGCGCCCGCAAGCCAGGAGGTGAAGACGCCGCCGTTGTGGTCGCGGCCGACGCTGCCCTGCGCGAACGGCATCCGGCCGAACTCCGTGGTCCAGACGACGAGCGTGTCCTCGAGCAGGCCGCGCTGCTTCAGGTCCTGGAGCAGCGCCGCGATCGGCTGGTCGACCATCGTCGCGATGAACGTCAGTTCCTTCTGGATGTCGCCGTGGTTGTCCCAGTTCCCCGTCGCGCCCGCCGTGCCGCTCCAGAGCTGGACGAACCGGACGCCCCGCTCGAGAAGCCGACGCGCCGTGAGGCAGTTCGTGCCGAAGTCGGCGGTCTCCTTGCGGTCGAGTCCGTACATCTTCCGCGTCTCGTCCGATTCCTTCGAGAGATCGAGCGCGTCGGGCGCCGAGAGCTGCATCCGCGCCGCGAGCTCGTACGACGCGATCCGCCCCTCGAGGCGCGAGTCGCCGGGCCGGTCGGTGAGATGGTCGCGATTCAGACGGTCGAGCAGCGCCAGCCCCTCCGCTTCGCTCTCCTTCGTGATCCCGGGCGACTTCGGCGGGAAGAGATCCGCGACGGGCTCCGGCGCGGTCGGGCGCAGCAGCGTCCCCTGGTGAACCACCGGCAGGAAGCCCGAGCCGAAGCTGCCTTTCGAGTTGTAGGGGAGGCCGCGCGAGTCGGGGATCACGACGAACGCCGGCAGGTTCTCGCTCAGCCGCCCGAGCGCGTACGACACCCACGAGCCCATGCAGGGGAATCCCGGCAGCACGAACCCCGTGTTCTGCAGGTAGACGCCCGGCCCATGGACGTTCGTCTTCGACTGCATCGAGTGGATGAACGCGAGATCGTCGACGCACGTCGCCAGATGGGGGAACACGCTCGACACCCAGCGGCCCGACCGGCCGTGCTGCTTCCACGTGTAGGGGCTCTTCAGCACCGTCCCCGGCGTGCTCGTCGCCGCTTCCACCCGGATCCCCGCGCCCGGATCGAACTTCTGGCCGTGACGCTTCTCGAGCTCCGGCTTGTAGTCGAACGTGTCCATCGGGCTCGCCCCGCCGTTCATGAACAGGTGGAGCACCCGCTTCGCCTTCGCCTTGGGGTGCAGATCCTGACCCAGCAGCTGCGACTGGCCCAGGAGCTGCGCGAGCGCGACGGCGCCCATGCCGTTCGCGGTGCACCCCAGGAATTCGCGTCGATTCATCGCCGCCAGCCCCCGCCCGGATGCTCACCACAAAGGCACAAAGAACACAAAGAGGAGTTCCGCTTGGTGTCCTTCCTGTCTTGGTGGTGCATCTTCAATCCAGGAACATGAACTCGTTGCTGTTCAACAACACGCGACACGCGTTCGCCAGCCCGTGCTTCGCGGCGTACTCCGACACCGCCTTCAGCTCCTTCTCGGTCGGCCGGCGTTGAAAGATCAGCCGCCAGGCCGACTCCGCCGTCGCCGCGCGGGCCGCGAGGTGCTCGCTCTGGCGGACGACGAACCGGTTGTTCATCACCGCCATCGCCTGGAGCGGCGTGACGCTCACGTTCCGCGCGCCCGTCAGCTGCGACGCGTCGGGACAATCCAGGGTCTCCATGAACGGGTCGGGCAGCGTCCGGAAGATCCAGCGATAGATCGACCGCCTGTAGTTGTCCGGATGGTCGACGTCGTACCGGCCGTAGTCCACCTTCGGCGTCACGCCGGGATTCGGGTCCTCGTAGTGGAACTGCTTCACCGACGGTCCGCCCATCCGGAGATCGAGCTTGCCGCTCAGCTGCAGCACGGAATCGCGCACCTGCTCCGCGTCGAGCCGCAGCCGGTTCATCCGCCAGAGATGGAGATTCGACGCGTCGACCTTCGCGAACTCCGTCCGATCCGACGTCTGCCGGTACGTCGCGCTCGTCACGATCAGCCGGTGGAGCTTCTTGAGCGAGCCGCCGTGGTCGCGGAACCAGACCGCGAGCCAGTCGAGCAGCTCGGGATGGGTCGGCGTCGCGCCCATGCGGCCGAGATCGTTCGGCGAGTCGACGATCCCCCGGCCGAAGTGATGGTGCCAGACGCGGTTGACGACGGACCGCCAGGTGAGGATGTTCCTCGGGTCGGCGATCCACGTCGCGAGCGCGGCGCGGCGCGCGCCTTCGTCGGACGGATCGGCCACCGCGAGCGGGACGCCGACGCACGCGAGCCCGCCGGGCAGCGCGGGCTCGGCGGGCCTGGTGACGTCGCCCCGCTTGAGGAGGAAGATCGGCCGCGGCGCGCGGGCCGGCGTGAACTTCGCCTCGGGCGCGAAATCGTTCGCCGCCGCGTAGACCTGCCGCGGCTTCGGCAGCGCGTCGAGCTCCCGCTGGAGCCGCTTCTCGAGGACGAACGCCGCCAGCTCCGTCCGCTGCTCCGTCGACCGCGACGCCGTCGCGAGGATCTTCGCGACGGCCGCGGGCACCGGCTCGGGGATCGGCGTCGACGACACCGACAGCCGCGGACGGTGGATCAGGTGATGGCGGCCGTGGACCTGCTCGAGGATGAACGTGATTTCTTCGGGCTCGATCGGCTGCTTCAGCTCGAAGATCGCCGTATGGACCTTGCCCACCTCGGGATAGATCCCCCACGCGGTCTCGGGCTTGCCGTCGAGCGCATGGGCGATCGTCCAGCCGGCCTGGTTGAAGTCGGCCGTCGGATGGTGGAGCGCGACCGGCTTCCCCGCCGACTCCATGCGGAATTCCGAGAGGTGGAAGTTGCCGTTGTCCTGCCGCCCGGGTCCCTTGTAGGGATGATCGTCGACCGTGAGGACTTCGAGCCGGACCGCGGTGATGCGCCGCACCGGCGACCGCGCCGTGATCGTGTACGTATCCGTCGCGGGCCGCGCGCCGGTCGACAGAATCGAGCCGTCGGGCTGCTTCACGAGGGTCGACCCTTCCTTGGAAAGGATCGTGCCGGGGTCGACGATCGCCCAGCTTTCGTCGGTGCGGCTCTTCTCCCACGCGGCGACCTCGGCCTCGACCGCGGCGTCGAGGACGATCTTCCGCAGGGCGAGGTCCGTCTTTCTCTTCAGAAGCTCCTGGCGACGGGAATTGAGCGCGGGATCGTCGTCGAACGGGCGGTTCGCGCGGTCGACCCCGGCGAAGCACGACTGGAGCGCGTAGTACTCCGCCTGCGAGATCGGATCGAACTTGTGGTTGTGGCACCGGGCGCACTGGACGGTGACGCTCATGAACGACGACATCGTCGCGGTCAGCATGTCGTCGCGGTCGAGGTTCTGGGCGATCTTCTTGTCGACGGTGTCCGCCATGATGTGCATCTGCGAGCTCTCGTCCCACGGGCCGGCGGCGATGAAGCCGGTCGCGACGAGCGCCTGGGGATCGCCGGGCCGGAGGACGTCGCCCGCGAGCTGCTCCTCGATGAAACGCGCCCACGGCTTGTCCTCGTTGAGCGCGCGGATGACATAGTCGCGGTAGGGCCAGGAGTTGTTGCGCGGACGGTCCTGGTCGTGGCCGTGGGTGTCGGCGTAGTGGATCGCATCGAGCCAGTGGCGCGCCCACCGCTCGCCGTAGCGGGGCGACGCGAGGAGGCGGTCGACCGCCTGCTCGTACGGCTCGTTCGCGTCCATCTCCTCGGGCGTCGGCGGCAGGCCGATGAGGTCGTACGTGACGCGGCGGAGGAGCGTGCGCCGGTCGGCTTCCGGTGACGGCGTGAAGCCCTTCTCCTTCAGCTTCGCGAGGATGAAGGCGTCGATCGGATGGGCGGGGCCGGTCGGGACCGTCGGCGCCGCGAGCGGCCGGAGCGACCAGTGGGCGAGGTCGGCTCCGGCGGCCTCGTCGGGCCAACGGGCGCCTTCGTCGATCCAGCGTCTGATGAGGTCGATCTGGGCCTTGGGCAACCGCGGCGCCTTCTGGGGCATCCGGGCGTCCTCGTCCTCATCGAGGAGAAGTCTATATAGTAGGCTCTCGGCCCCCTTCCCGGGCAGGATCGCCTTCCCGGCGGCGCCGCCGCGCATCGCGGCCGCGCGGAGATCGAGCCGGAACTGCCCCTTCGGCTTCCCTTCCGCGCCGTGGCATTTGATGCACGACGCCTGGAAGATCGGCCGGATGTCGCGGTCGAAATCGACCGGCCCCTTCTCCTGAGGGAACAGCAGCAGGACGAGCGCCATCCATCTCATGGCGTCCGGAGCTTCTCCGAGATGATCTGCCCCGCCCGCTTCACCGGGCCCGCGACTTCGGCGAACATCGCGCGCGGCAGGCGGCGCGACGGCGCGGAGATCCAGATCGTCGCCATCAGCTCGCCCTGCGGATCGAGGATCGGCGCAGCCACGCAGTGGATGCCTTCGTCGGCCTCGGCGAAGTCGACCGAGTACCCCTGCTCGCGGATGCGGTCGCACTCGCGCGCGAGATCCTGACGGTCGGTGATCGTCCGCGGCGTCGACGGCGTCAGTGTGAGCCGCTTGATCGTCGCGGCCCGCTGGGCGTCGGACATGAAGGCGAGGAGCAGCTTGCCGGGCCCGTTGTTGTGGAGCGGAAACCGCAGCCCCGCATCGACCGAGATGCGGAGCGGGTGGAGCCCCTCGACCTGCTCGAGGATGACGCCCTCGTCGCCGTACCGCCGGCCGATCTGGACGGTCTCGCGGCACTCGTCGCGGAGCGCGCGCATGGCGTCCATCGAGACTTCGATCAGCCCCTTGCGCTCGACGCGCGGCTGGCTGACGCGGAGGAGCTTGTCGGTGAGCCGGAACCGCAGCGTCTTTTCGTCGCGGGCGAGGTAGCCGCGCGCCTTCAGGGTATTGGTGATGCGGAAGACGGCGTTCTTGGGGAAGCCGAGCTGGGCGGAAAGCTCGGACAGGGTGAGCCCGCCCGCGGCGGCGCCCAGCCGCTCAAGGATCTCGAGCGCCCGGTCGACGCCGGGCGAAAACACGGCCGAATCGGGCTCGTTCGTCAGTCGTTCCATATGTAGATCATGTTCTACCTATCATACACGGTCCTCTCTCCCGATTTTCGCGCCGCTTTGAAAATCGCGGCGTTAGTATCTTAGCCTCCAAAGGAGAACGACGATGACGCGGATGATCACGGCGGCCCTGCTGGCGATGCTGACGCTGGCCCAGGCTCAGGACCAGAAGGTCGAGGAAGGCTTCACCTCCCTCTTCAACGGCAAGGATCTGACCGGCTGGAAGTACGGCAAGCGCGGCAACGGCGAGCACAAGGACGGCGTCGGCTACCAGGTCGAGAACGGCGTGATTTTCTCCACCGTAAAGGACGGCGGCAACCTCTACACCGAGAAGGAATACGGCGACTTCATCCTCCGCTTCGACTTCAAGCTGACGGCCAACGCGAACAACGGCATCGGCATCCGCGCGCCGGGCGAAGGCGACGCCGCCTACGTCGGCATGGAGATCCAGGTCCTCGACGACTCCGGCTCCGCCTACCAGAAGCTGCAGCCCTACCAGTACCACGGCTCGATCTACGACCTCGTCGCCTGCAAGCGCGGCTTCCAGAAGCCCGTCGGCGAGTGGAACGAGGAGGAGATCCAGGCGAAGGCCCGCCAGATCAAGGTGACGCTGAACGGCACGGTGATCGTCGACGCCAACCTCGACGACATCAAGGACGAGGGCAAGCTGAAGAAGCACCCCGGCATCAGCCGGACGAAGGGCTTCATCGGCTTCCTCGGCCACGGCGCCCGCGTCGAGTTCCGGAATCTGCGGGTCAAGGAACTCTAGGAGCCGCCTCGCATCCTCCGCTCTTCGGTCTCATTCTCTATTCTTTATTCTCCATTCTTCTTCCATCGGCGTAATGGGCGCTCACCCATTCGCTATCAATTCTGGGGTGTTGGAATCTCGCGGGGAGTGGGTTGGTGTATAGTCATCAGCGGGATCGGCGCATTTAGGGGTGAGCATGATGAGCCGCGTGTTGGTCGCCTCGATCATCGCCGCCGCACTCTGCTTCGGGGTTGAAGCCCAGGAGGCCAAGGGCGGTCCCATCCCCATCGAGGTCCCCAAGCGCGACAAGCCCGTCGACTTCCGCACGGACATCCTCCCGTTCCTCAAGACCAACTGCATCGCCTGCCACCATGCAAAGGATCCCGAGGGCCAGCTGGTCCTCGAGAACGTGAAGGCGATCCTGAAGGGCGGCGACACCGGGCCCGCCGTCGTGCCGGGCAAGTCGGGCGAGAGCCTGCTGCTCATCACGGCGTCGCAGCAGAAGAAGCCGTTCATGCCGCCCCGCAAGAACAAGGTCGGCGCCGGAGCGCTGACGCCCCAGCAGCTCGGACTCCTCAAGCTCTGGATCGACCAGGGATGCAAGGACTCGACGTCGGCGGCGCCCGAGATCGAAGCCCCGAAGTGGCAGCCCATCGCGGGCGGGTGGCAGCCGATCTACGCCGTCGGCCTGGACTCCGAGGGCCAGTTCGCCGCGTGCGGCCGCGCGGGCCACCTTTTCCTCTATCATGTGCCGACCGGAAAGCTCGTCGATCAGCCCGCCGATCCGAAGCTCGCCGCGCTCGTCCCGCCCGGCCATCCCGGACTCGCCGACCGCGACGCGATCCTCTCGCTCGCGTTCAGCCCCGACGGCACCCTGCTCGCCACGGGCGGGTACAGGTCGATCCGCATCTGGAAGAAGGAGCAGCCCGAGAAGAAATCCAAGATCGAGCTCGCCGCCGACGCGAAGGCGGTCGCGCTCAACGCGGACGGCACCAGGCTCGCCTACGCCGCCGCGGGGAACGTCGTCAAGATCGTCGACCTCCAGACGGGCAAGGCGGCCGCCGAGCTCAAGGGCCACGGCGACGCGGTCAATTCCATCCGCTTCTCGGCGGACGGGGCGCTGCTGCTGACGGGTTCCGCCGACAAGTCGGCGCGCCTGTGGAAACCCGACGGCACGGCCGCCGGAAAGATCGAGACGCCGGCCGCGGTCGCATCGGTCGACTTCGTGGGCGCGCAGATCGCCACCGCCGGCGCGGACGGCGTGATCCGCCTCTGGGCCGCGCCGGAAGCCGAGGCGAAGCCGCCGGTGAAGGAGATCAAGGCCGCGGCCGTCGAGATCCGCGCGATTCCCGCGGGACTGCTCGGCGCGGCGGCCGACGGCAAGGTGTCGATCTGGAGCTTCGAGACGGGGAAGAGCCTGCGCGACCTCGCCCACGGCGCGCCCGTCACGTCGATCGCCGTCTCCGCCGACGGCAAGCGCATCCTCACGGTCGGCGGCCCGACGGCGTCGATCTGGAGCGCCGAGGACGGCAAGAAGGTCGCGGACCTGAAAACGGACGGTCCGGCCGCGCGCCGCGACCGCGCCGCGCAGGCGCTGCTCGCGTTCGCGGGCACCGAAGTGACGTTCCGCCAGGGCGCCGTGAAGGCGCTCGAGGACACCAAGAAGAAGGAAGAGACGGAGGTCACGACCGCGGCGGCCGCCGTCGCACCCGCGGAGAAGAACCTGAAGGACAAGGAAGACGCGTTCGCGAAGGCGAAGGCCGACGGCGTCGCCGCGGACCGGGCCGTGGCCCAGGCGGGTCTCGACGCCGAGGCCGCGAAGGAGCGGCTGGAGATCGCGATCAACATGCTCGCGATCACGACCCCCGAGCTCGCGCTCCGTCAGGCCGAGGCGGACAACGCCGCGGTGATCCAGTACCTCGAGGACTCGAAGAAGAATCCGCAGATGGTCGTCGACGCCCGGATCCGGGCGGAATCGGCGGCGCGGATGCTCGCGTTCGGCCGCGCGGGGCTCGACCACGCGAAAGCCCAGGCGGAAAAGCCGGCCGCCGACCAGCGGCTCGCCGAAGCGACCGCCGCCGTGACCGCGCCCAAGGCCGCCGCCGAGGCCGCCGCGAAAGCCGCCGCGGAGTCGAAGGTCAAGGCCGAGTCGGCGAAGAAGGCGGTCGACGAGGCCAAGAAGAAGCTCGAGTCGGTGACGGCCGAGCCCGACAAGAAGACCGCCGAGGAGTCGATCAAGAAGCTCGAGGCCGATCTCGCCGGGGCCGCCCAGGCGGCGCAGTCGGCCGAAGCCGCCCGCGCGGCCGCCGCGACCGCCGCCGAGGCGAGCGCGAAGAAGCTGACCGACGCCACCGCCGCGGTGACGTCGGTCGGTGCCGCGGTCACCCAGACCAAGGTCGCGCTCGACGCCGCCGTCAAGGCGATCGCCGACGCGAAGGCCGCCGCCGAGGCGGCGATCAAAGCCGCCGAAGCCGCGAAGACGGCCGCGCTCCCCAAGAAGGACGCCGCGAAGAAGGCCGAGGATGCCGCCCAGGGCGCGGTCGACATCGCCAAGGCGAACCTCGACAGCGCGAAGGGGCGCGTCGAGAAGGCCAAGGAGTCGGTCGTCGCGGTCGACAAGGCCATCCAGGACGCGAACAAGCGGCTCGAGGAGCAGAAGGCCGAGCAGACGAAGCTCGACGCCGACCGGAAGGCGGCGGCCGACGCGCTCGCGAAGGCGAAGATCAACGTCCGCGCCGGAGCGTTCTCCGCCGACGGCTCGTTCGCGCTGCTCGGGGGCGAGGACGGGAAGGTCTATGCGTTCGGCGCCGATCGGGGCGCCGAAGCGGGCGTGGCCCCGGCGCACGACAAGGCGGTCGTCGCGGTCGGCGGCGCGGGCCTCTCGATCGGCGCCGACGGCTCGATGCGCGCGGGCGCGCTCCTCCCCAAGTGGAAGCTGCATCTCGACCTCGAGCCGAGCGAGTCGACCAAGCCGCCCATCGATCGCGTGCTGGCGCTCGCGTTCAGTCCCGACGGCAAGATCCTCGCGAGCGGCGGCGGCGTGCCGTCGCGCGACGGCGAGCTCCTGCTCTGGAACGCGGCGGACGGAACGCTGCTGCGGGAGATCGCGGGCGCCCACAGCGACACGGTGTTCGATCTCTCGTTCACGTCCGACGGCTCGATGCTGGCGAGCGCGGCGGCGGACAAGTTCGCCCGGGTCTTCGACGTGAAGACGGGCAAGCTGGTCCGGTCGTTCGAGGGCCACACGAACCACGTCCTGGGCGTCGCGTGGAACCGGACGGGCCGCACGCTCGCGACTTCCGGCGCCGACGAGGTCATCAAGGTCTGGAGCCTCGAGTCGGGGCAGCAGATCCGGACGATTCCGGGGTTCACCAAGCAGGCGACGTCGCTGCGGTACGTGGGCTTCGACGCTTCGTTCGCGGTCGCGGCCGGCGGCGTGCCGGTGCGGCTGGTGACGGAGGCGGGCAACGTGGCGCGGAACTTCGACAGCGGGGGCGCTTTCATGTACGACCTCTCCCTCAGCGCCGACGGCTCGACCATCGCGGCCGGCGGCCTGGACGGCATCCTGCGCCTCTGGACGGTGGGCGACGGCAAGCCGATCGCCACCTTTGCCCCGCCCGGGGCAACACCGCCTGCCAAGTAAAGTCGCGGGCTAATTCGCTTTTGCGGGAGATCCTGCCAACCCGGACCGGGGGGCCGGGTGTATACTCTATGGAGCGGGATTCGCAGCATTAGCTTTAGGTTGGGTAGGTCGTTCGGATGTTGGAAAGGGAGACCCGCTCATGCTGACGATCCTGGGCGATAGGCACCCCGACTTCTGCGACGGCGTCACCCGCCGGTCGTTCCTGAAGATCGGCGGCCTCGCCATGGGGGGCCTCGCCCTTCCGCAAGTCCTTCAGGCCCAACAGCAAAGCGGCGCCCGCCGTCCGGCCCACAAGTCGGTCATCATGATCTTCCTGGCGGGCGGACCGCCCCACCAGGACATGTGGGACCTGAAGATGGACGCGCCGGCCGAGATCCGCGGCGAGTTCAGGCCCATCCCGACCAAGGTCGACGGAATTCAAATTTGCGAGCTCTTCCCGGGCATGGCCCGGATCATGGACAAGCTGGCGATCATCCGGTCGATGGTCGGCGCGAACGGCGACCACTACGCCTATCAGTGCCTGACCGGCCGGAACCAGCGCGTCGGCATCCAGCCCAAGGGGGGATGGCCCTACATCGGCTCGGTCCTCTCGAAGCTGGAGGGCCCGGTGAATCCCGCGGTGCCGGCGGCGATCGGCCTCTCGCCCCGGACGCAGCACCGTCCGTGGGGCGACAACGGCGTGCCGGGCTGCCTGGGCGCCGCGTACGGCCCGTTCACGCCGGAAGGCGACGAGATCAAGGCCGACATGGTCCTCAAGGACATCTCGCTCGACCGGCTGCGCGACCGCAAGTCGCTGCTCTCGAGCTTCGACCAGTTCCGCCGCGAGGCGGACGCGTCGGGCGCGATCGGCGCCCTCGACGCCTATCAGCAGCAGGCGATGGACGTCCTGACCTCGAGCCGCCTCGCCGAGGCGTTCGACCTGTCCAAGGAAGATCCGAAGACGGTCGCGCGGTACGGCAAGGGCTCCGACAAGTTCCAGGACGACGGCCCGTGGGCGCGGCTCGACCAGTTCCTCATGGCGCGCCGCCTCGTCGAGGCGGGCGCCCGCTGCGTCACGCTCTCCTTCGGCCGCTGGGACTGGCACGGCCGGACGTTCGCCCGCTCCCGTGAAAACTTCCCGATGCTCGACCAGGGCGTCACGGCGCTCGTCGAGGACCTGCACGCGCGCGGCCTCGACAAGGACGTGACGGTCGTGGTCTGGGGCGAGTTCGGCCGGACGCCGAAGATCAACGGCGACGGCGGCCGCGACCACTGGCCGCAGGTGTCGACGGCGCTGCTCGCCGGCGGCGGCATGCGGACCGGCAAGGTCATCGGCGCGACGAACCGCCTGGGCGAGTTCGCCGCCGAGCGTCCCGTCCGCTTCGAGGAAGTGTTCGCCACGCTCTACCGCAACCTGGGCATCAATCCGCACACGACGACGATCACCGATCTCGCCGGGCGGCCGCACTACCTGCTGGACACGGACGACCAGCCGTTGCGGGAGTTGATGTAGAGAGACCGTAAGGTCTCGACGAGAAGCGGTATTCCCTTGGGGTGAGCATGGATCAGGGCGTGAACCGTCTGGGCTGCGCGGAGTTCCGGGAGCATCTGCGGCAGATCGACCGCCGCACGTTCGTGCGCGCCGGCATGCTGGGCGCGACGGGCCTGTCGCTCTCCGGCCTCCTCCGCGCCGAGAAGCTGGCCGCCCAGGACGCGAAGCCGACCAAGCGCCAGAACTCCGTCATCATCCTCTGGATGCGGGGCGGCCCCAGCCAGCACGAGACTTGGGACCCGAAGCCCGAGGCGCCGGCCGAGATCCGCGGCGCGTTCCGCGCGATTCCGACGAAAGTCTCCGGCATCCGCATCTGCGAGCTGCTCCCGATGTCGGCCCGCTGCATGGACAAGTGGTCGATCGTCCGGTCGCTGACCCACAACGACCCCGGCCATTCGTCGGGCGACCAGATCTGCTTCACCGGATATCCCGCGGGCCCGAACCCCGAACATAACGTCGCGCCGAGCTGCGGCTCCGTGGTGGCGAAGCAGCTCCAGACCCGGAATCCGAAGCTGCCCGCGTACGTCATGATTCCGCGACTGCTCCCCGGCGCCGACGCCGGCTGGCTCGGACCCGCGTACCGGCCGTTCGAGACGCAGGCCGATCCCGCGGCGGACGGACCGTTCAACGTGCCCAACCTCCAGGCGCCCCAGGGGCTCTCGGTGTCGCGGCTGGACGACCGCAAGTCGCTCCTGTCGAACTTCGACGGCCTCCGCCGGTCGGTGGACTCGAGCGGCCAGATGGAGGCGATGGACGAGTTCAATCACCGCGCGTGGGAAATCATCACGGGCCCCGAGGCGCGCGCGGCGTTCGACCTCGACGCCGAGCCGCGGAAGCTCCGCGAACGGTACGGCTTCATGCCCCCCTTCGATCCGAAGGCGTCGGACCGCTGCGGCGCCCCGAACTGGGCGCAGCGCATGCTGCTCGCCCGGCGGCTCGTGGAGGCGGGCGTCCGGCTCGTCACGGTCGACGTCCGGTGGTGGGACACCCACTTCGAGGGCGTCGAGACGATGCGCGAGGGTTTCCTGCCGCGATGGGACCGGGCCTACTCGGCGCTGATCGAGGATCTCGACCAGCGCGGACTGCTCGCGACGACGATGGTCGTGGCGTGGGGCGAGTTCGGCCGCTCCCCGCAGATGAACAACCGGTCGGGCCGCGACCACTGGCCGCACGTCTTCAGCGCGGCGGTGACGGGCGGCGGCATCCAGGGCGGCCGGGTGGTCGGCTCCAGCGACGACAAGGGCGGCTATCCGAAAGATAATCCGAAATCGCCACAAGACATGCTCGCCACGATATACCGTCATGTGGGCGTGGACGTGAATGCCGAGTACCTGGACCACGCGGGCCGGCCCCGGCCGGTGCTGCCGTTCGGGAAGCCGATCGAGGAACTTTTTTAGTTACCGGACGGGCACGAGGACCATTAGGGGTTAGACGATGAATGTACGAGCGCTGCTCCTGGCCCTGGCGCTGGCGATTCCGGTCGCCGCTCAAGACCAACCTCAGCCCGTCTCGCTCTCCATCCAGGCGGCGGACACCGACGAGAAGGACGCCGGCAAGCAGGCCTCCCTCATCGGGCCCGAGGCGCGCCTGCAGGTGGTCGTGACGGCGACGATGGCGGACAAGAAGGTCCTCGACTGGACCGGCGCCGCGAAGTACAGCGCCGCGCCCGAGGGCATCGTCACGATCGACGCGAACGGCCTGGTCACGCCCCTGAAGGAAGGGACCGCGACGGTCACCGCCTCCGCGGGAGCCGCCACGACGTCGGTGCCGGTGAAGGTCGAGCACTATGTCGACCCGCCGCTCATCAACTTCCCCAACCAGATCACGCCGATCTTCACGAAGCTCAGCTGCAACAGCGGCGGCTGCCACGGCAAGAGCGGCGGCCAGAACGGATTCCGCCTCTCGCTCCTCGGATTCGAGCCCGGCGACGACTACGAGTACCTGGTCAAGGAGTCGCTCGGCCGGCGCCTCTTCCCCGCGGCGCCCGAGCACAGCCTGCTGCTCCTCAAGGGCATCGCGGCCGTCCCGCACGGCGGCGGCGACAAGCTGAAGAAGGACAGCCACGAGTACCGCCTGATCGTCCGCTGGATCACGCAGGGCATGCCCTACGGGCGCGAGACGGACGCCGTGGTCACCGGCATCAGCGTCTACCCGCGCCACCGGATCCTGGCGCCGGACGGCCGCCAGCAGCTCATGGTGGTCGCCCACTACTCCGACGGCTCGAAGGAGAACGTGACGCGCACCGCGCGGTACGAACCCAACGACAAGCTCATGGCCGAGGTCGACGAGACCGGCAAGGTCCGGATGCTGGGCATGCCCGGCGAGGTCGGGATCATGATCCGCTACCAGGACCGGGTCGCCGTTTTCGAGGCCACGGTCCCGCTGGGCGCCGACGTGAAGGACCTGCCCGTCGCGAAGAATTACGTCGACGAGCACGTGTTCGCCAAGCTGAAGAAGCTCGGCCTGCCGCCCTCGGCGGTCGCCGACGACGCGACGTTCCTGCGCCGCGTGACGCTCGACATCACGGGCCGGCTGCCCTCGGCGGCGGCCGCGCGGAACTTCCTCGCCGACCAGGATCCCGCCAAGCGGGACAAGGCGATCGACGGCCTGCTCAACAGCGACGGCTACGCCGACTACTTCGCCAACAAGTGGTCTTCGATCCTGCGCAACCGGCGGGACAAGGACACCTACGCGAGCGGCAACTTCGCGTTCCACCAGTGGATCCGGAGCGCGCTCGACCAGAACCAGCGGTACGACGAGTTCGTGAAGGAGATCCTGACCGCCTCGGGCGAGATCAGCGACCACCCGGCGGTCGCCTGGTACCGCCAAGTGACGAAGGACTTCGAGCAGGTGGAGGACGTGGCGCAGCTGTTCCTCGGCGTGCGCATCCAGTGCGCCCGCTGCCACCACCATCCGTTCGAGAAGTGGAGCCGCAAGGACTACTACGGCCTGGCCGCGTTCTTCTCGCGCGTGGGCCGCAAGGAAGGCCTCTCGCCCGACGAGCAGCGCGTCTTCCACCAGCGCGGCATGGCGACCTCGAAGGATCCCAAGACGGGCCAGACGCTCAAGCCCACCGGCCTGGGCAGCAGCCCGCTCGAGCTGACGTCGGACGACGATCCCCGCCTGGCGCTGGCGGAGTGGCTCACGAAGAAGGACAACCCCTTCTTCGCCCGCACGCTCGTCAACCGGTACTGGAAGCACTTCTTCGGCCGGGGCATCGTCGACCCCGAGGACGACATGCGCGACACGAACCCCGCGACCAACCGGGAGCTGCTGGACGCGCTCACGAAGGACTTCAGCTCGAAGTACGACCTGAAGGACCTGATCCGGACGATCTGCCGGTCGACGACCTACCAGCTCTCGTCGCTGCCCAACGGCCAGAACGCGACGGACCGCCAGAGCTTCTCGCGGTACTATCCGCGCCGGCTCACGGCCGAGGTGCTGCTCGACTCGATCGACCAGATGAACGGCAGCGCGACGGCGTTCGCGGGCCTGCCCCAGGGATCCCGGGCGGTCCAGATCCCCGACCACGGCGGCGTGAACTCCTACTTCCTGACGGTCTTCGGGAAGCCGGGCGGCGCGAGCGCCTGCGAGTGCGAGCGGAGCGGCGACGCCTCCCTCGCCCAGAGCCTCCACCTCCTGAACTCCCCGGACATCCACGGAAAAATGAGTTCCGGTGTAGCGAAAGAGCTCTCCGGCGATATGAAGCGTACGGATGCGGACAAGCTCCAGGAGCTGTACCTCCGGGCCTTCGGCCGCACCGCCTCGGAGCACGAGATGAAGTACGCGATGAACCACGTCACGAAGGCCGAAGCGAAGGACAAGCCGGCCGCGTACGAGGACGTCGTGTGGGCCCTGATCAACACCAAGGAATTCCTGTTCAACCACTAGAGGGCGGGACGATAGACAGGTAGAGAACGAGCGGGACCGGAAGTTGACGTCATTGGAAAGGGGAGGCGAGCCATGTTGACCATCACCGGCGACAGGTTCCAGAGCTGCGACGGCATCGCGCGCCGCAACTTCCTCAAAGTCGGCGCCGTGGGCCTGGGCGGACTTGCCCTCCCCGACCTCCTCCGCGCCGAAGACGGCCGGAAGACCACCTCCAAAGCGATCATCAACATCCATCTGTCCGGCGGCCCCAGCCACCAGGACATGTGGGACCTCAAGCCCGAAGCGCCGTCGGAAGTCCGCGGCGAGTTCCGGCCCATCCCGACCAACGTGCCGGGCATGGAGATCTGCGAGCTCTTCCCGAAGCTGGCGAAGATGGCCGACAAGTTCGCCATCATCCGCGGAATGGTCGGCTCGGTCGACGAGCACAGCTACTCGACGGCGATGACCGGCTACTCCCAGAACTCCCTCAAGTCGATCGGCGGCCATCCGTCGATCGGCTCGGTCGTCTCCAAGCTTGCGATGGCCACGGCCGACCGGGCCCTGCCCTACGTGTCCCTGATGGGCCACGTGACGCCGGGCTACCTCGGCCCCGTCCACCAGCCCTACGTGCCCGACGGCGGCGGCAAATCGAACCTCCGCGTGGGTAAGATCGACGCCGACCGGCTCCGCAGCCGGACCGAGCTGCTCGAGGAGCTCGACACGCTCCGCCAGGGGCTCCAGGACAACAAGCAGATGGAAGCCATGGATTCCTTCACCCACAAGGCCGTCGAGGTCGTCACCTCCGGCCGGATGGGCGACGCGCTCGACGTGGAGAAGGAGAACAAGGCCGTCCTCAAGAAGTACCTGGGCGAAGGCGGGAGCGGCGGCCGCATGGGCAGCAACCGCAACTTCCTCATGGCGCGCCGTCTGATCGAGGCGGGCGTCCGCGCCATCGCCATGACCTGGGGCGGCTGGGACACCCACGCGCAGAACTTCAAATCGCTCCGCGACCAGCTCCCGGCGCTCGACACCGGCCTGAGCGCGCTGATTTCCGATCTCGACGAACGCGGCATGCTCGACGACGTCAGCATCGTCATGTGGGGCGAGTTCGGCCGCACGCCGATCATCAACAAGGACGCCGGGCGCGACCACTGGGCGCGCGTGGCGGCGGCCTTCATGGCCGGCGGCGGCATCCGCGGGGGCCAGGTCGTCGGTTCGTCCGACCGCAAGGCCGGCGAAGCCGTCAACCCGGTCCACCTCCACCAGGTCCATGCGACGCTGTACCGCAACCTGGGGATCGACCTGGAGACGCAGTTCATCGATCCGTCCGGCCGTCCGCAGTACCTGCTGGACAACCGGACCCCGATCAAGGAACTGTTGTAGTCCGGGGCGGGTACAATAGGCATATGATGAACGCAAAGATACTCCGTCGTGTCGCCACGCTGCTGCTGGTCTCGACCGCTGCGGCCGCCCAGCAGCAGGCCGCCCCGACCGTGCCCCAGCCCAAGATCTACGCGCTCTTCCCCTCGGGCGGCAAGGCGGGGACCGTCGTCGACGTGCGCATCTCGAGCGGAACCGATCTGGACGGCGTTCAGAAGCTCCTGTTCTCCCACCCCGGCATCACGGCGAAGCCCCTGACGGAGGAGCCCGGCCGGATCTACCCGCAGGGCCGCGCCACCGACGGGAAGTTCAAGGTCTCCGTCGCGGCCGATGTGCCGCCCGGCATCTACGAGGTCCGCGCCGCCGGCTACTTCGGCGTCACCAACGCCCGCCGGTTCGCCGTCGGCAGCCGCGATGAAGTGATGGAGAAGGAACCCAACAACGATGCCGCCACCGCCCAGGAGCCGCCGCTCGGCTCCGTGATCACCGGCACCTGCGAGGCCCAGAACTACGACTTCTACAAGGTCGCCGCGAAGAAGGGCCAGCGCTACCTGGCCGAGGTCCAGGCGCTGCGCCTCGACTCGCGCGCCCAGGTCGTCCTCACGCTCCTCGACGCGGGCGGCCGCGAGCTCCGCCGGATCGCCGGCACCCGGTCGCGCGACGCGCTGCTCGACTTCACCGCCGACGTCGATGGCCCCTACTTCGTCCGCGTCCACGACCTGCTCTACCGAGGCGGCGACGAGTATCACTACCGGCTGTCGATCGGCACCGGCCCGTGGATCGACTTCGTCGACCCGCCCGTCCTCAAGCCCGGCGCCGACAACCCCGTGACGGTCTACGGCCGCAACCTCCCCGGCGGCGCGCCCGCCGAAGGAATGGAGATCGACGGCCGTCCGATCGAGAAGCTCGCGGTCACGATCAAGGCGCCGACCACCGTCGACCTCCCGATCCAGACGCTCCTCCGGCCCGGCGATTCGTCGGCCGACCTGATCTCGTGGAACCTCCCGGACTCGAACCCGGTGCGGCTGCTCCTCGCGGAGGACAGCGCGACGCACGAGGTCGAGCCCAACGACTCGCCCGACAAGGCCCAGGCGATCAAGGCGCCCGCGCTCGTGGTGGGCCGCTTCAGCCCGCGCGGCGACCGCGACTGGTTCACGTTCGAGGCCTCCAAGGGCGAAAAGCTCTGGATCGAGGTGGTGAGCCAGCGGCTCGGCCTCCCCGTGGACCCGCAGGTCGTGATCCAGCAGGCGGAGGCGTCGAAGGATCTCCAGGAGATCGACGACCTGGCCACGCCGCTGCCCGCGATGCAGGGCAACATCGAGAAGCGGTTCCGGGCGAGCTCGGACGACCCGGCGATCCTGTTCACGGTGCCCGCCGACGGCAAGTACCGGATCCTTGTGCGCGACCTGTTCGGCAGTGCCCAGGGCGATCCCCGGCTGTTCTACGCGCTCTCGGTCCGCGCGCCGAAGCCGGACTTCCGGCTCGTCGCGTTCCCCCACGACCCGGCGCCGAACGACGGGAACAAACTCTCGCAAACGAATTGCATCGTGCGCCGCGGCGGTTCCGACCGGCTCCGCCTGATCGCCTACCGCCGCGAAGGGTTCGACGGCACGATCCGCATCGAGGCCGAAGGTCTTCCCCCTGGTCTCTCCGCCCGCGCCGCCGTGATCGCCCCGGGCGAAACGTCGGCCGACTTCATCTTCAAGGCCGCACCCGACGCCCCGTCGTTCGCGGGCCCCATCCGCATCGTGGGCAAGAGCGCCGACCTCACCCGCGCCGTCCGGTCGGCCGAGATCCTCTGGAACGTCGCCGACATGCAGAAGGAACCCGTGGTGACGCGGGTCACCGAGAGCGTGGGCGTCGCGATCGACGACCACTTCGTCGCGCCGCTCGGCCTCCAGGTCGTGGGCAGCGACGCGCTCCGCATGGCGCGCGGCGGCAAGCTCAAGATCCCGGTCAAGCTCGTGAAGAACGCCGACGTGAAGGACCTGGACAAGGCGAGCGTCAAGGTCGTGACCGCGGGCCTTCCCGGCAAGCAGAACGAGAAGCCGATCGCCGCGAAGGAGCTCACCCTCACACTGGCGAAGCCCGACGGCGAGCTGGAGCTCGACATCACCGAGAAGGCGCCGCTCGGCACGCTCACGTTCCATCTGACGGGCGACGTCGACATCTCCTACGTCCGCAACCCCGAGCGGGTGAAGCGGGCGCAGGACGAGCAGAAGCGCATCGACACGCTCGCCGGCGAGCTCGCGGCGGAGGCCAAGAAGGCCGCCGAAGAGAAGGCGAAGGCCGACAAGGACGCGACCGAGGCCGCGGGCGCCGTGGCGAAGCTCAAGGGCGCCACCGGCACGGCTGAGGCCCAGTTCAAGGAGGCCGAGGACAAGGCGAAGGCCGCCGACGAGGCAAAGTCCAGGACGGTCGAGGCCGACAAGAAGGCCCAGGAGCTCGTCAAGGCGGTCGACGCCGCGAAGAAGGAGTGGGCGGACGAGCTCAAGAAGGCGACCGAAGCGTCCAAGGAAAAGAAGATCAAGGTCTGGTTCTCGTCGATGTCCGTCATGGTGGACGTCGTCGCGGTCCCGGTGACGCTCAAGTCGGTCGACGCCGTCACGATCAAGGCGGGCGAGAAGGCCGACGTCGCGGTCGAGATCGTCCGCGAGTTCGGCTTCGCCGACGAGGTGAAGGTCGAGATGGCGGGCGGCAACGCGCCCGTCAAGGTCGCGGCGGTGGCGGCAGCGGGCAACGCCCCGCAGGCGCCGGTCGTGCTCACGACCGAGAAGACGGCGAAGCCCGGCACCTACACGGTCACGCTGCGCGGATCGTTCAAGTACAACGCGAAGGCGCTGACCGTCGACCGTCCGATCCAGGTCACCATCGAGGCGCCGGCGCCGCAGTAGGTCCGTTCATCGAAAAAAGGAACCGGGCATAACATCCCACCAGCCCGCTCATCATCCGCCGTAGTGAGTGCGTCGATGGACTTGAAGAACGACCGTTTCAGCAGGTGACTATGTCCCCTCATTCGACTGTCCGGTTCCACGGTTGCTCGCCCTACCCCCCTCAGGCCCTGGACGAGTTCCGGGAAGCCCTCCTGGAGCGGCGGATGAACCTGAGCCGGAGCGCCCAGGGGCTGACCGACTCGGCCTGCCGGCCGCCGTGCGAGGCCGCGGGCGCGCTGTCAAACATTCCCAGCCAGTTCGGCGAAATGGCGTCGGAAACCTACGAGCAGGAGCTCTCGATCGAGTTCCTCGGGAAGGTCCAGGAGGAACTTCAGTTGATCGAGGAGGCGCTCGCCCGGATCGACTCCCGGTCGTACGGCGTGTGCGAGGACTGCGGCGGCACGATCCCCGCGGTCCGCCTCGAAGCGCTCCCCACGGCGCGCTTCTGCATCGGCTGCCAGTCTCGTACCGAACTCTAGGCCCGTCAGGGCGTCGTTTTCTTCAGATCCCGAATCGCCTGGTCGAAAGACCGTCGGATCCGCGTCTCGGTGACCGCCATCGACGCCGGAAACCCGATCCGCGCATGGAGGTCCACGATCGTCGGGCCGCGGCCCGTCAGGCGAAGCGAGCCCGAGGCGCCCATCCGGGAGCCGCTCGCGCGGGTGCCGCTCGAATCCCAGGTGATGAACTCCGCCGCCTTCGGGTAGCGGTCGGCCACGTAGTCCATGATCGCCCGGCGCACGGCGGCCGGAGAGCTTTCGAACCGGACCTGCAGGTCGAGTTCCATCACTCCGTTAACGGCCGAACCGGGCGCGGGAATCCGTCAGCTCTTCTTCAGCTTCCCCAGCTTCTTCAGCGCCGCCTCGTAGTGCGTGATGTACTTTTTCACGGTGATGCGGGCGAACGCCTGCCCGATGACGTCGAGCGCCAGGTCCTCGAGCTTCTTGAACCGGATGCACGACTTCCCCATGTCGAGCTTCTTCCCCGTCTTCGCCCATTCCTTCACAAACCAGGCGTTCGTGTCGCTCCCGCCCGCATAGAGGGGCATCATGTAGAGCGCGAAGTGGTTCTTCTGGGCGGCCAGATTCGCGAACCCCAGCGGCAGCTTCGGATCGACGTGATACCCCGGCGGATAGAGGGAATGGGGCACGTAGTAGCCGATCATGCCGTACTGCATCCCCTCCTCGAGATCCTTGTCCTTGTTCTTGAGGATGACTTCGCGGACGGCCTGGACCACCTCGCGCCGGTCGGCGGGAAGCCCGCCCAGGTATTCCTTCACCGTCACGGCTTTGCTGCTGACCATGCCGATCCTCCTTTGAGCCGCAGCACGAGACACGCGGCGCCCGCGATCGCCGCCACGACCGCGATCCACCGGTAGACGCCGCTGGCCGCCGTCCGCTCCAACGCCAGCCGCGTCTCCTGGGGCGTCACGCCGATGCTCTCCACGTCGACCTCGTCGCCGATGCGGATCGAATCCCACGTTTTCCGGGACTGAACGTCGCCCTCGCGCTCGAGGGTCTTCCCCTGGACGATGGCCCGGTAGGTGACGCCGTAGATCCAGCCCAACCGCAGCGGCCGGCGCTCCTTCGCGATCACCGTTCCCTTCAGCCGCGCGACGCCCGTCTCGTATTGCGTCTCGCGCGACGCGGTGATGAAGAGGGCGACGGCGACGAGGACGAGGAGCAGCCCGACGTAGCCGAGGTTTCTCCGCCGCATCGGGCCATCTTATCCGCGGGTGAAAGAATCGAGGAACAAATCGCGACGGCAGGCGTGGGACCTCAATGAAATTGAGAATTGCCGTTCCGGCGCTCCTGGCGATGGTCGCGTTCGGCGGAGGATGCGATTCCGGATGCGAGTCCGCGGAAGAGGAGGTCCAGGTCGTCCCGACGCTCATCGTCGCGAACCGCAGGGACCTCGAGTCGGCGGTCCTGGATCTCACGTACGAGCACGACGGCCTCCAGACTCATCGGGAGGTCACGCTGGCTCCCGGGAAGAGCTTCTGGCAGGGATATCCGGAACTGGGGACCCTGCGGCTGGCGGCGGGACGGCTGCGCGACGGCTTCCTGCTGATTCAGGGGACCTTCGGGATCGACGACTTCGTCGACGGAGTTCTGACGATCGACCTCCGTCCTTGAGCCGCGATCACTCTTCCTGGGGCTCCTCGGGCGCCTCGAGGCCCAGGGGGCGGAGCAGGTCCTGGTGGATGCGGCGGACGCGCTCGACCTGCCCCTTGGCGGGGAACCGTTCGTAGAACCCCTCGGACCGGAACTTCGGCACCTCCTCGCGCCAGGACGTCAGGAACGACTCGAACGCCTTCGGCCCTTCGCCGGCCTTCCAATGCTCGATGAGCTTCTTCTGGCGGATGAGCTCGCCCAGGACGCGGACGAGCGCCTTGATCGTCACGTCCTTCGTGATCATGAACTTGTCGTTGCGGCCCCACCCTTCCTGGAGGACGGCGGCCACGCCCTTGAAGTAGTCGCGGAAGAGCTCGTACGTCTTCTCCGGCTTCTTGAAGAACTTCGGCCGCGCCTCGACGAGCTTGTGGACTTCGTTGAAGAGCTCCGACTGGAGGATCCACTTCTCCTGGCGCGACCGGCCGCCGAGCCGGTTGATCTTGTACTGGAAGGGCGAATCGTCGGCCCCGTAGAGCAGGTTGACGACCTTCGCGGCGTACTTCTTCTCGGGGCTCTCCCACGAGACCTTCTCGTACAGGTCGATCAGGTGCGACTTGTTGATGCGGGTGTGCGTGGAGTTGATGACGACGAACATCTCGGTGGCGAAGTCGGCGCTCTTCCCGTCGAAGACCATGCAGGGAACTTCGATCTGGTCGGCTTCCTTCGGGTGCTTCGTCTGGAAGAAGTGCAGGCCGGCCACGCGGTGCTGGCCGTCGATGACGAGGAACTGGCCGCCGGGCTCGCGGAGGTTGCCCATCGTCTTGTAGTCGCCGAGCGGCTCGAACTTGAGCGTTTCGTCGGTGAAGAGGAGGACCGCGCCGGGGACGAGCGGCTGCGACGCGGCGGTCTCGAAGAAGTTGACGATCGCCTTGACCTTGCGGCGGTTCAGCGATCGTTGAAACGCCTTGTCGCTCTGCTCGATCGCGGCGATGAACTGCGCGACCTCGTCGTCGCCGGCCGCCTGGGCGGGGATCGTCTCGCCTTCGAGGTGGAACCGGCTGATGAACCGGACCTTCCGGAGCAGGTCGGGCGCCTTGTAGCTGACGAAGTAGAACGTCCCTTCCTTCTGCTGGACGCGCGTGGCAAGCATGACTCTATTCTAAAACCGGCTTTGATCCACGCGCAAGCCTATGGCTCATGAGGACTTGCTTTTTGTCGCGTCAACGCGACGGGGCGGAATCAGGGCCTACGCCAGGATCTCCTTCACGACCCGGCCGTGGACGTCGGTGAGTCGATAGTCGCGGCCGCTGTAGCGGTAGGTCAGCTTCTCGTGGTTGATGCCCATGAGGTGCAGGATCGTCGCGTGGAGGTCGTGGACGTGGACCTTGTTCTCGACCGAATGCCAGCCGAACTCGTCGGTCGCGCCGTAAGCGAGGCCGCCCTTCACGCCGCCGCCGGCCAGCCACATCGTGAAGCCGAACGGGTGGTGCTCGCGGCCGTCCTGGTTCTCCGCCGTCGGGGTGCGGCCGAACTCGCCGCCCCAGACCACGAGCGTGTCCTGGAGCAGGCCGCGGGCCTTGAGATCGCGCAGCAGCCCGGCCATCGGACGGTCCGTCGCGGCGCAGTTCGCCGGCAGCTCCGTCTTGAGGCCGCCGTGCTGGTCCCACAGCTGGCAGCTCGACCGCTTCGACGTCACGGTGTGATAGACCTGCACCATCCGGACGCCCCGCTCCACCAGCCGCCGCGCCATCAGGCACTGCTTGCCGAAGATGTCCGTCGCGTCGGCCCCGATCCCGTAGAGCTTCTTCGTCTCGGGCGATTCGTTCGTGATGTCGAACGCCTCGGGCGCCTCCATCTGCATCCGGTACGCGAGCTCGAACGACTCGATCCGCGCGCTGAGCCGGCTGTCCTCCTCGCGCCCTTCGCGGTGGATGGCGTTCAGCTCCTTGAGCGCGTCGAGCTGGTCCCGCTGCCGCGCCTTGGTGAAGCGGGGATTGTCGAGGTTCGCCACCGGGTTCTTGAGGTCGTTGACGAGCGTGCCCTGGTACGCCGCCGGCAGGAAGGCGGAGCTCCAGAGCGGCGCGCCCTGCGCCGGCTGCGCGGGCGAAAGCACCACGAAGCCCGGCAGGTTCTGGTTCTCGCTCCCCAGGCCGTAGACGAGCCAGGAGCCCAGGCTCGGCCGCGAGAACGCCTGCTCCCCCGTGTTCATCTGCAGGCAGGCGCCGTTGTGGTTGATGTTGTCCGCGACCATCGACCGGACGACGCACAGGTCGTCGACGCAGCCCGCCAGGTTCGGCAGGAGGTCCGACACCTCGATCCCGGCCTCGCCATACTTCTTGAACCCGAACGGCGAACGCAGCAGGTTGCCCGTGCGCGTCCGCACCAGCTTCGGCTGCTCGAACGGCAGCGGCTTGCCGTTGTCCGCGGCGAGCCGCGGCTTGGGGTCGAACGTGTCGACGTGGGACGGCCCGCCCGACATGAACAGGAAGATCACCCGCTTCGCCTTCGGCGCGGTGTGGGGCTGCTTGAGCGCGAGGGGATTGGATTCCTCCTGGGCCATCAGGGACGAAAGCCCGAGCATGCCGAAGCCGTTCGCGAACGTCCCCAGCATCTGCCGCCGCGTCATGAATCCGCTCATAGCGTCAATCCACGTACATGAACTCGTTCGAGCAGAGCAGGATCTGGCAGTACGGTTCCCAGAGCTGCTCGGCCGGGGTTCCCGCTCCCGCCTGGTCGCCCGCCTCGCGCGCGCGGCTGAGCACCGCCAGGCCGATCTTCGCCTCCCGGTCCGTCGCGGGACGCCCGTAGAGCAGCGCGTAGAGCCACTGGACGCGCGCCGTGTCGCCGGCAGGCGCCTGCTTCACCACCCGCGCCGCGAGCGCCTTCGCCTGCGCCATCGCGAACGGATGGTTGAGCAGGAAGAGCGCCTGGGGCGCGACCGTCGAATCGGTGCGACGCTCGACGATCGCGTTCGGGTCGGCGGCGTCGAAGAGCATCCGGTAGGTCGACCGGTCGGACCGCACCGTCCGGAGATAGAGCGTGCGGCGGCCGTTCGCGATCTCCAAGAAGGACGGTCCCTTCATGCTGCGGTCGAGCCCGTCGGCGGCCGCCAGCAGCCCGTCGCGGAGCTCCTCCGAGGTCAGGCGCCGGCGGTTCATCCGGCCGAACAGCTGGTTCGCCGGATCCGCCTTTGCGGTCCCGGGATCGGCGATCGACGACTGACGGTATGTCGACGACAGCATGATCTGGCGGTGCATCGCCTTCATCGACCAGCCGACGCGGACGAACTCGCGGGCCAGCCAGTCCAGCAGCTCGGGATGGGACGGCGGCGTGCCCAGCTTGCCGTAGTTGTTCGCGGTCCGGACGATCCCTTCCCCGAAATGGCCCTGCCAGAGCCGGTTCGCCATCACCTTGGCGGTCAGGGGGTGGTCTGCCGACACCATCCAGCGGGCGAGCTCCAGCCGGCCGCTGCCTGTCGCGACGGGCTGCTGGGCGTCCCCGGCCAGCACCTTCGGGAAGCGACGCGGCACGACCGCGCCGAGGCGGTCGTAGCGGCCGCGGATATGGATCGGAGCGTCGTGGAACCCCGCCCAGCTCGTCTGGGGACAGCCGCCCTCCAGGGCGCCGTGGCACGCGGGAATGGGGGGCGGGAGCGTCTTCTTGAGCTCCGCCAGCTCGGCGCGCATCTTGGCGAGCGCCTCCCGGATCTCGCCCGGCAGCGCAGCGTCCTCCTTCCGTGCGGCCCCGAGGAACGGTCCCTTGGGATCGGTGAGGTCCTTCAGCAGCTTCGCGTTGGGACCTTTCGCGGCGTCCGGCACCAGGAGCGCGTTCTGGACGTCGTCCGCGTCGGCCCCGCCGATCCATTTCGCCAGCGCCGAGTCGGGCGCGAGCGCCGTGGATCCCGACTTCTTCGCCATGTCGTAGAAGCACCAGACGCCCATGGGGTTGGCCTGGCTGCCCGCCCGCGCCCCCTCGACGACATCGTGGGTCAGGCTCCACGACAGCTTCCGGCCCTCGACCTCGGCCACGGCGATCTCGAGGACCGTGGTGTCGCACGTGTATTCCTTCTTGGGCAGGATCACCAGCTGGACGAGGTCGCCTTCCTTCACGTCGATCGTCCGCTCGGGCACCGGCGCCATCCCGCCGTTGGGGATCGCGCCGCGGGCCAGCTCGCGCGTGCCGCCGTGGAGATGGTCGAACGTCCACTCGATGCCGTCGCCGCAGATCGCGTCGGCGTCCTGGACGCGGCCCGAGACCCGGACCTTCCCGGTGATCGGACTCTTCCACGCCGCGGCGACGCCCGCGTTCGGCGACGGGTGGACCGCGACGGTCTGGGCGGGCATCTTGATCGTGATGAACGCGAGTTCCTGATCGGTCGTATTGACGGACACGGACGGGCTGTCGGCGCCGTTCGTCCCGCTCCAGGCGTGGAGACCCTTCTTCCCGTGGACGTCGCGCGACGTCCTGGTCAGTAGCCCCAGCTCGCCGGTGCCCAGGTAGGAGATCCACGCCGACAGGGCCCAGGCGGGCAGGTCCTTCTGCGCCGCGAACTCCGCGATCGGCGGCCGGGGCGAGAGCGTCTTGTGCTCCGCGGCGGCGCGGAGCAGGGGCGCCGTGCGGCTCAGGAGCGTCTTCCCCACGGAGGACCACGCCGCATCGGTCTCCTTCTCCAGCTTTTTCTCCAGCGCCGCGATCGCGTCCGACTGCTTCTTCTGCGCCTGGACCTCGGCCGCGGGGGCGAGCGGGATCCGGAGCATCTTCGATCCGTCCGTCTTGGGGCCGGGCTCCGGGATGATGTGGGAGGAGAAGAAGATCCCGGCCAGGCCGTAGTAGTCCTCCGTCGTGATCGGATCGAACTTATGGTCGTGGCACCGGGCGCACGCGAACGTCAGCCCCAGGAAGGCGCGGCCGACCAGGTCGATCTGATCGTCGACGATGTCGGTGATCATCTTCTCCTTGTCGGCATCGCCGTTGCCCCAGGCGCCGATGGCCAGGACGCCGGTGGCGATCAGGTTGCCGGCGTCGAAGCCGCCCGGAAGGCTGTCTCCGGCGATCTGCTTGAGGACGAATTGATCGTAGGGAAGGTCGCGGTTGAACGCGTCCACGACCCAGTCCCGGTAGCGCCAGGCTTCCGCGATGTCCCCCGGGCTGCCCATGCCGCGCGCATCGCCGGAGTCGGCGTAGCGGACGACGTCCAGCCAGTGGCGGCCCCACTTCTCGCCGTACTGAGGGGCGGCGAGCAGGCGGTCGATGACCTTGGCGAAGGCGTCGGGCGATTCGTCGGCCAGGAAAGCGTCGACCTCCTCGGGACGGGGCGCGAGGCCCGTCAGGTCGAACGTCGCGCGGCGGACCAGCGTCCGCTTGTCGGCGGGCGGCGCCGGCCGGAGCCCCTTCTCCTCGAGCTTCGCGAGGATGAAGCGGTCGATGGGCGACGCCGCGACGCCCTTCACCTGGGGCAGCGGAGGGTCGGCCGGCTTCTGGAACGCCCACCACTTGCGACCGGACTCGAGGTCGACGCCCGACTTCGTCGTCGCCGATTTCGTGCGCGGATCCGGCGCGCCCCTCTTGACCCACGCGACGAAGTCGGCGACGACGTCGTCGGTCAGCCGCCCCTTCGGCGGCATCTTCAGATCCTGGTCGACGTACCGGATCGCCTTGATGAGGAGGCTCTTGTCGGGATCGCCCGGCATGACCGACGGGCCGAGGTCGCCGCCTTTGAGGAGGCCGTCGCGCGTGTCGACGTAGAGGTTGCCCTTCAGCTTCTTGGCCTCGGCGCTGTGGCACGAGTAGCAGCGGTCGACGAGAACGGGACGGATCTTCTTCTCGAAGAACTCGAGACCGTCATGATCGGCGTCTTGAGCGCGGAGGGCGCCGATCGGAAGGAGCGTGAGAATCAGGGCGAAGCGTTTCATCACGCCGTGAAATCCTTCCAGGTGCAATGCCGCTCCATCAGTTCGCCCGCCGCGTCGGGTTTGCGGGTCTTGAGGACCTCGACCATCTCGCGATGCGAGGCCAGGGTCGCCTGGCGGACGTCGTGCTTCACGCTCTCGCGCCGCCGGTGGATCCGCGCAAGCCAGAGCTCCATCTGGGAGCGGACGTCGTCCCAGAGCCGCGACAGCCGCTTGTGGCGCGCGATCCGCACGATCTGGTCATGGAACGCCGTGTCGAGCGCGCTGAAGGCGGTGAGGTCGTTTTCGACGACGGCGCGGCTGAGGATGTCCTCGAGCGCGAGCACGTCCGCGTCGGTGAGTTTGGTCGCGGCCAGGCGGGCGGCCATCCGCTGAAGATTGGCGCGGAGGCTGATGATTTCGGCCACGTCGTCCGGCGTGAAGGTCCGGACGCAGGCGCGGCCGTTGCGGTCGAATTCGACGAGCCCCTGCCGTTCGAGATCGACGAGGGCTTCGCGGACCGGCACGCGGCTGACGCCGAGCTTCGTCGCGGTCTGGGCCTCCGGCAGCGAGGTGCCTTCTTTGAGTTCGCCGGTCAGGATCGCCTGACGGAGCCGGTCCATGACGCCGGTGGTCAGGCTGGTGCTTCGACGGATGGGGGAAAGGGCCAGGTCCGCCATGCGAGCCTCGTGTGGTATACCGTATACCCTACGCTCGCAGGATGCCGAAATTGCTGAAAATCAGCAGATTACCGCAGTCGCATCAATGCGACGACATCATTTTCCCGCCCGAGCCCCCTCCTTGCCTTCCGCGATCCGGTCCTGCTCTTCCATGATCTTCTTGATCCGTTCCCAGTGCTTGCTGCCCTCTTCGGCGCTCAGGCCGACGGCTCCGCCCGTGCGAAAGAACTCCCGGTTGCGAAGCCGGCGCTCCTGATCGAGTTCTTGCTGGATCTCCCGTTCCCGCTCCCGCTGGATCTCCAAGACGAGATACTCGGGGTCGATCTCCACCGGAGGCGGCTCGGGACGAGGACCCAGCAGCGCCACCGCCGTCAGGAGCCCGGTCATGAAGTACTTACTCATCGGTCCGACTCCCTACAGCCACCGGGAGGTGAATCCGCTGGGTCGACATGAATTTAATATACCTTGAACTCGGTCTAGTGGGACTCGAAGCAATACAGGTTCTTCGCCCCCCTCAGGTAGAGCTGCTTCCCCACCGCCACCGGCGACGCGTCGATCGGCTCCGGAAGCTTGTTCGTCGCCAGCACCTCGTACTTCGGACCCGCCTTCAGCACCACCGTCGTCCCCTCGCGGCTCGAGATATAGACCTTTCCGCCGGCCCCGAGCAGCGACGCGTAAAGGGTGTCCATCTGGGGCAGCCGCTCCGGGCCGAACTTCACGTCGCCGGTCCGGGCGTCGACGCAGACGAGGATCGCCTGACGCTCCTTCGTGAGATAGATCAGCCCGTCCTGCAGCAGCGGCGACGAGACATAGGGGCCGGCGTCGGTCCGCTTCCACGCGATCTGCTCGGCGCTCCCGGTGACGTCGCCCGTCGAGGTCAGCTTGATGGCATAGACCGCATTGCCCTTGTACCCCGACATGCAATAGACCTTGCCCTCGAACGCGAACGGCGTCGGGATCGCGTTCATCGTCTGGCCCCCGCACTCCCAGATCAGCCTGCCCGTCGCCAGGTCGTAGCTTCGCACCTTCTTCGTGCCGTTCACGATGACTTGGGTCACGCCCTCGTGCTCGACCACCAGCGGCGTCGACCACGTCGTCCCCTCGTCGCGCGTCTCCTTCCACTTCTGCTCGCCGGTCGCCGCGTCGAGGCAGACGATGAACGACCCCGCCTCGTGGTCCCAGTTGACGACGACCGATCCGCCGTGCAGCACCGGCGAGATGCCCTCGCCGAACCCGACCTTGATCTTCATGAGGCCGAGGTCCTTCTTCCACTTCAGGTTGCCGTCGAGGTCGTAGCAGAAGATCCCGCGCGAACCGAACGAGGCGATCACGATCTTGCCGTCGGTGGCGGGCGACCCCGACGCGTACCCGTGAGTGTTGTGGACGCCCTCGTGGGGCATCGCCTCGACGGCGGTCTTCCGCCAGATCGTCTTGCCCGACATCCGGTCAAGGCAGATCACCTCATAGTGGTGAAACGTTCCCGGGGACGGGATCGACATGCCGCGGCCCGCGGCGGGGGGCTCGGGCACCTTGTCGCCGCCCGGGGCCTTCTTCCCCGTGTCGATCGCGGTGAGGAGGAACATCTTCTCGCCCCAGATCACGGGCGTGGCGCTGCCGGAGCCGGGGATCTCTACTTTCCAGCGGATGTTCTTGGTCTCGCTCCACTCGACGGGCGGATCGCTGTCGGGGGCGAGGCCGTCGCTGTGGGGTCCGCGCCATTGGGGCCAGTGGCTCGCGCGATCCTGCGCGGAGGCCGGGAGCGCGAGAAGCAGAAGGATGGCGATCGACCTAGGCATGGCATTGATCCTCTCCGTGTCTCTGATCTTACCAACGGAGAGGGCCCGGTCGAGGATTCAGCGGCGATGCGTCAGGCGCGCGACTTCGGATTGTCCTGGGTGTCGGGCCGCTGGAGCCCGAACCCGCCGCCGGGTAGGAGGACCCACCGATCGCCCCGGTTGAGGAAAATCCGCGTCTTCCGGGGGCTGTACCGCACCTTCTTTTCGCTCATCTCATGGCCCTCCATAACCCACCCCCCTTACCGTTCATGATCCGACGGGCCCCGGATTGTGACTCGACCCTTCACGTTTTCCTGGCGATCCGTTCAGCGGAAACCATAACGCGCCCCCCCAGTTTGGATCATGGCTGAGAAGAAGTACTGATGAGGATTGAACGCCGGTCCCTGCCGACCGGCATCGCCCTGCGGCCTGGCGCAGCACCGCGCCAGGCCGCAGGGCACCTTTATTTCTGCCCGAGGATCGCGTCGCCGTCGTCCTCTGAAAAATATTGGCCACAGAGACACGGAGGCACAGAGAAGATCCTTGGGGGGATGGCTGTGGCTGTCTTTCCGACTTTTCTGCAGCCTGCCGCTAGGCGATGATCTCCCGGACGACGTTGCCGTCGACGTCGGTCAGGCGGAACGGACGGCCGGCGTACTGGTACGTCAGCCGCTCGTGGTCGAGGCCGAGCAGGTGAAGGATCGTCGCGTGCAGGTCGTGCATGTGGACGCGGTTCTCGACGGCCTGGTGGCCGAACTCGTCGGTCGCGCCGAAGGCGAAGCCCTTCTTCACGCCGCCGCCCGCGAGCCAGACGGTGAAGCCGCCCGGATTGTGGTCGCGGCCCGTCCCGTTCTTCTCGGCGTACGGGGTGCGGCCGAACTCGCCGCCCCACCAGACCAGCGTGTCCTCGAGCAGCCCGCGCTGCCGGAGGTCGGCGAGCAGGCCCGCGATGGGCCGGTCCACGGCGCGGGCGTGGTCGGCGTGCTTGGGCAGGTTGCTGTGCTGGTCCCACGCGGGATTCGCGCTGTTGTCGCCGTAAGTGACCTGGACGAAGCGGACGCCCGACTCGCACAGGCGGCGGGCCATCAGGCACTCGCGGCCGAAGGTGTCCGTCTCCTTGGCGCCGATGCCGTACATCGCCAGCGTCGCCGGCGATTCCTTCGAGAGATCGAGGACGTCGGGCGCGTTCCCCTGCATGCGCCACGCGAGCTCGTACGAGTTCGCCACGGCTTCGAACTCCGCGTCGCCGGTGCGGACCTTGAGCTGCTCGCCGTTGAGCTCGCGGATCAGGTCGAATTCCTTCGCCCGGTCGGCCGGCGACTGGGCGCTGGCGAGATTCCGGATCGTCGCCTCGGAGGCCGGCGAGCCGGCCCGCCCCAGCCCGGTGCCCTGGTAGACCGGCGGGAGGAACGCGTTGCCGTAATTGCGCGCGCCGCCGTTGCCGGACGACGGGGCGATCGACACGAACCCGGGAAGGTTCTGGTTCTCGGTCCCCAGGCCGTAGAGCACCCACGAGCCCATCGACGGCCGGATGAAGTTGGTCGAGCCGCAGTGGAGGAACAGCGTCGCCGGACCGTGGGCCACGCCGTCCGTGTGGACGGAGTGGAGGAAGCAGAGGTCGTCGATCCGCTTGTTGACCTCCGGAAAGAGGTTCGACGCCCACTTCCCCGACTGCCCGTGCTGGGAGAACTTCCAGAGCGGCTTCATCAGGCGCTGCGACGTCTGGCGCTGGCCGGAGTTGGCGATCTGGCGCGCGTCGTCGAAGTTCATCATCTTGCCGTCGTCCCGGTCGAGACGCGGCTTGTAGTCGTACGAATCGACGTGGCTCACGCCGCCCTGCATGAAGAGGAAGATCACCCGCTTGGCCTTCGGCGCGTGATGGGGAAGCTTCGGCGCGAGGGGATCGGTCGAGGCCGCGAGGGCGCGGCCCGCGCCCAGCCCCGCGAACGCGAGGGCGCCGAATCCGCAGGCGCTGTCCTGCAGGAACCGCCGACGGCTCAGGAATTCCACGGGGGCCTCCTTAGTTGACGTACCGGAACTCGGGGGACGCGAAGAGGGCGTGGAAGATCGACGCCCATGCCGGCTCGGCCTGGCGAACGGAGCCCAGGTGCCGCAGCGCGAGGGCCGCTTCCCCGTCCGACGGGCCGCGGCCCAGCGCGAGCCGCCAGGCCCGGTCGATCCGCGCCCGGTCGTCCGCCTGCTTCTCCGCCAGCAGCCGCTTCGCCGCGAAGCGCGCCTGCTCGTGGACGAACGGATTATTCATCAGGAAGAGCGCCTGCGGCGCGACCGTGCTCACGTTGCGGCGGCCCGTCGTCACGCTCGCGTCCGCGAAATCGAACGCCTCGAAGATCTCGGGGAGCGCGTTCCGGAACACCGGCAGGTAGACGCTGCGGTGGGCGCTGACCGCCTTGTACGAGTAATCGGCGCTCATCGCCTGGGAGTAGGTGGGCCCGGACGGCGGATCGAGCTTGAGCTGGCCGCCCACGCTCATCAGCAGGTCGCGGATCGACTCGGCGTCCAGCCGGCGCCGGTTCGCGCCGCTCAGAAGCCGGTTGTCGGGATCGGCCTCCGGCGCCTTCCCCGGCGCGAGCGCCGCCTGACGGTAGGCGCTCGAGAGGACGATCTCGCGGATGAGCTTCTTGACCGACCAGCCGTTCTCCACGAACCGCCCGGCGAGGTGGTCGAGCAGCTCCGGATGGGACGGCGTCTCGCCGGTGACGCCGAAGTTGTCGGTGGTCCGCACGATGCCGGCGCCGAAGAGCCAGTGCCAGACGCGGTTGACCATCACGCGCGCGGTGAGCGGGTTCTCGCGGCTCGCGATCCAGTCGGCCAGCTCGCGCCGGCCGCTCTCCTTCGAGGGCATCGCGGGCGCGGTCCCCGTGACCGCGACCTGAAGCACGCCGCGCGGGGCCGCCTCGCCCAGCGAGTGGACGGAGCCGCGGACGTGGACCCGGAGGTCGCCGATCTTGGCCTCCTCCCGGACGCCCATCACCAGGTCGCGCTTCGGGCCGCTCTCCTGGAGCTTCCTGAGCTCGTCTTCGAGCTCCTTCACCGATCCGCTCGCCTGGGGCTTGGCGGTTTTTCCCTGATCGTTCGCGGCGACCGGGATGAAGACCATCGCGTCGGCGGTGACATGGCCCTTCGTGCCCTCGTTGGCGACGATCACGTAGCCCTGGTTGTTCTCGAACCGGAAGGTGCCGAGCGACAGGAACCGGCCGTCGATGGGCGGATTCTCCTGCTCGTTCACCGTGAGGGTCTTCTCGCCCTCGGCGCTCAGGATGGTCACCGGCACGTTCGCCGCGCGGGTGCTTCCCGGCGAGTAGGCGAACCGGACCTCGTAGGTTCCGGCGGCGAGGTCGGGGTGGAACGTCAGGCTCCGGTCGCCCTTCCCCGCGCCGTCGTCATGGACGTACCCCGAGCCGATGTAGGTGCCCGAGTGGGTGGAATGCTTCCAGTCGCCGACCTTCTCGGCCTTCACGTCGTCGACCACGATTCCCGGCAGATCGGCGACCGCGAGGACGCCCGTGGTCTTCGGCGCCTGGCCCTTCGCGACCGCGACCTTGTCCTTCTCCGCCTTGATCCGCGCCTGGAGCGCCGCGATGGCCGCCTCCTGCTTCTTGATCTCGCCCTCGCGGGAGGCATCGACCGGGAGCGGCATCTCGAGCCACTTCGAGACGTTCGCGTGCTCGAGGGAGCGGGAGTTCTTCAGGATCCCCGCGATCGCGTAGTAGTCCTTCGTCGGGATCGGATCGAACTTGTGGTCGTGGCACCGGGCGCAGGCGATCGTCTGGGCGAGGAACGCGCGGCCCAGCGTGTCGAGCTGCTCGTCGACGACGTCCATCTCGAGCTGCTTCTTGTCCTGCTCCTCGAGGTTCGTGTTGCCCATCACGAGGAAGGTCGCCGCGACCAGCTGGCGCCGCCGCGCCTCCATGTCGGAGGCCGCGAGCAGATCGCCCGCGAGCTGCTCGCGGACGAAGCAGTCGTACGGCAGGTCGCGGTTGAACGCGTCGATGACGTAGTCCCGGTACCGCCACGACTCCTTCATGATGAAGCCGCGGAGCGTGAGCGACTCGGCGAAGCGGGCGACGTCGAGCCAATGGCGGCCCCACCGCTCTCCGAACCGGGGCGACGCGAGCAGCCGGTCGACGACCTTGGCGACCGCGTCCGGCGACCCGTCCTTCACGAACTCGTCGACCTCTTCGGGGCTCGGCGCCAGGCCGATCAGATCGAAATAGAGCCGGCGCAGGAGCACCGGTTTCTCGGCGGGCGGCGACGGCCGGAGCGACCTGGCTTCCAGCGCGGCGAGGATGAAGCGGTCGAGGTCGGAGACCGGCCACGCCGCGTCCTTCACCGCGGGCGCCGCGGACTTCGCGACCGGGCGGAAGGCCCAGAACTTCCGGCCCTCCTCGATCGACATCCCGATCTGCTTCTTCGGCTTGCCCGCCGCGGCCTTGGCGGATGCGCCCCAAGGAGCGCCCATCCGGATCCAGGCCTCGAGGTCGGCGATCTGCTCCGCGGCGAGCTTCTTCTTGGGCGGCATCTTCAGGTCGTCGTCGACCCAGTGGACCGCCTTCATCAGGAGGCTCTTCTTCGGATCGCCGGCGACGATCGAGGGCCCGCTGTCGCCGCCCTTCATGAGGCCGTCGCGCGTATCGAGGTAGAGGCTGCCCTTCAGCTTCTCCGCCTGGGCGCTGTGGCAGGAGAAGCATTTCTCCGACAGCACCGGGCGGATCTTCTTCTCGAAGAACTCGACGCCTTTCGGATCGGCGTCCTGCGCCCAGCCGAGGCCGCCGAGAAGGATCAGGACGAGGCCCGCGTGCCTCATCGAACCTTCTTATCCTCGCTGACGACGTCCAGCCGCTGGGTCGCCTTCTTGAGGAAGAGGATCGCGTAGCAGGTGTCCCACGTGGAGTTGGACCGGCCGCCGCCGGCGACCCACGAACCGTCCGCCTTCTGGTCGTCGAGGAGCTGCTTGGCCCCTTCCTGGTACCAGTCGTGTTTCCCGATGTTGGGCATGTCGAGGAGCATGCCCGCCCGCTCCAGCGCATAGAGGAAGTAGTAGTACTCGGCGGCGGGCGACCCGGCGAACTCGGCCGGGCCTTCGTTGCCCGTCACGCTCCAGTGGGCGTTCAGCCACGCCAGGCCCGACTTCAGCGCCTGGTCCTTCTTGCGGTCCATGTCGAGGATGAAGTCGTAGATCGCGAGCGCGCCGACGGCGCCGGCGGTCATCGACGCGTAGGGATGGTGCTTCTTGTCGCAGACGCTCGCCTTGCTGTAGCACCAGCCGCGCGGGGGCGCGGCGATCTCGCCGCCGGTCGCGACGCCCTTGTTGTCGTCGGCGCCGTGCTGGCTCTCGATCCACCACTTCCGGGCATGCTGCACCACGTCCTGGGGGAGGAGGATCCCCGCGTCGTGGCAGGCGCGGAGGCCCAGCGCGGCGTACTGGCTGTTCGAGTTGTCGCCGGTCGCGGGGCCTTCCTTCATCTTCTTGACCGGGATCTTCGACCGGACCTTCGGCTTCTCCTTCTTGCCGGGCGCGGAGAACTCGCGCGCGCCGGAGCGCGGCGGCGACGCGCCCGACGCCACGTCCTTCGCGGGCGGGACGTCCTTCACGTACGCGCTCGGCTCGCCGTACGACCACTGGCCGTTGGCGCACTGGTTGTCGACGAGGAACTGCGCGCACTGGACGATGCGGGGCTGGTACTTCACCCGGTCGATCTCCTCGAGGATCATCGCCTGGAGGACGACCGAGTAGGTGCGGTCCAGCGGCCGCTCCAGCAGTTTCTTGAGGTACTCCTGGTACTTCTCGTCGGTCTCGGGCACGCCGGCGTGGACGAAAGTCAGCATCACGATCTCGAACGTGTCGTCGATCTTCGCGAAGCTGACGGCGGGCGTCTTGGCGGTCTTGAGGAACGAGACGCCTTTGCGGACCGCGGCGTCGATGCGCGGCTGCTCGACCTGCGTGGTGGTCGACAGGAGAAGGGCCGCCAGCACGACATTCATTCGCTCACCCCCACCCCGTTTCGAATCAGTCCCGGAACGGCCGCGTCGACTTCGTCAGGAACAGGATCGCATAGCACGTGTCCCACACCGGCTGGCACCGCTTGACGCCGCTGGACCAGGAGCCGTCGGGCTTCTGGGCGGCGAGCAGGTCGCGGACGCCCTCGGCGTACCAGTCCTGGGTGCCGAGCTTCTCCAGGCCGCAGAGGGTCGCGGCTCGCCCGGCGGCCCAGATCCAGTAATAGAGCTCGGTGTTCGGATTGGGCGTGTCGGAGATCATCTCCTTCGCCATCAGCTCCTCGACCGGCCCGAAATTCTCGAGCGTGGTGAAGTGGTGCGAGAGCCACGCCAGTCCGGCCTGGGCCGCCTTGTCCTGGCGCCAGTCCTTGCCGGCGAGGCGGTTCAGGATGACGAGCGAGGCGACGCCGCCGGCGGTCATCGACCCGTACGGGCGGTGAGGATTCTCGTCGCGCGTGTAGCACCAGCCGATGCGGCCGTCGGCCTCGGGCCGCTGGCAGTCGCGCCACGCGCGTGCGGCGCGCTCGAGGGTCTCGTGCGGGATCGCGACGCCGGACTCGGCGCACGCGCGGAGCGCCATGGCGGCGAACTGCGAGCAGGAGTTGTTGCCCGAGATCGCGCCGTCGCGCATCTTCTTCACGATCCCCCCCGGCCGGGCCGGGACCGTGGCCGAGCCGTACGACCACTGGCCGTTGAAGCACTGGTTGTCGACGAGGAACTGGGCGCAGTCGGCGATCCGGTCGCGGTACTTCACTGGATCGAGCTTCTGCAGGGTCATCGCGTGGAGCGACACGGTGTAGGTGCGCTGGAGCTTCGCCGCGAGGACGGTCTGGAGCAGGCTCTCGACCATCGGGTCGCTTTTAGCCACGCCGGCGTTCAGGAACGCCCAGAGGACCAGGTCCTCCGACGGCTGGGGCTTCTCGTGGGTGGAGGACGGCAGCTTCGCCGCGCGGAGGAACTCGACGGACTTGTCCACGGCGATCCGGACGTCGGGAGCGATGACGACGGGCGCCTCGACGGGCTGCAGGGCCACGGGGGGCGCCGGGACGGGCTCCGGCCCGCGGAAGAGGACCCAGAGCGCGACGAGGATCAGCGCCGCGGCCGCCAGCGCGAGGAACGGGCCGAACGGCGACCGCCGCCGCGGGAGGTGGTCGATGACGCGCGCGACCATTGCGTCCTTCTCGGAGGCGGCCCGGAGGGCCGCCTGGACCTTCGCGGCCATGTCCGACGGGCTGCGGCCCTCGACGCGGGCCAGCAACCCGGCCATCGTGACCTCGTCCAGGAGCCGCGCGCGCAGCGGCTCCGGGGCGCCCATCAGCTCGCGCGCCTCGTCGTCCGTCAGGCTGCCCTCGACGTACTTCTCGACGAGCAGTTGGAACCGTTCCTCGGTCATGCGCCCTCCTCCGCTTTGGCTTCGCGGAAGCCGACGAGCGGCGCGGCCTCGCCGATGCACTTGCGGAGGGTCTCGCGGACGCGGAAGAGGGTCGTGGCCACCCAGGTGGCGGACTGGCCGAGCCGGGCGGCGATCTCCTCGACCTTGAGGAACTCCTGGTAGCGGAGGGTGACGAGCGACCGGGCGGTCTGCTGGAGGCGGCCAAGACACGTCCGGAGCCGCCGGAGGACGTCCTCGTCGGTCTCCGACGCGCCGCGCTGGAGCGCCTCGCCGAGCAGCGTGACCTTCAGGTGTTCCTGGTAGTTGTCGCGGTTCTGGCGGTCGCGGCTCACCCGCTTGAGCTCGGCCATGATCATGAACCGGCAGATGGAGCGGAGCCAGACGCCGAAGTCCTTGTCGGTCTGGAAGTCGCGGAGCTGCTCGAAGGCGCGGATGAAGGTCTGCTGGACGACCTCGTCGACGAGGGCGGCGTCGGGGATGCGGAACGCGGCGTAGGCGAGGAGCATGTCCTGGTGCTCCGCGACGATCCCGGAGTAGGCGTCGCGATCGCCGGCCAGCACCCGTTTCAGAGTCGCCGCGAAGTCTCCCATGGCACCCCTATAAGCTTCGCCCCGGCCGCCCATTACACGGAAATGCGTGAGCCATGGGCTTTCCTATAGTGTATCCCCACCCGCAGATTTCGCGTGATTCCCGGCCCCGGACGGCAACGATGGACTAGAATTCTGCAGAACTAAGGGGAGGACCGGCGTGAGACTTCGAGCGATCCTGATCGTCGTGGCGGCGATGACGGCGTCGTGTGGAGGCGGGGGCGACCAGAGACCCGCGGAGAACCACGGCCCGATCGCGCTCCATCCGCAGAACCCCCACTACTTCACCTACCGGGGGCGGCCGACGATCCTGATCACGTCCGCCGAGCACTACGGCGCGGTCCTCAACCTCGACTTCGACTATGTCACCTATCTGAAGACGCTGCGGGCGGACAGCATGAACCACACGCGCGTGTGGGCCGGCACGTACCGCGAGATCCCCGGCTCGTTCGGGATCACCGACAACACGCTCGCGCCGAACCCCGAACGGTACCTCTGTCCCTGGGCCCGGAGCTCGACCCCGGGCTACGCCCATGGGGGGAACAAGTTCGACCTCACCCAATGGGACGAGGCGTACTTCAAGCGGCTCAAGGACTTCATGACCCAGGCCGCGGCGGCCGGCGTCATCGTCGAGATGAACCTCTGGTGCCCCAACTACGACGAGGCGCTCTGGAAGGCGTCGCCGATGCACGTGTCGAACAACGTGAACAACGTCGGAACGTGCGGCAAGGACGAGGCCTATACGCTCAAGCACCAGGACCTGCTCGCCGTCCAGGAGGCGACGACGCGCAAGATCGTGCGGGAGCTCAAGGACTTCGACAACCTCTACTATGAGGTCGCCAACGAGCCGTACTTCGGCGGCATCACCATGGAGTGGCAGCACCGGATCGTCGACGTCATCGTCGACGAGGAGAAGGAGTTCGCGGGGAAGCACCTGATCTCGCAGAACATCGCCAACGGGCGGGCGAGGGTCGACAAGCCCCATCCCAGCGTGTCGATCTTCAACTTCCACTATTGCCATCCGCCCGACGTCGTCGGGATGAACTACCGCCTCGACAAGGCGATCGGCGAGAACGAGACGGGATTCCGGGGCAAGGAGGACGTCCTCTACCGCACCGAGGGGTGGGACTTCATCCTCTCGGGGGGCGCGATCTACAACAACCTCGACTACTCGTTCACGACGAAGGTCGCCGACGGGTCGTTCCTCGCCTACAAGTCGCCGGGCGGCGGCAGCCCGGCGCTCCGGAAGCAGCTGCGCATCCTGAGGGCGTTCCTGCACGGCTTCGAGTTCGTCAAGATGGTCCCGGACGATTCGGTGCTCCGCACGATCTCGATCGAGGGACTCCGCGGCCGGGCGCTGGTCGAATCGGGCCGGCAGTACGCGATCTACTTCCATACGCCGCCGGGCGGCGGCAGCTTCTCGGCCCGCTGGTCGGGGCAGATCGACCCGCAGTTCTCCGAGTCCACCACATTCTCGACGACGGCCGAGGGCGGCGCGCGCCTGTGGGTCGACGACAAGAAGCTGATCGACACCTGGGGCGATCCCGCGGTGAAGGAAGACAGCGGCACGCTCACCCTCCAGGCCGGCAGGAAGGTGAAGATCGTCATGGAAGCGCGCGGCGGCCGGGTGGCGAAGCTTCAGTGGGCGAGCGCGAGCCAGAAGAAGCAGGTCATCCCGAAGAACCGGCTGTTCCTCCCCGACGGCGCCGCGGGCGGCCTGCAGGGGGACTACTTCGACGGCCGCGACCTGCGGACGAAGAAGCTGACCCGCACGGAGGGCAAGATCGAGTTCGACTGGTCGCAGCGCGGCCCGTTCCCGCTGGAGAGCCGCGACCGCAGCTTCGAGCTGCTGATCGACCTCCCGTCGGGGACCTACACCGCGGACTGGATCAACCCAAAGACCGGCGCGACGGACAAGAGTCAGAACTTCTCCCACGCGGGAGGCGGGCGGTCGCTGGGATCGCCGATCTTCTCGGAAGACGTGGCGCTCCGGATCAAGCGTCAGTAGCTACGTCGTCTTGGCGGGCGCGGGGAGCTTCACCATCGCGTCGAGGTAGTACTCGGCGCGCGTGCGGAGGCCGTTCATCGACGCCGACGCTTCCCCGCGGCAGAGCTCCGGATCGTCGAGCCACTGCTTGGCGCGGTGGCGCCCCTGCGACGAGGCCATCAGGAACGCGAGCGCCAGCTCGTCGGCGTCGCCCCCGAACGAGCCGAAGATGGACTTCAGGTACGTCCCGACCGGCAGCGCGATCGGATCGAACTGCGACTTGATTTCCTTGAGCCGCGAGCGGAACCGGTAAAGCGCGCCGGCGAACTCGCCGGGCTTGCCGTCGACCTTCAGGAGGCCGAGCTCGTCGATCGACCGCCGGGTCTCCTCGCGCTGGAGGAGGACGAGGCAGACGAGGTCCCACGTCGGCGCCGCTTCCGGCCCCTCGAACATCCGGCGGCACCGGGCGACGTAGCGCAGGTCGTCGATGAACTCCGGCTTGAGCTTCACCGTCGAGGGCGACATCGACCGCACGGTCGTGTCCGGCTTCGGGATCGGCGGGGCGCCGTCGCGGCGGGTGTCGAGCAGCGCGCGGCGGTAGCCGTCGACGAGCCGCGACAGGATCTTGAGGCGCAGCGACGACTCCGCCGCGGAGCCCACGGGATCGTTCACCCACTTGGCGACGGACTGGCGCGCGCGGGCCGAGCCCATCAGGAACACGAGGGCCAGGTCCTGCTTCATGCCGTCGAGGATTCCCGCGGACGACTTGCCGAGGAACTCCCGGAGCCGGCGGGCGAGCGGGTAGAGCTCGGACTTGATGTTGGCGAGCTTCTCGACGATCGCGGGCTCGACCTTCCCCTTCTCGCCGCGGTCCATGCTCTCGACCAGCCGCTCGCACTCCTTCTGGAACCCGTCGCGGCCCGTCTTCAGGAGCGTGAAGACTTCCCAGAATTCGGCCCGCGTGCCGCACGAGCCGAGCGTCCGGCATCCCTGCTCGACGACGCGGAGATCCTCGACCACCTGGGGGTCGATCTCCGAGGCGGGTCCGACGGCCATGACGGGCGGTTCCTCTCCGGCTCGCGACCGGTATGGGTCATGTGCACGAATGTGCACTCCCGTTATGGGTAATAACCTACCGGGAACCGGGCGCGTTGCAAGCAGAATGAATCAAATCGTGCACATTTTCAGCGCAGCGACTCGTGGCGCAGGAAGTCGAAGTCGCAGCCCAGATGGGCCTGCTGGACGTGGTCGAGATACAGCCGCTCGTAGCCGCGCTCGGGCTTCGGGGGCGGCCGGAGCTCCGTCCGGCGCCGCGCCAGCTCCCGCTCGTCGACGAGCAGGTCGAGCCGGCGGCGGTCGACGCTGAGTTCGATCCGGTCGCCGCTGCGGACGAGCCCCAGCGGACCTCCGGCGGCGGCCTCGGGGCTCACGTGGAGCACCACGGTGCCGAACGCCGTGCCGCTCATCCGGGCGTCGGAGATGCGGACCATGTCCTTCAGGCCCGCGAGCTTCTTCGGGATCGGAAGCGCGCCCGCCTCGGGCATGCCGGGGGCTCCCACGGGCCCGCCGTTCTGGAGCACGAGGATGTCGTCGGGCTTCACGTCGAGGTCGGGATCGTCGACGCGGCGGCCGAGGTCCTCGAGGGACGAGAACACGACCGCGCGGCCGGTGACGTTGAGGAGGTGCGGGCTCGCGGCGGCCCGCTTGAGCACGGCGCCGTCGGGCGCCAGCGATCCCTGGAGCGCGACGAGCGCGTCGCGGTCCGCGAGCGGCGTTGCGGCGGGACGGATGATCGACTGCCAGGTCGGGAACGCCCCGTCGAGGAGGTCGCCGAGCTTCTTCCCCGTCACGCCGACGCAATCGAGATGGAGCCGCGACTTCAGCTCGCGCAGGACGACGGGCAGGCCGCCCGCGCGGTGGAAGTCCTCCATGTAGCCTTCGCCGGTCGGCTTGAGGTCGACGAGCAGCGGCGTGGTGGCGCCGGCGGCGTTGAGCTGGGCCAAGTCGAGGCGGATGCCCCGGCGGCCGGCGACGGCGGCGAGGTGGATGACGGCGTTGGTCGATCCGCCGATCGCCTGGAGGACGCGGAGCGCGTTCTCGAACGCCGGCGGCGTCAGGATGCGGTCGGGCGTGAGCCGCTCCGCGGCGAGGCGGACCGCGCGACGGCCCGACTCCTCGGCGTGGCGGAGGCGGTCGGCGTGGACGGCGGGCACCGACGCGCCGCCGGGCAGCATCATGCCGAGCGCCTCGGTGAGGCACGCCATCGTGCTCGCGGTGCCCATGACGCCGCAGGTGCCGGTCGTCGGGGAGAGCTGGCCCTCGGCCCGGTCGATGGTTCCGCGGTCGATCTCTCCGCGCCGGTAGCGCGCCCAGAACCGCCGGCAGTCCGTGCAGGCGCCGACCCGCTCTCCGTCGACGCTGCCCGTCAGCATCGGGCCGGCGACCAGGACGATCGACGGCAGGTTCGCGCTCGCCGCGCCCATGAGGAGCGCCGGGACGGTCTTGTCGCATCCGCCCATCAGGACGGCGGCGTCGAGCGGCTGGGCCCGCAGCATCGCCTCGACGTCCATCGCCATCAGGTTGCGGTACAGCATGCTCGTGGGCGACAGGAAGATCTCGCCGAGCGAGAGGACCGGGAATTCGAGCGGGAGGCCGCCCGCCTGCCAGACGCCCCGCTTCACCGCTTCCGCCAGGTCGCGGAACCCGCGGTGGCAGTTGTTGAGCTCGCTGTAGGTGTTGACGATGCCGATGATCGGCTTGTCGAGCGACTCCTTGGAGAGTCCCATCGACTGGGCGAACGACCGGCGCAGGAAGAGGGCGAACTCCTTGTCGCCGTATTCGGTGAGCCGCCTCCCCAGTCCCTGCTCGCTCATGCGCCTACTCTAACGGAACCGATCGCGTTCCTGCGTCACAAATCGAGCGCCTCAGGATCTCCCTGACCGATGGCGCCGTCGTCGCTTGCCGAATTTTTTCATGTTCGATTCGATTTTGACTTCGCGCGTGCATGATCTATGTGCTATCCTCAGGACGAGCTTCATCCGGATCAGACGTCGGCCAAGGAGAGAGTCATGGGGAAGGAAATCGTCTACTGCGGCAAATGCGGCACCATCCTGCGCTCTAAAGACTTCGCCCGCGGGCTCGCCCACACGATCGACCACGGTCATTACTGCACCCGGTGCCGGCCTCTCGCCACGCCGACGATTCCGGTCCACGACTCCGACGACCACTACGTGCCGTCGCCGTCGCCCCGGAAATCCCGCACCGCGTAATGCTGGCGCTGCCGGGGGGGCCTTTGGCAGAATGCCCCCTCGATGAGTGAACCTCACCGGGGAAATCTTCAGCTCCTCGACGACCCCGACTTCAAGGACCTCGTCGCCCGCAAGAACACCATCTCGATCAACCTCACGATCGCGACGCTGATCATCTACTACGGCTTCATCCTCCTCATCGCGTTCAAGCGCGACCTCTTCGGCGCGAAGACCGCCGGCAACGTCACGTTCGGCGTCTTCCTCGGCATCGGCGTCATCCTCGCCTGCTTCCTCCTCACGGGCATCTACGTCCGCTGGGCGAACCGGAACTACGACGCGATGGTCGACCGGCTCCGGCAGAAGGCGGGACATGGGCCATAACTGGGTCGCCATCCTCTTCTTCTTCGGCTTCATCGGCGTGACGCTCGCGCTCACCTACTGGGCGGCCAAGAAGACCAAGACCGCGAAGGAGTTCTACGCCGCCGGCCGCTCCATCACCGGGTTCCAGAACGGCCTGGCGCTCGCGGGCGACTACATGAGCGCCGCGTCGTTCCTCGGCATCGCCGGCATGGTCGCCAGCCAGGGTTACGACGGCCTGATCTACTCGGTCGGCTTCCTGGTGGGCTGGCCGATCTGCATGTTCCTGATCGCCGAGCCGCTGCGCAACCTCGGCAAGTTCACGTTCGCGGACGTCGTCGCGTACCGGCTCAACCCGCGGCCCATCCGCACCGCGGCGGCCAGCGGCGCCATCGTCACCGTCATCATCTACCTGACCGCCCAGATGGTCGGGGCCGGCAAGCTGGTCGAGATGCTCTTCCGGGACCAGAACGGCCAGGCCATCTTCAAATACTGGCACGCCGTCATCGGCGTCGGCGCCCTGATGATGGTCTACGTCCTCTTCGGCGGCATGAAAGCGACGACGTGGGTCCAGATCATCAAGGCGGTCCTCCTCATCGGCGGCGCCACGGTCCTCGTGATCATGATCCTCGCGAAGTTCGGCTTCAATCCGAGCAACCTCTTCGCCCAGGTCGACCCCAAGCTGCTCCTGCCGCTCGACAAGAAGCCGCTCGACCGCATCTCGCTCGGCCTCGCACTGATGTTCGGCACGGCGGGGCTGCCCCACATCCTGATGCGCTTCTACACGGTGCCCGACGCCAAGGAAGCTCGGAAATCCGTGTTCTACGCGACGGGATGGATCGGCTACTTCTACATCCTCACGTTCACGATCGGGTTCGGCGCCGCCGTGCTCGTCGGCATGGACAAGGTGAACGCGAACGGCGGCATCAACATGGCCGCGCCGCTGCTGGCGAAGGAACTGGGAGGCAACGCCTTCTTCGGCTTCCTCTCGGCCGTCGCGTTCGCGACGATCCTGGCCGTCGTCGCCGGTCTCGCCCTCGCGGGCGCGTCGGCGCTGTCGCACGACCTCTACGTCGGCGTCATCAAGCGAGGGCAGGCCACCGAAGGTGAGCAGGTCGCCGTCGCGCGGATCGGCACGATCGCGCTCGGGATCCTCGCGGTGTCGCTCGGCATCGTCTTCGAGAAGCAGAACGTGGCCTATCTCGTGGGCCTGGCGTTCGCCGTCGCCGCCAGCGCCAACTTCCCCGCGCTCCTCCTCTCGGTGGTCTGGAGGAAGTACACGACCGCGGGCGCCGTCACCAGCACCGTGGTGGGGCTCGTCCTGGCCGTCGGTCTCATCATTCTCGGACCGGACGTCTGGGTGAAGGTCTTCGGGTACAAGGAGCCTCGATTCCCTCTCAGCAATCCGGCGATTATTTCTATCCCCGCAGCCTTCGTCTCGGGGATCGTCGCGTCGCTCTGCCGCCCCGACCCCGTCGCGGAGGCGAAGTTCGAGGACGAAAAGCTTCGCACCTACGCGGGCCTTGGAGCGGACTAGGACCGTAGAGTAGCCGGAGGCTTCCCCATGATCCGATCGACCCTTCTCGCGCTCTTGCTGCTCCTCGCGCAGGATCCCAAGCCCGGGTGGCAGACGCGGCTGGAATCCGCGTCGAAGACGGCCGCGGCGTGGAAGACGCGGCGCGACGACATCCGCCGCCAGATCCTGGTCGCCTCCGGGCTCTGGCCCGAGTTCGAGCGCCCCCCGCTCAAGTCCGAGGTCTTCGGCAAGGTCGACGGCGACGACTACTCCATCGAGCGCGTCTCGATCGAGACGCTGCCCGGCTTCTACCTGACCGGCAGCCTCTACCGTCCCAAGGGCAAGTCCGGCCCTTTCCCCGCCGTCGCCGCGCCGCACGGCCACTGGAAGGAGGGCCGCCTCACCCAGGCCAAGGACGGGAACTTCCCGGCGATGGGAATCTCGCTCGCGCGGCTCGGCTTCGTCAGCTTCCACTACGACATGGTGGGCTACGCCGACTTCAGGCAGCTGCCCCACAAGTTCGACGACCCCGCGTGGGGCCAGGGTCTCTTCGGGATCCAGACCTGGAACAGCCTCCGAGCGATCGACTTCATCGCCGCGCTCCCGGACGTCGACCCCAAGCGCATCGGCTGCACCGGCGCGTCGGGCGGAGGAACCCAGACGTTCATCCTCACCGCGATCGACGACCGCATCGCGTGCTCGGTGCCGGTCAACATGGTCGCGGCGGAGTTCCAGGGCGGCTGCTCGTGCGAGAACGCGCCGTTCCTCCGGCTCGGGCTCAACAACGTCGAGATCGCCGCCATGACGGCGCCGCGGCCGCTGCTCGTCATCGCCGCCACCGGCGACTGGACGAAGAACGTCCCCACGCTCGAAGGTCCGGCGCTCAAGAAGACCTTCGACACGCTCGGCGCGGGCGACAAGTTCCGCGCCGTCCAGTTCGACGCGCCCCACAACTACAACCAGGACTCGCGCGAGGCGATGTACGCGTGGATGGTCCGGTGGCTCCAGAACGGCCCCGACCAGCCGAAGATCGCCGAGCCGCCGTCGCCCGCGGTGAAGAAGGAGGATCTCGCGGTCTGGACCGACGAGCACAAGCTTCCCGGGGCAGCGATTAACGCCGAGGCGCTCAAGACGCTCCTCCGCGAAAAGGTCACGGCGCAGCTCGCGTCGCTCCAGCCGAAGGACGCCGCGTCGCTCAAGAAGTTCCGCGACCTCGTGGAGCCCGCGTGGCGCGTCATGATCCCCGCCCGCACCCCGACGCCGGCGCCCGGCGGCCTGTCGGCGAACGACGCGGTGCTCGTCGTCTGCACGAAGGCCGAAGAGTCCTCGGACCTCGTCGGCGCCCTCAAGGGCCGCACCGCCCAGGTGCTCGTGCTCGGCGCGCCTCATGAGCCGGAGGCGACCGCCGGAGGCGACGCGAGCCAGCGCAAGGGATTCCCCGCGACGTTCTACCGGACGGAGCTGACCCGTCAGGTCGAGGACATCCTCGCGGAGCTTTCGAAGCTCACGGGCCAGGGCCGCGGCCCGACGCTGCGGCTCGTCGGACTCGGCGACGCCGCCCTTCCGGTGCTGCTCTCCCGCGTCGTCGCGGGGCCCGCGATCGCGGTCTCACAGACGATCGTCGACCTCTCGACGATCGACGCGCAGGTCGAATCGTCCCGGCATCCCGCCCTCCTCCGCCTGGGGGGCTGGCAGGGCGCGGCGGCGCTGGCGCCGGCCGGAACCCTCGCGCTCCACGGCAAGAAGTTCGAGGCCGAAGCGATCCGGGCGTCGTACAAAGCCGCAGGGCGCGAGGGGGCGATCACGATCTCCGACGAGGCGTGGTCGCGCGAGCGGATCTTGCAAGAACTGACCCGGTAAAGGATAATTCCAGACTCATGAACCGGCGACTGACGACGTTCGTCCTGGCCGCCTTCTACCTGCTGCAGGCCACGTGGCTGCTGCACGCGGGGATGGACCTCCTCCTGCCGTCGGTCCGGACGGCGGTCGCGCAGGCGTCGGACGGCTGCTGCGCGAGCGCCTGCGGCTGCCCCGAGGAAGTGAAGCTCAAGAACGGCTGCTGCTGCAACAAGTCGGCGCCCGTCGCGAAGGCCAAGCCCGCCCCGCGCAGCGCCCTCGAAGCGGCGCGCTGCAAAGGCGCGGAAGAGGCGATGACCCAGGCCTTCACCCAGCCCGTCGTCTCCGGCTTCGCGTCGTTCGTCCCGCCGGTCGTCGAATCGACCGAGATCCTCGTCCCCGAACATCATCCGCTGTTCCATCCCACCGCCGCCTCTCTCGAAAAGGTCCCGATCGCGCAGGCCTGACTCCGGCCTGATCGTCGACGGGATTCTTTTTCCAAAGGAGAACGGCTCTATGTTCCGGCTATTCCCGCTTCAGATCGTGATTCTGCTTTGCGCCTCCGCAGTCGCCTTCGCCGACCACGGGAAAGGCGCCGTGGGAGGCAAGACCATCGGACCCCGCACGCTGCGCGAGGAGAGCTTCTCGCTGGACGCCGGATTCAAGTTCCAGAAGGAGCAGGAATTCTCGGACCAGCGCCTGATCACCAGCGCGACGAACGACCACGACCTTCATGGGACCGACTGGACCGCCGAAATCTTCGTCGCCCTGTCCTACGGCGTGACCGACCGCCTCACCGTGTCGCTTTCCGTGCCCTTCGAGATCGTCCACGGGTTCAAGGCGGGCGAGTTCGACGGCGTCAACCCCGCCGAGGTCGTGACGGCGAACAGCATCTCGGGCTTCGGCGACGCCACGCTGCTGGGAAAATACCGGCTGCTGGACAATCCGGTCGAGCTGGCCGTGCTCGGCGGGCTCAAGATTCCGACCGGGAAGACGACCGAGCGGACCGACGACGGCGAACTGCTGGAGCCCGACCATCAGCCCGGGAGCGGCTCCTGGGATCCGCTGCTCGGCGTCGCCGTGGCGCGGCAGTTCGAGACCTTCACGCTCGGCGCGAGCGTCCTCTATCGGATCACGACGAGAGGCCGCCACGACTTCACGCCCGGCCAGCAGGTGATCTTCGCCGTGAAGGGCGAGCTGCAGCTGCTTGGCCTCGGCACATTCCCGCGGCTCTACGGCTCCCTCGAGCTCTCGGAGCAGTTCACCGCGAAGGACAAGGAGGGGACCGTGACCAACCACGACACCGGCGGGTCGATCATCGGCCTCGGGTTCGGCCTCCGTCTCCGCGCCACAGAGAAGTTGACGTTCGGAGGAACGGTCACGATCCCCCTCTACCAGGGCCTCTACGGCGAGCAGCACAAGGAACGGTATGAGATTCTCTTCGGAACTGCGGTGGATTTTTAAGCTATGAAGAAACTGATGTTCGTCCTGGTCTTCCTCGCCGGATGCGCGACGGCGACGCAGCCTCCGGCGGTCAACGTGCGCGACGGCCGCGGCTACTGTCCGCTCTGCGTCGAATGGCACGAAGACGGGCAGATGCGCTGGCCGACGGAGTATGCCGGCAGGACCTACCGCTTCTGCGATCCCAACTGCCGCGCGGCCTTCGTCAAGAACCCCGAGAAGTACCTGAAGGATCCGCAATTCAATCCTGCGGGAGGAAACTCGGGAACGAAATGAGGCGCGGCGCGGCGAACCTGCCTACATCACCAGGACGCCCTTGGCGTTGCGGCCGGCGAGCATGTCGTCGAACGCCTGGGCGGCCTGGTCGAGGGGATAGGTGCGGGTGATCATCTCGTCGAGCTTGAGGCTGCCGTCCTTGTAGAAGCCGAAGAGGCGCGGGAAGTCCACCTCGGGCCGGCACTGGCCGTAGAGCGGGTTCAGGTAGATCTTGTCCCACTCGAAGAGCTCCATGTTGACGCTCACCGGCTGCTCGGTGCCGCTGAGCTGGACGGCCCGGCCGGCGTTGCGCACGAACGAGAGCGGCGCCGCGCAGAGCGCGGGCACCGACGTGCACTCGAACGCGGCGTCCACCCCGCGGCCGCCGGCCATCGCGCGCACCTGGGCCGCCGCGCGGAGAAGTCCTTCGTCGTTCCGGTCGGCGATCACCGTGTGGGTCGCTCCGAACCGCCGCGCCATCTCGAGCCGCACGGGATTGACGTCGACGCCCACGATCATGCCGGCCCGCGCGATCCTCGAGCCCTGGATGACCGAGAGGCCGACGCCGCCCGTTCCGATCACCGCGACCGACTCGCCGGTCTGGATCTTCGCGACGTTGAGGACCGACCCGACGCCCGTCTGGACGCCGCAGCCGAGAATGCAGGCGGAGGCGAACGGGATGTCGACCTCCATCTTCACCACGGCCGCGCGCGGGACGACGGTGACCGTGGACATGGTCCCCAGCGTGAACGCGACGTCGACCGCGCGGCCCTTCCACTGGAACCGCTCGATCGGAACCTTCGGACGGTTCTCGCAGATGTTCTCCGCCCCGCGGAGGCACTGGAAGCAGGCGCGGCAGGGGATGGCCCAGTTGAGAAGGACACGGTCGCCCGGCGCGAGGCCCGTCACCCCGGGGCCGATCTTCTTCACGATCCCCGCGCCCTCGTGGCCGAGGATCTGGACGACGTCGCGGAACATGAACTTGTGGTCCGTGTGGCAGACGCCGCTCGCCTTGATCTCGACCATCACCTCGCCGGCCTGAGGATCGCCGACCTGGAGGGACTCGATCGTGAAGTGTCCCTTTCCGTCGGTGATGACCGCGCGCGCTTCCATCGGGAGACATCTTAGACTTGAAGAGAGATCTCTGCAATCGACCGGCGTCGTGGCGGGTATACTTTATTGAACGGAGGACAATTCGTGACGCGGAGCGGGTCCTGGCGCGCCCTGCCCCTGCTGCTCCTTTCCTCGCTCTGCTTCGCCGCCCCCTCGGAGGGCGAACAGGAAGCCGCGCGGCGGGCCATGCTGGACAAGGCCGGCATCTCCGTCGTCGGCATCCGCAACGAGCAGGGCTACGGATCGGGCATGGTCCTGGACGCGCAGGGGACCATCCTCACGAACGCCCACGTCATCGTCTCCCCCCTTCCCTTCCACGTCGAGGCCCGCGTGCAGGAAGCGGACCGGATCCGCACGGTCCAGTACTCCAAGATGGTCCTGATCGGCGTCCATCCCAGCCGCGACCTCGCGATCGTCCGGGTCGACCCCGCGGAGCATCCGGGAAAGCTCGTGCCGATCACGATCTCGAAGGACGCGACGGCCAGCGGCAATCCCGTCTTCGCGATCGGCTATCCCAGCACGCTCGGCGGCGTGACCAAGGTCTGCACAAGCGGCGAGGTTACCGGGTTGGACAAGTTCGTCGACATGCCCGGCTACTTCGAATTCTCCGCCGAAGTCCACACCGGGAATTCCGGCGGGCCGATCGTCGACCAGCACGGCCAGGCGCTGGGCGTCGTGACGCGCGGGAAGACGAACGGCGAGCCGACCGCGTGGGCGATCCCGCTCCACGACTTCCGTCCGGACCAGTTCGTCCCCCTGGAACGGCGTCCCAAGGATCCCGCCAAGGCCTCCCGGATCCTCCGGTACGCCGAAGACATGCTCAAGATCGCGAAGAAGGGGCTCAAGGCCGGCGCGCTCATCTCGGAGGAGCTGTTCCAGCTCGCGCTCGTCGAGGACATCAGCAACCCGGACACCTACTTCAAGATCGGGATGCTGCAGCGCGCCGACAAGGCCTTCTCCTCGGCGACGGCGTACCTGATGCGCTCGATCCAGATCCAGCCCTGGAACGACGCGAAGGACCTGGTCTACCACGAGCTGGGCGCCTGCCTCGTGGCCCTGAACCGGATCCCCGACGCGGTCACGGTCTGGAACGAAGCCGTCGCGAAGTACCCCGGCGAGGCGTCCCGCGTGTGGGACGCGCTGGCCGTCACGCACTACGAAACGGCCCGGTACCTCGACGCCGCGTGCGCCAGCCGCGCGTCGCTCCGCGCGTTCGGCGATCGCGCCGGGAAGATGAACGACATCTACGACAAGGCGCGCGCCAAGCTCGACCGCGATTCCATCTCGAAGCTCACCGAGTTCGAGAGCCTGATCGACAGCCGCGTCCTCGAGGACCGCAAGATGGCCGAGAAGGCCTGCGCGGCCGGAAGGCGGTTCATGACGCCGGCGTGCGAGAAGCTGACCGTCTCGTACGACGGCATCCAGAAGGAGGCGGTCGGCTTCAACTTCTCGTCGCTGGGCAAGGGACCCAACGCTCCCAAGCCGATCGACATCCCCGACAAGGACCTCGTGCCGCTCTTCATCCGCAGCCGGATCGCCGTCGCCGGCGAGCATCTCCAGGCCGGCAAGCTCAAGCTCGCCGCCGACGTCCTGGAGGACGTGATCAAGACCTACCCCGACCACCCCGACACCGAATCGGCCCGGGACCTGCTGAATCTCATCAACAAGAAGAAATAGACCCGAGCCCATCCGCTATCACCAAAGGACGGGAGACACAACCCCTTGGAGGAGATCCCGATGATGGACCGCCGGCAGATGCTCGCGTCGATGGGATCCGCGGCCGCGGGGCTTGCGCTCCTGAACGACGCGGTCGGACAGGACCAGAACCCCGCCGCCCAGGTCGAGGACCGCGGATCGTCGATCCGGATCTCGGCGCTCAAGGCGATGCCCGTCGGGCGCAAGGCCTACGTCAAGATCGAAACCAGCGCGAAGGTGACGGGCTGGGGCGAGATGACGGGGCTCGATCCGACGGTTGCCTGCGCGCTCGCCCACTCGCTCTACGAGCTCCTCGACGGCGAGAATCCCACGCGGGTCGAGCACCTCTGGCAGAAGATCTACCGCTCCCACCGCGACATGCGCGGCGGCCCGTTCATGACGCACGTGCTGTCGGCGATCGACATGGCGCTCTGGGACATCACGGGGAAGCTGTACGGCGTTCCCGTCCACCGGCTGCTCGGCGGTCCGACGCGCGACAAGATCCGCCTCTACCCCTCCGAGAAGGCGCACAAGGCCGGCACTGGCGGGCCCCATCCGTGGTCCGGCAGTCCGAAGGACATCGAGAACCTGGTCAAGATGGTGGAGAGCTCGCGCAAGAAGGTCGGGCCCGACGGCGCCGTCATGTTTGACGCCCACTGCGCCGTGCCGCCGCCGATGCTGATCCAGTTCGCCCAGGCGATCAAGGCGTACGACGTGCTGTTCATCGAGGAGCCCGCCGTGCCGGGCAACATCGAAGTCTTCAAGCGGCTCAAGCAGGCGATCCAGATCCCGCTCGCGACCGGCGAGCGCGACCGGACGATCTGGGGGATGATCCCGTACCTGCAGGAGCGATGCATCGACATCCTCCAGCCCGACTGCGGCCACACCGGCGGCATCAGCCAGGTGAAGAAGATCGCGATCCTGGCGGAGGCCTACACGGTCCCGCTCGCGCCCCACTGCACGATGTCGGAGCTCGGCCTCACCGCGAGCCTCCATGCCGCCGCCACGATCCCCAATCTCCTCATCCACGAGGCGTACCTCGACGGCCACCTCATGCCGCCCGGCGTGGCGAAGAAGACCTGGACCGTGGACAAGGACGGCTACGCCTCGATCCCCCAGGGCCCGGGCCTCGGCGTCGAGATCGACGAGGAGATGGTCGCCAAGGTCGCCGCCGACCCGAAGTACAAGTACAAGTGGCCGACCCCGAAGCAGCCCGACGGCTCCGTCACCGACTACTGAAGAATTTTTCACCACAGAGGACACGAAGGCCACAAAGAGACCTTTTGTATTGGAGGGGGAGCTCATCCCCGTGTTCCTTTGTGTCCTTTGTGCCTTTGTGGTGAAGAATGGCGCATGAGACGTTTCAGGCGGGCGACCTGACGGCGGTCCTCGGCGACAACGAGGACTACGACAAGCGGCGGTACGGCTACAACGGGATCCACAAGCTGATCCACAAGTCGCGGCCCACGTCGCTCTTCGGCGTCGCGGGGCTCAACTTCGAGCACATCTTCGACGGCGAGCAGGACCAGCGGGGCGACACCAAGGTCTTCTTCGAGCCGCGCAACTTCCCGATCACGTTCACGAGGATCTCCGACGTCGAGGCCGAGCTCCACCAGGAACCGACGCCGACCTATTTCCTCGAGAGCTGGACGCGGTTCAAGCTGGTCGCGCCCCACTACGTCGACTTCACGTTCCGCTGCAAGCCCCACCAGCACGCGTTCAAGAACGGATACATCGGCCTCTTCTGGGCGAGCTACATCTTCGAGCCGGAGAACAAGAGCATCTACTTCCGCGACGACAAGGGCTGGGTCCAGTACAACACCCAGTTCCACAACGACCAGTCCACGGTCCGCCACGTGGACGACAAGATCGAGACCAAATCCGCCGGCCTGCGGCCGTCGCTCTTCCAGAACTTCTCGACCCTTCGCTACACCGACCCCTTCTACTTCGGGTACTCCGGCGACCACGTCTACGCGCTGATGTTCGACCGCACCGAGGGGATCCGGTTCAGCCATTCGCCGAGCAGCGGCGGGATCCCGTCGTACCCCAATCCCGCGTGGGACTGGCAGTACATCATCCCGAGATACGAGGTGCTGCAGGAGTACGGCTACCGCGCCCGGGTGGTCTACCGCGAGAAGTGCCCGCGCGAGGAGATCCAGAGGGAGTTCAAGACCTGGAGGGAGTCGATCGCCAGGTGAAGAGGCTCCTCCTGCTCCTCCTGCTTCCGGCGGCGTGCGCCGACGGTCCGTCGCGCGCGGCGTCCGACGGCCCGCTCGCGGCGACCTATCTCCGGATGCTCGAAACGTCCACGGACGGACTCGGCGCGATCATCGAGGCCGAGGGCATCCGGGCCCACACGGGCGCGATCCTCGCGGGCGCCGTGCTCTACCGGCGGACCGGCGACCGCGGCCGTCTCGAGCCGGCGCTCCGGGCGGGCGATCTCCTGGCGGTCGAGAGCGAGGCCGGCCGCATGGCGCAGTGGCTCAACCACCGATGGCTGCTCGCGCCATGGATCGACGCGATGAAGCTGCTCGACCGCGAGCTCGGCGACGAGCGCCGCGCGCGGTGGCGAAGGGAGATCGAGAGGAACCTGGCCGAGATCGCCGTCGACGTCGCGGCGCGCGAGAACTATCCACAGTACAAGTCGCCGTTCATCCGGACGTCGCCGAACCACCTGTCGATCTGGGCGTCGACGCTCCACCTGGGCGGCAAGGCGTTCGGAAACCCCGAGTGGGAGGCGCTGGGCGGCCGGGTCATGCACCGATTCGCCGCGCGCGAGCAGTCGCCCGACGGGACCTGGGGGGAGCACAGCGTCGCGGGTCCGACCACGGGATACAACTACCTCACGACGGCGAGCGTCGCGCTCTACGCGGAGCAGAGCGGCGATCCCGACGCCGTGGCCGCGCTGCGGCGGGCCCTCGACTTCCACAGCCACTTCACCTGGCCCGACGGCCTGCCGGTCGAAGTCGTGAACGACCGCCAGCGCCACGGCAGCGTGAGTCCCTGGGGCCACTTCGGCTTCTCGCGGTTCCCCGACGGCCGGCGCTACGCGGAGTTCCTCGCGGGCCGGATGGGCGCCCGGCCGCTCCGGGGCGAGGCGCTCAGCCGCATGGCGCAGAACGCGCTCTATCTCCACGAGGGGCCGTCGGCGCCGATCCCCCAGGATCAGCGCAACTGGCGGTACGAGATGAAGGTCCCCGCGTCGATGGAGCGGGAGGGGTCGTGGTGGATCGCCCGGTCGGCGCTGATCGCCACCCAGGCGCCGCGCAACCAGTTCTACCTCGACCGCCAGGGGCACCTCAGCGTCTATCACGAGAAGGTCGGCCTGATCGTCAACGGCGCCAATTCGAAGCGCCAGCCCGAGCTCGCGACGTTCTCGGAGAAGATCCAGGGCACGACCTACCATCTGCCCATGACCGGCGTGCTCGACGGCGACCGTCTCTCCCTCTCCTACAACTCGTTCTGGGCCGACCTCCGGGCGCGCCCGCGGACGGACTCGCGCCTGGAGATCGCGGTGGAGATCACCGAGCAGGGCCGCATCGAGGAGGCGCAGTTCGCGCTCCAGCTGGTCCTCAAGCCCGGCGACGCGATCGAGACGGCGAAGGGGCGGATCGTGATCGGCGCCGACCCCGTCGAGGTCGAGGACATCGGCGGCCGCCTCCGTCACCACGGCTGGACGCTGACGGTCGACGCTCCCGCGCGGCTCGCCTGGCCTGTCTTCCCGTTCAACCCCTACACGGACGGCCCGGAGACGTCGCTGGAGCGCGCGGTCGGAACGCTGACGATTCCGCTGCGGCCCGGCCCCAGGACCGGCCCGTTCCGGACGCAGAAGATCGCGCTCGCGATCGACGTCGACCGGTGACGATTCCCGCCTGACGTCGTACATGGGGCAGGTAGAGGAGCCCTCGGAGTTCCGGGCTTGCTCGGCCCCCTCCCGAGGTTCAGCTCCCCCGGCATCCCGTCGCGACATGATTTTTCAGGAGGAGACATGAGAACCCTCACTCTGTCCCTGATCACGGCGGCTGCGTTGATGTTGCCGTCCTGCCAGGAGTCCGACCTGGGGACGGGCGCCAACACGGTGGGGCGCGATTACGCCCGGCCGGCCCCCGACGCCTGGAAGGCGGCGGTGCGCGCCGCGGAAAACTCGGGCCTCCACGTCTGCAGCGACCAGCACGACAAGTTCGGCGGCGAGCTCGTCGCCAATCGTGCCAACGGCGATGAAGTCCGGATCGAGGTGCGCAGTCTCACGGAGCAGACCTCGCGCGTGTCGGTGCGGGTCGAGCCCGGCGACCGCGCCCTGGCGACGATGATCCACGAGCGGATGGCCGACAAGATGGGGCTCGGCGCCGCCCGGAGCGGCTTCTTCGGCGGCAGCTCCGCCGAAGGGACCTATATTACGGATCTGGACAGCTGCATCGGCCCCGCGAAGCGGACCTTCTCGGCGCTCGACGTGAGCCTGACGGCCGAAGAGGTCCATGCTGACGGCTGGCGTCTGGACGGCCGCCTCAAGGATTCCACGCCGGTCCGCATCGCCGCCCAGAAGGCGGGCGATCTCAAGACCCGGGTGATCTTCACCGCGGGCAACGAGAAGAACGAGGACCTCAAGGCGTTCGCTCGGAAGATGAGAGACGAGTTCGAAGCGGCGATCCATCTGGAATCGAGCAGCGACTAGCTGCTCGCCCGGGGCCGCCCCGCAATGGGGCGGCCCCCTCCCCCTCCCGCCGACGGCCAAGGTTTTCGTCCGCCGAGGAACTTCCGGTCTCCGCCATCGTAGGAATAGAATCCCCTGAGATCCGCGTTGGGTCTGGGAGACTGGAGGAGAAGGACATGAAGACGGTTGCCTTGTGGATCGCGATGGCGGCCTGGGCGGCGGCTGCGGCCGACGACGCCAAGCCGGACGGCACGTGGAAGTGGAGCGTCGAGCGCAACGGCGAGAAGTTCGAGTCGACGCTCAAGCTGAAGCTCGAGGCGGACAAGCTGACGGGATCGCTCACCGGCCGGGACGGCAAGGAGACGGCGATCGAGGAAGCGAGCTTCAAGGACGGCGAGGTGAAGTTCCAGGTGACCCGCGAGCGCAACGGGGAGAAGGTCGTCGTCAAGTACAGCGGCAAGATCAGCGGCGACACGATCACCGGCAAGTCGGAAGCCGGAGAGCGGTCGCGCGACTGGAAGGCCGAGCGATCGAAATAACCCGCCGAGCCGCCGGCTCGGGTGTAGATTACTTGGAGCCAGGGAACCACAGGAGGACAGTGGCATGATCTATCGCGTGGCCGTACCCGCCGTGCTGGCGATCGCGGTCCTGGTCGTCGGGGCCACGACGTCGCAGGACGCGCCCAAGTCGATGAAGGAAGCGATGGCGCTGCACAAGGGCGACGACTCGGTGCTGAAGAAGGTGACGTCCGGCAAGGGCACGGACGAGGACGCCAAGAAGCTGCTGGCGGCGTACGAGTGGATGGCCACCCAGAAGCCGGCGAAGGGCGACGAGGCGAGCTGGAAGGCGAAGACCTCGGCGCTGATCTCGGCGGCGAAGGATCTCGTGGAGAAGAAGGCGGGCGCCGCGGACGCGCTCAAGAAGGCCAGCGACTGCAAGGCCTGCCACTCGGTCCACAAGGGCAAGTAACTCGACACAGGTCAGTACCAGAAGCCCGCGTTCGGTAGGGAGCGCGGGCTTTTGTTTTTCCCCTCTTGCATCTTCGCTGCATATGCTGTATATTTAATGGGCGAGCCGTTGAAGGAAGAGGGAATAGGAGGATCCGGTCCATGTCCAGCTCCGCTCGCCGCATCCCGGTGCCGAAGTTTCCCGCCCACTGGACCCGCGGCCCCGCCGGACCCGCCGCCGTCCCGCCCCTGGCGTTCCACACGCTCATGAAGGAGTTCGAGCAGGGGACGCGGTACCAGCGCGCGCTGCTTCCCGCCCTCCCCGCGCTCCCGAACTACGACCTGTACAGCTTCCACCGCGGGGCGCTGCTGCTGAGCGGCGACTACTTCGACTGCTTCCCCCTCCCCGACGGCCGGGTCGGGCTCCTGGTCTCCGACGCCAGCGGCAAGGGCATCAGCGGCGCCCTCACCGCCATGGCCTTCCGCGCCGTCGTCCGCAATCTCCCCAACGAGCGCTACGAGCGGCCGGCCCATTTCATGAAGGTCGCGAACTCCCTGCTCCTCCGCGTCGTCCGCCGCGGCATCTTCGTCTCCGCCATCTACGCGGTCCTCGACCCCGCCCGCCAGGAGATCACGTTCGCCAACGCCGGACACCTGCCCCTGCTCGTCCATCACGCCGCCACGAACAAGATCACGACCCACGGCCACAACGGCCCCGTCCTGGGCGTCCTGCCGACCAAGCAGTACGAGACGAAGATCGGCGAGATCACCCTCCGGCTCGCGGATCACGACCGGGTGCTCCTGTTCACCGACGGCGTCAACGAGGCCAAGGCGCCCTCGCAGCTCGACTTCGGCACCTCCCACCTCCACAACCGCCTTCTCCAGGACCGCGATCTGACGTCCAAGGAGATGGTCAAGAACATCGTGGAGCAGGTGGACATCCATCGGTCGGGGTGGGAGCAGTCGGACGACATCACGATCGTCGCGGCCCAGAGAATGGCCTGAGCTACTTCGAGAGCCGTTTCTCCAGCGCGGCGATCGAGAGCGCGTAGATCGAGAGGACGTGTTCCTTCTCGTGATCCGTCGTGAAGACGCCGTTCTTCAGGATCTTTTCGCGCGCCCGGCTCATCTCGTCCAGCAGCGCCCGCGCCGTCGCGGGATCGAACACCTTCCGGCCGCCGACCTCGACGTGGACCGCGCTCGTGTGGGCGAACAGCGGGCCGCCGAGTTCGCTGCGGGGGACGTCGGCCGCCGGCTTGGGGACCGCGAACGGAGGGATGCGCAGGGCGACCCACGCCGGCCCGTCGACCTGGATCGTCTGGTCGAACGACGCGACGAAGTGTCCCGCCTTGGGCTTGCTGTCGACCTTCGCGACCACCTCGCCGTTGCGGACGAGCTCGATGCGGCGGAAATCGACCCGGCCGACCGCGCTCCCCTTGATCCGGACGGTCCCCGCGCCGTCCAGGGTCACGGTCTCGCCCGGGAGCTTGCCCTGCACCTCGAGGTCGAGGAACGGGCCGTTCGTGATGAACGTCCGTCCGGCCTCGAGCGCGTGGAGCCAGTCGCGCGTCGTGTCGAGCTTCTGCACCGCGGCATACGCGCGCGAGAAATCGTAGATGAACCAGTCGGTGCCCGTCGAGAACGGCACGCGCAGCCCCGCGTTGAGGTACCGGTAGAACGTGTCCTGGTAGCTGCCGTGCGCCTCGGGATCGCCGTCGAAGATGTTCTGCGCGTGCGGCTTGCCGTCGATCCAATTCGGCAGGTCCTCGAGGCCGAAGGTGTTGTGGCACCAGAGGACGGTCGCGCCCTGTCGCTTCGCCTCGTCGATGCCCTGCCGGAGCGGCGGCCAGTCCGGCCCTTCCTTCATGATGCCCCGGCCGATCGATACGGGCCGGATCAGCTTCCGCAGGTCGAGGAACATCACGTGGCCGTAGCCCTCCTCGAACCCGCCGAAGTTGTGGCGGTGCTCCTCGCCGTTGCCGAAGAGCACGCCGGTCCTGCGGCCCAGGCTTCGAAGCTCGTCCTCGGTATAGTCGTTGCTGACGTAGGTCTTGTCGGCCTCGGCCCGCTCGAGATACGACACGAACAGGACGTCCAGCCCGTCCGCGGCGGGGACCTGCCGCAGGTAGCGGTCCGCCTCCGTCCGGTTGATCTCCTTGAGGTGGAGATGGGTGTTCGCGCCGCGCCATCCGCGGCCGGCGGCGTTGAGGAACCGGACCAGCGGCAGCTGGAGCAGGACCTGCTCCTGGACCGACCCGTCGACTTCCATGGAGGAGAGCTCGGTCTCGAGCCCGCGGAATGCTTCGACGATCAGCCGCTCCCTCGGGAGCCGGATCGTCGTCGCCGCAGGCAGGACGTACCACTGCAGCGAGGGATGGTCGGCCGCGAGCCCCAGTCCCCGCGGGAGGAGCGGCGGGAGCGGCACCGCGCGGCCCTTCAGGTCGCGGATCCGTACGAGCCCCGGGACGGACCGGCCTTCCTCGACGAGATGGATCGTCAGGGCGAACCGGCCGTCCGCCGCCGGCGCGGTGCACGTGGCGCACGCCAGCGCGACGAGAGGCCCCAGCCACCTCCCCAGCCGTCTCATGCCGACCACTATACCCGGAATCTGAAATTCGAGCCCGGCTCTTTCATCAAGCAAGGCGATGACGCTCGCGCCGCTCCGAAACATCTTCCGGATCCCCGAGCTCCGGGGCCGGATCCTCTGGACCCTCGGCCTCCTCGTCGTCTTCCGCATCGGCGCCCACGTTTCCCTCCCCGGCGTGAACCCCGACGCCATCCACCGCTTTTCCGACGAGACGGCCCGCTCGATGGGCGGACTCTGGAACCTCCTCCAGATGTTCTCCGGCGGCGCGCTGGGCCACCTCGCCCTCTTTTCCCTCGGCATCGCGCCCTACATCACCGCGTCGATCGCCGTCCAGCTTCTCGCCCGGGTGAGCCCGACGCTCGAGGCGATCTCGAAGGACGGACCGCGCGGTCAGCGCAAACTGAAGGAGATCACGCTCTATGCGACCGTGCCCGTCTGCCTCCTTCAGGCCTCCATGGCCGTGTCGCAACTCTCGCCGTTCCTGGTTTCGCCGGGCTTCGGAACGTCGGCGCTCCTCGTCACGGCGCTCACGGCGGGCTCCTTCTTCCTCGTCTGGATCGGCGAGCAGATCACCGAGCGGGGCCTCGGCAACGGCGCGAGCATCCTCATCATGGCGGGCATCGTGGTGCGGATGCCCGCCCTCCTCCGGGAAATGGTCCGGCGCGAGCCCGGCGCGGACGTCGTCCTCCTCGTCCTGGCGTTCCATCTCGCCGCCGTGGTCGCGACGGTCTTCATCACCCAGGCCCAGCGTCGGATCCCGCTCCAGCACGCGAGCCACGTCCGCGGACGCCGACTGCAGCTGGGCGGCCGTCACTACCTTCCCCTCCGCCTCCTCACCGCGGGCGTGATGCCGCTCATCTTCGCCTCCTCGGCGCTCGTCCTTCCCGAGCTCGTCTCCTTCATCCCGGGACTGGAAGGGATCCGCCGGCCGTTCCGCGAGCCGGGCTTCGCGCTGACGCTCTTCTACGTCGGCGCGATCCTGTTCCTGTCCTACTTCTGGACCTACGTCTTCTTCAGCCCGTCGGAGATCGCCCACCAGCTGCGCGAGAGCGGCAGCTTCATCCCGGGGATCCGCCCGGGGGAGCGGACGGCGGAATACCTGAACACGATCCTGAGCCGGCTCACGCTCTGCGGCGCCGGGTGCCTCACCGCCATCTCGCTCGTCCCCGGATTCCTGGCGCGGGCGCTGGGCATGGACCACCTGCTCGAGGCGTTCCTCGGCGGCAGCGGCCTCCTCATCGTGGTCGGCGTCGTCCTCGACCTCCTCCAGAAAGTCGAGGCGTCGCTCCTGATGCACCACTATGGGGGATTCCTGGGCCGGAACGGCGGAACGCGAGGCCGGTAATCACCACAAAGGCACAAAGACCACAAAGGGCCTTCTTTGTGTCCTTTGTGCCTTTGTGGTGAGCATCCGGGGCCGGAAATAATTGTGAAATTATCGGCACTGCCGCCCATCTAAAGAATGTGGAGTCGATCGCATGATGAAGTCCGACGAAGTCCAGGACCTGTTCGAGCGCCATCGGGAGGACGTCTACCGCACCACGCGGCGCATCCTCCGCAACGATGCCGACGCGATGGACGCCACTCAGGCGACCTTCCTCAACGCGCTCCAGGCCCTGCCGAATCTGAAGGAGGCGGAGAAGTTTCCCGGCTGGCTCCGCCGGATCGCGGTCAACGTCGCGCTCGGCATGCGGCGGTCTCGCGCTTCGGAGCGGGCGTTCGGCGATTCGGTGCGCTCCGCCGAGCCGCCGCCCGCCCTGAGCGCCGACGACTACCAGGTCCTCAAGCGCGCCGTCGACGAACTTCCCGAGGACTATCGCCTCCCCATCGTCCTCCATCACAGCGAGGGGCTGAGCTACGAGGAGATCTCGCGGATCATGGACTGCCCCCGAGGCACGGTAGGGACGAACATCCATCGCGGCCTGGAGCGCCTGCGGCTCGCGCTCGCCGGGAGCTTCGCGGCCTCCGACGAAGTCCTGGTCGCGCTCCTCGAGGGCCCGCCGCCGATGCCGCCCGACTCCGCCTACGCGTGACTCCCGCCCGGTTTTCCGTCCTTTGAACAGCCGGGGTCCGAACCCCCTCCCCCCTCATAAAAGGAGGGCGCAGAGGGATGCGAATAATGCTATACTTGCTGCAAGTCCAGACCGTCGCCCGAGGCGCGCCGCAGTTCCGGCGCCCTGTGGAACCGACGGGGGGCGCCTTTGGGGGGTTGGGATGACGCGTATCCCTTGGTATCGGAATATCTGCTGGCCCATTTTCAGCTTCATCATCCCGGCTCACATTCTCGCGGCGGTCGGCACGTATTTCTACGCCACGATGCACGGCTTCACGCTCCCGGCGATCATCATCGGCGTCGTCTTCCTCTTCCTCACCACGTTCGGCATCAGCGGCGGCTACCACCGCCTCTTCGCCCACGGGACGTATGAGGCCCATCCCCTTCTGAAGATCTTCTACCTGCTGTTCGGCGCGGCGTCGTTCGAGGCGTCGGCCCTCAAGTGGGCCTCCGACCACCGCCGCCATCACGCGTACATCGACGAGGATCAGGATCCCTACAACATCAAGCGCGGATTCTGGTGGGCCCATATCGGCTGGATCCTGACCAAGGACCCCTCCTCGCAGGGCATCTCGAAGGTCGGCGACCTCGAGCGCGACAAGTGGATCGTGTTCCAGCACAAGTACTATGTGCCGATCGCCTTCGGCGTGGGCCTGGGCGTGCCCTGGGCGCTCGGTTGGCTCTGCGGCGATCCCTGGGGCGGCCTCGTCGTCGGCGGATTCCTCCGCATCGTGTTCTTCTATCACGCGACGTTCAGCATCAACTCCGTCGCCCACATCCTGGGCGCGCAGCCCTACTCGGACGACGATTCGTCGCGCGACAGCTGGATCACGGCGGTCCTCACGATGGGCGAAGGGTTCCACAACTTCCACCACACGTTCTCCGCCGACTACCGCAACGGCGTCAATCCCTGGGAGTACGATCCGACGAAGTGGCTCCTGAACTGCTTCACGGTGGTCGGCCTCGCGAAGAACCTCATCCGCACGCCCGAGCCGGTGATCTTGAAGGCCAAGCTGCGGATGCAGGCGAAGCGCGCCGAGGCGCGGCTCCAGGCCCACCCGCATGCCGCCGAGAAGCTCCGGATCGCCCGAGAGAAGATGGAGCACATGCTCGACTCGTGGAACGCCCTCAAGGCCGAATGGGCCGAAGAGCGCGCGCGCCTCAAGGGCCGCTCCGAGGAACTGATCGCGAAGCTGAAGCACGACCTCGCCGAAAGCCGCCGCAAATACCTCGAGGCCTACGCGACGTGGATCGAGCAGCTCCGCAACCCGCATCTGCTGACGGCGACTGGCGCGCCGTAGCGCCCGGGTGCCTTCCCTCGCCGTCGAGTTCCTGATCGGGCTCTTCGTCCTTCTCCCGTTCTCCTCGCTCAACCACGACCGGCTCGTCCGCCTGGTGCACGATGTCGGCATGATCACCCTGTTCGCGATCCTCATCACCCGCCACGTCTTCCCCCCGCGCGACTGATCGGCTTGCGCGCCGCCCCGGAATGCCCCTATCCTGAATTCAGGATTGACGGCATGAGAACCCAAGGCGACCGGATGGTCCTGCTGGTCGAAGACGATGCCGACGACGCCAGGGTGGTGGAGCTGGCGTTCGAACGGTCGGGCTTCGACGCGGCGCTCCGGATCCTCAAGAACGCCGAGGAGGCCACCGCCTACGTCACGGGTCTCGGGCCGTTCATCGACCGGTCGCAGTTCCCGCTGCCGTCCCTCATCCTGCTCGACATGAATCTCCCGGGCCGCTCCGGGCTGCAGTTCGTCGACTGGCTGCGCGGGCGGGAGGAGAGCCGGACCATCCCGGTGGTCGCGTTCACCGGCATGATCGACAACGATCTGATCAAGAAGGCCTTCGCGGCGGGCGTGAATTCCTACATCCAGAAGCCGGCCGACATCGCCGAAATGGAGTCGTCCCTCCGGCTCGTGCTGAAGTACTGGCTGGTCCTGAGCGCCCGTCCGCGATAATCTGTTCCCATGTCCCCCGGGAGGGCGTTCCGCGACCGCTTCTACCATGTCGTCGCGTCGGTCTATCTCTACAACGAGTACACCGGGTGGCAGGGACTGGAGCGGCTCCTCGACGCCGTGAAGACGAAGATGCCCGGCGAGCGGGAGTTCATCGCCGTCATCGCCAAGCACGCCGCCGACGAGCGGAAGCACTACTTCCTCTTCCGGAAGTATTTCCAGAAGGAAGGCCGGATGCCGCTGCGCGTGGATTCGACGTTCGGCTACGTCGACCAGTTCATCCGCCTCATCTTCCGGCGCCCGCTGGACCGGCTCGACCAGGACGCGATCCTCGCCGACGACCGGCAGTTCTTCCGGATGTGCCGGCTCATCATGATGACGGAATTCCGCGGCATGAAGCAAGTTGCTGCGCTGCTCGGCAACCGCCTGATCCGCCGCCACGCCGAGCTCGAGAAGATCTACCGGGTCATCGAGAAGGACGAGCCCAGCCACTGCCTGCCCTACCAGCGGTGGCTCGAGGCGAAGGGCGGCCACCAGCCCGGCTGGGAGGAGCGGCTCACGGATTTCTGGATCCACTACTCGCTGATGCTGCTGAAGATCCCGCTGCTCTTCCTCCGCTTCGGCGCCCCGCGGCTCACCGAGTTCCCCGCCTGAGTCAGCGCTTCAGCTCCAGGACGATGTCCGGAACCGACGCCGACGGGCGTCGGCTCCAGAGGCCCCGCCCGCCGTCCTCTTTTCGATCCGCTCCGACGCTCCAGACCTTCAGGGCGTCCGTCGTCTGCGATACCCGGAGCGTTCCTCCGAACGGATCCTGCAGGTCCGGGATCGGCGCGCCGGACCGCCAGGCGACCGCGACCCGGAGCAGCCGAAGTTTCGCCCGGCTTTCGAGGCTCGACCCGAAGATCCAGCTTCCCGCATTGTTCCACGCCAGTCGATTCCCGTACACCAGGTCTCCCATTTCCGACTCCGGGAGGCGAAGGCCGGATTTCCAGAGCTCGAACGCATCCGCCTTGAAGATCCGCATGGAGAAGGCGTGGCGCCATCCCGGCCGGATCATCGTCCGGCCGATCTCGCCGCCGAGGCTGGTCGAGACGCCATACGGATCATGCTCCTGCAGCCACGTCCCATTGGCGGCAATCATTCCCTTCGCCGCCGCCTCTTCGGAGGGAAACGTCCGGTCCAGCACGTCGAGGGCGTGCTCCAGTCGGCGCAGGTCGCCGGTCTCCGGGCTCGAAGAGGCGAGCCCCTCGCGCAGCTGCTCCAACACCATCCCCAGGATCGACAGGAAAATCGTATAGCCCTGGTTGACGCGTCCCGCCTCGACGTCCCGGGCGAATTGAGCCGTGTCCAGGAGGCGATCCAACGATTCGGCGGATCGGCCCGCGTCCGCCTTCAACCGGGCATCGCACAGAGCCAGGACCGCGAGCTCGATCGTCGGCGACCACTCGGAGTACTTTCCCTCCGGCGGCGGGGGCTGTCGCAGCGCCTCGGAACACCGGGCTCCCCGCCGCAGCTCCTCGAGACTCGCGGCCATGGCGGTCACATCGGCGTCGATCAGCTTCCGGTCCGCTTTGGCGTCGCCCTCCAGGAATCCGTGGCGCCAGCCCTTCAAGAGGAGGGGATGGACCCCTCCAACGGCGGAAGAGTAATGTTTCCACGCATCGCCCTGCTCTGCGGGATCCCGGAGCGGCTGTCGCAAGACTTCCAGGCCGTCCGCTTCCTTCTGCAATTCGTCGATTCCCCGACTCATCTCGGCCCACCTGCGGCGGGCGACCGACTCGACCCAGAGCCAGCCGCTGCCCGTCAGCACGAGGAGCGCGGCGACGACGAACAGGACGGCTTTCCGGATCGATCTCATTCCAAGGGAATGGTACTCCGCCGAGAGCCGAAACGGCCTTCGCGAGACATCGTACATAGGCTCAAGATGCACGCGCTGACGAAGATCTACTTCGGCAATCCGTTGTGGGCCTGGATGACGGCCGCGCTGACCATCGCCGTGACCGTCTCCGCGGGCGCGATCCTGCGGGGATTCTTCCAGAAACGGTACCGCGGCGCCGAGGGCGATCGCCGCGGGCTGGTCGAGCGGATCGCGCTGAGCGCCTCGATCCTCCTCCTGCTGGGCATGAGCGTCTGGGCCGCCGCCCTGATCCTCACGCTCCCCGACAAGTGGGAGCAGATCCTCCGCACCATCGCCGTCCTCTCGCTCGCCGCGCAGGCCGCCCTCTGGTTCCACGGCGTGATCTCGTTCTTCATCGAAAGGGGCGAAGCGCAGGCCGCCGAGCGCGACCCCGGTGCCAGCACGATGATCCGCACGCTCGGCCTCGCCGGCAAAGCCGCGCTCTGGACCGTCATGGTCCTCCTCGCGCTCCACAACGCGGGCGTCAACATCACCGCGCTCGTCGCCGGAATGGGCATCGGCGGCATCGCGGTCGCCCTCGCGCTCCAGAACATCCTCGCCGACGTCTTCTCCTCCGTCGCGATCATCCTCGACAAGCCCTATCAGGTGGGCGACTTCATCGCGGTCGGCGACTCCATGGGCACCGTCGAGCGCATCGGGCTCAAGACGACGAGGATCCGAAGCCTCACGGGCGAGCAGCTCGTCTTCTCCAACAGCGAGCTCCTCAAGAGCCGCATCCGGAACTTCAAGCGCATGGCCGAGCGCCGCGTCGAGTTCACGATCGGCGTCCCCTTCAACACCCCGTGCTCGAAGGTCGAGCTGATCCCGACGCTGCTGCGGGAGATCATCGGCGCCACCCCGGACGTCCGCCTCGAGCGGGCCCACTTCAAGGAGTTCGGGGACGCGTCGCTGACGTTCGAGTGCGTCTACTTCGTGAAGGACTTCGGCTACGCGCTCTACCTGGGGATCCAGGAACGCATCAACCTCGAGATCCTCCGCCGGCTGCAGGAGGAGGAGATCGAGCTGGCCCATCCCAATCGCACCCTCTACGTCGCCCAGGGGGTCGCTCCCGTCCGCTGGTAAATTCACTTTTTTCCTAAAGGGCGGCCGGCCTTTCCGGAATGGAAGGGCATGACGATCCTCCTGGTCGCCCTCCTCCTGGCCCAGGATCCCGCCGACGCCCGCGATCGGGCCGACGAGGCCCGGCGGAAGTGCGCGAGCCTCGTGGCGGGGACCGACGGACTGACGTCGATCGGCATGGCGGGCTCGGGGACCGACTACAAGCTGCTCCTCGTGGTCCGCGACCCGGCCGTCAAGAAGTCGATCCAGGACCGCCTGGGCGGTGACCGGTGCGACGGCCTGCCGATCGTCTGGTCGGTGAAGAACCCCACGGCGCAGGCCCTTTCCACCCCGGCGGCCCCGGCCCCCGTTCCCGCGGGCGAGGAGACCGACCCGGCCACGCTCGACTGCTATCGCCACCGGTATTGGCCCACCTACACGTGGATTAGCACCACCAGCTGGGGCCGTCCTTTGGTTGTCTGGACCTACCGGAACGGTTGGAACGGGCACAAGCTCTACCGCGGCTATTACGGCTGGTACTATTACTGGCGCTAGCTCCCCCGAAGTAGCGCGGTAGCCCTCCCTTCTCCGCCCATTTTTAATCTCATGGAATTTACTGTTTTGCGAATGGCCCGGCGGTTTATATCGTCTTGGATAGGGGGAAACCGATGTCGGGTGTGGAACTAGCGAGACGCTCATGCTGATCAGTACGTTTTACGGCGATGCGTTCGACGGGCAGTTCGCCCTCCGGCTCAAGGAGTCGGCCCGGCTGATCGACCTCGAATGCACGCTGTACAAGTGGGGCAAGGACGAGGCGGAAGCCGACAAGGCGCGCCTCCGCAGCAAGCTCCTCGCCCGCAGCCTGGTGGAGCGACGCGACGAAAGCATCCTGTTCGTCGAGCCCGACGCCCAGATCCTCCGCCGCCCCGGCATCCTCCTCGACGAGGAGGACTTCGATATCGCGGTCTACTACGACACCCATACCCTGGAAGTGAGCGGCCCGATCTTCCTCCGCAACAACGAGCGGGTGATGCGCCTCCTGCGCGAGTGGCAGGACCTGAACCGCGCGGAGCCCGACGCGACCGAACTCGAGACGCTCTCCCAGATCCTGTCCCGTCCGGGGTCTGAACTGGAGATCCGGCGCCTGCCGGTAACCTACGCCTGGGTGGAGCGGATCCACCGCGAGATCCATCCGCGCGCCAATCCGGTCATCGTCCACTTCAAGACGAACGGATTGATCAGCAGCCGGATCCGGATCCCGCGCTAGCTAGCGGCGGGCGGCCTGCGGCTTCGACCGCGACGGCTTCTTCGCGGATTCCGACCGCTCCTTCAGCGTCCGCTCGTAGTAGCCGCTCTTGCGGTAGGCGCCGAGCGGATCGGGATCGAGCCCGGCCTTCATCCGCGCGACCTCGAGGATCGGCTTCACGTCCGCCGTCCAGGCCGCTCGGATCACCTCCTCGGCGTCGATGATCCGGTTGCGGTCCTGCGCCTCCGCGAGCCGCGCCCGGTCCACCAGCAGCGCCTTCACGTAGGCCTCCTGCAGGTTGACCGCCGACTGGATCATCGACTCGATCCGCGGCTTGATCACGGGCATCTCGTCGATCATGAAGGCGAAGTCGGTCTTGAGCGCGGGATCCTCCATGCCGGCGACAAGCTCGTTGAAGATGAGGAACAGCTCGTACGGGTTCATGCAGCCCGTGGTGAGGTCGTCGTCGGCGTACTTGCGGTCGTTGAAGTGGAAGCCGCCCAGCTTTCCCTCGGTGATCAGGGTCGAGACGATCCACGGGATGTTCGTCCCGTGGGCGTGGTGGCCCAGGTCGATCAGCACCTGCGCGCGGTCGCCCAGCTTCTTCGACAGGATGTAGGCGATGCCCCAGTCGGCGATGTCGGTGTGGTAGAACGCCGGCTCGAACAGCTTGTACTCGACGAGCATCCGCATCGTCTTGGGCATGTGGACGTACACCTCGCGGAGGCACTCCTCCATCCGGTTCTTCCGCGCGCGGAAGTCGCCCTGGCCCGGATAGTTGGTGCCGTCGGCGAACCAGAGCGAGAGCACGTCCGACCCGACCGCGCGACCGATGTCGACGCACTGCTTCATGTTGTCGACCGCCGCCCGGCGCACGGCGCGGTCCGCGGCGCAGATCGAACCGAACTTGTATTGCGGCTCGGTAAAGAGGTTGGGGTTGATGGCGCCGATCCGGATGCCGTTCTCGACGGCGTGGCGCTGGAGGTCGATCCAGTCGGGAACGGTGTCCCAGAGGACGTGCACCGCGACCGCGGGCGTGATGCCGGTGAACTTGTGGACCTGAGCGGCGTCGGCGACCTTCTCGTAGGCGTCGCGCGGCGCGGCGGGATCCTTCACGACCCCGAAGCGCGTGCCGCAGTTGGCGTAGGCCCAGCTCGGCGTCTCGATCCGGAGCGCCATCGCCTTGGCCGCCGCGGCGTCGAGATCGACCCCCTTCTCGGCCCACTCCTCGGAGAGGATCTTGAAGATCGCCTCAGCGTTCTTGCGGGCCATCGTCCACCTCTAGATCTTATGCAGCCAATTCTTGAGCGACGGATAGAGCTCGCGATACTGCGCGAACCGATCCTTGTAGATCCTGGCTTTGCGGGCGTCCGGACGGTAGGTCCGCTCGATCTTCGAGATGTCGAGCGACGCCTTCCGCGCCGACTTGTACCGGCCCGTCGCCGTTCCGGCGAGGATCGACGCGCCGAGGCAGACGGCCTCGGAGACCTTCATCGCGTGGACCGGCTTGCCGAGCAGGTCCGCCTTGAGCTGCATCCAGTACGGGGACTTCGCGCCGCCGCCGATCGCGCGGAACGAGTCGATCTCCGCGCCGCACTCGCCCAGCACCCGCGCGTTGAGCGCCATTTCGTACGTTACGCCTTCGAGCACCGCGCGGACGATCTCGCCGCGCGTCGTCGAGAGGCGCAGCCCCGCGATCACGCCCTTCGACTCGGTGTCGAAGTGGGGCGTGCCCGTCGAGGTGAAATGGGGCAGGATGAAGAGCGAGGTCGGCTCCTTCGGCGCCTCGGACAGGATCATGTCGTAGACGTCCCGACCCGTGCTCTTCGCGAGCAGCTTCTCCGCCACGCCGAACGTGTCGCGGTACCACTTGAGGAGCGAGCCGCCGGTGAAGTTGAAGGTCAGGGCGACGAACAGCCCCGGCACGACGTGCGGATAGCAGGCGATGTTGTTCTCGAGCAGTTTCGGATGGACGACCCGCTTCTTGAACGCCGGCGTGATGCATTCGACCGTGCCCGTGGCGTACATGCCGACGCGGTCCTCGACCACGCCCGAGCCGAGCGCGCCGCAGGGCTGGTCGTGGCCGCCCGTCGCGGCCACCACGCCCGCGGGGAGGCCGAACTCCTTCGCGGCCTTCGCGCCGATCTCCCCGACGACGGCTCCCGAGGGCATCACCCGCGCGAGACGGCCGGGATCGATTCCCGCGGTCCGGCAGAGCTCCGCGGACCACTCGCCCTTGTTCAGGTCGAGCAGCATCGTCCGCGCCGCGAGCGAATGGTCGATCGTCGGCGTCAGGCCGAGCTGGTGGAACAGGAGGTCCTCGTAGCAGAGGAAGCGGGCCGCCTTGCCGAAGACGTCGGGCCGGTTCTGCTTCCACCAGAGGATCTTCGAGCCGGTGTACATCCCGTGGAGCGGCATGCCGCTGATCTCGAAGATGCGCTTCCGCGGGACCCGCTTCTCCCACCATCCGACGAGCGGCGCGGTGCGGGCGTCGAACGTCACGATCCCGTTGTGGAGGAACGAGCCGTTCTTCGCGACCGGCGTGACCGCCTCGCCCTGGGACGCGACCGCCAGCGCCCGGACGGGGTCCTTCTTCACCTTGCCGGCGGCTTCTCGGATCACCTCGCGCGCCGACGCCATGACGCGGGCCGAGTCGAGCTCGATCCAACCGGTCTTCGGGAAGTGGAGCGGATACTCGCGGTATGCGGAGGCGAGGATCTTGCCGTCCTCGTCGAATGCGACCGCCTTGCACCCCGTGGTGCCCAGATCGATTCCCAGCAGGCTCATGCTCTCTCTTAGAAATCAAAGCCGTCGATATTGGTCTTGTCGAACGTGAACGGGGCTCCCAGGATGATGTCGCTTCCCTGGATCTCGGCGTTCTGGAGACGCCCGCCGCTGAACGTCTTGTCGCCCGCCTTGAGCGTCCCCTTGTGAGCGGCGACCGCCGCGTGCACGGCGAGGTACCCCAGGTCCGCGGTCTTCCAGAGCACGACCGCCTCGGTGATGCCCTTCTTCACGAAGACCTTGTTGTCGTTCGGAAGGCCGAGGCCGATGACCTTGACGTCCGTCCGGCCGGCCTGCTCCACCGCCTCCGCGGCCCCGGGCACCGCGGGCGAGCAGATCGCCATCAGCAGCTTGCAGGTCTTGTGGGCGTTGAGGATGTTGTTCGCCTCGTCGAACGCCTGCTTCTGCTTGTCGTCGCAGGGCCGGAGCGCGACCATCTTCAGGTCGGGAAACTTCTCCTTGTTGTACTTCTCGATGGCCTTCTGCCACTCGACCATGTTCCCGGCGGTGAGCGACGCGGTGATGATCGCGTACTCGCCCTTCCCGCCCAGGATCCGGGCGGCGTGATCGACGAGGGTCTTCGCGATCCCGTCCGGCGTCGCCTGGTTCACGAAGAACTCGCGCGCGTCGGGCGTCGTGTCGGCGTCCCACGTGACGACCTTGATGCCCTTCGACCGGGCCTTCTTGAGGACCGAGGACATGCCCTCGCGGTTCTCGACCGCGACGGCGATGACGTCGACGCCGCGCGTGATCCAGCCGTCGACGATCGCGTTCTGTCCGGCGGGATCGGGATCGGTCGGGCCGTCCCAGATGAGGTTGATGCCGAGCTCCTTCGCGGCCTCGTCGGCGCCCTTCTTGCACGCCTTGAAGTAGGCGTTGCCCTTGCTCTTGGGCATCATCGCGACGGTAAGCCCGGACTTCTGGTTGCAGCCGAGCGCGAGCAGCGCCGCGCCGAGGATCAATCCCAGGATCTTCATCTCATTCCCCTTTCCGCCGCGCCGCCCACCGCTCGAGGAGCTGATGGGCCGCGATGGCGACGATCAGCAGAACGCCGACCAGGATGCCCGCCAGCTCCGCCGGACCGTCCGACAGGAGCAACCCCTGCTGGAGGACGACGATCGCCCAGAGTCCCAGGAGGGTTCCGAGAATCCGTCCCCGTCCCCCGAAAATCGACGTGCCCCCCAGCACCACGGCCGTGATCGCGCGGAGCTCGTAGCCGGTCCCCGCGTCGGCCTTCGCCTGCCCGTTGTGCGACACGTAGACGATCGCCGCCAGGCTGGCCGTCAGGCCCGAGAGAACATACACGAGACTCAGCCTCCGTTCCACGGGTATTCCCGCGTGGCGCGCCCCTTCGGACGAGAAGCCGATCGCGAAGAGGCTCCGTCCGACCGCCGTGCGGTGGAGGAGGAGCCAGAATCCCGCGGCGGCCGCGGCGAAGACCGGGAGCTGCGCCGGGATGCCGAAGAAATATCCCTGGCCCAGGAACAGGAAGCGGTCGGGGAAGTTCGTGAAGTTGTCGGTGGCCGACGTCACGCCCTCGGCCAGTCCGCGGAAGAGCGAGAACGAGCCGAGCGTCACGATGAGCGCCGGGATGCGGAGGCGCGTGATCAACGCGGCGTTCAGCCCTCCCGCCAGCGCGCCGATGCCGAGCGTGGCGAGCGCCGCGACCGCGATCGGCAGGTGGGCATCGCGCCACATCTTGCCGAAGAGCACCGCCGAGAGGCCCATCAGGGAGCCGACCGAGAGGTCGATGCCGCCCGTCACGATCACCGGCGTCATCGCCAGGGCCAGGAGGCCGATCTCGGCGCTCAGGCGGACCATCTCGCCGCTGTTCGCCAGCCCCCAGAAGTTTCGGCCCAGGACGGAGAAGACGACCGTCTCCGCCACGATCAGGATGGCGAGCACGCCCTCATGGCTGAGGAGGAGCTTCCGGACCCAGGGGGTTTGGTCAGTGTGCGGCAAGGCTTGCGCCAACATCTCTTCGCTGCCTCAAATTAATCGCATCGGACGCCACGGCGATCAAGATAATTGCGCCCTGGATCGCCTTCTCCCAATAGGGCTGGGCGTGGAGGAACACGAGCGCCGGCGCGATCGCGCCCAGGAGGAGCACGCCGAGGAACGCGCCGCTCAGCGTGCCGCGGCCGCCCGAGATCGCCACGCCGCCCACGACCACCGCGGCGATGACCTTCATCTCGAAGCCCGACCCTTCGTTCGGCTGCGCATTGCGGAACTGGATCGCCGTCAGGAAGGCCGACAGGGCCGTGAGGACGCCCATCAGGACGAAGACGCCGAAGACCACGCGCCGCGGACGGATGCCCGCGAGCCGCGCCGCCTCCTCGTCCGAGCCGACCGCGTAGACCGCGCGGCCGGCCGGCAGGAGGTGGAGCGCCCCGGCGAACAGCGCCAGCAGCGCGATCGCCGCGGCCACGATGAGCGTCTGGCCCGCCGGCCGTTCCAGCCCCAGCCAGAGGAACGACTCCGGCAGGTTCCGCACGGTCTCGCCTTCCGTGATCCATCGCAGCGACTCGCGCCAGGTGACCATCGTCGCGAGCGTCACGACGATCGACGGCAGACGGAGCCCCGCGACGAGGAACCCGTTGATCGCGCCGAAGCCTCCGCCCAGCGCGAGGACGGCGAGCGCGACGACCGGCGCGGGGACGCCCTGCTTCGCGAGCATGCCCGCCGCCACGCCGCAAATCGAGAACTGGGAGCCGATCGAAATATCGATGTGGCGCGCCAGGATGACGAGGGTCATCCCGATCGCCGCGACCAGCACCGGCGCGTTCGAGACGCGGAAGGCCCGCAGGTTGTCCCGGCCGAAGAAGGACGGCGCCCCGACGAGGAGGATGACCGCGAGGATCGCGAGCGCCGCGGCGACCGAAAGCTCGCGCTTGTATCGGCGGATCACGCGGCCGCTCCTTCCGCGTGGCCGAGCGCGAGGGCCATCACCTTTTCCTGGGTCGCCTCCGTCCGCGGGAGGACGCCGGCCACCGCGCCGCCCCGGAGGACCGCGATGCGGTCGCTCATCCCGAGCACTTCGGGCAGCTCGGACGAGATCATCAGGATCGCCAGGCCCCGCGCCGCCAGGTCGACCATCAGGCGGTGGATTTCGGACTTCGCGCCGACGTCGATGCCCTGCGTCGGCTCGTCGAGAATGATGACGGCGGGATCGGTCGCCAGCCAGCGCGACAGCGCGACCTTCTGCTGGTTGCCTCCGGAAAGGTTCCCTGCCGGCACGTCGATCGACGGCGTCTTGACCGCCAGCTTCTCGACATAGGACTCCGCGATCTCCCGCTCGCGGCGGAAGTCGATGAAGCCGTGCTTCGTGATGCGCCGCAGGATCGCGAGCGTCGCGTTCTCGGCGATGGGCATCTCGAGGATCACCCCGTGGCGCCGCCGGTCCTCGGGGACGTAGGCGATGCCGAGATCGACCGCGTCGGCGGGCGTCCGCACGTCCACCGGTTTGCCGCGGAGGAGGATCTCGCCGTCGGTCGCCGGCGTGAGCCCGAACAGGATCCGCGCGAGCTCGGTGCGGCCCGCTCCGACCAGGCCCGCCAGGCCCAGGATTTCGCCGGCGCGGATCGAGAGCGACACGCCCCTCACGCCCGACGCGCGACAGCCGAGACTGCGCGTCTCGAGGACCACGTCGCCCTGCGCCACCTCGCGCTTGGGGAAGATCGCGGAGATCTCGCGGCCGACCATGAGCCGGATCAGCTCGGCGCGGTCGACCTCTCTCATGGGGCGCGTCGCGATGGTCTGGCCGTCGCGCAACACGGTCACTCGGTCGGCCAGGGCATAGAGCTCGTCGAGCCGATGGGAGATGTAGATGATGCCGACGCCCTGCGACTTGAGCTCGCGCACGACGCGGAACAGGTTCGCGACCTCGTGTTCGGGCAGCGACGCGGTCGGCTCGTCCATGATGAGGACCTTCGCCTGGCCGCCGAGCGACTTGGCGATCTCGACCATCTGCTGCTCGGGCATCGTGAGCGCGCTGACGGGCGCGTCGGGGTCGATCCGCGCGCCGATGCGGTCGAGCAGCTCCTTCGCCCGGGAGCGGCGGCCGCGCCAGTCGATCAGTCGCCACGCGGAACCCGACTCGAACCCCATCGCCATGTTCTCCGCGACGGTGAGATCGGGAAACAGCGCCGGCTGCTGGTAGATCGCCGCGATGCCGAGGGAGCGCGAGAGAAGCGGACTGTTGTGATCGACGCGGCGGCCGCCGATCTCGACCGAGCCGGTGTCGGGCCGATGGGCGCCCGTGACGACCTTGATGAGCGTGGACTTCCCGGCGCCGTTCTCCCCCACGAGCGCATGGATTTCACCCGGCAGGAGGTCGAACGACACGCCCCTCAAGGCCTGGACCCCGGCAAACGCCTTGGTGATGCCCGAGACGGCGAGCAGGGGGTTCATGGTCGGACCAGAATCATAGAGCGCCGGCCATTCGAAGTCAAACTAACCCGTGTTAGCAGCCATTTAATCCAATACCTGCTTCACAGCGGACAATAAATATATCATATATGATATTTCATTCAAGGGATTTTGAAGTCCCCTCATTTCTTGACGGCTAAATCCAATTAGCTTAAGCTTTCTCGGCCAAATGGTGAGAATGAAGGACATCGCGACGAAGCTCCATCTCTCCCAGACCACCGTCTCCCATGTCCTCACCGGAAAGCACGAGCATTACCGCATCAGCGCCGCGACCGTCGCCCGCGTGAAAAAAATGGCCGAGGAGCTGGGCTACCGTTCCAGCGCCCTCGCCCGCGCGTTCCGCGACCGCCGCTCGTACTCGGTCGCGCTCGCCGTCGAAGACCTCACCAACCCGTTCTGGACCGGCGTCGCCATCGGCGCCGAGAAGGAAGCCGAAGCCCAGGGATACGTGCTCGTCGTCTCGAACACGAACGGCGACTTCGCCCGCGAGCGCCGCACCGTCCAGATGCTCCAGGAGCGGCGCGTCGACGGCATGATCGTCTCGCCCGTGACGGTGACCGACGAAGTCCTCGCCGACCTCCACAAGGACGGCCTTCCGTTCGTCCAGATCGACCGGTCGATCAAGGGCGAGGACGTCCCGTGCGTCCGCACCGATCACGGCGCCGGCTCCGCCCTCGCGGTGGACCACCTGGTGAAGCGCGGCCACAAGGAGATCGCCTACGTCGGCGGCCCGGTCGCGATCCAGACCTTCGACCTGCGTCTCGAGGGGTTCAAGAAGGCGATCGCGAAGCACGGCCTCAAGCCCGCGGCCATGAAGCTGGTCGCGAACGAAGAGGACGCCGCCGCGGCCGCGGTCGCCGAGATCCTCGCCGCGAAGGCGCGGCCGACGGCCCTCTACACCGCGAGCATCAAGCTCACGATCGGCGCGCTCCGCTCGATCCGCGAGGCCGGCATCAAGGTCCCGGGCGAGATGGAGATCGTCGGCTTCGACGAGATCGCGATGGCCGACCTTTTCTCGATGCCGGTCAGCACCGTCTGCCAGGACGTCGAGGCGATCGGCCGCGAGGCATTCCGCGCGCTCCTGCGCGTGATGAACAGCCAGAAGGTCCCGCGCGAGTTCCTCATCGCCCCCCGCCTCAAGGCGCGCTGATCAAAACCTGATCGAGCCCCCGACAAACGGTCCGCCGACGGACATGTGGAAGATCGGATCGCCGAACCCGCCGGACCAGAGGTGACGGTATCCCCCTTCGAGCTGGAAGCGACTCCACGTCACCCCCGCGCTGACGGCCGCCTGGGCTTCGGGGAGTCCCCACCCGAGGGCGCCGGAAACCTCACCGGCGGCGAAGACGAACGGAAGAGGGCGGATTTCGACGCGGCCGCCGGTGCAGAGATTGAGCCCGCCGCCGCCGTCCTTGAGGTCGCCGGAAGCGGTCTGCATCCGGAACCTCTCCTGGTGGAAGAAGCACCCCACCCATCCGCGCGCCTCGAGGGGCAGGTCCGATAGACGGCGGCCCGCGACGGCGAACGCGGAGGCGGTGTACTTCTGCATGCGGCTTCGGAACGAACTGCCGGCAGGAACCGTCGTGCCGTCCACGACGAAGGACTGGTCGATCGTGCCCGACTCCGACCATTCGCCCCGGCGAAACTGGATCCCGAACCCTCGAACGTCGTTCCTGCCGTTCTCCCACAACACGTGAAGCTGCCCGCCAGGCGCCGGCGCCGGATCGGCAAGGCGGCCTTCGCGATGGAACAAGAAACTCGGAGCGTCCTTTTCCTGGTCCCGCTCGTTGCCGAACCAGTGGTTCAAGTGCCCGCCGCCCGAGAACGAGGCGAACCAGACGTCCGCCCGGAGCTCGACGTGGACGTCGGAGTACGGAGCAGGAAGCTCCAGCTCCTCCTGCTGGAAGGACAGCATCACTCCCAGAACCAGACCCCACATCATTCCAATGTTCAGTGAACGGCAATCCGCCCGGCGACTCAAGGATTACCCGAAAGGTCCCGGGGACTCGTTTGTACATTAGGATGATGATGACGCTGCTGATGCTCGCTCTGCTCCTCGGTGCCGACAGCACCCTCCGCGGCGAAGTTCTCGACGCCCAGACCGGCAAGCCGATCCCCTGCCGCCTCTCGATCCGCGGCGCCGACGGCAAGCCCTACTTCGCGAAGTCCGCGGCGGCCGATGGGAGCGCGATCGACTACCGGAAGGAGGCGTTCGGCAACCCCAAGATCTCGGAACACCACGTCACCCTCTCGGCCCATCCGTTCACGGTCGACGTGCCGCCGGGCAAATACACGGTCACCGCCCAGCACGGCAAGGAGTATCTGCCCGCGGTTGTGGAGGTCGACGTCGGCGATGCCGGCGCGAAGATCGAGATCAAACTGAAGCGCTGGATCAACATGGCGGAGCGCGGCTGGTATTCGGGCGAGACCCATGTCCATCGGCTGCCCGACCAGCTGCCCAACCTCATGCTCGCCGAGGACCTCAACGTCGCGCTGCCGTTCACCTCGTGGGTCGTCGAAGCCTACAAGTCGCCGAAAGGCTCGAACAAGACCCTTGCCGCGGTGATGAACGACGCCCGAGTCGTCGAAATCGACAAGACCCACGTCTTCTATCCGCGCAACACCGAGTACGAGATCTTCTACGTCGGCAAGAAGAAGCACACCCTGGGCGCGCTCTTCATCCTGAATCACAAGACGCTCTTCGAGGAAGGGCTGCCGCCGGTCCGCCCGATCGTCCAGAAGGCCCGCGCGGAAGGGGCGCTCCTCGAACTCGACAAGCACAACTGGCCGTGGTCGATGATGCTCGCGCCCGTCTTCAACGTCGACCTCTACGAACTCGCGAACAACCACATGTGGGAGACCGACTTCGCGTTCCGCGACTTCGGCACGCCGGCGCCCGACTGGATGAAGATCGAGAAGGACGCCCAGGGAATGACCGAGTGGGGCTGGATCGACTACACGTTCAAGAACTACTACTCGCTCCTCAATTGCGGGCTGCGGATGCGTCCTACCGCGGGATGCGCGTCGGGCGTCCATCCGGTGCCGCTCGGCTTCGGCCGCGTGTACGTCAAGACCGACGGCGAGTTCACCTACGACAAGTGGATGAAGGGCCTGAATGAAGGGCGCAGCTTCGTCACCACGGGCCCGATGCTGTTCGTGAATTTAGACAAAAACAACGTCGTGAACATCCGGGTTGAAAGTGCGGCACCGGCGTCCATCCGGCTGATTGTCAACGGAGCGGACTTCATGGGTGTTCCTCCGAACCACAACGAACGGAACGGAGCGTATATCAACGGAGGAGAGACGCCTCTCGAGGTGTCCGAAACGTCCTGGTTCGTCGTTCAGTGCCTCCAGGAAGGCAAGGACGGCCGAGTCCGCTGGGCCCATTCGGCCCCGATCTGGATCGACGTCCCGGGCAAGCCGATCCGGCCGCGCAAGCAGGACGTCGAGTTCCTGATGAAGCAGATGGAAACCGAACTCGCGCGGAACAAGGAGGTCCTGACGCCCGAAGGCCTCGCGGAGTACCAGGAAGCGCTCGACTTCTACAAGGCCAAGCTCAAGGAGGCTCGATGAGGACCGCGGCATTCCTGCTCCTGGCGCTCCCGCTGCTCGCCCAGAACGCGCCGCCGCAGAAGCTCAACGTTCTCTTCATCGCCGCGGACGACATGAACACCGGCCTGGGCTGCTACGGCCATTCGCTCGTCAGGTCGCCCAACATCGACCGCCTCGCCTCGCGGTCGCTGCGGTTCGAACGCGCCTACTGCCAGTTCCCGCTCTGCAATCCGAGCCGCGCCTCGCTCATGACGGGCCTCCGCCCGGATTCGACGAAGGTCCTCGAGAACAAGACCTTCTTCCGCCAGAACCACCGCGAGATCGTCACCCTGCCCCAGCACTTCCGAAAGAACGGCTATTTCGTGTCCCGCATCGGGAAGATGTTCCACTATGGCGTGCCGACCCAGATCGGCACCGACGGCGTGGACGATCCGGTCTCGTGGGACCGCGTCGTCAACCCGAAGGGGCGGGACAAGTTCGACGAGAAGGACGTGATCAACCTCGTCCCGTCCCTCAAGAACATCGGCGGCTCGCTGACCTACTTCGTCGCCAAGGGGAACGACGATGAACAGACCGACGCGCTGATCGCCGCGGAGGCGGTGAAGCAGTTGGAGGAGAAGCGCGACACTCCGTTCTTCCTCGCCGTCGGCTTCTTCCGCCCTCACGTCCCCTGCGTGGCCACGCAGGAGGACTTCGACCTCTATCCCCAAGACCGGCTGTCGATCCCACCCCCCGATCGCGCGGGGATTCCGCCGATGGCGACCGCGAGCGTCATGCCGCCGAACTACGGTCTGAGCGAGCGCCAATTGAAGCCGATGGTTCAGGCGTACTACGCGTCGACGACGCTCATGGACAAGCAGGTGGGCAAGCTGATCGAGGCGCTCGACCGTCTCGGGCTGGTCGATCGGACGGTGATCGTGTTCTGGGGCGATCACGGGTGGAGCCTGGGCGAACACGGGATGTGGCAGAAGATGAATCTCTTCGAGGAAGCGGCGCGGGTGCCGCTGCTCCTGTCGGCGCCCGGCATGAAGGCGAAGGGCCAGGTCACCGGCCGCCTCGCCGAACTGGTGGACCTCTATCCCACGCTCGCGGACCTCTGCGGTCTCCCCGCAACCGCAGCGCACGAAGGGACCAGCCTCAAGCCGCTGCTCGACGATCCGCAGCGCGCGTGGAAGAAGGGCGCGTTCACGCAGGTCACGCGCGGCGACAAGCTGGGGTACTCGGTCCGGACCGAGCGGTGGCGCTACACCGAATGGGACGGCGGCGTCGCCGGCACGGAGCTCTACGATCACGACGCCGATCCGAAGGAGATGAAGAACCTCGCCGCGGATCCGGCTCACGCCAAAACGGTCGAGGAGTTGAAGGCGCTCCTCCAGGGCGGCTGGAAGGCCGCGCTGCCGGCGAAGTAGCTCAGTCCGATTCGACCGTCAGGGGGCGGTCGAGATCGATGGCCAGTCTGTCGGCTTCTTCCACGGGCTGGGTCCCGCCGTGCTGCATCTGGAACAGGAACGAGCTATCCTCGACTACGTCGATCCAGATGTAGTGATGGACGATTGAGTCCGCGCCCGGTCGTACGGATTTCAGGCGGACCGAGACGCGGGCAAGGTCGCGAAACCGCCGGTGAAACCGGAACAGACGGCGGTCGAGGAAGAGGACCCTGCCCAGGCTCGGATCGATCGCCACCACCTGAGCCCGCAGCGTGGCGGCCATCCCCGCGAGGGCCAGCGGGATGCCGTAGTAGAGGGCAACCCCCAGCTCGTGCTTTTCGGAGCTCGGGAACAGCCACGCATAGAGGACGATCAGCAGCGAGATGCTGATGTAGGCGATCGACCAGCCGAAATGGCGGCGGACGTAGAGGATCCGCCCGTCGCGAACCAGCCGCTTCACGAAGCCAGTGTACGTCAGGGCTGGTGCAACGTCCACGCGCTGTCGGGCCGCTGCGGATCGTAGTCCATGCCCGCGGCCCACAGGTCGTAGGGACGGCGCGCCGAGACGCCCGGACGGCCCACGCCGTCGGGACCTGGCTTGCGGCCCCGGTTGTTGCGATAGTGGACGATGTGGATCGGCGCCTCGCGGTCCGCGTGGAGCACGTTGAGCAGATCTCCCTCGCGCGAAAGCATGTCGTCGCGGATCTGCAGGACGGGCAGTCCGCGGGCTCCGGGCGCCCGCAGGACGTTCACGAGCTCCCGGCTCCCGGAGCCGTCGCCCGGCGGCAGCTTCATCGTGTCCTGCTCGTACACCGTGATGGCGCGGACGACGTCGACCATCAGGACCTCGGTCGCGTGCTGCTTCGACAGATTCAGGATGTGGATCAGCACCGGGATCGTGATCGAGGCCAGGATGCCGATGATCAGGATCACGACCAGAAGTTCGACAAGGGTAAATCCCCGACGGTCCGACATGCGACCTCCTGCCCGCCCCCGGAGGAAGTCGACGCAAAAGGCATGCCCGCGGATTTCAGGCGACGAGTGCGGGCGCGGGATTACCCGAAGGTAACAGCGTTACTTCCGGAACTTGAACGGCCGGACCGGGCGCAGCCGCTTGATCTTCCGGGCGACCCGCTCGAACGACTTCCGCGTCTTGTCGCGCTTCGCGAGCACCGGCAGCCGCGGGAGGCCCATCCGCTCCTGCGTCGTAGGCAGCTTCAGCAGCTCGGTGCGGAGGCTGTCCAGGTCGCGGCCCCGCTCCTCCATCGGCAGCGCCTTGCGGCGGAACCACTGGACGAGGTCGGAGGCCATCAAATAGAGCGGAAACAGCGCGCCGTGCGAGCGGCGGCGCCGACCGAGCAGCTTGCTCTTCGTGAAGTCGGACAGCATCGACGCCGATTCGGCCTGCGCCGCGGGACGGGCCGCATACGTCTGGTAGGCGCGCCACGGCGAGATCTTCGAATCGACGACGTAGACGCAGTACTCCCAGGTCTGGTCGCGGAACATCGGCTTCTCGGGCCGGCCCTTCCGCGAGAGGCGATGGCGCACGGCCACGAAGCGGCCCGCCGTCTTGCGGATGGGATGGATCCGTTGCGCGAACTCTCCCGCTTCCCAGCCGCCCGACAGCTCGCGATACTTCGCCTTCTTCGCCGCCTCGCGGATCGGCTTGAGGTCCGGCGCTTCCATGACGTAGCCGCAGCCGCGGCCGTTGAGGAACCGGACGGCGTCCTCGCTGAAGTAGCGCGAGTCGAGCCGGAACCGGACGCGGCTCCGGGGGAACCCGCCCGGGACCTTGGAGACGCACTCCTTGAGGAAGGGGACGATGCCCTGCGTGTCCTTGTCCGAAACCGTGCGCAGCTCGCCGTGCCAGAACTCCTTCGACTCCGGCTCGTACGCGACCAGCGGGCGGTACTGCCGGGGCAGGTCGACGCTGCCGATGTCGAGCACCAGGCGGCCCGGCCGCTCGGCGATCGAGAACAGGTTGTGACGGAGCGCGTCGTGGACCCGCGAGACGGCGTGGCTCGCCCGGGGAGGAATGCGGTCGAGGAACTGGCGAAGGTCGGAGATATCGGGCCCGCGGGTCCCGCCGAGGATCTCGAGCTTCGGCCCCTTCTCCTTGTCGGGGCGGCGGTCGCCGGACATCAGCGCCGAGACGACGTCCTGAAGCAGCTCGGACGGATGGCGCTGCCCGTCCCGCTCCTGGATCGGCACGTGCTTCTGGAGCCGCTCCTTGAGCCGGATGCGGCGGAAGAATTCCTGGAGGAGCGCGTGGCCGTCGATCGCGACGCCGCCCTGGACGCGCGACGACGGCGTCTTCCGCTTGCCGACGGCCTGCGTCACCATCGACTTGCGCATCTGCTCGGCCGCGGCCTTCGAGTCGCCCGCCGCCGCGCGCGCGTCGCCGGTCTGCTGGCGCGCCTGGTCCATCAGCCGCTCGACGGTCGCGAGGCGGTGGTCCAGCGCCTGCGTGGCCGCCGTCGTGATGTCCGCCTTGTTCAAGCGATCCTTGAGCCGGTTGTTCTGCTCCAGCAGCCCCTTCACCTGCTCCTCGAGGCGCGCCGACTGGGACGTCACCTCCTGGAGCTTCGACTGGGCCGAGGTGTACTCGACCTGCATCTCGCGGTTGGCGTCCTGCTCGCGCTGCAGGATCTCCTGGAGGCTCTGCATCTCGCCGTGGGTCTGCGCGAGCACGCCCTGCGTGTTCGCGAGCGCTTCCTCCAAGCCCTGGGCCTTCTCGCGCAGGCCGCCGAGCTCCTGCTGCTCGTCGCTGTACTTCTTCTCGATCTCCTCGAGGTCCGAGGTGACGACGACGATCTTGTCGCGCTGCGCCTCCTGGTCCCGGTCGCGCCGGGCGATCTCCTGGCGGAGCGCGGCGGCGTCGGCCATCGCCTTTTCGAGCGAGTCGACGGCCTGGTCGCGCTCCTTGTGGATCACGTCGAATCCCGAGAGCTGGGCCTTGACGCGCGCCAGCTCCTGCTCGAGGTGGACCCGCTCGACCTCGACGCGGTCGGCGTCGGCGATGCGGGCCTGGAGCTCCGTCTCGTGGGCCTTCGACTCGTCCGCCCGCTTCCGGGCATGGGCGATCTCTTCCTCGGCGGCCGCCGCTTTCGACCGCTCCTCCTGGATGGCGCGGCGGAGCGTGTCGGCCTCCGTCTTCACGCGGGCGAGCGCCTCCTGGTTGTCCCACCCGCGGGACTCGGCTTCGTCGAGCCGCTTTCGGAGCGAGGTCACTTCCTCGTGGAGCGCGTGGCTCCGCGAGCGGTCCTCGTTCTCCGCCTTCTCGAGCGTCTTGATCTCCGAATGGGCGCGGTCGAGCGCGGCCTGCTTCTCCTTCATCCGGGCGTCCGCCGCCTCCAGCCGCTCCCGCAGCTTGGCGAGATCGCCCTCCGAGCCCTGCGCGCGGGACCGCTCCTCCGCCAGGGTCGCCTCGAGGGCGGCGACGCCCGAGCGCAGGTGGGCGACTTCCTTCCGCAGCGGATCGTTCTCGCCTTCGAGGCGGGCGGTCTCGGCCGCGGACTTGCTGGCCGCGGCCTGCGTCTCCTGGATCCGGGATTCGAACTCCGCGAGGCGCGCCTTGAGGGAGGCGTTCTCCTTGGCCCCGTCCCGCAGGATCTCCTCGGACTTCGCGAGCTGCCCGCGGACGTTCTCCAATTCGCGCGCCGTCTTCGCCGCGTCGCCCTGCTTGGCCTGCAGCTTGAGCACCTGCTCGACCATCTCGGTGCGCGCGTGCTCCGCCTCGCGGAGCCGGAGGCGCTCCCGCTCGAAACTGCCCTCGAGCTCATTGAGCCGCCGGCCGGCGCTCTCGAGCTCGGTCTGGTACCGGGCGTTCTGCCGGTTGAGCTCCTGGACCTCCCGGCTGGACACCTCGAGCCGCGAGACCTTCTCGTTTTCGGCGTCGTACATCGCCTGGAGCTTGGCGTTGTCCACGCGCAGCCGCTCGAGCTTGTCGCCGGTGTCCTGGGCCCGCTTCTGGATTTCCTCGACCTGCTTCTGCATCGAGGCGGTGCCTTCGACGAACTTCTTGTGGAGCCGCTCTTCTTCGAGCTCGCTCTTGAGCTCCAGCTCGCGCTGGAGGGCGTGGATGGTCTCGGCAAGCTCGTTCTTGTTCGATTCGAGGAGCTGGGCCTTGGTCCTGACCGCCCGGTGCTCCTTCATGAGGCGGTCGAGTTCCTTCTGCGTCTCGGCGAGGATCCGCTCCTTCTCCTCGCCCGTGCGGGTGGAGGCGACGCGGTCGACCGCCTTGCGGACGATCTCCTCCATCGTCTTCTCGTCGAGCACCTTGACCCTCTTGAACCCCCTCTTCTCGAGGTCCGAGAGGTCCATCTTCTTGGTGCCCGCGTCGAGGGCCTGCTGGAAATCGAGATTGTCGTCGGCCATGAGTCGCTCGATTCTGTCGGGACGCAGGGAGGGAGAACAGCTCCCCCACCCCCGGGATTGACCTAATTATACTGCGTAGGAGTACATTCGGCTGAACGGGGTCCGGGGCTGGAGGGGAAAGAACGACGGCGCGCCGCTTTGTGAATTCACGCCATTTCCGAGGCTCATAGGGAATAATCTGGGGGACGGACGGACCTACCCTTTAGAGAGGAGCAGCCGCATGATCCTCATCTGGGGAACCAACCGATACGGCCGGACCGACGAGGTCCCTTCCCTGTTCCACGTGACCACCCGCTTCGGCCATCTCTGGTACCTTCCCCTGATCCCCCTCGGCTCCTATCTGCTGATCGAAGGGACCGCGGATACCGAAGGCAATCCGAAAGGCATCGCGATTCCGTTCAGCTTCAAGTCCTTCCTTCTGGGATGGCTGCGGGCCGGAACGCTCATCGGGGCCATCATCCTGGGCATCACCGGCTTGGTCGCCGGAAGGGGGGGACCCGCCTGGAACGTTCTCATGATCGCCGCCGGGTTTCTCATCACCTTTCTCTGGCTGACCTACAGCAAGACCTGTCGGCACGCGAGCTATTCGCGCGCCGTGGAGCTCGCCAAGCTCCTGGGCATGAATGAACAGGGGATGATGCTGCTCGACCGGCACTTCGGCCGCGTCCCGCAGGTATAGGCGTCAGGGCCACGGATCAGCAGTCGCACCTTGAACTAACTCCCGAAAGTGTTCAAGATGCGTTTCACACTCATGAGCCAAAAGATCAAGAACGTCGAAGTGTTGACGGTCGCCGACCTGAAGGCGTTTCCCGTTTGGCAGTTTGTAAACGACGACGTGAAACACGGCGAAACCGCGGTGCGTCCCGTCCGATGGACGCCGGCCAATAACCTGGGAGGACGCCTCGTCGGCAGCAAAGTCCGACTGGCGAATGACGCGGAAGCGTGGGCATTGATCGGAAACGTGGACACCGGCAATCCCCGCTCGACTCAGCATTTTCTGACGCTATCCCTCTATCGTGACGGACGAGTGTTCAATCTGGCTCGCTATCATGACGTCGATGCCCACGAGCGTGGACCCCACGCGCTGGCAGCTTTCTTGGGCTTGCCGATCGATGAGGTTTTTCCGATCTCGTATGACCTCCGCCGGTTCTCCAAGGGCGATCCCGCGGCTCTGACGGGAATGATCGAAAAGGAGCCGCGCGAGAAACTCACGTCCGACCAACTGATCGCGCTTGCGGTGCCCAAGCTAAAATGAAAACGGCGCGTCCGCCTCAGGGCAGACGCGCCGTTTGGTGAATTCGCGAGACGCCTATCGCAGCATGCCGTCGGCCAGGCCTCCGTCGACGTGGAGGACCTGCCCCGTGGTCTTCGAGTACCGCTGGGTGAAAAACAGGTACATCGCCTCGGCCTGGTCGGCCGGCTCGATCGGGGTCTGGAGCAGGGTGCGCTTGGCATAGAAGCCCGCCAGCTTGTCGCGCAGCTGCTCGTCCGTCTCCGTCTCCTGGAAGGCGATGTTGTACTTCGTCAGCGACGGAATCACGCGCTCGCGCGGGAACATCGAGCTCCCCTTCACCACCGTGGCGGGCGCGACGCCGTTGACGCGCGTCAGCGGCGCGCACTCGATCGCGAGCTCGCGGACCAGGTGGTTCGCCGCCGCCTTGCTCGTGTCATAAGGGAAGCTGCCCTTCTTGGCCACCACGGCGTTCACGCTCGTCGTCAGGACGATCGAGGAGCGCAGACCCTGACGCGCGAAGATCTTCTGGGCTTCGTCGGCCACGATGTAGGAGCCGGTGACGTTGACCGCGAACGTGATCGCCCAGTGCGCGTCCTCGTTGCGCCCGTCCCGGCCCGGCGCCATGAAGGTGCCCGCCGTCACCGCCAGGCCGTCCAGGCCCCCGTACGCGAGCAGCGTCTGCTGCAGCATCGCGGCGACCGTCTCTCGTTTGGTGATGTCGCAGCCGAGCCCGATCGCGGGTCCGCAGTTCGAGATCCCGCTGCCGGAGACGCCGATGCCCTCGCCCAGCTTCTTCACGATCTCGGACGCGGTCGCCTTGGCCGCGGCCTCGTCGCGGTCCACGCAGACCACGTGCGCCCCGTCCTTCACCAGCCGATGGGCGAGTTCCTTGCCGATGCCGCTGCCCGCCCCGACCACCGCGATGACCTGGCGGTCGAGCTCCTTCTCGGGCGGCATGCGCCTCAGCTTGGCCTCCTCGAGCGACCAGTATTCGATGTCGAAGGCCTCCTGCTCGGGCAGGCCCTCGTACTGGTCCAGCGCCTCCGCGCCGCGCATGACCTCGACCGCGCAGTTGTAGAACTCCGCGGTGACCCGGGACTCGGACTTGCTCTTGCCCCAGGCCATCATGCCCAGGCCGGGCACCAGGACGACGGTCGGGTTGGGGTCGCGCATCGCGGGGCTGTCCGCCTTCTTGCACCGCTTGTAATAGGCGGCGTAGTCCTCGCGGTATCGGGCCAGGCCCTCGTCGAGCTTCGTGCGCAGTTCGCCCAGGTCGCCCTTCTCGGGATTCCAGTCGACGAAGAGCGGCTTGATCTTGGTGCGCAGGAAGTGATCCGGGCAGCTGGTGCCGAGCGCGGCGAGGCGCTTGGCGTCGGCGCTGTTGACGAAGCGCAGCATGCGCGCGTCGTGCTGGACGGTACCGACAAAGCGGCGCTGGCCGCTGATCTTGCCGCGCAGCCAGGGCAGCAGGTCCGCGAGCAGCTCGTGGCGCCGTCCCTCCGGAAGGTCCTTGTACCTGGTCCCGCCGAAGGTCTTGTCGCCCTTGTCCCTCTGCGCGATCACCTCCGCCGCGCGGTTGATCACCCACAGCGTGGTCTCGTAGCAGACCTTGTCGTCGTCGTGCCACGCGCTCATGCCGTGATGGCCGAGCACCACGCCCTTCGCCGACGGGTTCTTGCGCATCTGGTCTTCGATGATCGAGCTCATGTCGAAGCCGGGCCGCTGCCAGGGGACCCAGAAGACGTCCTGCCCGTAGATCTCCTTGGTGAGCATCTCCTGGCGGACCGAGGCCGCCAGCGCGATCACCGCGTTCGGGTGAAGGTGATCGACGTGCTTCTTCGGCACGAGCGTGTGGAGCGGCGTGTCGATCGAGCACGCGCGCGGGTTGAGGTTGAAGACGCAGTGGTTGAACATCTCGACCATGCCGTCCTCGACCGCCGTCTTGGGCCCCTTCCCCGGGTTGTTCTGGTACAGGGGCGTGAGCGCCCGGACCTTGTCGAGATACAGGGACGCGAACCCGTCCTTCTTCGCCGTGCGCAGGTCGCCGCCGGAACCCTTGATCCAGAGCACCTCGACGTCCTTGCCCGTCATCGGATCCTTTTCGACGACCTTCGCCGACGTGTTGCCGCCGCCGGTGTTCGTCAGCGTCAGGTCGTCGCCCAGCCGGTTCGACCGGTAGACGAGGCGCTCGGACGGGGACATCTTCGCGACCTCCTCGTCCTTCCAGAGGTACTGCACGTGCTTCAAGCGGGAGTCGCTCATGGCTTCGTTCCACCTTTCGTGATGTCGAGACGTTGGCCGGGGCGCAGGTCCGCGGCCTCGAAGTCGGATGCGGAGGCGTCGGTGAGGATCCGGTCGACCATCGCCGCTCGGCCGAGGAACTCGGCCGCGCGGCGGCCGAATTTGACGGCGTCGGCGAGGACGACGCTCAGGGCGGAGGCGCGGAGGACGGCCCGCTGGAGGCTCACGACGTCCCGGAGCGAGTTCCAGAGGCCGGCGCGGTCGATGCCCTCCACGCCGAGCAGGGCCACGTCGAAGCGCCACCGCCGCGCGGCCGAGACGGTCCGGGGCCCCAGCAGCAGCGACGTTCGCCGGAAGTACTGGCCGCCGAGGAGGTGGACGTCGACGTCGCCGAGGTCGGCGAGCAGTTCCGCGGCGGGCATGTTGTGGGTCACGACGACCAGGCCCGCGGGGCGCCGGTCGGCGAGCGCCTCGGCGACGTAATAGACGGTCGTGCCGCCGTCGAGCCAGACGGTCTGGTCGGGCTTGAGCAGCCGCGCGGCGGCCTCGGCGAGGCGGCGCTTCACGGCGGACGCGCGGCCCAGCCGCTCGCGGAACGAGGGGAACTTCTGGTTGTACTCCACGAGGGCTCCGCCGCGGGTGCGGATGATGGCGCGATCCGCGGCGAGGGCGGCCAGGTCGCGCCGCGCGGTGGGCTCGCTGACGGCGAGACGGTCGCAGAGTTCGCCCAGCGACAGGTAGTGATGCCGCGCGAGGAGGCCGGCGAGCCTCTGCCGGCGGGCCTGGACGACATGGTCGGCGACGCGCATCGTTATGATTGAAAGCTATCGTATAATATGATCGATGTCAATCATAAAACAGCGGTCCAGAAAAACGGCGCGCCGCCCGCGAGGGCGACGCGCCGTGGGTGAAGACCGGTTACGCCTTCGGGACCTTCGTCAACTCGCCGTCCTTGAGGCCGCTGCGGTAGATGGCGTCCGTGACCGCGTCGACCTGGCAGGCATCGGCGAACGTGGGCGGCGTGTACGCCTTGTCGGGCTTTCCCAGCAGGGCGAGGCCCAGGTGGACGTATTGCCACCGGAAGTACTGGAGGTAGCCGTTGATCAGGCCCGGGACCGTGTCGGTGTTGTAGTGGCCGTCGCCGCCCGGATCGGAGAGATGGATGTGGGTCCATCCGCGCTCGCGGGACGGCACCTTCGCGCCTTCGCGGGAGTGCGAGTAGAACTTGAGGTAGCCCTGGTCCTCGAGCTCCCACTGCACGCCGCCGCGGTTCCCGTGGATCGTGTTCTCGAAGAAGGCCTTGTGGCCCGTCGAGGTGCGGTTCGACCGGAACGTGATCGAGCAGCCGTTGTCGAAGTAGGCGATCGCCTCGAACGCGTCGACGGCCTTGCCCTTGGCCCGCTTGTCGGAGCCGCGGACCATCTTGAGGTCTTCCCCGTCGCCGTCGTAGATGCGGGTCTGGGCGGAAACCTCCGTGATCTTCTGGCCGAGGACGAACTGGATCAGGTCGACCTGGTGAGCGCCGAGGTCGCCGATGACGCCACCCAGTCCCTGCTCCGCGTGGAAGCGGAAGTTGGAGCGGCCGCCGCGGCCCCAGTCCTGTAGGAACTCGGACGTGCCCTCGAAGTATCCCGACTTGCCGAGCACGAGGCCGCTCTGGATCAGGCGCCGGGCCTCGAGCACGCCGGGCGCGCCCTGGTAGCAGAACGTCACCATGGTCGTCGTGCCGGCCTTCTTGGCCGCGGCCGCCATTTCCTGCGCGTGCTCCAGCGACGTGCTCAGGGGCTTCTCGCAGACGACGGCCTTGCCCGCCTTGAGCGCGGCGAGCGCCATGGGCGCGTGGTCCTTGTTGGGCGTGGTGACGACGACGAGATCGGCCTTCCCGATCTCCTTCTCCCAGCTCGTCGACGTCCGGTTGTACCCGTACGCCTTCTGGGTGCCTTCGAGCTTGGCGGCGTCGCGACCCGCGACGCACTCCAGGACCAGCTCGATGCCCTTCGGGCGCAGCTGCTGGTTGGCCTCGAGGATGCCGCGGGAATGGGCGATGCCGCCCATGAACCCCTGGCCGATGACGAGGACTTTGATCTGTTTCATGTCGGGCCTACTTTCTCCCCTTCTTGGCCTTCTTGGCGGGCTTCGCCTTGGCCTTGGCTTTCACCTTCGCCTTCACCTTCTTGGCGGGCTTCTTCTTCGCGGGCGCCTTCTTCGCCGCCGCCTTCGGGGCGGCCTTCTTCGCGGCGCCGTTGCCGTGCACCAGCGCGTTCAGCTGGTCGGCGCCCTTCTTGCACGCCTCGGTCTTCGGCCACGCGCCGTCCTCAAAGCAGAGGTCGATCGTCCACCAGTCGTGCGGGCAGCCCGAGTTGGCGGTCAGCTCCTTCAGGACCGGCGGGAAGTCGATCTTCGCGGTCCCGAACACCTTGTGGGTGCTCGTCCCGTGCTCGTTGAGCTCGCCGTCGCAGTCGATGATCTGGATCGCGTTGATCTTGCCGCGCAGCTTCTGGGCCAGGTCCAGCATGCCGCCCTTCGACGTCTCGGGCGCGCCGCCGGACTGCCGGGCGCCGACGACCGAGCACATGTAGGCGTGGCAGGTGTCATACATCGCGCCGAAGTTCTTCTCCCCGACGGCGTTGACGACGTCGACGATGTCCGAGGGCCGGTTGAAGACGAAGCCCGGCTCGAACTCCCAGGTCACCAGGATGCCCATGTCCGCCGCCATCCTGCAGACCTGCTGCCAGGTCTTCACGACGTTGTCCATCGCCTGCTTCTTCTCGATCGTCGCGGGCTTGTCCTTGGTGCCCAGGATGTCGGGCGGCTGGACGGTGTCGACGCGGAACAGCGTGATCCCAAGGTCCCGGGTGAACTCGAGGTTCTTCTTCACCATCGACAGGTAGTGGGCGCCGCCGTCGGTGGCATCGGCCAGGTGGGACGGATGGTTCGGGTAGTCCCACATGTCGGTCGCGATGCCCGAGAACTTCAGGCCGCTCGACTCGACGAGGTCCTTGAGCGCCTTGCGCGACTCGACGGTCGGGTGATTCTCGGGATTGGGGTGCGAGAAGAACGCGCCCAGTTCGAGGCCGTCGAAGCCCAGCTTCTTGAGCCCGCCCACGACCTCGGGGAACGGAATGGGCTTGTCCATGTACGGACCGACGCAGTACGCCCACGTGCCGATGGAAATCCTTTTCACATGTCCTCCATCACGCTCAATCGAGCGTCGAATTCATGACCGACGGGACTTCGCCTTCTTGACCGGCTTCTTCGCCGGCTTCGCCTTGGCCTTGGCCTTCGCTTTGGGCTTGGGCTTAGGTTTCGCTTTCGGCTTGGACTTCGCGATCACCTTCTTCGCGGCGGGCTTCGTCTTCGCCACCGCCTTCCGGGACGGCTTGGCGGCGGGCCGGGCCGGCGCGGCCACGACCGGCGGCGGCGCCTTCTTCGCGGGCGCGGAGCCGTACTTCTTGTTCAGCAGGTCGCACGCCTTCTTCGCCTCGGCCGTGCCGGGCCACGCGTCGGGCCAGAAGCACAGGTCGATCGTCCACCAGTCGTGCTTCACGCCGGAGTTGGCGTTCAGCTCTTCGAGCACGGGGCCGAAGTCGACCTTGCCCGTGAAGAACGGGTTGTGGGTCGACGTGTGGTCGTCGTGGAGCGAGCCGTCGGAATCGATCAGCTGGACGTGGTTGATCCGGCCGCGGAGCTTCTTGGCGAAGCCGAGCACGCCGCCGTCGACGGTCTCCTGCGGACCGCCGGTCTGCTTGGCGCCGACGACGCCCACCGTGTAGGCGTGGCAGGTGTCGAACATCGCGCCGAAGTTCGGCTCGTCGATCTCGTTGATGATCCGGAGGATGTCGCTGGGCCGGTTGAAGACGAATCCCGGCTCGAACTCCCACGAGAGGTCGACGCCGACGCCCTGGGCGATCTGCGCCGCTTCCTTCCAGATCTTGACGACGTTGCTGCGGGCGGTGTCGACGTCCGCCTGGCCCCGGCCGGCCAGGATGTTCGGGTCCTGGACGGTGTCGACGCGGAAGACCTTGATGCCGAGGTCGACCGTGAATTCGAGGAGCTTCCGGAACTCGGTGATGTAGGCGTGGCCGCCGTCGGTGGCGTCGGCCAGGTGCATGTCGTGGCCGGGGTAGTTCCACAGGTCGGCCGCGATGCCGGAAAACTCGAGGCCGTACTTCCTCATCGTCTCGAGGACGGCGAGGCGCGATTCCTTGGTCGGGCAGTTGTAGTAGTTCGGATGGGCCTTGGCGTGGAAGTTGAAGGCGCCGAGCTCCAGGCCGTCGAACTTCAGCTCCTTGAGCTTCGAGCAGACTTCCTCGAACGGCACCGGATCGTTCTGGTACGGTCCGATCGTGTACGCCCAGGTGCCGATGGAAATCCGCTTGGCCATCGCGACTTCCTCCCGAATCCCTTACTTGCCGGCCTTCTTGTGATCGCCGACGTTCGGGTACTTCTTGGCCTCCCACACGTCGGGGCCGAAGTACCGCAGCGTGACGAACGGCTCGGTGCCGGTGTTCTCGACCGTCACGCCCTGGACCGCCGCCTCGTGGGAGATGAACACCTCGTCCTGGGTCATCTGGCCGAACCGGATCATGACCGGCGTCTCGATCTCGTGGCGCCCGATCTTGCCCTTGCCCTGGACCGCGATGACGCCCGAAGCGCCCGAATCCTTGAGGGTGACCTTCGCGCCGGGCTCGACCGTGAGCTCGCGCGCCGAGAAGAGCTGCTTGCCGTGGATGCGGCCGTAGACGACCCACCGGTCCACCCAGCCCTCGCTCCCCGAATCCTGGCTCGCGATGGGCTCCATGTAGCAGGCGTCCTTGAAGTGCGTGCAGGTGTTGAAGTCCCAGTCGAGCAGCTCGACGATGAAGTCGAGGTCCCTCTGCTTCGGCTTGGGCACGTCCTTGACGAGCAGGTTCCAGGGGACGCAGCGGCACTCGACCATCGACTGGAACATCGCGAACACGTCGCTGCCCCACTGGGGCTCGTAGGTCAGGATCGAGCCGGGCGCGTGGAGCACGCGGGGCGGGATGAGCCAGCCGGTGCCGGGCTTCAGACGGTACGCCTTGCACAGGTCGAGCATCCCGTTGTCGCCGATGTTCCAGTTCTCGAGGCAGCGGCGGACGTCGTCCTTCGTGGTGCCGGGCTCGAGGCCGTAGTACGTGTGGGGGAAGTTGTTGCCGGTGTTGTTGAGCTGCGGGGGGAAGTAGTACGACTCGGGCTTGCCCTGCTGGCCGACGGCCTTCGCCTGCTCGTCGTCCTGGTGCATGTGGCAGGGGATGGGGCCCTGGTTGTCGAAGAACTTCGAGTAGACCGGCCACCGCTTGTACTTCGACCAGATGGCCTTGCCGACGATGCGCTCGCCCTCGACCTTGACGGCCTCGCGGAGCGTGAACCGCTCGCCGCCGAAGTGGACGTAGCTCAGGCCTTCGTCGTCCGCGCGGTTGTCGTTCGCGGCCTCGGTCGTGGAGCCGAGCCACCGCTCGTCGATGCCGCCGCGGTGGGCGCCGAGCGCGTAGTAGTCGTCGGGGTGGAGCTTGAGGCGGCGCCCCGGCGTGAGGAACGACCGCGGGACCCAGCACGGGCCGAGCCGCAGGATGCCCTCGCCCTCTTCGAGCGCGCGCGCCACGCTGGGCTTCTTCGAGATCTTCGGGGTCGCCGACGTCGCGGTGGCCATCTTCCGAGTTCTCCCCAATTCAGCCTGCTAATTCGATTAATCCAAGGCTTCTATGCCGTTGGGCTCGACGGCCCCGACGCGGCCGTGGACTAGCGGATATAGCACCGGAGCCCGAAGGCTGCAAGAAAAAGAAGGCGAGACGGAACTCCTGAACCCCAGGGATTTCCGGAAATGAGCCGGAGAAGAAAAATCGAACGAGAGACTACTTCACGACCGCGTCGATCACCTTGTTGACGAGCTCGTGCTCCCAGTCCTTGGGGTATTTGTTCCCGTCGCCCAGGCGGACGAAGACCAGGTCGAGGCTCGGGACGAGGTAGCCGTGGTTGTTCTTCGCGCCCGCCGTCTGGACGAGGTCCTTGGGCGCCGCCGGATGGCGGGGAGAGACCCACCACTGCGCGCCGTAGTCGGGCTTGATCTTCTGGCCCTGCCAGGCGAAGTCGTAGTAGCTCGAGGGCACGAGCTCCTTCCCCGCCCACGTGCCGCGGTGGAGCGCGAGATAGCAGAACCGCGCGTGCTCGCGCGCGCTGGTGTGAAGGCCGCTGAAGCCCTGATTGAACGGCCCGATCTTCCCGTTGCCGCCGATCTGCAGCCACGACTCGGGCTTCTCGCCGATCGGATCGAGCACGCGCTCCTTGAGGAACGGGTGGAGATCCTTCCCCATCGCCCGGTTGAAGACCATCACCAGATGGGCCACGCCGGCATTCGAGTAGTTGTAGACGGTCCCGGGATCGCCCTTCAGCTTGGCGAAGACCGAGCCTTCCGTCTTGCCGAGCGACGTCTCGAAGGGCGCTTCGGCGGGCACGGCCTCGGTCCCCAGCCCGCTGGCCATGTTGAGCAGGTGACGCACCGTGATGTCGGCCTTGCGCGGATCGGAGAGCGGCAGCGCTTCGGGCAGCCACTCCTCGGTGCAGACCTTGGTGTCGAGCGTGACCTTCTTCCCGCCCGGCAGCTTGCCCTCCTCGCTGTCCTTGAGCAGGAGGCCCCAGGCCACGCTGGTGTACGACTTCGAGCTGGAATAGATGTTGAAGGCCTTTTTCCGGTCGCAGTCCTTGGTCCACTCGCCGACGACGTGGCCGCGGCGGATGACGAGGAGCTGGTTGGCGCCCTCGACCGAGGAGCAGAACTCCCAGGCCTGCGCGAGCTTGTCCCAGTCGACGCCGCCGACCTCGCGGATCTTCGCCTTCTGCGCCGCGTCGGGCGCGCCGCTCTCGGGAAGCAGCGTCCGCCATCCGCCCTTCTCCTCCGGCGGCGGGAAGTAGTCGGAGAGCTTTTCCTGAGGAGCGCCGAGGAACGCGACGAGGACCGCGAGCAGGATCTTCATGGGTCTCTCCTAGGCAAAGGCTTTCTTGACGGCCGCACGGGTCTTTTCGAGCGCCGTCCTGGCGACGACCGCGGCCTCCTGCTTCCAGTACTCCTTGTTGAAGAGCTCGACCGAGAGCGAGCCCGTGAAGCCGATGGCCTTCAGGTTCTGGAAGAACTTCGACAGCGGCGCGACGCCGTCGCCCGGATAGATCCGGTGGCCGTCGTTCACCGCCTCGCGTGCCGGCTCGGCGGGATAGTCGTTCGTGTGGACGACATGCACCGCGTCCCCGCTGAGCAGCCGGATGGAGTCGTGTCCCGACCCGCCCTTATAGAGGTGATAGACGTCGGGGAGGATGCAGGCCTTGGGATGGCCGGTGCTGAGCGCGATGAACGCCGCTTCGGCCAGGGTATTGATGACCTTCACCGGTCCCCAGAACTCCATCTCGGGGACGACGCCGATCTCGTCCCCCGCCTTCAGGATCACGAGATAGCGCTCGGCCGCCTTGCGGAGGTCGAGGGCCGGATTGTCGTTCCCCGCCGGCGGCGCCGCGATCCGCTTCCCGCCGATCTGGGCGACCAGGTCCATCTCGCGCTTCATCTGCTCGACGCCCCTGGCCCGCTTGGTCTCGTCGTCGACGATCCACGGGGCGAAGCCGATCGCGCTCTCGACGGTGAGGCCCAGGTCGGCGATCTTCTTCCCGAGGTCCTTGAGCGGCGCGGCCGACTTGTGCATCTCCAGCTCGAAGATCCACGGCTCGAGGGCCTGGAAGCCCGCCTTCGCGGCGACCTCGACGAGCTCCATGATCGGCAGCTTCTGGCCGCGCAGCGTCGACGTGTTGAGGCAGTACTTGAAGGGCTCGTCCTTGGGACGGTCCTGGGTCGCCCCGGACGCGACGGAGGGCAACGCGGCCAGGGCGGCGGCGGAGACGAGGGCTTCACGCCGCGAGAGTTTGCCGGTCATGCGTCTTCTCCTGTTGAGCGGCTCAGAGTACAAAACTAGTACGCCGCCCGTCCAAGAGAAGACGCGCTACTTCCGCAGATCGCGCTGGTCGCGCTCCAGGATCTTCCGGTTGGCCGCGTCCTCGAGCGTCTTGGCGCCGGCCGGCAGGTCGGTCCAGAACGTCCCCGGTCCGGCGTACCTCATGTGGATCTTGAGGTCGTCCGGCAGCTTCATGGCGAAGATGTAGTTCGCGTAGGCCTCCGGATCGCCGATCGCGCTCACGTTCTTCTGGAAGCGGTCCGCTTCCGCTTTCTGGAGCAGTTCGATCACGTCGGCGTCCGCGCGGCCCAGGATGCGCTCGCGCTCGGCGGACAGCTGGGCGACCTTCTTGCGGATCTCGGCGACCGCGACCTCCTTGTCGGCCGCGGTGGTGGCGACCTTGCGCTCGGCCGTCGCCTTCACGTTCGCGATCATCTTCTCGGTTTCGGCCGCGACCTCGCGGACGCCCTTGTTGACGCTCGCCTTCAGCTCCTCGAGCTCGTTCATGACGACCTGCGTCTTGCGCTGCTCCTCCTTGGTGAGCTGCTCCTCGGCGGCGATCTTCGAATTCTGGATCGGCTCGCGCAGCTCGTTCGGGACGTGGATGTCGCGGACGAGGCCCAGGAGGACGTCGATGTTGCGCTCCTTCGTCTCGCGGATCAGCGTGTCGGTGAACGTCTTCTGGAACTGCTCCCGCGACGTGCCCTCGATGAACTCCTTCGCGCCGTACTTCGACCCCTCGATGCGGCAGATCGACTCGATCTGCGGCCGGATGATCTTTCGGATCACTTCCTCGGTGTTGCCGAACCGGTTGATGATGAACGGGACGTCCTTGGGCAGGAGGCCCCAGACCACCGAAATGTCGAGCTGGATCGTGAAGCCGTCCTTCGACGGGAACGACACGTTCTCGAGGGTGATCTCGTTGAACCCGATCCAGACCTCCTCGATCTTCCACTCGCTCGGGTTCCGGTAGTAGATGCCCGGCTGAAGCACGCTCTTCTGGATGCCGCGCTGGTCGGGATTCGCGAGCTGCCCGTCGGGGGGCGCCCCGCCGGTCAGATGCGTCACGCAGCCGACGCAGCCCGGACGGATCCGCGTGGCCGGGACCTTCTGGACCTCGGCGGCGAACGGGTTGATCCGGTACTTGCCCGGGGTGAGCGGCTTCTGGAGCACGCCCTTCTGGCCCGGCTTCGCCAGCACCTCGCCGGCCGGCAGGTTGTCGCCGCTCATCGACTTCACGATGCCGACCTCGTCGGGCTTGATCTCGACGACGGTCGCATTGGTGTCCATGCTGAACTCGATCGGGCTGTAGAAGTGGCGGCCTTCGCCGAGCACCTGCTTCTGCACGCCCTTGGTGCCCGACTCGACGACGCGGTCGCGGTCGGGATTGGCGTTGGCATCGCCGAACTTCGACGTCAGGACCAGCGTCTCGCCCGGGTCGACGTAGATGCGGCAGAACATCCACTTCCAGACGCCGACGTAGAAGAAGAGGAACACCGCCACGACGGCGAGGACGGCTTTCACTTTGCTGTTCATCGTCGTTCTCCTACTTCTTCTCGGAACTCTTGGCCTTCGAGCTCTCCATGACGCGCCGCAGCAGGTCGGCGAACGGCCCGTCGGTGTTGGAGAGCACGTAGGTGATCGACGGCGCGAGCTTCTGGTTCATCAGGTACCGCACGTAGGTGTGGCCGTCGCCGAACGCGGCCGCGGCGTTCTTGAGGCCCTGGGCCTCGGCCGCGTTCTTGAAGACGATCACGTCGGCCTTCGCCTTCCCGGCGGAGACGATCGCTTCGGCCAGGTTCTGCGCCGCCTGGAGCTGGAGCTTGGCGACCTCGAACTCCCGCTCGGCCTGGATGACCGCGACCTCCTTCTCCTGGGTCGCCTTGGTGATCGCAACCGACGCGTCCGCATCGGCGAGCGTGGTCATCGTCTTCCGCTCCTTCATCTTCTCTTCCATCGAGAGGAGCTTCTGCTGGCGCTCGCGCTCCTTCTGCTGCTCGTACATGTCGCGCATCCGGATCGCGATCTCCCGGTCCTTGATGGGCTTGGCGATCGCGTCGGGCGGCGAGATCTGCCGGACGAGGGCCGACTGGATCACGACGCCCTGGGCCGCGCAGCTCTTCTTCACGCCGGCGAGGAACTCCTCCTGGAACTTCTCGCGGGTGATGCCGCCGATGAAGTCGCGCGCCAGGTGCTTCGACCCCTCGATGCGGCTGTAGGCGCGCGCGTTCGGCAGGATGATGTCCTCGGTGATGCAGGTGATGACCTCGCGCGTGTCCACGTACTTCACGAAGACCTCGGACACGCGCGCCGCATCGATGTACCACTCGATCGTGCCTTCCATCGTGATGTCGAACCCGTCGAGCGACGGGAACCGGATGATTTTGTCCGCGGTCATGTCGAACCGGTGGGACCGCGTGTCGATCGGCGTGATCTTCTGGATGTACGGATGCACGTTGTAGGTGCCCGGCCCCTTCGTGTGCTTCTGGATGCCGCGCTCGTCGGGTTCCACCAGGAACTCGTTCGGGTTCTTCGGTTCCTTGCCCGAGACGTTCGTGACCACCCCGACGTAGCCGGGAGGAATATTCACCGCATCGGCGAGGACGACCCGATAGGCGAACGGATTGATCATGTGCCGGCCGGGGCCGAGGATGTCGCCGACGATGCCGCGCTGGCCGGTCTCCGCGATGACGGCGCCTTCGGGAAGGTCGGCGCCGAACGTCCGCACCTGCACGCCGATCTTGCCCGGGGGAATCTCGACCTGGTCGACCTCGACCTTGTCCCACGTGTACGGATTTCTCCAGTACCAGCCTTCCGGGAGCATCTCCAGCTGGATGCCCTTCTGTTCTCCCGTCGCCAGCACGTCCCCGCTCTTCAGGTCGTCGCCGGTCTTCCGGATGAGGACGGCGGCCTTGCGGTTCTCGACGATGATGAGGCCGGACAGGATGAACCCGCCGACAAAGAGGATGCCCAGCACGCCCAGGAGCAGGACCATGACGATCCTGGGTTTGCCGAAGCGTTCGGACACGTTACTCATCGCGATTCCTCCGTGATTCGGCTAAGGATACCCCGTCCGGAGCGCCGATGGTCAAATTCATTCCCTCGCCGGTTAGACGGTGACGGCTCTCCGTCATTTCATCGTGATTCGGATTCGCGGGGCGAGATGCGGTCTTTCGGCCCGGACAAGCGCCCACAAAAAAGCCCCGTCCCCGGGGAGGGGACGGGGCTCTGAACGTCGAAGAGATTACCGTTTCAGCGCCAGGGTGCGGCGCTTCGCGGGGGCGCCCTTCGCGGCTCCGCGGAACGTCCACGACGGCAGCTTCATCAGCGCGCCGCCCTTCATCGCGGACTCGTGGGCGAGGATGCCGACGCAGGTGATGTTCGCCGACTCGACGGCGTTCGGGTACGGCTCGCGGCCTTCGACAAGCGCCGAAACCATCTGGTGGGCGAGATGCGGGTGCGATCCGCCGTGGCCGCCGCCCTGCGCGAACGAGAGGTGGGTGTTCTCGGCGAGGTCATACACGCCCTTCGTCGTGAACTTCTGGATCCCTTCGGGGAGCAGGTGGGCGTAATCGGGCACCTTGACCCTCTCGGGGATCTGGGGCTCGGGCTTCTTCGCGGTATGAAGGACCGGATCCTCGCCCTCGACCAGCTGCCACTCGAACGACTTCTTCGAGCCGTAGGCGTCGAAGCTCTCGCGGTACTGGCGGGCGGTGTCGAACAGCGAGCGGTAGATGCGCGCGCTCACGTCGGAGTTGCGGAACTTGACGTGGCAGGTCTCGATCGCGAACGGCGACTTGTAGTACTTGAAGTACTCCTTGCGGATCGTGCCCGAGCCGAAGCAGGAGACGTATTCCGCTTCCGAGCGCATGAGGCCGAGGCAGGGGCCGACGCAGTGGGTCGCGTAGTACATCGGCGGCAGGCCGGGCCAGTAGCCGGGCCAGCCGTCCATGTCCTGCTGGTGGCTCGCCTGGAGGTGCTGGATCTTGCCGAGCTCGCCCTTCTCGTAGAGCTCCTTGACGAAGAGGAACTCGCGGGCGTAGACCACGGTCTCGGCCATCATGTAGGTGAGGCCGGTCTTCTTGACGAGGTCGACGATCTTCTTGCAGTCGGCAACGCTGGTCGCCATCGGCACGGTGCACATGACGTGCTTGCCGGCCTTGAGCGCCGCGATCGACATCCACGCGTGGTCGGGGATGGGCGAGTTGATGTGGACCATGTCCACGTTCTTGTCCTTGAGCAGCTTCGCGTAGTCGGTATAGCGGACGCCGATCTTGAAGGCGTCGCCGATCTGGTTGAGCTTCGTCTCGTTGCGCTGGCAGATCGCGGCCATTTCGACGTTCGGGTGGCCCTGGTAGATGGGGATGAACTCGGCGCCGAACCCGAGCCCGACGATCGCCACGCGAATCTTCTGGTTGCCCATGGACGCTCCTCCTTTATCTCCCCCGAAGCATAGTCCCGGATCCGCGCGGGGGCCATGAGAACCCGCGCAAAAATATTGAGATATTTGACCGCCTTTCCGCCTTGGGAGGGCGTATCATGGCTGTGGCGATGAGAATTCTTACCGCGCGATGAGGAAGCGGCGGTCGGTCGCGCTCCTGATCGAGACGTCCAACGCCTATGCCCGCGGGCTCCTGGCGGGGATCATGGCGTACGTCCGCCAGCACACGCCGTGGTCGATCTACCTGCCGGAGCTGGGCCGCGGCGACGTGCCGCCGACGTGGCGGGGCGACGGCATCATCGCCCGGATCGAGTCCCCCGCCATCGCCCGGCGGCTGGCCCGCTCGAAGCTCCCGGTCGTCGACGTCAGCGCCGGCCGCCACATCAAGTCGATCCCGTGGGTCGAGACCGACGACGCGGCGATCGCCAAGGTCGCGGCGGACCACCTGCTGGAGCGAGGGTTCCGCCACCTGGCGTACTGCGGCGAGTCGCGGTTCAACTGGTCGCGGTGGCGGTCGGAGCACTTCGCCCGCCTCGCCCGCGCGGCGGGGGCGAGCGTCGACCTCTACGAGTCCTCCGGCACCGATCCGTGGACGAAGGAGCACAACGCCCTCCTCGCCTGGGTGAAGAAGCTGCCCAAGCCGGCGGGGATCATGGCGGGCTACGACATCAAGGCGCAGCAGCTGCTCGACGTCTGCCGCGAGAACGGCGTCGCGGTCCCCGAGGAGATCGCGGTGATCGGGGTCGACAACGATCCCCTACTCTGCAGCCTGACGACGCCGCCGCTCACGAGCGTCATCCCGAACACTCACCGGACCGGCTACGAAGCGGCGCAGCTGCTCGACCGGATGATGGGCGGCGAGAAGATCGCCGCGAAGGGCCACCTCATCCCGCCGATCGGCATCGAGACGCGCCAGTCCACGGACGTCCTCGCGCTGGCCGACCGCGAGATCGCCGCCGCGGTGCGGTTCATCCGCGAGCACGCCTGCGACGGCGCGACGATCGGCGACCTCCTGCGCGTCGTCCCGCTCTCGCGCCGCGTGATGGAGTCCCGCTACCGCAAGTCCACGGGGCGCACGCCCCACCAGGACCTCGTCCGCTTCCGCATCGACCGCGTGAAGCAGCTCCTCGCCGAGACCGACCACTCGCTGGAGCGGATCGCGACGCTCGCCGGCTTCGACCATCCCGAGTACATGAGCGTCGCCTTCAAGCGGGAGACCGGCACCACCCCCGGGAAATTCCGGCTCCAGGCGAAACCGCGCGAGACGTCGAAGCACTAATCCTTGAAGCCGTGGCGTCCGCCGCCTAGACTCGCCATTCTTCACCTACTCATAAGGAGAGACCGCCATGAAGTACGGAATGAACATGCTGCTCTGGACGGGCGACTGCACCACGTCCGAATTCCCCGCTCTGTTCGAGCGGCTGAAGAAGACGGGCTTCGACCTCGTCGAGATCCCGATCTTCGACCCCAATCCGAAGAAGCTGGCGGCGCTCGCGAAGAAGCTCGACTCGATCGGCCTCGAGCGCACCGCCGTCACGTGCCTCAATGCCGACAACAACCTGGTCGGCGAGGACAAGAAGCAGCGCGCCGCGGGCGTGAAGCACCTGAAGGCGGTCATCGACTGCTGCGAGGCGATGGGCGTGAAGAAGCTCGTCGGCCCGCTCTACGCCGCGCTCGGCGTCTTCAGCGGCAAGGGCCCCACCAAGCAGGAGCTCAAGTGGGCCGCCGACGGCCTCCGCGAGGCCGGCGACCACGCCAAGAAGGCCGGCGTCACCCTCGCCCTCGAGTACCTCAACCGGTTCGAGATCTACCTGCTCAACTGCGCGGCCGACACGGCGAAGCTCGTGCGCGAGATCAACCACCCCAGCGTGAAGATGATGTACGACACCTTCCACGCCAACATCGAGGAGAAGAACATCGCCGAGGCCCTCGACGTCTGCAAGGACGTCATGGTCCACGTCCACATCTCCGAGAACGACCGCAGCACGCCGGGCAAGGGCGGCGTGAACTGGAAGGCGAACTGGGAGAACCTCAAGAAGATCGGCTACAAGGACCTGCTCGTCATCGAGGCGTTCGGACAGGGCCTGCCCGCGCTCGCCGCGGCCACCAAGATCTGGCGCAAGATGTTCCCCGACGAGGAGACGCTCGCGAAGGACGGCCTCGCCTTCATGAAGCAGAGCTGGGAGAGCTAGGCGCCTGAAGATCCTGGACGCGTCGCGGGTCCTGGCCGGGCCCTATGCCGCGATGATGCTGGGCGACCTCGGCCATGACGTCGTGAAGGTCGAGCGTCCCGGCGAAGGCGACCAGACCCGCGCGTGGGGGCCGCCCTGGCAGGACGGCCAGAGCGCCTACTATCTCAGCGTCAACCGCAACAAGCGGAGCCTCACGCTCGACCTGAAGTCGCCGGAGGGACAGGAGATCTTCCGGCGCCTCGCCGCGTCGAGCGACGTCCTGATCGAGAACTTCCGGTCGGGCGAGCTCGACTCCCTCGGCCTCGGCTTCGATGCCCTCTCGAAGCTCAACCCGCGCCTGGTCTTCTGCTCCATCACCGGCTACGGCCAGACCGGGCCGTGGAAGACGCGGCCCGCGTACGACCTCGCGCTCCAGGCGGAGTCGGGATGGATGAGCATCACCGGCGAAGCGGGCGCGCCGCCGGTGCGGGTCGGCGTCGCGGTCATCGACCTCTTCACCGCCCACTATGCGGTCCAGGCGGTGCTCTCCGCGCTCGTCGACCGGGCGACGTCGGGCCGCGGCCGCCGCATCGACGTCTCGATGCTCGACTGCGCGGCGGCGTCGCTCAGCTACATGGCCCAGAACACGCTCGCGACCGGCAAGTCGCCTGAGCGGATGGGGTCGCGCCACCCGTCGATCGTTCCCTACCAGGCGTTTCCGACGCGGGACGGGTACGTGGTGATCGCCGCCGGAAGCCAGGCGATCTGGGCGCGGCTCTGCGGCGCGATCGGGCGGCCCGACCTGGCCGCCGATCCCCGCTTCGCCGACAATTCGAAGCGCGTCGTGAACCGCGATGCGCTCGAAAGGATCCTGGAGCCCGTCTTCCGCGGGAAGGACACGGCCTCGTGGCTCTCGCTGCTCCAGACGAACGACGTCCCCGCGACGCCGGTGAACGACGTGGCGGCGGGCCTCGCGCTGCCGCCGCTCGCCGAGCGGAATCTCGTGAGCGCCTCGCACGTCGGCTCGCCGGTGGCCCGGGACCACGTCCATCGCCCCGCCCCGCGCCTGGGCGAGCACACCGACGAGATCCTGCGCGAGCTCGGCTACGACGCACCTTCCGTTGCCCGGTTCCGGTCCGCCGGGGCCGTCTAGTACTCCGGGGTTTCCGGAAAATCCTCGTCTAAAGCGTATTAGTAGGGCCTTGCAGCCAGAAAGATATGGTTGACTCCCATGGGTGCACAGCCCATAATTTCCCGAACATCTGGGGGCATCACCGCGACGGTTTGAGCTCGGCGGTCACTTATCAAGGGGAGAATTTGGGATATGGGAAATGAGAAACGGCTGCTCTACGCCGGATTCATGGCGATCCTGGCCGCGGGCGTCGGCTTCGCCATCCGGGGCGGCATCTTCGACAACTGGGGCGCCGAGTACGGCTTCACGGGAGGCCAGCTGGGCGCCATCGGCGGCGCCGGCTTCACGGGCTTCTGCTTCGGCATCGTGGTCGGCGGCGTCCTCGCGGACAAGCTCGGCTACGGCAAGCTGGTCATCGCCGCCTTCGTGCTCCATGTGCTCTCGGCCCTGGTGACGTTCGCTGCGTCGCCCACCAACAAGGATGCGGCCTACTCCTGCCTGGTCTGGGGCATGTTCATCTTCGCCTACGCGAACGGCACGCTCGAAGCCGTGGCGAACCCCCTGATCGCGACCCTCTTCCCCCAGAACCGCACCCACTACCTGAACATCCTTCACGCCAGCTGGCCGCTCGGCATGATCATCGGCGGCATCATCGGCTGGGTCCTCGACGACAAGCTTCAGGTCGGCTGGAAGATCCAGCTCTCCCTGTATCTCGTCCCCACCGTGATCTACGGCATCATGTTCCTGGGCCAGAAGATGCCGAAGTCCGAGGCCGCCGAGAAGGGCCTCAGCATGGGCGACATGTTCAAGGACGTCGGCATCCTGGGCGGCCTGGTCGTCTGCTTCCTGCTGGCGATCTTCTTCGGCAACACCCTCGGCCTCATCATGCCGGGCGGTACCGCGAAGATCCTCGGCTGGGTGATCGGCGGCGGCCTCCTGATCGCCATGGGCGTCCTCACCAAGTTCTCGATCGGATCCTTCCTGCTGTTCTTCCTGTTCATCGCCCACGCCCTCGTCGGCGCGGTCGAGCTCGGGACGGACGGCTGGATCCAGAACATCACCGGCGCGATCCTCAGCTCGCAGGAAGGCAAGTTCCTGTTCGTCTTCACCTCGCTGGTCATGTTCGGCCTCCGGTTCTGCGCCCACTTCATCGAGAAGAAGATCGGCCTCTCGCCGGTCGGCATCCTGCTGGTGTGCGCGATCATCGCGTGCGTCGGCCTCAACCTGACGAGCATGGCCAACACGTTCGTCATGGCGATGCTCGCCCTGACGGTCTACGGTGTCGGCAAGACGTTCTTCTGGCCCACGATGCTTGCGGTCGCGTCCGACCGCTTCCCGCGCACGGGCGCCGTCGCCATCAGCTTCATGGGCGGCATCGGCATGCTCTCCGCCGGCCTCGTCGGCTCGGCCGGCCTCGGCTACGCGAAGGACCGCTTCACGGGCGAGGACCTGGCGAAGACCAACATTGCGGTGTTCGAGAGCGTCAAGTCCAAGACTCCCAGCGCCTTCTTGTTCTTCGCCGACGCGACGGGCGTCGACGGCGTCAAGCTGGGCGAAGCCCAGGCCGCGAAGGTCGCCGGCAAGGCGACCCCCGAGCAGGCGCAGATCTGCGCGTCGGACATCCAGGGCAGCCGCAAGACGCTGGTCGCCGACTCGTTCATCCCGGCGATGATGGCGATCCTCTACCTGGCCATCCTGCTGTACTTCAAGACCATCGGCGGATACAAACCGGTGACGATCTCCGCAACGCCGGAGAGCGCGCCGGCAGCGGCGGCTCCAAAGGCGTAGCTCTCTCGAGATTCCGGGAACGGGCGCGTGAAGAACGCGCCCGTTTCTATTTTAAAGCCGGCCGGGGGGACGGACGCCGGCGCCCTTGCGGCCGGTGAGGGCATCGCCGAGGTCGGCGCGCGCCTTCTCGGCGAAGGACTGCAGCCGGCGGACGATGTCGGGATGGGCCGCCGAGACGTCGTGCGTCTCGCCCGGGTCGCCGCGGAGGTCGTACAACGCGGACGCAGTCTGCTCGACCTTGTAGCCGTGGCGGCTCGCGATCCCGCGGATGCCCGATTCCTCCATCGACGCGGGCTTCATGTTCTCGAAGTTCGCGGGCTTGCCGTCCGAGCGCGGCGGGCCCGCCGGCGTGAGGTACTCGTGCGCGAAATGGAGCTTCCAGTCGCCGCTCCGCACCGCCTGAAGTTCTTCCCCCGCATAGAAATAGAGCGCCTCGTGCGGGCTCCGTGCCCCGGGCCGGCCTTCCAGGATCGGGAGGATGTCGAGACCGTCGATCGGACGCGGCGGAAGCGCTGCGCCCAGCAGTCCCGCCACCGTCGGGAGGAGGTCGATCGACATCACCGGCTCCGCGCACACCGTTCCCGCCGGCGTCCGGCCCGGCCACCGCGCGACGCACGGCGACCGCATGCCGCCGTCCCACGACGTCAGCTTGCCCTCCCGGAACGGCTCCGCCCGCCCGGCGTGCGTCCCGTAGGAGAGGTTCGGCCCGTTATCGGAGAAGAAGATCACGAGCGTGCGGCGATCGAGATTGTTCTGGCGCAGCGCCGACAGGATCTCGCCGACCGACCAGTCCAGCTCCTCGACCGCGTCGCCGTACAGGCCGCGCTGCGATTTTCCCCGAAATGCGTCGGATGCGTGGACCGGGATGTGCGGCATGATGTGCGGAACGTAGAGAAAGAACGGCCGCTCGCGGTTCCTCTCGATGAAGCCCACCGCGCGCTCCGTGATCCGCCGCGTGAACAGATTCTGGTCGGGATCGGTCTCGATCACCTTCTCCCCCTCATAGAGCGGCAGCGGCGGCAGACCGCGCATGGTCGGATGGAGCGGGCCGTTGTCGTTCGAGTACGGGAGACCGAAGAACTCGTCGAATCCATTGCGCGTCGGCGCGAACTTCGGCGGCATCCCGAGGTGCCACTTGCCGAAGGCCGCCGTCGCATAGCCGCGCGACCGGCAGATCTCCGGGAGCAGCAGCTCGTCCTCGTGGATTCCGATGGGACTCTGGTGATTCAGCGCTCCCTGCAACCCCACTCGATTGGGATAGCAGCCCGTCATCAGCGCGGCGCGGGACGCGGTGCACACCGCTTGCGCGACGTAGAAATCCGTGAAGCGGATCCCTTCGCGGGCCATGCGGTCGAGGTTCGGCGTCCGGATCCCCTTCCCGCCGAAGCAGCCGACGTCCGCATAACCCTGGTCATCGGTGAGGATGATGACGATGTTCGGCGGGCGCTCGGCGGATTTCGGAGGAGCGCACGAGGCGAGCAGAACGCCGAGCAGAAGGAGACGTCTCATGACTTCTTTACGCCGAGCCCCAGCAGCACGGCTCCGATGACGACGACCTCCTCGCCGAGCGCGGAGGGAACGACATCGTACGACTGCGCGAACGGCGGGAACGCGAACCGATCCGCCAGCGCCTTCTTCAGCGGACTCCACCAGAGATCGCCCATCAGCGAGACGCCGCCGCCCACGATGAACCGCTCGGGATGAAGGAGCGCGAGGACGTTGCCGATCCCGACCGCGAGCGCCTCCGCCGACTCCTCCACCGTGCGCTTCGCCGTCGCGTCGCCCTTCGCGGCCAGCGACGCGACCTCGGCGCCGGAGAGCTCGCGACCGACGCGGCGGCTGCCGCGCTTCCCGATCGACCAGCCGCTCGCGACGTGCTCCAGCTTGTCGGGCTTCCCCGAGTCGGGATCCGGCACCCACGTGTGGCCGATCTCGCCGGCTCCGAGGCCCTGGCCGACGTCCGGCGCGCCGTCGACCACGAGGCCGCCGCCCACGCCGCTGCCGACCGTGATGTAGAAGATCCGCTTCTTTCCCTGCCCCGCCCCGAGCGTCGCCTCGGCCAGCGCGGCGGTCTTCGCGTCGTTCTGGAGGACGACCGGCACCTCGACCTTCTTCTGGAGCCAGTCGCGGAGGGGAAAGTCGGACCACCCTTCGATCTGATGGGAGAGCAGGATGCGGCCGCGCTTCGAGTCGACGGGCCCGCCGAAGCCGACGCCGAGGCCGACGAGGTCCTTCGGCGAGCAGCCCGCCTTCGCGACCGTCTCCTCGATGAGCGACGGGATCTGCTCGCGGATGCCGGCGCCGCCCTGGGCGGGGTTGACGGCGCGGCGGACGAGCGCGATCAGCTTGCCGTCGCGAAGTCCGATGCCGGCCTGGAGTTTGGTGCCGCCGATCTCGATGCCGACGGCCAGGGTCATGCGAGGGCCGGGGCGAGCTTGAGCGCCTTGAACTTGTGGTAGAGCGTGTCGAGCAGGTAATGGAACAGCGCGCTGTGGACCGACTCGACCATGCCCATGTTCCAGGACGGCACGTGGACGTTGTGGTGCGCGAGCTTCTTGAGCTTCCCGCCGTCGTAGCCCGTCACGCCGAGCGTCTTCATGCCGTGCCCGTTCGCGTACTCGATCGCGCTGATCACGTTCGGGCTGTTGCCCGAGCCGCTGATGGCGATCAGGAGCGCGTCCTTCTCGACGAAGTTCTTGAGCTGCTCGACGAAGACGCGGTCGTAGCTCGTGTCGTTGCCCCAGGCCAGGATGTAGGGCGTGTTGTCGGTGAGGCTCATGACCTTGAGGCGGCGCTGCTTCTCGAAGTCGTGCAGCGTGCCCTTGCCCAGGTCCTCGCAGAGGTGGGACGCGTTGGCGCCGCTGCCGCCGTTGCCGATGATGAAAACAGTCTTCTCTTTAACGTAGCACTCCTCGACGAGATCGACCATCGTCTGCACCTGCTTGCGGTCCACCTGGCCGAGCAGCTTGACGAAGTCGCCGAGATAGTGGTCGAGTCCGGTCCAGTCCGTGGGGGTGAGCATGAAGCCTCCTGAAGGAGACTCACTATAAAAGAAAGCGCCCGGGAGGGCAACGGGGAGTCAGCGGGAGTAGGCGTGACGCGCGCTGAGACGGGCCGCCGCGCGGGTCCGGCCCGGGGGACCGGAATCCGGTTCGTGGAAGCTCCTGAGAATCGCCCCCGCCAGCCGCCTCTCCATGGTGAGACCGGACTCCCGAGAGGCATCCTGGATGATGGCCGCGACGGCGACTCTCCGGAAGTCTTCGGTTGTTTTCAGGGGGCCGCCGGTCGCCCGGTGCTTCAGGAGCCATTGAAGATACAGGGGCAACGCCCGGCACTCGACGGCGGCCTCGACGACGAATTCCGCGCGCTGGGCGGGGACTTTGCGACGGAGGATCTCCACCGTCCCGACGAAGATCTCCTTCGCGGCCTGCCGTCCTCCCCTCTTCATCAGACGGCGAACGAACAGCTCCCAAAGGGGAACTTTGCCCGTGCGGGTATCCTTCGCGATCATCATCTCCCGTGCTAGCGCTGCAGGAACTTCACGCAGACCGGCTTGGGCACGCTGACCTCCACGCCCATGGGCTTGGGCATGCCCGAGCCGCTTTCGATCTTGAAGACGACGACGTTGTTGGAGTCCTGGTTCGCGGCGATCAGGAACTGGCCCGTCGGATCGATGCCGAAATTGCGCGGCGTCTTTCCGCCCGTGGGCTCGTGGCCGGCCGCCGTCAGCTTGCCGGTCTCCTCGTCGACCTTGAAGACCGCGATCGAGTTGTGGCCGCGGTTGGAGACGTAGACGAACTTGCCCATGGGGTGGACCTGGCACTCCGCGGTGGAGTTGCCCTTCACCGGCTCGGGCAGCGTGCTGAGGGCGTGGATGAACTTGAGAGCGCCCTTGTCCGCGTCGTAGCTGAAGACGTTGACGGTCGAGTTGATCTCGCCGCACGCGTAGACGTACTTGCCCGACGGATGGAACGCGAAGTGACGGGGACCGGACCCGGGAGGAAGGTCGACCGACGGCGGGTTGTTCGCCGTCATCGTTCCCTTCTCCGGATCGAGCTTGTAGACCAGGATCTTGTCGATGCCCAGGTCCGCCGCCAGGGCGAACTTGTTGTCGGGGGAGACGTTGATCGAGTGGGCGTGGGGGCCGGCCTGATTGCCTTTGTTGATGCTCGACCCGGTGTGCTGGACGAACGTCGCGGGATCGGAAAGCTTGCCGTCGGCGCTCACCGGAAGGGACGCGATGGAGCCGCCGCCGTAGTTGGCGACGAGGACGACCTTGCCGGTCTTGTCGGCCGTGACGTAGCAGGGGCCGGCACCGCCCGAAACGGACTCGCTCAGCTTCTTGAGCGCGCCGCTGCTCTCGTCGATCGAGAACGAGACCACCGCGCCGCCTTTCTTGCCGCCGCTTTCCCCGATCGCATAGAGGTACTTCTTGTCGGGCGAGATGGCGACGAACGAGGGATTGGTCACGCCGGACGTGCCGCCGGCCGCCGTCAGGGCGCCCGAGGCGAAGTCGAGCTTGAAGTGATGGATGCCCGGCTCGCTGTCCTTCGCGTAGGAGCCGACGTAGACCGACATCCCGGCCCGGTCCGGATCGGCGGCGACGCCGGGGAGGACGCACAGGACCAGCGCGAGGGTCGCGAGCATCAGTCGCTTCATGGTTCTCTCCCTATGGGTAGATCCGCAATTGTTCATACGCCGGCGGGGGTTGAAAAGACTTTTCAAACTGCGCGAGTCAGGCCGCCGTCGACGATCAGGGTGGCGCCCGTGATGTAGCCCGCCTGCTTCGAGCAGAGGAACGCGACCGCCGCGCCGATCTCGTCGGGCTCCCCGAGCCGCCCCGCGGGAATCTCGCGCGCCTTCTCCTCCAGCACCCGCTCGATCGAGATGCCCTCCTTCGACGAGCGCGCCTCGGCGAGCTCGACCGTCCGGTCGGTCCGGATCGAGCCGGGCAGGATGCTGTTGATCGTGATCCCCTGCGGCGCCAGCTCGCGCGCCACGCTCTTCGAGAAACCCAGCACGCCGGGACGGATCGAGTTCGACAGCAGCAGGCCGTCGATCGGCTGGCGCACCGACGTGGAGAC
>Ga0134121_10000018_pt1 | contig 172617 bp, 144 predicted proteins | sample KB301_FD_96463 | JGI IMG/M metagenome (GOLD analysis project Ga0134121, IMG submission 96463) | Terrestrial soil microbial communities without Nitrogen fertilizer from Kellogg Biological Station, Michigan, USA - KB3-0-1 | ecosystem: Environmental > Terrestrial > Soil > Unclassified ... | reverse complement strand
CGCGCTCTGCCCTAAGACCTGATGGGCCAAAGGCCGAACCGGGGGGCTCAGCCCCAAATATATTTTACAAGCGTGACGGCAAGGCATAGCCTTGCCTCACATCGGGCGGCGAAGCCGGAGCGAGGAGCGGTCCAACTGACTTTTTGTGCAAAGCCTACCCAGGTGGCTTTGCCTCAAAAGTCCAAAATCATTCTTGGATTCCTGACGATTCTTGACTCTCATAGTTTGACTAGGTCGCTACTGACCCGATCCAAGTGCGATTTTCTACTTTCAGGTAATGTTTCCGCCTTTGCGACATACAGAGCAAGCATCCGCTTTTGCTTCGCCAATGCCCACTTCGTCTCCTGCTGAAGTTTTCATTTCATACTCGTACAAAGATGAAGAACTGTTTAAGCAGCTTGAGAAATATCTGACTGTCTTGACGCGAAGCGGGAAAATTAGAATCTGGCACGGCCGAAAAATTCCACCCGGCGACGAATGGAAGATACTCATTGACGACCACATCCAATCGGCCGACCTGGTTCTGTTGCTGGTAAGTGTGGATTTTCTGGTGTCGGAATATTGCTTTAACGTCGAGTTCGAATCAGCGCTGAAGCGGTACGCTATCGGAACCACGCGCATCATTCCCATAATCCTGCACCCCTGTCCGTGGCCGGAGACACCAATCGGCAGGTTTGAGGTTTTGCCGACGGACGGCGAGCCGATTGCGAGCTCGAAGGACACTGCGAAGGCGTTTTTGAGTGTTACTAATAGCATCCGCGAACTCATCGAGAGCGACGTCGTTCGCAATCACTTCAAACGAATCACAATCACAGTTCAGACCTCGCCAAATGACTTTAACGTCGAAGATTTTACAGTCAGTCTTCACGACGATGTGGGAGTGAACCTGGATCGCCTTGCGATCTCAGTCCAGAGTGGAGGCAATAAAGTCATAATCGAAGGTGATGATCAGGAGTTACAGCGGATTGTAAACGCCCTGAGTGACCCAGCATTTCGCCGGCAGATGACCGGCGGCGTTGGCCTGAAGTCAATTACTTACATTCAGGATGACTATCTACGTTACATCCCTCTGGAGCCGATTCGCACCGTTCCTACCGTCAAATATGCTTTGCTGTTTGCGGCAATTGTTCTTGTTGTAATCACGGTTAAGAGCTTCTTTGTTTCGTGGTCTCAACCACAGGAAGACCATATCTACTCCCCTACGCCAACTCCTTCCGCAACCTCATTGCCGACTCCCTCCGTAATTCCTTCACCCACTCCGTCAATACCAACTGGGGTTCAGATAACGATCACCGAAGCTCCTCTTTTTAATTCTGTAGGTGGCCGTAACTCGCGTGGACACATCGCAGGCAAAGTATCGGGACTAAAGACCAGGGATTATTGCGTTGTGATCTACGCCTTTACGACTCTGTGGCATGTTCAACCCACTACAGCCAATCCCATGACCGAGATCAAGCCAGATGGCACGTGGGGCGCTGATATTCAACTTGGAAGCAGATACGCCGCTCTTGTCGTCCCTTCGTACTTCAATCCTCCGTTCAAGATAACCAGCCCGTCAATTAACTTGAAAGAAATTGTGGCTGCGGCGGAGGTCGCGGAAAAGTGATAGTTAACAACAATAGGAGAAGCTAAAAATGAAATACAAATTCCTTACCGAAATAGTCGAAAGCAAGCGCCGCATCCTGTGGGTGATCGCGTTTCTGGCGTTGTTAGTTGCGTGTCAGGGCAACGCCTCAATCAAGCCGGAAATTAAGATTACAGAAGTACCACCAAAAGGCGCTGGGCCGGACAGGGTTGAACGGATAGCCGGCACAGTGAGCGGCGTGAACACGAAGGAGTGCAAGGTGATTGTGTTCGCTCAAACCGATACGTGGTATGTGCAACCATATATTGAGACGTCTGATATTGAAATCAAGAATTCCAATACGTGGCAGACCGACACGCATCTTGGATCGCAGTATGCGGCGTTGTTGGTAAATAGCTCTTACAAACCGCCAAGCACTACCGGAAGACTGCCAGAGGTTGGGGGCCAGATATTAGCAATCGTCGTGGTCGATGCAAAACCGTGAAGCCATCAAATGAGACGCGTGAGCATGGCGTAAAGGTAGTAAACAACCAGCATCGCTAAAAGGAACAGCACGAGCATGTAGAGAACTTGCATCAACTGTACCGGAGGCTTTCTCCATTCGACGCCAAGTTGCTCATAAACAGGTTTCAATGCGAATTTCAGTGAGGCAGCGAACAGGTTCCAGAAAGTTTGCCTAAACCATATGATTTTAAATTCCCGAATGTGCGGAGTCCCATCCGGCTCGAAGTAGAGTATTCCTCCGGGCGGTCCATTTGGCGACCACCTCCTTTTGTATTCGGGTAATTGATATGACAGCCATTTACTGGCTCTCTGGCGAAATCCCTCGTATCTCACTTCCATTTTCTCCGGGGGTATTAGAAATACCAGCCGTTCGGGCCGCACTTTTATCTTGATTGCTTCCTCCACTTCCCACCAGAAACTAGGGGAGTCGCCAATACGAATGATTACCAGTTGCGCCTTCAACATCTCTTTACGAGCTTTTTCCTTCCACTCTTCTTGGGAGGCGTACATGCGCGCGGCTCCAGGATCAGTGGGTGGTTCATTGTTCGGTTCCGCAAAAGCAATGAATGGCCCAATGTCAAACAACACCAGTTTCATCTCTTGTTCTATAGATTTGAATCCGATGGCGCGCGCTAGCATCTTGTCATCGAAAAAAGAGCGCAGGTATAGGACCGGAGGACGCGCATCATTTTTAATTACTTCGTCAGCACGCTGGATGATGAGTCTTTGGCGAGCGCGGTACTTGTTGCTGAGCCGAGGCGTCAACAGTAAGGTGAGAACCGTCAAGATAAGAGCAATCCCGGTGATGAGAAGCCCTGGATTTTCACCGTTAGCTATAAGAATCAAAAATGCAGCGAATGCTGAGAGGAAACTCAGTACCAGCAACGTGATAAGAAATAATTCCCACGTGAAGCCTGGGTCGTACGCCAACTCCTTTACTGATGCAGACCCTTTTATCAAGCGAAGCCTCCACCAACTATGACAAACGGTGCAATGCGCAAGGGGGATCACCCCAATTACATTGCACCGTTGTTGAACCCTAAGTCTCACGCCGGTACCGACGCGCAACTGTCGAGTCTATGTCCGGCAGTGTAAGCGCGACTCCAACGCACGTCAACAAAAGGAAAGAAAATAAAACACGGGGCGCGGATTTGTTTGACAAGGGCAGCTAACCGTAATAAGTTGCGGTCACTTCCATTCTCAATTCAAGGAGTTGATCATGCGCGCCTATAAAATAGTATTAGCGTTATTAATTACTGTTCAGGTTGGTCTTGCGCAGCAGGGCTACAAGAAGCCGCCGAAGGAAGTGCTCGACATTCTGAACGCACCCGTCACGCCCGGCATCTCCGTCAGCCCGACGCGCGACAACATCATTCTCACCACCGGTCTGCGCTATCCGCCCCTCGCCGACCTCGCCCAACCGATGTTGCGACTCGCCGGACGTCGTATCAATCCCGCCGTAAACTCGCCACATCGTTACCAGTATTCAGTTGCATTGACACTGAAGCGCGTGGCCGACGGCTCGGAAGTCAAGATCGACGTTCCACCCGGCGCGAAGATCAGCAGTGTCGAATGGAGCGACGACGGAAAACACTTTGCTTTCCTGAACGGAGCCGCGAACCGCGTCGAGCTTTGGGTGGGCGACGCCGCGACAGGCAAGATTCACAGTCTCAAGACCGTCACGATCAACTCAGTCATGGGCAACGCGTTGTCGTGGATGCCTGACAGTCGCACGCTGCTGGTCCAACTCGTGCCGGCGTCGCGCGGCGCGGCGCCCGCAGAGCCGGCGGTTCCAAACGAGCCAAGCACACAGGAGAGCTCCGGGCGGCCAGGACCGGTGATGACATTCGAGGACCTGTTGAAGAGTCCTTATGATGAAAAGCTCTATGAGTATTACGCGACTGCGCAGTTAGCGCTTGTCGATTCCGCATCCGGGCACGCTACTACGTTGGGCCAACCCGCGATCTTCCAAAACGTCGATCCCGCGCCTGACGGCCATCACGTGCTGGTCACACGATTGCACAAACCGTTCTCGTATTTATTTCCTGACAACGCGTTTCCGAAGGACATCGAAGTGTGGGATATGAAGGGCAAGCTTGTTTACAAAGTCGCGAGTTTGCCGCTTGCCGATCAGGTTCCAATTGACGGCGTGATCACTGGTCCGCGCAGTGTGCGCTGGCGCCCGGATGAGCCGGCGACCCTCGTCTGGGTGCGAGCGCTCGACAACGGTGATCCGAAGAAGAAGGTTCCTTATCGCGACAGCATCGTGATGCTGAAGGCGCCGTTCGCAGGCGAGCCCGCCGAGTTTTTCAAAACGGAGCATCGTTTCGGAGTTATGACGTGGGGCGAGCGCGATGGAGTGGTTTTGATCTCCGACTACGAGCGCGATAAACGTTGGATACGCACATTTCTCGTCAACGCGAACAAACCCGACGTCGCAGCAAAGCTGCTCTGGAGCCGGAGCCAGCAGGAACGTTACAAGGACCCGGGCACGCCGGTAATGAAGACGGTGAAAGGTCAACGAGCGATGCTGCAAAGCGGCGACTCGATCTACCTGATCGGTAATGGCTCTTCACCGGAAGGCGATCGTCCGTTTCTCGATCGTTTCAACCTGCAAACACTAAATTCAGAACGGATCTTTCGCAGTGAAGCTGATCGCTATGAAGGACCGCTCGCGCTGTTGAGTGATGATGGCGCGCAGTTCATCACGCGGCGTGAATCGCCGACTGAAGCGCCGAACTACTTCGTGCGAAGCAGCGCCGCCCAGGCTCGCGCCCTCACGCAATACCCGGATCCGACGCCGCAATTGCGCGGGATCAAGAAACAGCTCGTTACGTACAAGCGTGCTGATGGGGTGCTGTGCTCGTTCACGCTTTACCTGCCGCCCGATTACAAAGAAGGCACGCGCTTGCCGACGGTCGTTTGGGCCTACCCGCTCGAGTTCACTGACGCCGGCACCGCCGGACAGATCACCGGCTCGACCCAGAAAGCGACCTCGATCGTTGGTCCATCGCACCTGTTCTTCCTCTTGGAAGGTTACGCGGTGCTCGATAACGCGACGATGCCAGTCGTCGGCACTCCCGAAACAGTCAACAACACGTACGTCGAACAGATCGTGATGAGCGCGAAAGCTGCGATCGATAAAGCGACGGAGATGGGGGTGACTGATCCGGAACGTGTCGGCGTTGGCGGTCACAGTTATGGCGCGTTCATGGCGGCGAATCTTCTGGCCCACAGCGATCTGTTCCGTGCGGGAATCGCGCGCAGTGGCGCGTACAACCGAACGTTGACGCCGTTTGGATTTCAGAGCGAGCGCCGCACGATCTGGGAGGCGCCGGAGTTGTATTTAAAAGTTTCGCCGTTCATGTTTGCGTCGAAGATCAACGAGCCGATGTTGATGATTCACGGTGAAGCTGACGACAACACCGGAACGTTCCCGATTCAATCAGAGCGAATGTACCAGGCGATGAAAGGGAATGGCGCGACCGTTCGCCTCGTGATGTTGCCCCACGAAGCGCATGGTTACGCAGGGCGCGAGAGTATCGAGCACGTGTTATTCGAGATGATCGGTTGGTTTGATAAGTACGTGAAGCACGCGCCCTCGCGCAGCAAAGACACAAGCACCGCTCAAGTGAAATAAAGCGGATCGAAGTGCCAGCGACGTTTGCGGAGGGATTCTTCGGTCCAGAAGTTTCGAAGTAATTCGATCTGTGGGGTTGAGTCGTTATCGATGATAACGGTGACGACGTCGTAGCGGTGTGGTTCGGTTTCGATGCCGAGCATTTGGCGGTAGACGCGGGCGGCGCGTGTTATCTGGTGACGCTTGCGTAGATCGACGTTGACTTCGGGTGGCGCGAACCAGTCGGAGGAGCGTGTTTTTACTTCGATGAAGCAGAGTGTGTCGCCGTCGTAGGCGATGAGATCGATCTCAGCGTTGATGATTGCGCCGCGCAGGTTGCGACCGACGGGAAGTGTGAAGTTGGCGGCGACGAGTCGATAGCCGAGCTGATCGAGGTATGCGGCGGCGTATGATTCGCCGAGCTGGCCTAGTGAGGATGGCATAGTTTTCGACAAGATTACAGGATTGCAAGAAAAAGTTCAGCGAGCGGGGGCAAGCCACCCTTCCTGACTTGTTCTTTTTTCAGGCTCTCGATTGGAATGAACAAGTCAGGAAGGGTGGCTTGCCCCCGCTGCCAAATCTTTTAAGCGTCGCGGTCGTAGGCGACTTTGAGCCAGTGTTTTACCTCGTCGTCGATGTCGTCTATTGAAGTGATCGGAATGCGGTGAGTGATGCGATCCTTCTTGGCGAAGCCGCCGGTATCGATCAGGCGACCTTTCGGTTTCGTATCACCGAGCGCGAAGCCCATGTCGATACGTGTTTGCGTTGTGGGTTTAATCTGCGCGAAGACGTGATTGCGGTATAGCGGCACGATCGTCGAGCATGGACATGCTTTGGCTTCATTGCCGGTTTTGAGCCCAAGCTTTAGCAACGCGTCGTAAAGTGGGCGCAGTTTTGCTTTGCCACCTGAAAACATCTTCTCTACGTCGCGTTCCGCTGCGGCGAGATAAAGATCAGGATCGCCTGACTCTTCACCTTTTCCTTCCGCGCGTTCAGCGAGCCACCACGCGGTGTTAGTGCCGAGGCCGTGCTCTTCCTTCAACCACGCGCGCCGTTCCTTTTCATCTTTCGGGCCGGACTTTTTGATGTACGCGAGCCATTCTTCGAGCGAGCGGCCGGTTTTCTGTTTGAGATCAGTGATCCACTTTTGCGTCATGAGAACGCCGGGATGGACGCTATAGATAGATTTTTTGCGAGGAGCAGACATGCGATCTCCTTTCAGGGAGAAGATAACAATGATTTGACTGTGTGGGCTTCTCGAAAATTGCTTTATGAGAAGCGGGCGGTCGAAAGGAATTGCGGTGGGCGGCGCACCTTCGTCGCCTGCTCGAACGCATACGCGATCTTGATCAGCCGGGGCTCGCTGTACGCGCCACCAAAAAACGAGATACCCACCGGCAAACCAAAAACGTAACCGGCCGGCACGGTGATGTGCGGATACCCTGCAACCGCCGACGCCGACGAATATCCACCAGTGAAGTGGTCGCCATTGATCCAGTCAGTGGGCCACGATGGTCCACCAGTCGGCGCAACGAGAGCATCGAGCCGGTTTTTCTTCATCACCGCATCGATCCCCTGCGCGCGCGTCAGCAAATGGTTCTTACGAAGTGCCCCGAGATACGGCTTGCTGGTGAGTGGCCCCTTCGCCTCGGCTTTGATCATGATGTCCTGACCGAAGTACGGCATTTCACGAGCGCTGTTCTTCTCGTTGAACGCGATCACATCTTTTAGCGAGCGAACCGGCGCGGTGGGTCCAAGCCCCGCAAGATACGTATTCAGATCCGCTTTGAACTCGTACAACAAAACTTCAAACTCGGAATCGTCAAACTTACCCGTCGTCGGAATGTCAGAAGGATCGACGAGCACCGCGCCGAGTTTCTTCATCTCCGCGAGCAGTTCGTTCATCAGTTTATCGACGCGCTCATTAAACCCGAAATGTTTACGCGTGATGCCGAGTCGCATGCCGCGCAATCCGTTTTTATCGAGAAACTGCGTGTAATCCGCAGCCGATTTACCACTACTCGCGTTTGTTGCTTCGTCGCGCGGATCGATGCCCGTCATCGCGCTGAGAAGAATCGCAGCGTCACTGACTGTTCGCGCCATTGGACCAGCCGTGTCCTGGCTGTGCGAGATCGGAATGATTCCCGCGCGACTCACGAGACCGACTGTCGGTTTGATACCAACCAGCGAATTCGCTGACGACGGACACACGACGGAGCCGTCAGTTTCAGTACCGATCGCAGCCGCACACAAGTTTGCCGCAACGGCAGCGCCCGATCCGGAGCTCGAGCCACACGGGTTGCGCTCGAGGACGTAGGGATTCTTCGTCTGTCCACCACGACCACTCCAGCCACTCGACGATTTCGTCGATCGGAAGTTGGCCCACTCGCTCAGGTTCGTCTTGCCGAGAATCAATGCACCCGCTTCACGAAGTCTCTGAGCGACGAACGCGTCGCGCTGCGGCTTGGCGCCGAGGAGTGCGAGCGAGCCGGCGGTGGTCATCATTCGATCCTGTGTGTCGATGTTGTCTTTGAGCAGGATCGGAATGCCGTGCAGCGGACTGCGCGGGCCTTTTTCTTTGCGTTCGCGATCGAGTGCGACTGCGATTCGCTCCGCGTCGGGATTCATTTCGATGACGGAGTAAAGGCCCGGGCCTTTCTTGTCGATGTCAGTGATGCGGTCGGAATATTTCTCGACAAGCTCGCGCGATGTGTACTTACCGGATTGCAAGCCTTGCTGGAGATCCGTGATCGTTAGTTCTTCGAGATCGAAAGCAGGTGGTGATTCGGCTTTTGTGATCGATGTGGATAACGGATTGGAGAGAGCAGCGATGTATGTGGCTGCGCTCGTTTGCAGAAATTGGCGACGCTTCATTTTGAGGGTTTAGTTAGACAGGATTACAGGATTAACAGGATTCACAAAATAAATCCTGAAACATCATGTTAATTCAGTCTACTGACTTTGAATGAGTTAAAGAACCGTTCCACCAGCGCCGTGTCGTCCATTCCCTTCGGGGAACCGATGACGATCTGATACGGCCGGCGACCAACCAGGAACACGCGCGACTTGAAGATCCGATCCCCGGCTTCCGCTGTAAACTCGATCGCGTTATAGCCGTCGATAACTGTTGCCTTACTGCTCAACAAGGTCGCCTGGATGCCTTTGACGAAGTTATCGCGATTTGCTTCCAGCTCGGCCTGCCGGTTGAAATTGAAACTCGGATCGTAATCAACCCAGCCAATGAGATAGACGCTAGTTTTGTCTCTAACGACGAACAGATGCGTAGTGTATGGACCATGAGCGCTGTCTGTTGTCTCAGTCTTCTCGGGTGGTATCTCCGGCATCAGGACCGAGAATCGTCCATTTGGTGAAGTAAACTTCACCCAGCCGGCGTTGTCGTCGGCCGTGTTGCTGGGAGCGGGAGCGGGAGTGTTGCTGGGCGTGCTGGGCGGACGGTTGGAGTGTTCCTGGGCGTTAAGCGGAAAACTCATGCCTACTGTGATAATGGCCAGTGCCAAAAACCTTTTCATATTCGACATCCCTTCGGTCAGGACTTAAGGACGGCAGATTATAACCGTAGATCGCCACGGATGACACAGATATTAAGGCCCTGTAAGCTATCCAGCCATGTCTAATCTCGTCGCGATTGTCGGCCGTCCGAATGTAGGGAAGTCTACGCTGTTCAACCGTCTCATCGGGGAGCGGCGATCCATCGTCGGGGACGAGCCGGGAATCACGCGCGACCGGATTTACGGCGAAGTCGAGTGGGCGGGCGCGAAGTTCTCGCTGATCGACACCGGCGGTATCGTGCCGGACGACGACGCTGTAATTCCCGCAAACATTTTCAAGCAGGCCGGAATGGCGATTGACGAGGCGCACGTGTTGATCTGGGTTGTGGATGCGCGCACCGGCATCACCCAGCTCGACGAGGAACTCGCCACGCTGTTGCGATCCACCGGCAAACACGTACTCGTGGCTGCTAATAAGACCGACTCGTCGCGTCTCGAGAGCGAAAGCACTGAGTTTTATCGTTTCGGGTTCGACGACGTGTTTCCGATCTCAGCGGAGCAGGGAATCGGCATCGGTGATCTGCTCGACAGCGTTGTTGCGCTAATCAGCGAAGAGACTCCTGAAGACGAGGCTACTGAAACGCGCGAACTGCGACTGGCAATTATCGGCCGTCCGAACGTCGGCAAGTCTTCGCTGCTGAATCAAATGCTCGGCGAGGACCGCGTAATCGTCTCGCCCGTCGCAGGCACGACGCGCGACGCCATCGACACCGTTCTACAAACACCAGAACGCAACTTCCGGCTGATCGACACGGCGGGGATCCGTCGCAAAGGCAAGACAGACGAGATGGCGGAGAAGCTCTCGGTGATCATGGCGCGGAAGAGTCTCGAACGTGCGGACGTCGCGATCGTGCTCGTGGATGCGGTTGAAGGTGTCACTGCGCTCGACGCGAATATCGCGGGTTATGCGCTCGATGCAGGCTGCTCGATCATCATTGCGGTGAACAAGTGGGACGCAATACAGGATAAAGAGACAAATACGGCGGCGGAGTTTGAGCGCAGTCTGCGCGATAAGATGAAATTTCTGGAATGGGCGCCGGTGATCACGATCTCGGCGCTCACGGGTCAACGTGTGGAAAAGATCCTGTCCCTCGTTTTGAAGGCCGACGAAGCGCGCAACCGTCGAATTCCGACTGCGCAGCTCAACGATTTCTTCGAGCGCGCGATTGCACAACCGCGTGGCGGTACTGCGCCATCACCGGCGAAGGGTGGGTTCTCGCGGCTGAAAGTTCAGTATTTGACGCAAGTCGGTGTGCGGCCGCCGACGTTTGTGGTTTTTACGTCAGGCGGTAAACCGGGATTGCACTTCTCGTACGAGCGTTACCTCTTGAATCGTCTGCGTGAGGAGTTTGATTTCTTCGCGACGCCACTGCGGATCATCGAAAAGCACAAGAAGTACTCCCGCGGCGGCGCAAAGGCGCAGCGTTGATTCGAGATTTTTCGTTGCGCCGTTGCGCCGCTGCGGGAGAAATTTCTTTTCATGACTCCAATTAGATTCGAGATTTCAGCGCAGGATGGTGAAGCGCGGGCGGGTGTGTTGACCACGCGCCGCGGCGTTATCGAGACGCCGGTATTTATGCCCGTCGGCACCGCCGGCACGGTCAAGGGCATCCGCTTCGAAGAACTCGAAGAAGATCTTGACGCGCGGATCATCCTCGGCAACACCTATCACCTCTGGCTGCGACCCGGTATCGACGTGATCAAAGCTGCCGGTGGTCTGCACCGTTTCATCAGTTGGGACCGCGCACTCTTAACCGATTCCGGCGGTTTCCAGGTCTGGAGTCTGGGAAAACTCCGCAAGATCTCAGAAGAAGGCACAGAGTTTCGTTCGCACGTCGACGGCTCGCTGCGTTTCTTGTCACCCGAAGTTTCGATGGAAGTCCAGGCCGCGCTCGGCTCTGACATCGTGATGGTTTTCGACGAGTGCGCGCCCGGTGCAGCGAGCCATGAAGACACCGAGCGCAGCATGAATCTCACCGTTCGTTGGGCACAACGTTCGAAAATCGCTTTCGATCGTTTGCAATCGGAAGGTGCAGACACTGGCCGTCGCGAAGTCGAAGATCTGAGCGGAGCGCAGGCCCTGTTCGGCATCGTGCAAGGCGCCGGTCATCTGGATCTAAGACGTACAAGTCTCGAACAGACCGTAAACATTGGCTTCGACGGCTATGCCATCGGTGGATTGAGCGTCGGAGAAGAGAAGCCGGTGATGTTTGAAGTAATAGAAGACATCGCACCGAAAATGCCGAAACACGCGCCGAGATACCTGATGGGTGTCGGCACGCCCGAGGATCTGGTCGAAGCAGTGGCGCGCGGAGTCGATATGTTTGACTGCGTTTTGCCGACTCGCAACGGCCGAACCGGACAGGCGTTCACGTCGCGGGGCAAGTTGAATATCAAGAACGCCAAATGGATAAACGACCAGCGCCCGCTCGACGAATCATGTCGCTGTTCGGTGTGCCGGAGACACTCGCGCGCCTACCTCCGTCATTTATATATGGCGGGTGAAATGCTGGCCAGCATCCTCATAACTCACCATAATCTGGCCTTCTTCCTTGACACCATGCGAGGCCTGAGGCAATCTATCCGGTCTGGCGATTTCCCGAAATTTCGGCGTGAGTTCACCGAGCGGCTGGGTGCGAATGGGGAATAGCAGTTCGCGAACTGGCCGCGTCTCTTTGTTCAGTTTGGGAAAACACAGGCAAATCCTTTAACAAAATGCATACTTTACTGTTTCTCTTTCAGGGTGGCTTAGGTGGATTCGCCGGGCTCATGCCCTTCCTCCTGATCATCATCATCTTTTACTTTCTATTAATAAGGCCTCAGCAAAAGCGTCAAAGACAACTTCAGGAAACTATATCTAGTCTGAGGATTGGCGATCGTGTGGTTACAACCGGCGGCATCCTCGGCGTCATAACCACCGTGCGCGATTCGAGTTTTATAATCCGCAGCGCCGACAAAACCATGATTGAAATTGCTCGCTCGGCAATTGCCGATATCGATCGCGAGCCCGAAAAAGGTACCTAAGCGAGCGTTAATTTCTGCAATGAAGAAAAAGAATCTTCTCACCCGCGTTATCATCATCGCTATCGTTACTCTGGTTGGCCTTTATCTCGTTATCGGCCCGCGTCGCCGTCCGACCGTGCAGGACTTCAAATGGTCGGGAATCAAGGCCAATCTCAAGAACAATATTCATCTCGGACTCGACCTTCAGGGCGGCTCGCACCTCGTGATGCGAGTGAAAACTGAGGAATTCCTGCGGCGTCTGACCGAAGAGAACTACGTGGCCGCTCAAAATGCCGCGAAAGATGCGGGGTTTGATCCGAAAGGTGGACGCGCTGACACGAATCCCGGCAACTATCGCGTAGTTCTTCAAATCGCGGATCCGGCGAAGGCCGCTGACGCAAAAGCAGCAGTCGAGAAGAAGGTCGAGCTTGGCGATACGTCAGTTTGGAATTACTCGGCCTCGGGCGACACGCTCACCTGGAGCATGACTGCGGCAGCGGAACGTCTTCTCGCCGACAACGCCACTACACAGGCGCTCAACATCATCGAGAGCCGCATCAACGCACTCGGAATCGCAGAGCCGACGCTCCAAACCCACGGCGCAACAACGTCGCACCAGCTTCTTTTGCAGATGCCCGGTGTTCAGGATCCCGAGCGCGTGAAGGATATTCTCAAAGGCGAGTCGCGACTGGAGTTGGTCCACGTTATCAGTCCGCCAAATCCCTCGCCCGCCACGACTTACCCAAGTGAGCAGGAAGCGATCGCTTCGCTCAACAGCGGCGGTACGATTCCGCCGAACCGCAAGGTTCTGCCGTACAGCGAGCGCATCGAGAAGAGCGAAGATCCGAACCAGCAAAGAGCGAGAAGCTGGGTCGTAGTCGAAACTCCCGCGATCATCGACGGCAGCGAGCTGAGAAACGCTTCGGCGATTCCGGCGCAGGGTGGCCGTGCTGACGACTTCGAGATCAACTTCTCGTTGAAGAAAAGTGGTGCGGACAAGTTTGGCGCCTGGACGGGCTCGCACATCAACGAGTACATGGGCGTCGTGCTTAACGACGAAGTGAAATCAGTCGCTTTCATCCGCTCGCAGATCTTTGATTCAGGACAGATCACCGGACGCTTTACGAAGAATTCGGCCGAGGATTTAGCGCTCACGTTGCGTTCGGGCGCGTTGCCGGCTCCGATTGAATACCTTGAAGAGCGCACGGTTGGACCAAGCCTCGGTCAGGACTCGATTCGCGCAGGGGTTAGAGCATCGCTCGTCGGTCTGGCCCTCGTCGTTGTCTTCATGCTCTTTTATTATCGCGGCTCCGGCGTCAACGCAGTGGTCGCGTTGCTTCTGAACATGATCCTGATGCTTGCCGGACTGATCGTGTTTGGCGCCACGCTGACGCTTCCCGGTATCGCCGGTATCATTCTTACGATCGGTATGGCGGTCGACTCGAACGTGCTCATCTTTGAGCGTATTCGGGAAGAGTGGCGGTCAGGAAAGACAATTCCGTCGTCCGTCGATCTCGGATTTAACCGTGCTTTCATAACCATTATCGATACTCACGTAACCACGATCATTTCGTCTCTGTTCCTGTTCGTGTTCGGCACCGGACCGATTCGCGGGTTTGCGGTCACCCTCGTTATCGGACTGCTGGTTAACCTGTTCTCGGCAGTTTACGTCTCGCGCACGATCTTTATCTGGCTGCTGTCGCGTAAGAAAACAATGGAGTCGTTGAGTATCTAGAGAGTCATCATGTTTCAAGTTCTTCACGATATAAATATCGATTGGATGGGTAATCGCCGCTGGTTTATCGGCGTTTCCGTCCTGCTTATGCTGGCCGGTTTGGGATCGGCTGTGATCCGACAGGCCACCGGTCGCCAGGCGTTCAACCTCGGCGTTGATTTCAAGGGCGGAACGGTTGTTACCGCGCGCTTCAAACAGCGACCGAACGATGACGCGATTCGTGCTGCGCTCGTTAATAAAGGCATCAACGATGCGGTCGTGCAGCCGGTTACTGACCGTCCGGACACGGTGCTGATCAAAGTGCCGCTCGAAGGCGAAGGCCAGGACGGCCGAGTGCGCGTTAGAGAAGCGCTGAACGAGTTCGGCAAGGAAGCGGACGCCAAGACTGAGCTGGAAGCGGATCAAAATGCGGCGTACAAGATCGTAGGAACGGACGCGGTCGGAGCGATCGCCGGAGCTCAGCTAAGAAACAAGGCGATTGCTGTAACTCTCGCGGCGCTCGTGGGGATTCTGATCTACATCGCGGCGCGGTTTGAGTGGACCTACGGTGCTGCGGCCGTCATCGCAGTGTTTCACGACGTGCTCGTGACGCTCGGTTTCTTCTCGATATTCCAGATTGAAATCAGTCTCAACGTGATTGCCGCGCTACTGACACTCGTCGGATTTTCGGTGAACGATACGATCGTGGTGTTCGATCGTATTCGCGAAAATCGCAAGCTCCACCGGCGCGACTCGCTTTACAAGATAACCAACGACTCGATCAATCAGACGCTTTCACGCACTGTGATCACCAACGGTTTGGTGTTTCTATCGGTGCTGGCGCTCGTGTTGTTCGGTGGCGACGTGTTGCGGGCATTTTCGCTCGCGTTGTTTATCGGCGTCGTGTTTGGAACATATTCATCGATCGCTATTGCGAGCCCGATCATGGTTTGGTGGGAGCAGCGACTCGAGGCAGCGAATCGCGAAGCAGCAGTAGCTTTTAATCAGCCCAGAGTGGTGAAACCGGCAGCGCGAGGCCCGAAGCAAAGTCTAAAGAATGCTTCGAAGCCTCTGCACTAAAAAAGTGTAACCCGGAACAAATTGGCCGCAACCGGTGTCCTAATACCGCTTGACTTTGAAACACTATGCGGACTAGACTGCGGGCGTTGCTGGCCAATTAAATACCCCAAGTGTCGACCCCGTATTGTGTGTAAAAGCAAGAAGTTGGGTGTGGCAGTGGTGTGTTGAGCGAGCCAGCGAGTAGTCTCGCGCAGCGGCTTCCAAATTCTAAATTCGGTGTGCTCAATATCGCAGGTTGCTGCTGTTATCCCCTTCATTATTGACGGAACGTAAGCGGTACTTTAATCGACATTTGCGATGTACTTACTGCTTAACCTTTTTCGTAAACCCCTGATCCATTTGGCGCCGGAGTCGGAGGAGAATTATGTTCGATAATCTTGTTGAGTCCAGTTCGCACAAAGCCGACATCACGCGAAAAGGCTCATTCATTGGTATCACTGTAGTAGTGTACGTTGTGCTGATAACAGCGTTTGGTATCGCCAGCGTTCTGATGTATGACGCCCACCTGTCGGCGCAGGAACTTGAGTTGACGACGCTCGTTGCTCCCGTACCGGTGCCGCAACAGCAAAAAGAGCCCGAACAGAAACAGGAAGCCAAGCCGCAAAAGGTCGAGCAGAACGTCGACGTTCGTAAAGAGCTCGTTGCTGACGTCGCGGAAAGCCGGCTGCCGCCGAAAGAGATTTCGGCCAAGGCCAGCGATGTGCCGCCGGTCAGACGCGGTGTGACTACCGTGGTTGGAAGTAGTGACTCCAATGCCTCGGCACCAATGCCGGCCGGTCCCGGTGCCGGTAATGTCGTGGCCGCCCCAGCCAGAGTTCAAATTGCCGACGAGCCGCCGCCACCCGAGGTAAAACCGACTCCGCCTCGCGCTCCCATTTCGGGCGGCGTTCTTAACGGCAAAGCCATCAGCTTACCCAAACCAGCGTATCCACCGATTGCCAGGGCAGCGCATGCTTCGGGCACCGTGGTGGTGCAAGTGACAATTGACGAAAACGGCAACGTGATTGCTGCACATGCCGTGTCCGGGCATCCCCTGTTGCAGGGGGCTGCTGTAGGTGCTGCGCGTCAAGCGAAATTCTCCCCAACGAAGCTTTCGGGGCAGCCAGTTAAAGTTACCGGAGTGATCCAGTACAACTTCGTAGCGCAATAACTGCGGAGAATATTTGTCGTGTCGCCGCGGTTATCGTGGACCGTCCCGGCTTCTCTGCTTGCTATCAATCTAATAAAACCTTTTGGAGGGGTTCACCGTGACAATTCTAACGAGTATTTTTCTCGGCTTCTTGATGCTGTTGCAGGAAGCCGCAGCCAGTCCAGAGGCCTCCAGCGCCGACCATTTCACACTTACCGAGATGGTTAAGAACATGGGTGGCGTCGCGATCGCCGTCGTCATCGTTTTGCTGATCATGTCAGTTTATTCAATTGCGATCATGGTTGAGCGTTATCTGACTTACTCTGCCGCGAAGAAACAATCGCGCGAGTTTGCGCCGCGTGTGGCCCAGGCGCTCAAGAACGATCGCATCGAAGAAGCGATCAACATCAGCGACAAGCACCGCAAATCGCACCTGGCGATGGTCGTCAGCAGCGGCTTGCAGGAGTTTCGCGCGCATGAAGGTACGACCGACATCTCGGGCGACGAGATCGATGCGTCGAAGCGCGCCTTGCAGCGCGCCATCGCGATCAAGACTGCTGAATTCAAACGCGGCCTGTCGGGTCTCGCGACGATCGGTTCAACCGCGCCGTTCGTGGGTTTGTTCGGAACCGTGTTCGGCATCATCAACGCCTTCCGCGGCATGAAGAACGCGGAGTCAGCGGGTATCGCGGCTGTGGCCGGCGGTATTTCGGAAGCGTTGTTTACCACCGCCCTCGGATTGCTCGTGGCAGTTCCGGCCGTGTGGTTGTTCAACTACTTCACGGGCAAGGTTGATGGCTTTGTGGTAGAGATGGACAACTCGGCATCAGAGCTCGTCGACTACTTCATCAAGAACCGCACGAAGCAGTTGAAGCCGTAATTGAAACGCCAGGGATGGTGAACCCTGCTGGGTGCGGCTCGCGGTCGCGCAGCCGCACCAACATTAACCGGGGCGTTTACCGAGGCGTTTACTGCTTGAAGTAAAAGGAGATCTGTTATGGGAATGTCAGGTGGGGCTGGTCCCGGTGGACTACAGTCTGAGATTAACGTCACGCCGATGGTCGACATCATGCTCGTGTTGCTGATCATCTTCATGGTGGTCACACCGTTCCTTCAGCAGGGCATCACGGTTGCGCTGCCGAAGAACATGACCAACCCGGACGTCGATCCGAACATTATCAAGGAGTCGTCGATCGTAATTTCAATCCCGAACGACGGTGAGTATTACCTTGCCAAGCAACGGGTCGCGAAAGAGCAGTTGACCGATAAAGTCGATACTTTGCTCAAAGGCATTAAGAATGAGAACGATCGTATCGTCTACATCAAGAGCGGCGTTAACGTTAGCTACGGCGACGTTGTAACTGTCATCAATGAGGTACGCAAGCTCGGCGTCGATAAGATCGGGCTCGTGGCTGACAAGAAGAAGGGCGGCGCCGCTGCGCCAAAAGCGACTACGTAAAAAGCATTTAAGAACTAGGAGAACCTAAATGTCGGTGAGTGATAATGAGATAGAGCATAGAAGTAGTACTACGGCCCAGCCATACATCAACGTAACTCCGTTGATTGACGTTTTGCTGGTGTTGCTGATTATCTTCATGGTCGTCACGCCGCTGAAGCCGAGCCGGTTTAAAGCTGACATTCCGACGCAGCGCGATCCGAATGAAGACCTGAGCAAACTTAAGCCGAATCCGCTGACCCTGGTGGTTACCATCTCGCAGGATTTGCAGATCAAGCTGAATCAGGACTCGCTTGGCTCAGTAAACGATACAGCGCCACTGGCGCAGAAGTTGGCCCTGACGTTTAAAGACCGTAAAGAACAGCGCGCATACAAAATCGGTATGGAAAACCGCTCCGATCTGAAGGAAGACGATCGCATCGAGAAGACCGTCTTCGTCAAGGCGCCTAGAGCAGCGAAATACGGCGACGTTGTCAAAGTAATCGACGCTATCAAGGGAGCAGGCGCGAGTCCGGTCGGATTACAAGTGGACGATCTTCCGTAGTAAATAGGAGACCCCGCGAGAGCTTCGCGCGCCGGCCCAGAAACTCGCCCCGTCGGAGCTCAAACGCCGGTCTTATTAAATTGGAGTCACGCATAAATGAAACTCTCTCAGACCGGGATCGTCATGGTTTTGGCGATCCTCGTTGCTACTAGCTCCGGGTGCGGAGTTATCAATCGAATCAGGGCCAAGAACCAGTTGAACGAGGCCGCGAAAGCGTACCGCGAAGGCCACTTCCCTGAAGCGGAGCAGCACTCGCGCAGGGCTGCTGAGCTGGATCCGAATAACAAGACCGCGCCGATGTTTATCGCTCGGACCATCCATGCTCAATACCGTCCCGGTGTGCAATCTCCCGAGAATATGGCCAAGGCGCAGGAAGCGATCACCGCCTACCAGCAGCTCCTCGCGAACAACCCGCAGGATGAAGAGTCGTACAAGGCGATTGCTTACCTCTACGAAGCGACTCATCAGGACGACAAGTTGAAACAGTGGATCTCGGCGCGCGCCGCCAGTGACACTGCGCCGCCCGAAAAGCGAGCTGAGGCTTACGTCGTTCTGGCCAGTAAAAATTGGGATTGCTCTTTCAAGATCACTGAGCTGCCGACGAACAAGACCACCACGCTCGATCCGACTAATAACAAGGCCACCGTTTCCTATAAGAAGCCAAAGGAGCAGAAGGATTTCGATCAGGCCCAGATGTGCGTGAAGCAGGGATTGGTCGAAGCTGAGAATGCAATCAAGTTTGATCCGATGAATGAATCGGCCTGGTCTTACAAGACAAACTTGTTGCTCGAGGCATCCAAGCTCGCGGAGATGGACGGCAAGCCGGATCAGAAAGCTCAGTACCAGAAAGACTATGAAGCCGCTCTGAAGCGCACCACCGAATTGAGTGTCGCGAACCAGAAGCGCAAGGAAGAACAGGAGAAGCAGTCCGCTTCCCCACCGAAAGGCTAAGGCAGGAATTAATCAGGAGTCCATCCACAGATTACACAGATGTCTTTCTGTGTAATCTGTGGATGGTTTTCTTTTTGTTATAATTTCTCACAGCGTTAATGATTCGTATCGAAGACATCGTCGAGAAAGTCGCTCACAACCACGCGCAGGCTGACCTCGATCTGCTGCGCCGCGCCTACCTGTTCTCCGCAAAAGAACACAAGGGACAGAAGCGCGCGTCGGGTGAGTCGTATCTCGTCCATCCGCTCGAAGTCGCGAACATTCTCGCCGACATGAAGCTCGACGAAGTCTCAGTCGCCACCGGACTGCTGCACGACGTTGTCGAAGACACACTCGTCGACCTCGACACGATTCGTCGCTACTTCGGTGAAGAGATCACACACCTCGTCGACGGTCTCACGAAGATCGCACAGATCAGCAACATCTCGCGCGAAGAACAGCAGGCGGAGAACGTGCGCAAGATGCTACTCGCGATGGTCGACGATGTGCGCGTCGTTCTCGTTAAGCTTGCCGATCGCCTGCACAACATGCGCACGTTGCAGTACCTGAGCCCCGAGAAGCGGAAGCGCATCGCCCAGGAAACGATGGACATCTTCGCGCCCATCGCGCACCGGCTGGGTATGGGTAAGTTGCGCGGCGAGCTGGAGGATCTCGCGTTCCGACATCTTCATCCGGAAGACTATCGCGAGCTTGCCGAACAACTCGAAAAGCGACGTCCGGAGAATGAAGCGTTCCTGAAAAATGTCACCGCTCGCATCGAGGAAAAGATGAACGAAGCGACGGTGCCTTTCGTCCTCGTCGAAGGACGCGTCAAGCGACTGTATTCGATCTGGAAAAAGCTGCGCGCGCAGAAGATCGGTTTGGACCAGGTTTACGATCTCGTTGCCGCACGAATCATCACTCCGAATGAGATTCGGCACTGTTACGCAGCCTTGGGCGTGGTCCATCACAACTGGAAGCCTGTGCCGGGTCGCATCAAAGACTGGATCGCAACGCCGCGCGACAATCTGTACCAGTCGCTGCACACTTCAGTGATCGGTTCCAACGGGCAGTCGTTCGAGGTCCAGATCCGGACCGAGGAGATGCACCAGGTCGCCGAAGAAGGTGTCGCCGCCCACTGGAAATACAAAGAAGGTAAGCGTGGCGCGCGCGACGACGATCAGGCGCTGCAAGCATTGCGATCCCTGGTCGAGTGGACGCAGGAAGTTAAGGACTCGAAAGACTTTCTCGACTCGCTCAAGCTCGATCTTTATCCAAAAGACGTTTACGCGTTCACGCCGATGGGTAAGGTGATTCAGTTGCCGCGCGGCGCGACGCCGGTTGATTTCGCTTACATGATCCACTCTGAAGTCGGTAACACATGTACCGGCGCTCGCATCAACGGTCGCATGGTGCCGCTGCGCAGCCAGATTCAGAACGGCGACGTCGTCGAGATCATCACTTCCGCGAATTCACATCCTTCGCGCGACTGGCTGAACTTCATCGTCACCTCGCGCGCGCGCAATCGCGTTCGTCACTGGGTTGCTGAACAGCAGCGCGCGGAGTCGATCGAGATCGGGCGCAAACTCTTCGAGAAGGAAGCCTCGCGGTTTCAGCTCTCGCCCCGGAAGTTGTTGAGCGACAACGACAAGGATATGAAGCGGGTTGCGAGTGACTACGGTTACGGACGCGTCGACGATCTGCTGGCGGGGATTGGCTACGGCAAACTCGTACCGCGGAATGTCATCGCGAAGTATCTCGGGCCGGAACAGTTTGAGCAGCTCGACAAGCAGAAAGAATCGCGACTCCGGAGTGGTGTTCGCGCGGTCAAGCGTCTCATTCGCTTGGGCGACGACTCGATCGTCGTGCGTGGCATCGACGATCTGATGGTTCAGCGTGCACGTTGCTGCAATCCACTGCACGGCGAGGAGATCATCGGGTACGTCACGCGTGGCAAGGGCGTGGCCGTCCACACGACGCGCTGCAAGAACGTGATGCAGTTGATGGTCAATCGCGAGCGCATCGTGGACGTTGAATGGGCAGGCCGGCCGGAGAAAACTGCTTACGCGGTAAAGCTTTTGGCGATCACTGAAAACCGTACCGGCATGATCGCCGGCATCACGGGCGCGATCTCCGACATGAAGACCGGAATTCGCGACGCGCGCGCCTCCGTCTCACCGGACGAGCGCGGTCACATCGAAGTGACGGTGGAAGTATTCGACGTAAAGCACCTCGACCGCGTAATCGGCTCGATCAAAGGCGTTCCGGGCGTCCTCGACGTCGAACGCCTCCAGGGCGTCGCTTAAACTCTCTGCGCTGTCTCTGCGTCCTCTGCGCCTCTGCGGTGAACTTATGCTGTAAAACAATCAAAACCGCAGAGGCGCAGAGTCGCAGAGGACGCAGAGACAGCGCAGAGAAGCAGTTCGTTTTTGTGCTTCCGTGTGGCTTCTGTTAGAATCCCGCCTTTGTTTTCAGTATGTCTAGCCCAGAGAGAGAACGTATCCAGACTGACAATGCGCCCGCGGCCATTGGTCCTTATTCACAGGCGATTAAGGCTGGTGGGTTTGTGTTCGCGTCGGGGCAAATCCCGACCGACCCGCAGACCGGGCAGTTTGTTGCCGGAGGGATTGCCGAGCAAACCGAGCAGGTTTTGAAGAACCTGTCGGCGGTGCTTGAAGCTGCCGGCAGCAGTCTCGCTCTGGTGGTGAAGACAACCGTGTTCCTGGCAGATATGAAAGAGTTTGCGGGCATGAACGAAGTCTATGCGACTTTCTTTTCAGACCCGCCGCCCGCGAGGGCTACGGTTGCTGCGGCTGGGTTGCCGCGTGATGCCAGGGTTGAAATTGAAGCGGTAGCGTTGGCTTCTGAATAAAACAACCGGCGCTCGTGGGAGAGCCGGTTGGAGGTTGACCAAAAACCACGGGGGAAGGCTCAGGCAGCCTTCTTGACTTTGCCCGCCTTGATGCAGGTTGTGCAGACTTTCATCCGGTGCGCGCCACCCTCGGGCTTTTGCACGCGAATCGATTGCAGATTCGGATCGAAGCGTCGCTTAGTGCGATTGTTCGCGTGCGAGACATTGTTGCCGAATTGTGGTCCTTTACCGCAGACTTCGCAACGTTTGGCCATAGTTATTCAACCTCCAGATTTCAGAAACCAAGTTTTATAGCAAACGAATTTCTAAGTAGTCAAGCAGGGGAACCACAGATTTGTGGGGAAGTCAGTTAAAGGAGCAGAGTTAAAGTGCGCAACATCGCAAAAGTTTTTGCCGTTACTGGTTTGGTCGTGTGGGCCTCGTCCTGAATGGATGCAGCTCAGGCGCGTCAGAGGCGAAGGATCAAATGGTCGCCGCGACCGTCAATGGTCGCAACATCATGATGCAAGAGGTTGAGCGGGCCATCAACCAACAGACCGGCGGCAACCCGTCAAGTTTGAATCAGCTACAAATGGCTCAGGCCCGTTTGCAGGTGCTCAGCAACCTCGTCCAGCGCGAGGTGCTCTTCCAGCGCGCCGAACGCGAAAAACTTCTTCCCACTGAGGCCCAGATCGACGGCGCCATCGCCACGCAAAAACAGAATAGCGGCATGACTGCTGAAGACTTCGAAAAGAGTCTGAAGGCACAGAATATTTCCGCGGAAACTCTGCGCGAAGAAGCTCGGAAGGATCTCGCTATCGCAGCACTGCAGGACAAGTACGCAGGCAAGATCGATATCAACGACAGGGAAGTCGAAGAATACTACGCGAACAATCGCCAGCAGTTTGTGAAGGCGCGCGGCGTGGCGCTCGCAATGATCATGGTTGACCCCGCTGACAACAGCGCTCAGGGAATCGCTGACGACGCGAAGAACGACACCGATGCGAAGCTGAAGATCGACAATATCTACCAGCAGCTCCAGGGCAAGGCTGACTTCGCGACTGTCGCTCGCGCCAAGAGCGAAGACATCAACAGCCTCCGTGCCGGCGGCGACATCGGTTTTGCAACCGAGCAGGATCTGAAGAGCAACAACTTCCCGCCCGATCTGGTTGCAAGTCTTTTCGGCTCGATGCAGGTCGGTGATTACACGCAGCCGGTGCAGTTCAGTGGCAAGTGGTACATCTTCAAACTCGAGGAGAAGCGACTCGCCAACGAGAACCTGACCCTGGAGAGCGCGGGCGTGCGGCAGCAGATCACGCAAGGACTGACGAATCAGCGTAAGGCGATTCTGAATGCAGCTTTGTTGGAAACGGCGATGAACGAGGCGAGGATCGTTAATCATCTCGCTACTAACATGCTGAACAATCCGGGGAATCTGGGATTGCGTCCGGCTGCGGCAGGCAGTGCGCCAACTCAGTCTCCGTCGCAGGCGCCATCACAAGCGCCGGCAGCAGCAAGTCCCGCTGCTAGTAGTTCAACTTCTGTGAAGCCTGCAGGCTCGCCGAAGTAAGTTTTTTCGAGTAAAGCCGTAACCACGGATGACACGGATCTTTGATCGGTGTCATCCGTGTTTGTATATGCTGTTTCGTCTATCAGAGGTTTATAAATCCTACGGTACGCAGGACGTCCTGCGCGGCGCCTCGCTACAGGTGAATCCCGGCGAACACGTCGGGCTCGTCGGCCGCAACGGCGCCGGCAAGAGCACGATCTTTCGTCTCGTTAGAGGCGATGAGACAGCGGATCGTGGCGACGTCGTGCGTGCGCGCGGAGTGAAGCTCGGCCTGTTGGACCAGCATGTACACTTCAAGCCGGGCTCGACGGTCCACGAATCAGCACTTGCTGCGTTTGGTCGTCTGCAACAGATCGAGCACGAGATGCACGAGCTCGAGCATCGCATGGCAGACGCCGGCGACGATCTCGAAAAGATCCTCGAGCGCTATAGCGATCTGCAACAGGAGTTTGAGCACGAAGGAGGCTTCGAGTACGCAGCGAAAGCGGAATCGATCCTTCAGGGTCTCGGTTTCGATCGCGAGATGTGGTCGATGGAAACAGACAAGCTTTCCGGGGGCCAGCAGAATCGTCTCGGACTTGCGTGTCTCTTACTCGCCGCGCCCGATGTTTTGTTACTCGACGAGCCGACGAACCATCTCGACGTGAATGCAGTTGAGTGGCTGGAGGAATTCCTACAATCCTATCCCGCCGCGATTGTGATTATTAGCCATGATAGATACTTTTTAGATCGCTCGTGTCGTCGCATCATCGAGCTCGAGAGCGGCCGTGCCGCAAGCTACACCGGAAACTACTCCGACTACCTGGTCGAGCGTGACGAGCGTCGTGAAGCGCAACAACGTGCCTACGACAACCAGCAGCAGTTGATCGCGAAGACCGAAGAGTTCATTCGCCGCAACATCGCCGGACAGAAAACGAAGCAAGCGAAATCGCGTCGCAAAATGCTCGAGAAACTCGAGCGCATCGACGCAGTGCGTCATGATCAGTCGTCAGGCGACTTTCGGCTCGGCGCGATTGAACGAACCGGCAACCACGTGCTCACTGTCAACGAGCTTTCGATCGGTTATGAAAGTAATCTGCTGGCGCGTGACATCTCATTCATACTGCGCCGCGGTGAGTGCCTCGGCATTATCGGACCAAACGGCTCGGGCAAGACGACGTTCCTGAAAACGATCTTGAACAAACTCACGCCGCTGAGTGGTGAAGTGCGCTGGGGCACGAAGGTTCAGATCGGTTACTACGCGCAGCAGCTCGACGATCTCGACGACCGCAACGAAATCATAATGGAGTTGCGACGTGTCGCGCCTTCGAGTGCAACCGCTGGTGAGCTACGCTCGTTTCTCGCAAAGTTTCTCTTTACCGGTGACGACGTCTACAAACACGTACAGGATCTTTCCGGGGGCGAGAAGGGAAGACTCGCGCTGGCGAAGTTGATCTACTCGCGTGTGAACGTGCTCGTGCTCGATGAGCCGACAAACCATCTCGACATTCCTTCGCGTGAAGCACTTGAAGAAGCGTTGTCAGCGTATGAAGGAACGATCGTCACGATCAGTCACGACCGCTACTTCCTCGATCGCGTAGCGACACAGATACTCGCATTAGACGGCGCCGGCAGCGCCGAGCATTACGATGGTGATTACACTGAATATCACGATTGGAAGCTCGGTTTGCGTGAAGCTGCACCGGCGGTGAAGGTGATCGCGGAAGAGAATCTGGTGACTGTTGCCGCACCGGTTGTCCAACGCGAAGAGCCGCGACCGGCGAAGAAACCTGCGCCCGCGCCGAAAAAACCTGGCGTGAAAGTCGTCAAGAAAAAGAAAGAGACGCGCACAGCGGAGCTCGTCGAGAGTGACATCGCGCGCGCCGAACAACGTCTCAACGAAGTTTCAGAGCAGATGGGTACGCCTGAAGTCGCTCGCGATCCGGATAAGCTGATTGCACTCAACAACGAATATCAGGAAACCGAAAATTTACTTCGTAACCTTTACGAAGAATGGGATCGTGTTACAGAGCAGAGCGCGGTAGCGCCTGGTCAACATTCCCAATAGACGCTACGAAATTCTCAATAGACGCTACGAAATTGTTGACATGCTGTTTTAAAAGTACGATACTCCGCTCCACTCCCAACACTCAAAACTTCCCGACGTCCCAGTAAAACGCCCAGTAACTAAACTCGCCGAAGTGTGGATAAGAGGTGAGCGATGCTTGGTGTTTCGCAGCAGGTTGCAATTAAAAACAAGATTCTCGCGACTCTTCCAACCGAGCAGTTTGTCCGGTTAGTCCCTCATCTCACACACGTTCGCCTGGAAAGAGATGAAGTGGTTTACATAACCGGCGATCAGATACTGTATGTGTATTTTCCCGTAAGCGGATTGATGTCTCTGCTTTCAACTACTGCAACAGGTTCGACCGTTGAAGTGGCAATGGTTGGTAACGAGGGCATCGTCGGTCTGCCAGTGATTTTGAAAAACAGAATGATCCCTTACGAAGTCGCTGTTCAAACCGAAACCGAAGCTTTCCGGATCAGAGCAGAAGACTTGCAGCACGAGTTTGATAAGGGCGAAGCGTTGCACGAGCTGATACTTCGTTATCTCAACGTGCTGATTGCGGAGATCTCGCAGTCAGCTTTGTGTCATCGTTTTCACACTGTTGAGAAAGCGCTCGGCCGCTGGTTGTTGATGGCCCAGGATCGTTTGAACACAGAGAGTTTGAATCTTACTCAGGAGAGCATTTCGCATGCGCTAGGCGTGCCGCGCACTGGTGTGACGATGGCTGCGGGCGCGCTGCAAAGAGCCGGTTTGATTCGTTACAGTCGCGGCAAGATCATGATTGTCGATCCTCAAGGACTCGAGAAACAGTCATGCGAATGTTTTCGGATCGTGCACAAACAGTTAAATCACTTTCTGAACGAAGGTAAGGACTTATCTCAATCTTGACAATCTATTTTCCAACGGAGGGATGAAAATGGGAGACGATGCGGAAGATACCACCATCTACAAAGTCGTGATGAATCACGAAGAGCAGTACTCAATCTGGCCCGCCGATCGCGAGAATCCACTGGGATGGAATGACGTCGGCAAGTCGGGTCTGAAAGCTGAATGTCTTGAATACATCAAAGAAGTTTGGACAGACATGCGTCCACTCAGTCTGAGAAAGAAGATGGAAGCGGCCGCTGGCGGCAACAACTAATGAACGGCCGAGTTCAGCAGGTCCTGAGCAGGACGATGTGTGTTCACCACTCGCGCTCGAACGCATTGAAGTCCTGCTCGAGTTGCCACTGAAGTCTGCCCTTCTCGTTGCCGGCCAAAAACTGGCGGCAACTGTTTGAAGTGAGTTTCATTTCCTCAACATCGCGCGCGCACTGGACCACAGGAACGAACTTTCGACCGTCGCTCCACAAACTCTGTCCCGCAACAAAAGCGTAGTGAAGACTGTTGCGCGCCATGGTCTTCAGTTGCAGATATCCGAGACCCTGGTCCTCAGCGGCTTTCAGGAACTCCATCGAAATCTCAGAACGCGCAACCCCTTCATCATCGGTGGCCAGCGCGACTGGCACGCCATACTCTAGGTAAGTGGCCAGCGGATGCCGGGAACCCGAGATTCCGAGAATCAGATCGTTGCTCGACAAGCAGATCTCCACCATCACATTACGGCGCGCCATTTCTTTCAAAAGTTCAAAGGCGTCGGTCTCATGCATGACGTCCACGCCGTGTCCGATACGATCGGCTCGCGCAATCATGACTGACTCGCGAATGTGAAATCTCAAACCGTCGGGTGGCACAAGCCCGGGCGCAAGTTCGCCCGCATGCAACGTGACTTTAGCTTGCGGATAGAGTGGTCGCAGAAACTTCAACATCTGCATATGCAGCGAGAAATTTTGCATCGAGTTGAGACCATCTTCACCTTGGACCAAATTCGTGGCCACGACTTTCGACTGCGGATCGTTTGCGAGCGCAAGACCAGTCACCATCTGCGCATAGACCTGACCCGGCGAGCTGTTTCGCGATACCTGAGCGACATAGCGAATCGTAACTGAGCAGCTCGCGTCCGCCTGCTGCGTGCCACACTTCAGTAGTTGATTCTTTTCAGTCTCCATGTCCTGGAGGTTCTTGATTCCGATCGCGGCGGCATTCTCGATACCGTTCGCTTTCAGCTTGTTCAGGGTCCCTTCGAAGTTTCCATCCCATCCGACTTTCTCTCCGATTTGACTTGAAGCTACGCCCGTCGGAGTACCATCAGGAGTTAACATCAGCTCGAGATAAGAAATCTTGCCGCGGGCAGCGCTCTTCACGGCCTCGGCGAGCATTCGGCCGCTGTTGTTATAGGTTGCTGGTCCAAACCTGCCGAAAGCATCGAAGAAGTGATCGTGTCCGCTTTGTCCGGAGAGCTGCCAGTTGCGCATGGACCATGCATCGATCATTTGGCGGTACAATACTGAATTCGTCAGTGCCGTACTTGCGGCCGCTTGATTTGGATCGCACTTGGACGGCGACGCCGGAACGGCCAGGAACATAGTAGTGGTGTTGATGCATAAACCTTTTTCGGCCGCCCATTCGATGTAGCGCTCGGCGTAGATCGAACCGGAAAGGTGATTGTGCAGATCGGCGCCTTTCGGCATCTTCAGTAGAAAGGCCAGTTGCTTTGGCGGGGACTTTCGAATCGATTCAAAGTAGCTGGCGGTTTTTTGTTCGGAAACGCTGACGCGGGTCTGTGCTGACAGTGTCCAACCGCACGAGAGAATAACGATTAAGGTCCATGAAAGTTTGCGTCGCAGTACTTCTACTGAAGAGATCTTGGCCATTTGGTGAGTTCCTTTTATGAGACGTTGAGAGACCAACAAAGAGTGCGCGAGGTTGATCTCTATTTCGCCTGTGATAGCTGTTCGCTGGACACGAAATCCTGAATGAGACCTCGTGTGATCAGATCAGAAAGGATTCGATCCGCATTGGCTTCGGGTGATGAATCAATCGTGTCTAGAATGATCTCCGGATTCGTTGGCACTTCATACGGGTCATCGATTCCGGTGAAGCCTGTGATTTGCCCCGCACGAGCGCGCGCGTACATGCCTTTTCGATCGCGTCTCTCACACACTTCAATCGGGGTATTAACGTAGACCTCAATGAACCGATCGCTCCCGATCAGTGACCGGCACTCATTCCGCGTAGCACGATATGGGCTCACTGCCGCGCAAATCACTGCGCCTCCATGACGCACGATCTCGGAAGCAACATAGCCAATCCGGCGGATATTGATATCACGGTCCTCTTTGCTGAAGCCGAGTCCTTTTGATAAATGAGTTCTTACAACATCGCCGTCGAGCAGGGTCACCTGCCGGCCGCGTTCAAGGAGAAATTCAGTCAGAATCTCAGCCGTCGTCGATTTGCCTGCCTGGCTTAATCCCGTGAACCATATGCAAAATCCCTGTTGGTGCAGCGGCGGATGTGCCTGAGCCAAAACCTGCGCAACTTCAGGCCGCGTGAACCACTGCGGCAACGAGACACCGCGATTCAAGTATTTCTCACGCACGGTCGATCCTGAAAGTGATGCAGTTTGTCGTCCGGCGGGGATGCGAGTCGCCTCTTCGAACCTTTCTTCTTCCGGCAGGTAAACTAACTCGGGGAAGGGCATCGTCTTGACGCCGATCTCTGCCGAGTTTGCTTCAAACAAGTCCTGCGCTTCGTATGGACCATAGAAAGGCTTGTTGTTTGAATCGACTCCGGGGCTTGCATGATCTCTGCCGACTATAAAGTGGTTCGCACCATAATTACGCCGGATGATTCCATGCCACAGCGCTTCGCGCGGACCCGCCATGCGCATTGCGAGCGGAAGCAGCGCGAGGAGCGTGCGGTGGCGGTCGTAATAGCGATCGGTAAGCACCTTGTAAGATCGCACGCGCGTGTAGTGATCGACGTCACCTGGCCTGGTCATTCCAACCACGGGATGCAGCAGTAGTGTTCCATCGATCTGTCGCGAGGCGCGCGTGGTGAGCTCTTCGTGCGCGCGATGAAGGGGATTGCGAGTTTGAAACGCGACGACGTTCCGATTTCCCAGTGACGCCAATCGTTGGCGAACTTGTGCGGGAGTTAATCGTAGACTCTGAAAATCATAATGACGCGGTAGAGCGAACACTTCCAGTTTGCCTGAGATGTTCAGTTTGCCCCACGAATGCATTTCAGCGACGAGCGGGTGACGAACGTCTGTTGTTCCAAAGATCGACTTAGCTTCCGATTCCAAGTCCCACTCATAAATTTCCTCAACGCGCATTATCGCGAGCAGATTGTTGCAATCGTCTGCGAGCGCGATTTCCCGGTCCAGCTTGAGCCACGATTCGGGTTGCATAGATAAGGTAATGGGGATTGGAAATAGGGTGCCGTCAGCGAGCCGCATTTCATCAAGCACACGACGATAGTCACGTTCGCCAAGAAAGCGGCTGATTGGCGAGAACGCGCCCACTGATATCAACTCCAGATCACAAAGGGACCGCTGCGTGAGTTGGACAATGGGTAATCTCGAGGCACGGCTCAAGGCCTCGTCTTGATCATCAACTGTGGAGATCAGGTTGACTAAGCTTCCACCGTAAGGCGCGATAAGAGTTGTGTCTGTTGAATCTTCGAACATCTAAATTGTCGTGGTGTCGTCAGTGAGATACTAAAACGCGCTGATAGTATAGACGAATGTTGACATGTTTAGGCACGTAAAGCTAAAGTTTAGACCGTAGGCGCTTACCTCAACTCTCGTCGCGCCTCATTTCTACAAAGCGTTTTATCTAATAGACAAGACAACCTGCGTTAACGCGGAGAATTATATGAGCATTAGCCTCTACTGCCGAAAATGCCGCAACTACATTGGTCACCATCACCCCGATGTGCCGAGAAATTACCACGCGCCGGCTGCACACCGTCGCAATTATGACAATGTCTGTCCGCAGTGCGAAGCAGTCGAAGGGCGGTATGAAGCGCGACATCACGCTCGTCAGATGTGGAACATGTCAATGCGAGCTCATGCTCACGTCATTGAGGCGTGTCGCAAAACAATAGCTGCAATAGATCCGCGATATAGACCTGACCTCAAGTATTCCATTGGGAGAGGCGGGTACACCGTCTTACAGCCAGCCCGCACACACAAGTCGATGTTACAGTCCTTTACTGACCAGGATGCGTTCTGTCTCCTGGAGCTAGGCGGGAAAATACTAACCTGCCCGGAATACCTGATCCGGGATTACCATGTCTCCGAGAATTTCGCCATCTGGTGCGCTCTAATGCGGCACGTTGAGTGCTCGAAAATGACCCGTGAGGCTGTGGCAGGTATAGTTAACACAGGCGTTACCCTCGTCAAGCAAGGGTGGAAGACATGGCTAACGGATCTAGCGGGCCAGCACGTAAGATTCCTGGTTCAACAAGACCCCAAGGTTACCCCTCGTCTAAAGATGATGAAACAGTTGGGTGATTACTTTTCTTCCAACCTCACGCGCAGCGAAGCACAGGGGGCAGGCGGTCAAGGGATGGCTTACACGTCCATTCCGATGACACCTCCACGGGAGGAAGATGAGTTCTAAATCATGATTCAGAGCGGTCTTAACTAGAAGCTCTTCTCGAGTTTTGCGCGCGATAAACGGATCTGATATTCTCTGCCCGACCAACTCCAATCCCAACACCTGGAGTAATCTCGCGTCATTGAAGGTGCACAGCCACTACTCCCCGGGCTGAGCAGTTGCAATCTTCAAAAGACCTCTGAAAGTGACCCAGAAGAGAACCCCATGAATAATTTTTACTTGAGGAGGAGACTGTCCCTCCTGCTGCTTGTTGTCATTGTTGTATCCCCCCTTTCCTTTGCATCGAGAACGAGCAGGGCCAACGCGCCGATATACAGTCCTTTCGATGAACCAACCGAATTCATCAGGCAGATTCCGCTGACGACTAACGACCTGGTGTACAGCTCCCTGACCGGAAAAATTTACGTCACTGTTCCGAGCAGCGTTGGTAGTGGCGGTAATAGTATTAAGACTCTCGATCCAACGACTGGCGTCTTTGAGAGTTCTACCTTCATCGGCAGCGAGCCAAACAAATTGGCCCTATCAGACGACGGTCACAATCTATATGTCTCACTGGATGGTTCGGCTGCCGTGCGGCGCTTTGATGTGCAGACGAACACACCCGGCCTCCAATTCACGGTTGGTCAGGATTCATTCAACGGCCGTTACTTCGTCGGCGAATTCGCTGTTGCTCCAGGCAATCCGGATCTACTGGCAGTGGCCAGGTCCACCTCCAGTCTCGGCCCATCCGGAAACGGAGTGGCAGTGTTCGACAATGGCCTTCGTCGAACGAATGTCGCTTCCGGTAGTGATTTCATTGCTTTTTCCGCCTCCGCTTCAAAACTGTATGGTACTGCAGCGTCTTTCGGCGGGCTCCAAACTATGAACGTCGATGCGTCAGGCGTGACCGTCGGCTCTACCAGTTCGCTGGTAGGCGGTGCGCGCATCAAGTTCAGTAATGGGCTGATTTTCAGTTCGTCGGGCCAGGTAGTAAATCCTGATACCAATACCTTGCTAGGCACCTTCTCCAATGTAAACACGCCCGCCTTTGTTCCCGACACCGCAAATGGACGTGCCTACTATCTAACCTTCGATCAATTCGGTGGTGGAAACTTCATCCTTAAGGCTTTCGACATAAATACTTTTCTGCTGCTCGGTTCACTGAACATAAGCGGCGCCACCGGGACTCCTACTTCGCTGCTTCGGTGGGGACCGAACGGACTTGCTTTTCGCACCAGCAACAATCAGTTATTCATCATACAGACGTCATTGATTCCATCAGCAGAACCGATACCGACTCCCACTCCGATCGTTTCGCCAACTCCAACCCCATCGCCTACGCCCGTCGCCGGCTTCGTCAGACAAATGACGGTGGGTACGAATGATCTTGTATACAACCAGGGAACGCAGAAGCTCTATGCGAGTGTTCCGAGCAGCGAAGGCAGCAGCGGCAACAGCCTTGCAGAAATTGATCCGGCAATGGCTGCGATCACCAGCCAGGTGTTTGTAGGAAGCGAGCCAACACAGTTGGCCGCGGCGGATGATGGGTCCACCCTTTACGTCGGACTCGATGGTGCGGCCTCGATACGCAGTTACAACATTCTCACGCACACGCCCGGGACGCAGTTTTCTGTCGGTAGAGACAACTTTACTGGTCCATATTCATTCAGTGACCTTGCGGTTTCACCTGGCAACCCGTCGGTCATCGCCGTCGCTCGCCAAAACCGCTTCAACTCTCCGTCCCAGGCGGGTGTCGCAGTTTTTGATAACGGCGTACAGCGCGCGAAAACAGGGCCGGGCCACATAGACGGAGCCGACTTTCTCGCTTTCGGGTCGTCGTCTGTTCTCTACGGGAATAGTTTCCAGGGCGTCACGACAATGACGATTGATAACACCGGCGTAACCGTGACCGGCACCACGCGTTTTACAGTCGGAAACTCACTGATCTTCGACAACAATCGTCTTTATGGCTCTACGGGTCAGGTGCTCAATCCAGCCACGGGAGAGTTGGTGGGAAGCTTTTCGGTTGGCGGATTTGCCTCAGCTCATGCCATCGACTCCGCTAATGGCCGTGCGTTTTTCCTTCTGGGCGGTGGCCCAACTTTTCAAATCAAGGCTTTCGATCTCAATACGTTTCTTCCGGTCGGCTTCGTTAATGTTTCGGGTGTAACCGGGACACCCGGCAGTTTGGTTAGATGGGGAACAAACGGGGTAGCATTTCGGACGAATACTAGACAGGTGTTTTTGATCGAGACCGCGCTAGTGAATGCGAGTATCCCGGTAGCGAGTCCGACGCCGACTCCGTCTCCGACACCGTCGCCATCTCCGTCAGTCATTCCGACGTTTATCAGACGAATCAACTTACCGGCAAACGATCTTGTGTACAGCGAAGCCACGCATAATCTTTATGCGAGCATACCAAGTAGTGCCTCCAGTAACGGCAACAGCATATTGAAGATCAACCCTCAGACCGGAGAGTTGGGACCCTCTACATTCATCGGAAGTGAACCAAATAAAATTGCAATTTCTTCCGACAACCAGACGCTTTGGGTACACCTCGATGGAGCAAATGCTGCCCGCAGGTTCGACGTTGTGACTCAAACTTCGGGTCTGCAATTCAGCACTGGCGCGCCACGCGTGCTGGACATGAAAGTTGTTCCCGGAAGTCCGGAGTCAGTGGCGCTAACCACATTTCTCTTCAATAGCGGCGTCGCCATTTACGACAGCGGAGTCAAGCGTGCCAACACTGGACCTTCATTTCCGCCGGTTGGACCAATAGAGTTTGGCGCCACGCCGTCAATCCTGTACGGATTTAATAGTGCGTCTAGCGGATTAGACTTTGTGAAGTACCTGGTTGATCCATCGGGAGTCACACAATCGAGTGTTACGGGAGGTCTTTTGACCGGGAATTCGATGAAGTTTTCCAACGGCCTCATGTATTCAGGTGGCGGTCGAGTCGCAGACCCTGAGAACAGCACGTTGGTGGGAACATTCGTGGGCGCAGGCTTTGCTCAAGCAATGGCCGTAGATGCCGCTCTTCATCGCGTCTTTTATTTGACTGCCGATGGCACGAATGTCGTATTGCGCGCTTTCGATTCTGATACTTTCCTGCCGGTGGGATCCGTAACGTTGCCCCTTGTTGGTAACTCACCGGTGAATCTCGTGCGGTGGGGAACAAACGGTCTGGCGTTCAATACACAGTCGTCGGGCTTTTTCGAAGCAGGTCAAATCTATATTTTGCAGAGCGAGTTAGTTTCAAATGCGGAGCCGGTACCCGCCGGCGTGGGGTTTAATGCTGACAGGGTTTTTGCCTCCGAGGGTTCTTCAACACAGACAGTAAGAGTTAGTCGAACGGGGGACGTCTCAGGCAGCATTTCAGTCAATTTCGCCACGAGCGACGGAACCGCCACAGCCGGATCCGACTACACGGCGACGAGTGGCACTCTCAATTTTGGTCCAGGTGAGTTAAGCAAAGACATTTCAATCCCGATCCTGAGCGATCTCCTTTTCGAAAATGGTAATGAAACATTCAACGTGAATTTAAGCAGTCCTACCGGAGGCGCCGTCATAGCGACGTCGAGCACGACAGTCATAATTCAGGACGACGATCCGAAACCCGTTGTTATTGTAGGGGGTTCGGTTATCACCGAAGGAGATTCCGGCACTAAAAACCTTGCCGTCAACTTCCTTCTGGATCATCCGTCGGTCCAGGTCATAACTGTGGATTTTGCGACTTCGAACGGCACGGCCACTGCGGGAAATGACTACGTTGCGGCTTCCGGTACTGTTACGTTCCCTGCGGGGACAACATCGGTGCCAGTCAACATTACGATAAACGGAGATACCACGGTTGAGCCTGATGAAACGTTCACGATAAGTTTGAGTAACGCTACCAACGCTAATGCCATCATCTTTATGAATCCTATAGTAAGGATCACCAATGATGATGCGACGCTGCAACTGAGTAATACTTCTTTCAGCGTTAATGAGTCGGCGGGAGAGGCGACCGTGACGGTTACTCGGATAGGCGACATTTCAAGAGCAGCTACCGTCCAGTTTGCCACCACCGATACAGCCGGGTTGCAGAGTTGCACGGTTGCTAACGGCAAAGCATCCGAGCGCTGTGATTACGGTACGGCAATCGGAACGGTGCGATTCGCGATTGGGGAAACGATCAAAACGTTCACGATGCCGATCGTGAATGATGCACTGGTGGAAGGTGCTGAAACTTTTACGGTGAATCTGGTTGGACCAACCGGAGCTACTCTCGGCACTACGACCCTCGCAACGATCACAATCGTCGACGACGACTTATCGCCTGCGACGCAGAACCCGATTGATGGCGTGAACTTTTTTGTCACTCAGCAGTACATCGACTTCCTCGGCCGTTTGCCTGACTCAATTGGTTTTGCGAATTGGACCGACACGCTGGGCAAATGTCCCGACGGCGGGTTCGGTGAGTTTGCTAATCCCGACTGCGATCGCGTACACGTTTCTGCGGGTTTCTTCCTGTCGGAGGAGTTCCGCGGGCGCGGCTACTTTGCTTATAAATTCTATGAAGTTGGTTTCGATCGTCGCCCAACCTACGCGGAGTTTATGCCTGACATGGTCCAGGTTGGTGGACCGCAGTCGCCGGCATCGGAAGCGCTGAGCAAAGCGGCGTATACAGATGCATTTGCGCAGCGTCAGGAGTTCAAGAATCGATACGATGCGTTATCCAACAGCGCTTATGTGGATGCGCTCGAGGCGAATGCAGAAGTGGCACTGGCAAACAAGGCCGCCTTGGTTGACGCGCTAAATACAAGTCAGAAGACGCGCGCCCAAGTGCTACGCGAAGTAGTCGAGTTGCAATCAGTGACGGATAAGTTTTTCATACGCGCCTTTGTGGCGATGCAGTACTTCGGATACCTGCGACGCGATCCGGACACCATTGGGTACGACAACTGGATTACGACGCTGACAGCCGATCCGAGCGACTTCCGCCACATGATCTTCGGCTTTCTCTTTTCAGACGAATACCGTCATCGCTTCGGACCGTAAGGAGATCTCATGGCAACGATTGATCACATAATCCTCAAGGTCAATGACCTGGAAGCCAGCGTGAAGTTCTACACCGACGTGTTGGGATTCGCTTCGGAAGGAATGGACGGCCCATTCACTTTACTCAGGGTGGGCCCCGACAGTCAGCTTCAACTCGCGCCCTATGGCACGCCTGGCTTCGAGCACTATGCATTCGCAGTTTCGAAGGCAGAGTTTGAAGAGATATTCGCTCGTATCAAAGAGAACGGTATCGCGTATGGTCCCACATTCGACTCGGTAGGGTCGAATACCACAGGTGGAGAAGAGACAGGTGCGAGAGGTTTGGCGCCAACGCTCTACTTCAATGATCCAAACAAGCACCTAATCGAGATCAGAACGTATGAGCCCTAGTTTGGACTCATTTGTCTTCTCGAGGTGACAAAATTATGGTCACGGTGACAATGTATCGTCATGAGATGCGAGTTTGAGAGGAGTGCCAATGAACCGCGAGTCTTTGCAAATGTGGCTCGACAAATATGTCGAAGCCTGGCGAACGTATGAGCCGGCGCAGATCGGAGACCTCTTTACTGAGGATGCGCTCTATTTTTACAGTCCATTCGATGAACAGAATCCAGTGCGCGGACGCGAGGCGATTGTGTCGGCGTGGCTGGAAGAGCCTGACGCAGTTGGTTCATGGGAAGCACATTATGCGCCGGTTGCCGTCGAAGGTAACGTCGGCGTTGCGCAAGGGCGTACACGTTATCGCCCGCGCGATGGTAGGGTTGAACGCGAGTTCGATAACATCTTCGTACTGCATTTTGATGAAGCTGGACGCTGCGCACGTTTTACCGAGTGGTTTATGCAGCCGCGCACTCCGCCGCAGAGCGAGTGAGCCCTCAATTCTGCTACGACTAACGAGAACTCTCTGTCTGCTTCCGGCGCTTGAAATAATAGGCCGGGTCGGTTGGTGGTCCTGCCACCGCTATCAGCTCCCACCCGTTTGCGCCGAGCTTGTCTAAGTGCTGTTCCAGGACGAATGCCTCGCGACCGAATGGAACATTCGGTTCTTTTCGCATCCGCGGGTTACCAGTCGCAGTCAGGTTTGACGTACTTGGACCAGCCACCGCCAGGTATTCCCACTGTTCAACGATGTTCCTGTCACTCCGGCTCGCTTCGTCTTGACCCATCGTTTTCACTACTACGATAGCGATAACAGCAACACAAACAGCGATCGCGACAAAAGGTGCTCGTTTACTGACGTTCATACTACCTCCAAATTTTTTTCACCGAACATACTGAATAACGCGTTTGGCGTTATTTTGGCCAAATTCAAACTGATGCGCTACCCTAACTCGAGATTCTCTTGCCCAACGGTGCGGATTGAAATATCCTCATGGAGCTTTGAGGTTTTAAAATGATCGACAAATCTCACGACCCGCTCACTGATCAGATTGTTGACTTTCTGTGTGGCATTGGCATTGAAGTCAGAGACGAGAGCCTGGATGAGCCGACCTTCCTGCCGGGGATCAAGGTTTGGAGTGACAAGTTGCTGCTCGATCGAGAGAAGCTGAAATATCCGGGAGATCTACTGCACGAAGCCGGACACCTCGCAGTCATCGAAGAAAAAGAGAGGTTGACCGGACAAGTCGGTCAGAAAGCTAATCAAGAGATTTTGGCGATTGCCTGGTCGTACGCAGCCGCAGTTCACCTGGAACTCGATCCGGCGCTTGTGATTCACTCAGGTGGATTTCATGGCTGGCGAGAAGTTTTTCTTGATACGCTCGAGCGTGGAACTTTTGTGGGCGTGAGCATGTTGAAAGATCTCGGCTTGACGGCCGACAAGGAACAGGCAGCCCAACTCGGCATCCCACCTTACCCGCAAATGATTAAATGGCTCCTGTGACGAGCCATAATATGTCCTTAGCAAAATCTTCACGAACCACTTTACCAACATTCGATGAGAGATACGCGCTCGGTGAGAGTGGACTTGAGATCAGTCCGTTTTGCATCGGCGCAGTAAGCTCGGAAGACACGCCGTCTGCTTGCTTCGACCTGGGGATCAATTTCTTCTTCATCAGCGCGGATCTGCATTGGCCCGTTTATGAAACGACGCGGCGCGGCCTGGAACGATTATTTGCTCGCAAGCGCGGCTTGCGAGACGAAGTAGTAGTCGCCGGCGTCAGCTACGTTACCCAGCCGTGGTTCTTCGCCGGCGCCTTGAAAGAGCTGGTCGAGTCGATTCGTGGACTCAAGACGCTCGACGTGGCGATCATCGGCGGAGTTTACGCAGCAGATTTTCCGAGACGGCTGAGCGAGTATTTGGAATTTTCGAGGCGTGGTGATTTGTCGATCAAGTCAGTCGGCGCGAGTCTTCACGATCGTCCGACTTTGCTGCGAGCGATCAACGACAACCTCTTGAATCTTTCGCTGCTGCGCTACAACCCAAGCCATCCTGGTGCGAAGCAGGACGTGTTTCCTCATCTCAAACCAAGCCCATCTTTGCTTTACAACTTCAAAAGCACTAACGGCTACGTTTCGCAAACCAGGTATGCTGAACTGGGACTTGACGATGGTTTCTGGGTTCCGAAGATCACTGATTATTACCGGTTTGCACTGACGAGACCCGAAATCGCCGGTCTGCTTTGTGCGCCGCAAACTCCACGCGAAGTCGAACAACTCGCCGAGGCTTTAACCGAGGGACCACTAGAAGAAGATGAAGAGAACCATCTCATTTATCTGGCCGCACTAAACGACGGGCGAGCGGTGTTGCGACAAAGAAACGTTTAGCCACAAAAACTCAAATAGGTTCTGCTGATTTTTTGAGCTTTTGGTGCCTTTTTGTGGCTATAAAGACTCGAATTGGGAACTGCGGAGCTTGTTGCAGTTGAGGCAGATGCGTCCGGCTTGCATCGGAACCAGACCAAAGATCTCTGCGCGTAACTGTCGCGCCAATTCCGAGCTCATGATCGCTGCGATACTGTCCCGTGTTAAGTCACCCAGCACGATCTTCTGTTCGTAGTCCTGGCAACACAGAAAGACCTTACCCTCCCACGAAACGTGTAAATGGTTGGAGGAGCGATCGCAACCTCCATACAACCTCTTCGCTGAATGCGAGTCGATCCGAACCAGCTTATTCACAATTGATCCGGTCCTGGAATTTGATTCTTCAATGATCAGCCGTACTGGTCCAAAAGAGGAAAAGTGATCTCTGATCCGCTCGGCTCGCTCCTGGAGATTGTCGCTGATCGCATTCACTGCGATCGTGACTCCCCGTTTGTTCGCCGTGTCAGTGCTCAGGCAGCGTTCTATTGAGTGGCGGGCTTTCTTGTACGAGGTTTCCGTCATCTGCATGAACTCGCACCATTCGTCTTTGTCAATTGACGGAAAGTTAAAAACGAGATCGTAAAGACCGCCACGGCCGAGAAACTCTGCCAGCGAATCGTTCAGGAGCGTTCCGTTCGTAAACAAGTGCAGCGGATAACGTCGCTCTCGCAATCGTTCCACTCGTTCGCGAAAGAACGGATCGAGAAGCGGTTCACCATAATGATTGAGTGCGATCCACTGCGGGACCGTGTCGCCGAGCGCAGACAACACCAGGTCGAAAAGCTCGAGCGACATGACGCCGCGCTCCTTGGGAGAAACGCTTTGCGGACAATACTGACAACGCGCATTGCATTGCCGGCACGTTTCAATATCCACTCGATGCGGAATGAACTCGCCACTTTCATCCGCAGTCGCAGCGACGATCAATCCGTAATCCATAAGCCTGCTGACACGCTGCTGGAGCGCGGGAGCGAGTGATTGAAGAGTGGCCGGCGACGCGGCTAGCCGCTGGAGTATCGAGACGTCTGCTTCTTCGAGATGGTATTCGAGGTTCTGAAGGTCATTGCACAATCTCGAATCAAGAACGTACACGAAGATACTGGTCTTTAGCAGTCTGTCCGCTGACATTTCTTACACCCGGACGCCACAGATTGGTCGGAGAGTTGAGGCGCAGGCCGAAGTATGACCGATTGAAGTATCAAGATCAATCAATAACACTTGCAAATTCCGTGTGTCTCTCTTACCTTGGATTCGTTTACTCCTCCCGACAACACACGCGGTACTCAGTAACTCAACAGTTAAACCTGAGTAATGACATGGACCATTTAAGGGATCCTATCTTTATTCTCTCCAGCGCGCGCTCCGGCTCTACGTTGTTGCGATACATCGTCGACACACATCCCGCGATCTGCTGCCCGCCGGAGTTGAACCTCGGTTCAGTTTGTGAAGGTCTTTACTGGGCGGCTTACGACACGGTTGCGCGCGTCGCCAACGTCTCTACAGATGATGCGAGAGCCGACGTCGCGAGTGCTGAAGTGAGGCGCGTTGTTTCAGGTTTGATGGAGACATACAAGACGGCGAAAGGGAAGCAGATCTGGTGTGAGAAAACTCCGAAGAACCTGCTTTACCATGAAGTCCTCAGCACCATCTTTCCTGACGCGCGCTTCCTTTGCTTGTATCGCAACTGCCTCGACGTCGTGCATTCGTGTATCGAGTTTTGCCAACACACACCGATGACAGAACTCGATCCTTACTTCCAGAAATATCCTGACGATCAGATCACAGCAATGATCGGTTATTGGACTGATCGCGCAATCATGTTGTTGGATTGTGAGCGTTTCAATCCTGGCAGGTGCTTCCGGATCAAGTATGAAGACCTGGTCGCGCAACCTGCCGAGGCGCTGGAACCGATGTTCAAATTCCTCGGTGTGAGTTGGGATCCTCGTTTGCTCGACTCTGTTTTTACTGAACCACACGACGAAGGCGACGGTGATCCAAAAATCTCCAAAGCCAGAACAATCAATCAGAATTCTGTGGGCGCCGGCTCCGCGATTTCCGTCGATCGCGTGCCTCACGATCTGCTCAAGCAGACGAATTTCATTCTCGAGCAGCTCGGTTATCCCGCAGTGGAAACTTTCTCCGCGGAAGCGATTCATTAGAAATGCGTAGTATTACCGTCAAACGTTTTCATGGACTCGGCAATGTGATCATGTTGTTGCCTGTGTTGCATCACCTCGCTCGTCAGGGAGCGGATGTTTGTTTGATAACGCAGTCTGAATGGATTGACGCGCTCCAGGAGTTAAACCCTGCAATCAGTTTTTCTGATCGCGATCGAAATGATGCAGTGGATTTGGATCTGGCAACTCGCGATCTGGTTCCGAGAGCGCATCGCAGTAAAGAGTTTGCCGATTTTTTGAATGTTACTGATCGGATCGAGCCACTTCGATTTGCAGTGCCTGAAAGCTGGAGCGATCCGTTTACTCAATGGCAGGGAGCAATTGGCTTCGCTCCGGAAGCCGGGCATCCGAGCCGACAATGGCCCGCAGAGTATTGCCACGAGCTGGCGAGCAGTTTGTGCAGGTCGCCGTTGATTCTGCTGGGGACGAGAGAGACGCCTCTGTTGCCGTGCGATCTGGATACGCGCGGCCGGCTGAGTCTGAAAGAAGTGTTTGGATTGTTGTCGGTGCTGCGGCTGTTGATCTGTTTCGACTCGGGAATGATGCATCTTGGCGCGGCTGTTGATGTCGCGACGATCTGTGTCTTTGGCGGTATCAATCCTAAATTCAGAATCCATGACACCCAGAATGTGATCGCTCTGCAATCAACACTCGAATGCTGTCCGTGTAACAAGCGAGAAACGTGTGATGGTCGATACGACTGCATCACATCGGTTAAGCCTCAGGATGTGTTACGGGCAATGTCCGCCGACGCGGTCGTACGACAAGTTCAGGTGCATGTCTAATCTGGATTTCATTTGCGATCCGAAGTTGTTGAGCGCCGCAGTTGCTGCGGCGAACAAGCAACGCCGTCCGCTCTTCATTATCTTTCTCGCCACCAAGCCGTGCTACATCAAGCTCGCGAGTCTTGTGTTAGCATTGCAGAACCGGCATTTGCCGTTTGTTGTTGCCGATACCAACCAACACTACGAAGGCATACTCACGGGCGCGAGACAGGAGCTGGCTTACGATCATCTTGTTGGAGTGCACCTCAACATCCGCGGCGGAATCGTTGAAAGAACGGCAGACCTGGCCCATAAGCTCAAACGACTCGCTGTGCAACTGCGCGCTGCCGGTCTGCATGAGCTGCCGATACCAGTTGTTTCAGGTGACACTTCGAGCGCCGCGTTTGTCCCCGCCTTCTGGTTTTTGCTGACTGGTTGCCGCAGCGTTCACGTTGAAGCCGGACTGAGATCTTTCACGCCCGAGATGGATTGGGACGCGCAGAGTGTCGAAACTCTCGTCTCGCAACGCGAGCGTCGATGGAAAAAGAACCTCAACGAACCCTTTCCGGAAGGAATCGACACCGTGCTCGGATCGGTTGCTTCAGATCTGCTCCTGGCGCCGGTCAAACAAAATGTCGACAACTTAATCGCCGAAGGTTATGCACTCGAAAAGATCCACCTTGTCGGTTCGCTGAGCGCTGATGCAATTGAGCTCGTCAGTGACGACGATGAGAAGCCGCTTTCGCCGATGGTTTCCGAGTTGCAGTCTGACCGTTGGATACGCGCGGACATACACCGGAGAGAGAATGCCACACCCGCCAGATTAGAGCCGATCATCAGAGGCCTGACCGGCATCGCTAAACGCGGTTACAGGGTCGTGCTAATCAGGACCAACGCGATACGCACGGCCGCGGAAGATCCGTTGATTCGAGATCTGCTGATCGAAGCCGAACGTAACGGCGTGCTAGTCCAGGGCTTATGGCCCACTTACGCCGACGTCGTGCGTTTCATGCGTTCGCAGAACTGTCGCCTGATATTCACTGACAGCGGCGGGCTTCAGGAAGAAACAAACGTTCTTAACGTACCGTGCATAACGTGCCGCTTCAGCACAGACCGGCCGGAGACAGTGCTCGAAGGAAACACGAATCTGCTGCTGCCGCCGATCAGCGCTGAATTTGTCGAACACGCTTTGAAACTCGTGCTGTCGAACACTGAGAAGGTTTGGCCAGAGCAGCAGCAGCGAAACCTTTATGGGTTACACGTGGGTGAACGCATCGCAAGTATAATGAGCGAGTACGATCCTCCCCCAGTTGCCATAGGCGCAGAGTTCTCTTTTAGGCGCAACGACTGATGACCGTTACTCACAACGATTTCTGGTGGCCACTGGATCTCTCCGCGCGTGAAGACGAGGCTTTCGACGCCTTCCGCCTGAAGATGCGCGAAACCCCGGTTCCGCTCGATACAGAATCTCTTTCGTCAGTCTCAGACCTGCTGGCCGAGGTCATGAGACAACACATCGATGCGATTGTTGCGCGCGATAGTCTTCCTCATCTCGGTCACATCCTGAACGGCTGGGGTAACGTCAAATATCAATCACAACCGCTTACTCGATTCATCAGTGATTTCATCCACCGAGACGATCACGGACTGCCTTTCATTCGTCAGTGCGATCCGGAAGGAGAGGTTCATCCGTGGCAGAATTTCGCTTACGCGATCATGGCAGGTGTCAGTCCTGACGTGCCCGTCGGCCGTGATCTGACGCTGCGGACGCTCGCGCAAAACAGCCGGTATCTACAAACATCTGAAGGCCGCGAGCTGGGCCACCTGCTGTTCTCGCTGGCTTATCTGGATACGAGTCTCGATGATCCACCATTCTTGTTGTTGGGCCAGGTTTGCGATATTCGCACGCTGGTGGACCTGGCAGTTGAAGCCCATCACTACGGGAGTTTCGAGGTCTGCCGCAAGTTTCATTTAACTGAGGGTCTTTGCGCAGTCGCCGCTAAGATACCCGGGCTGGAGAATTACCGTGACGACGCACAGGCGTTTCTCGACGGCCAACTCGACATGCTGCTCCTGCTCGGCGTCATCTTAGAGCGAGCACGCGAGCTCGAAACAGCGGGTAAACCAGCAGAGCCCGGCAGCCTAATTGAGGAGTTGCGCGATACGCTCGTAATTGAGAGTTATCTCGAAAACCACTGTTACTATGCAGGCCACATCATCGAGCTCGGTATGTTCGCTGAGAGTCTCGGCTATCGCATTCTTCCAGAGCACCAAAACGCGATGGTGTTTGTCGCGAATGAGCTCAACCGAACACTGCCTGCATTTCTCCCCTTCGCTTGTTTCACAGAGTGCTTTCTGCACCTCGGACATTACCGCCGTGCGATAACTCTCCTCGCTGAGATGGAACGTGTGCGACGTGAAGGATCGTCACTTTCGGCGGCAGATTTAGCGAAGTTCACTATCGATCTGGACCACGTCTCGCCCCGCGCTGAAGCGGCACTGGCGTTTGCCGCAAGCCAGCCGGCGCCGATGCGCAAAGGCATTTATAACCTCGCGATGTCTGAGAGTATGGCAACGCCACACTTTGTCCAGGTGGTTGCGTGCTACAACTCGCTGGCGCCGTCGCATTTCGCACTGCGTGGAAATGCAGATCACTATCGCCGCGTTATTCCGCCCGACTGGCCACGCGCATTGCACTACGAGTTGCTCGATTATGGTTCGATGATCGGCGCCGAGCTGCACCTCGAGAATCCGGAGTGCGCCTGGTTACGCGAGTCAGTTCAAATGCAGTCGCACAAGATTGCAGAGCATTTTCCGAACGCAACAGTCGAGTGGGATCCTGAGTGGCTTGAGCTGGGCCGTGTCAGAATTCTATTCAATAACGACGTGCAGCCGGAAACAGTTGCCGCCGGAATGCTGACGCTTATCGAAAAGACGTATTCAGAACTAGATACAGCACTGAAGAACCATCGCAGAGAATAGCCGTGACCGCCAGCAACAAAATCAAACTCGGAGTTGACGGGTTTCTCGAACACCCGTGGCCCAGTGTCGAACGAACGCGACGATTCTATGAGCGCGCGTTAACCTCGGAGTTTGATGTTGAAACCCTCGATGCGCGCGAAGACCAGAACTTTTACACCGGTTGCGATGCAATTCTTTCTTTTTACAGCCAGCGATGCTGGGAGTTGCAGCAGCACCCGCCAGTGCCATTGCTTTTTGCCTTGCACGGCGGCGCTGTGCTGCACCAGGATTTTATGCGTCCGCACCTCGGGCGCCTCGAGACAAGCGATGTTCTAATCGTCAACTGCACTTCCGACGTCACCGTGATGTCGAAACTATTCAACGCCGACAAGCCGGCATTTTGTCATTTGCCATTACCAGTTGACATGAACACCTTCCATCCTCGTGCGCGCGAGGATTGCAGGGCCACAGTGTCAGCCGAAGATTTCGATTACGTAATCGGCTTTGTCGGCCGGTTGCTCCCGCAGCGAAACCTGCATCGCTTTTTGTATTTACTGGCAGAGTTGAAAAAGCAACTCGCTCCACGAACGATCGCCGGAGTTGTGGTTGGAAACTACTGGATCGACTATCCGGTTCTGCCGTATGTGACAGAAGCATACCCGGCGATCATTCGCGCACTCATCGACAATCTGGAGCTCAACAACGAAGTCATATATTTTCCGGCGAACGTGTCGGATGAAGAGCTCGCCTTGTGCTACGGAGCAATGGACATACTGGTCCATCCGACCAACGCGCTCGACGAAAATTTTGGCTACGTACCACTCGAGGCGATGGCGTGCGGCACGCCCGTTATCGCCGCGGCGTATGGGGGAGTAAAAGACAGCGTAGTTTCAGGGGAAACTGGCTTTCTGCTCCCGACGTGGATTACTCGCACCGGCATCAGATTCGATTTTATTCAGGCAGTCGATCGGGCGATGCAGTTGCTGCAAGATCGGCAGTTGCACGAGAGAATGTCTGACAGTGGAGTTCGTCGGGTGCGTGAAGCTTACAGCGACGAAGCTTGTGGCCGGCGTTTGCAGGTAGCAGTGAAGTCATGCATTGACGCACGCCTTACTGGTAATCAACGCGCGGTCTCAGTAGCGCCCGAACCAGTCAAGCCACAACCTTCGGGCCTGCTGCCGGCACTCGAGAATCCGTGGGAGTCGTATCAGCACGCGGTAGCAGACTACGTCAGCACGAAGTGCCCAACGGTAGGACCGCATTCGAAGTTGATGTTGTCAGCTCCGCTCGAGCCTGATGGCCGAGGTGGATTTCGTCTGATGGATCCAGCCTGGCCGGCGACTTTCAGACTCGATGATAGAGAACTCGCGCTCGTTCAGCGATGCCAAACTCCGGTGAGATGGAGCGATATCACAACCGGCGATCCGAACGAGGATGAACTGGTGAACCACCTAATCGCAGATGGCCTGCTGCTGTGCTCTGCTTAAAACATGGGCTGCCTCAGTCAGTACCACCTGCGGTAGCGGGTGGGTGCGCAGCCTTTACGCCTGTTTTGAGAAGGTCAGTCACCGCCCAGCTACGCACCCACCTGCTACCGCAGGTGGTACTGACTGTATCCAACAGGAATTCCCGACTTTTGAGGCAAAGCCATAAGACATGAAACTCTCAGTAATCATACCCTGGCGTAATCGTCCAGAAATCGAAACCACTCTGTCGGCAAACAGTCGTATCTTCGCCGCTCATGAGCTCGAAGTCATAGTCGTCAACTGTGCCGGTAACGCCGAGCAGCTCAGTACAGCGCTGAGCCATATCAACATTCCGAACCTGCGCTCGCTCGAACTTCACCCGGCTAAGTTCAACAAATCACTAGCACTCAATCTCGGTGTTTACGCCGCCCGTGCGCCGTATTTATTTCTACTCGATACTGACGTCATCTTTCGCGACGATTCGATCCCCGCAGCTCTGGATATGCTGGAGACGGAGGCGTTTGTGACGATCGAGCGCGCGTTCGAATCCGCCCCGCATTCTTCACCCGAAGACAGCGAGATAATGGAAGTGGTTCAATCGCTCCGAATTGTCGCGACTGGTCAACGCGAGGCGAGTGTCGAGACTAATCGTTTGCGTATAACTGACGGCAGCAAAAGCGCGCCTGGTTTGGTATTTCTTGCGCGCCGGCATTTCATTGAAGTTGGTGGAATGAATTCCGACCTGCAGGGATGGGGCTGGGAAGATATCGATCTGTTATTGCGGCTACAGCTCGGATTGGGTCTGACGCATCGTCAGATTGGATCGGTGACACATCTGACGCACGGCGACGAAGTCCGATACTTCGGCGACCTCGGCCATCAGAGCGAGCAATTCAACATGGCAATCTGCATGGAGAACTATAAGGTAGGCCACTTCTGGGGCACATACCAGGACGACGTTGCTACGTGGAGTGCAAAACTAGAATCACACTAATCCTCACTCCACGTATGAGCAACGAAAACATATGACCCTTTGGAGCCCCACGAAGTAGAGGCGATTGAGCAGACTCATCCCGACCCCACGAAGTAGAGCAACGCCGGGTTGTATGGTTGATTCCCGAGGCTAACGCCTGGGAAGTGAATTTAGCCCACTGCTGTCGGACAAGCGCGGCAACAAGTTTGCGGCGTACATCCACGGATCAAAACGGACGTTGTAGCAATGTCCTCTTTGATGAGTTTCCGTCCTGGAGTACGGCCAGATTGAGATTGTTCAACTTTCGGATCCCGAGTCCGATCGTCATTTTTTTGCGGTGCCATATTTAACTCCTAAAACTTGAGAATGGTGAATGGCCCAAAAACGAGATGAGCCACATGCTGAGAACAGTGGGCGGCATCATAGAATTGTCCGGTACGAACGTCAACGCTTTTTATCTTTGTTTTTATGTTGCGGTTTTTTTCCACAACTGATCACCACAAAAACGCAAAGGACACGTCGGTTATTCTTCTTGTATACTGACGCGACTCATGTATACCGACTCTAACTCTTCCATTCACGCATGATTGAGCCTCTCCGCCAGGATATTCTTTACAGCATACGCACGCTTGCGAAGAATCGCACCGTTACGTTTATGGTGGTTCTTATATTCGCACTCGGTGTCGGTGCGAATACCGCTATCTTCAGTGTCGTCAACGCAGTGCTGCTCAGGCCTTTGCCTTTCAACGATCCGGATCAAATTGTCGGACTCAGAGAGACGCTGCCGGATGAAGGATCCATTCCGGCTTCGTACCGGTCATTCGCCGAATGGCGCGATCGTGTGACTGCATTCAGCAGCCTCGCCTGTATGACCAAGTGGAATCCCAACCTCGAGAGCGGTTCCGAACCGTTGCGCGTTTCAGGTATGGCGGTTTCCGCTTCTTATTTTGATGTGATGGGATTGCGGCCGGTTCTGGGAAGAACATTCGTGCCGGGTGAGGATCGCGTTGGCTCGAATCGAGTGGTGATCCTCAGTCACGAACTGTGGCAGAGACAGTTTGGCAGCGATCCGTCGATCCTCGATAAACCTGTGAAGATCGACGGCAAGAGTTTCACTGTCGTGGGCGTAATGCCGCCCGCAGTTTCGAATCCGGAAATTGGCTGGCAGGACCTGTGGACGCAGTACCTGGTCGACGATCAGAAAGCTCGTCTGAATCCGGGAAGATATTTGCGCATCAACGGCCGTCTCAAACCAGGCGTAACGCTGGACCAGGCCAGAGCGCAAGTCGAATCGACAATGACGTTGATGCGCCGTGACTTTCCGCAAACGCACGGCAAGAACTACGGCGTCGATATTCGTCCGCTCGTCGATTTCGTCGTGCCGGCACGCACGCGTACGGCATTGTTGATTCTATTGGGAGTTGTCGGCTGCGTGTTGTTGATAGCGTGCACAAACATTTCGAACCTGCTGCTGGCTCGGGCCGTGGGACGCGAGCGCGAAATGGCGATCCGTGCGGCGCTCGGCGCCACTCGCACACGTCTGATTCGACAACTGCTGGCTGAGAGCCTGATCGTTTCATTGTTGAGTGCGGCCGCCGGACTGCTGTTGGCCAAGGTGGGTCTCCAGGTGTTACTGAGTTTGAACGCGGGCGCCATTCCTCGGGCCGAACAGATTCACCTCGATGGCGCAGTGCTCGCCTTCACGCTGCTGATAGCACTTTTGGCTGGTCTGATATTCGGCTTAACGCCTGCACTCGTCACGACAAAAGTCGACCTGCACGATTTAGTTAAGGAAGGTGGCCGCGGCGGAGGACAAGGCATAAGACATCGTCGTTTACGTGGAATACTCGTAATCGGCGAAGTTGCCGTCGCGCTTACCCTGCTGATCGCGTCAGGATTGATGGTCAGGAGCTATTGGCGTTTGACCAACATCGAGCCGGGTTTCAACATGGATGACGTGCTTACGATGCAACTCAACCTGCCCGTAATCAGTTATCCGGAAAACTCAGACGTCGTCAATTTCTATCGACAACTCTCAACCCGCGTCGCCTCGCTTCCCGGCGTGAACTCGGTGAGCCTGAGCCAGTCGCTACCGCTGCGTGGTCCAGTTTACACGGATCCGGTATTCGTCGAGGGCGAACCTGTGCCGCCCGAGGGGCAGGAGCCTTACATTCGTCAGAACATCGTAACGACTGACTTCTTCAAGTCGATGGGTATAAGCATTCTGAAGGGACGTTCTTTCACGGAGCAGGAGACCTGGGAAACCGGCGGCGCGCTGATCGTGAATGAAGCATTCGTCAGGCGTTTTTTCCCAACGCAGGATCCGCTCGGCAAGCGAATCAAAATGAGTTCGGACGGTCAATGGGTGTCGATCGTAGGCGTCGTTGCGAACACTGTTCAAAGCAATTTCGAGAGCGAGCCGATTCCGGAAATGTACTACACCTACATCAATTCGGTTTCCGAACCGATGGCGGCTTTGAGCCTGATCGTGCACACCAAAACAGAACCGATGACCGTCGCGGGCAGCATTCGAAATGAGCTCAAGGGAATCGATCCAACGCTGCCTCTGTCGAACGTGATGACGATGCGTGCGATCGCGGACAACGTGCTCGCTAAACCGCGTCTCAACTTATTACTGATCGGAATCTTTGCAGTGCTGGCTCTGATCCTGGCGGTCGTTGGCATTTACAGTGTGATGTCATACGTCGCGAGCCAACGCACGCGCGAGATTGGCGTGCGCATGGCGCTCGGCGCGCAAAGTCATCAGGTATTCTGGCTGATCATCTGGCAGGGAATGAGCCTGGTCCTGGTTGGACTTGTTGTCGGCATGGCTGGGGCACTGTTGTTGTCGAGATTGATGGCGACTCTGCTTTACGGGGTTACCGTAACCGATCCGCTTACGCTACTGAGTGCGCCACTATTGCTGGCCGCAATCGCGCTTTTTGCGTGCTACTTTCCGGCGCGAAAGGCAATGCGCCTCGATCCCGTTGACGCGCTGCGCTACGAATAGTTCGGCCGGATGATCGTCACGGGTGGAACTTTGATCGGATCGATGAGTCGCAGGTAAAAATAACCGATGCCCGAAAGCCCTTGCATCAAGCCCAGACTCTCGCCGCCCCAGTATGTGCCACACGGCCACGGTTCTTCACCACTCGCGTAGCGCTCTACACCTTCGGTCGCCCTTTCATGGGCCACATTTGTGAGGTCGCGGTTAGCGAGTACCTGGCCGGCGTAGATAAGTAGATCTGCATTGCCGCCGATACCATGACACAGAGAATAGTTCTTTTTATCGGACGGGCGTGAAAGCCACTGCGTGGTCGTACGAATAGCCGCCTCAGCTTCCTGCAAATAATCTTCTCGCTTTGTTAATTCATAGGCCCGCAAACGTGAGAGTCCGATGCCGGGCGCACCGTGACACCACGCCACCGGAAAACGTTCCGCTGGTCCAACATCGTCGCGCAGGTCAGGCCAGTTTGCTTCATCCGGATCGAAGTGTTGGCGTTCATATGCAAATGCTTGTTCGGCGCCGGTTTCAAATCGCGAATCGTTTGTTGCTCTGGCCAGCTCGAGTAACGCCCACCCGATTCCGGCGGCGCCGTGTGAGAAGCCGAGTATGTCTGTGCTGCTGGCGGTTCCAAGCGTGCTCCACGACCAGCCCTGGTCATGTTCATTCGCGGTCGCGAGCAAGTACTCGCCATACCGGCAAGCTAGATCAATGATTACGCGGCTCGGGTGTTTCTCGTTTATGGCAAGCAAAGCCGGGATCGCGCCGGCGCTTCCGAAAACGATATCGAGCGCTTGCAAAGCGGGATTGTCGTCGCGCCGGTCAGTGATGATCTGTAGAGCTTCATGTGTGAATCGCTCGTTACCGAGTGCGTCTGCGACTGTCGAGAGCGCATAGGCGATTCCTGTCCAACCTCCGTACAAACCGTTGCTCGCAGAGGTATCGAGAGTTTGATATCTCGACAGCGCATACTCCAGCGCCCCGGTTGCGGTGCGGTGATACGCCTGATCAGGCGACACTGTATGTAAGCGCGCCAGAAATAGAGCAATGCCACTAGCGCCCGAATAGAGATCGGCGGTGACCGGGCCGCTGACGACCGACCAGTCATTGCCTTCATACTCCATCGCGTCGTCAATCCAGTAGCAATAGTCGCCGTCCCAGACTGAATCGCGACAAAGCCGATCACCGATTGATTGAGCGACTTGCAGAAAGGCGTCAGAGATCATGTATTGAGAGACCGCACGGTCGAGACGAGTTTAGCGCCTACTGGATTTGAACCAATATCTTAGTCACGAGAAGACTACGTCCTAACCGTTAGACGAAGGCGCCGCGCGAATTATATCAGTCGTGTTTAGTGTCGTGACAACTGCGACTTGTAGAAGCGGGAGAGGAAGTCGTAGAGCACAAACTCTTCTGCGGGTTGTGCTGCTCGGAGAATTCGATTTACGTGCATGTGAATGAGGTCGCGGAGCATGTTCATCGGCGACGTAGTCAAATGCCCGCTTCGCTCGAGCTCTTTCAACTCATTCACTACCGGCCTGATCTGTTCTGACCGCGCCTGAAACGCAGCCACCCCGGCATAGAGATTTTCATTCGGCTCGAAATTCGGATCGCAAAGCGCGGGCAACACTTCTGCCGTAGCGCGATACTTCGCACCCAGTGCGCGCTTCGCATTCAGATCGAACGCAAGCTGCTCCGCGAGATTTGCCCGCATGCCGTCAATGAGAGCGTGCTTCGCAGAAACATCCAGTCCGAAGTCATTCATCAGATCGTTGATGCCTCGAAACGCGAGCTGAAAGCGGGCTTCCATCCCGGCGTTGCCGCGAAATGCTTCCACGATCGCCAGCACCGCTTCACTATCGGCGTGGAATATCTTTTCGGCGCGAAGGATCCCCTCGGCGCCTCCATAGCGCTCCACCTCGCGCTGGTAACTATCGATTTGCATGCGCCACGCGAGTTGCTCAGCGAACAGCGCGTTCATGGCTCGGTTGAGTGCGGGAAGCACGTGCTCGTGCAACTGCTCGGGTGGTCCATTGAAACGAATTCGCAGATGCCAGTCCGGATCTCCATAGCGCACGAAGAACCATTGTTGAATAATCCCACTGTATTCCTGGACGAGGTTACGGACCGCCTTGCGCAACACCTCATCGCCGCTAGAAGTTCCCGTGTAGACCTTCGCGTAAAGCCACTCTGACAACAGCGGCAAGCTGCGTTGAATGTCACTGACTTGGGCCGGCTGGTGAGCTTCAGCGGCAGTGACGGCGCGCTGCTGCACGAACGGCACGATGATCTGATGCACGTACTGGCCTTCAACTCCCCGCACACCGTGCTCGCCCGGCGCTGGCAGGAGTTCGACAAGACTGACGCCGTCAGCGTTCTTCATCAGCTCAACGAGCGTCTCGACGCAGAGAACATTATCGAGATCGAGCGGTAGTTCGTTGTCGTCATCAACCACTGCTATAAAACGCGGCCAGCGAAGCCGCGTACGGAAATCCTGGATAAGTTGGAACGAGTGTTCGCGAGACGACGGCTTCTTCAACTCGCGCAATTGTTTCTCATCAAGATTCCAACGCTGTCTGGAGAGCACGAGACGTTCGCTGCGAACTCGTGGTAAGAAAGGGGCGTTACCGAGCGGTCCCCAATCCCAGTTGAGAGAACCACTCGTGCCTTGCTCTTGCAACAGACACAGGAAGCGATAAACGTCCAGGCCTCCTTCCAGGAAGTAGTGGGCCGTCGTCAGCCGTGGCAGCACTTTGCGTCGCAGCGTCGCCGATCTTAGTTCGATGCGATCGCCGATAACAGTTACCACCAGATCATTAACGGGAATCTGCGTTTCATGCGGAGCACCAGAGACGCCGAGATATGGGATCTCGTATGCGCGGAGCAGGGGACGAAGCAAAACATTCCCGGTACGGCCCGCGGGAAGATGCACTACCTCTGCAAAAATCGCGTCCGGCTGGAGCGACTCTTCGCTTTGAATGTGTTCGTCAACTCTGTGCTTCAGCTCTTCACTTAAATGACAAAACCGCCCCATCGTGCGCGCGCCTGATGGTCCATGCACATCGTTGACTGTGACTTGAAACTCACCACGTTTGAGAGCCGCCTCGGAAGCGCAGCCGACGGAAGCGATCACGGCAAACGCATCCGGCAGTGGTGGGGCGCCATCGTTTGCAAGCGCTTCAATGTCGTCCGGCTCGAGCGAGATTTCCTGTAGCCCGTCGACCAGCGCCGTAGTCAACTTGCGCAGCAAGTAAGTTTCGCGCTTGGTCCAGGTGCTGTTTGTGTCTGCTTTTCCCTTGAACACTAGTCCGCGGAGTGCAGGCGAGTTTTCGTCGACCGGTACGCGCGACGAACTGAAGCCGATGCCGGCATCAGCATCGAGCACTTCCAGCAAAGGCACCTCGCGTCCTTCTCCATATCGTTCGACGAACGACTCACGAAATCGATCCAGTGCCGTTTGCTGGGGAGGACGGGAAATGCGGTGCAAAAGATTTACGCCGCGAATGATTTCTTTGACCGGACCCTGCCCCAGCGTTGCTTCGGGTGAGGGCTTGATCATGTCGATCTGCAAAAGACGTTGAAGATTCACCTCGGCCGGGAGCTCGCTTAAAGAATTAGCAATTGCGCGGTAACGCTCCGGAGAATTTCCGAGCCCGCTGGCGTCAAGCGCGGCCAGCGATTGCTCAGTTTGGGCGAGTCGCTCGGCTATGTTGGTTGTTTCCTCACACTCACGCAGCCGCGCGATCAGTGCGGGCGCCGGCTCTGGTCCAGTGATCGCTGGAGCGAGTTCAGAAATCAGCAACTGACTCTCGATGAGTTCGGTGACGAACTCTTCTGCTTCCGTTGCCGAAAAGCTTGGGTCTGCGTCAACCAGCAATGCGGCGAGCTCGTGAGGATAGCGGCCCGGCTTTGCGAGTGAGAGAGCGGTTTCTATGTAAGGCGCGGATTCGATCGCGACCAGATGATATGAGCGTACTTCAGTTCCTGTGCGCGACTCCATATAACGAAGGCGTCCGCCGGCGAAGTACAAACTGTTCACGTGATGAATCAGATTTCTTTGAACCGCAGGCAACTGCTCGAGCGCGCTGACCAGCGCGCACAAATAATCCATATCAAGTCGCGTGTGGCGTTCGTAGTCGGAAAACCGACCGAGCACGAGGTTGGTGTGGGCATCGATGGCGCCGACTGAGCAACCGGCGAACAGGCCGAATGGTGTCGCTCGTCCGGCCATGCGCATAAAGTAACGAATTAATGATCGCTCGATTCGCTGGCCGCGCTTGCTTTCGGGATCCTGTTCCCATGCTGCGATAGATTCGTCGAGGTCAGGCGAGGCGAGGAAGAGTGCTTCTCGAATTTCAGGGCGCGCTACGATCTGTTTGAGTCGTGCCCGAAGCAGAGCGCGATCGCCGGCGAGTGAGGCGGCGGCGTTGGACGATTGGACACCTTCACTCCACTTCAACACCTCATCGAAAGGCAGGAGTGGCGTGCGCAAGAGAAAGAAGCCTGAAGGTTGGATCGCACTGCCGGACATTCGTTGCGGTTCTTTGAGTGTCGTAATTTGAGAACTCTGACGAAAGCTTAAGCGGTGGCAGTTGATGCGATCAAGCTCAGCGCAGCTTTGCCTCTGTGCCAAAGCTACCTTGATACTTTTTCATAAGTTTGTGCGCGTTATTTGATAGTGGCGAGTTTAGGTCCGCCGATCGAGTAATTTTGACAGGGAGAAACAATGCAGAAGACTCTACTTGGTTTTGTATTGGTGTTCGGAATCATCGTATCGCAGGGTGTGACGGCAATCGCGCAGGATTCAGTTGTTGGTTACTGGAAAACGGGCGGTCTGGGAATGATCAATGAGGTCAACACCGTCACCGGCCAGACGAAGAACAATCGCGGCCAGATGTTCTCCTACAAGTTTGCTGCAGACGGCACTTACACATTCGTAGGCTACATGGAATCGACCATGTTCGGCTGCACAACGAATCTTTTTAACGAAATCAACGGCCGCTACACGGTTGACGGTTCGACCATCTTTCTGAATCCCGCGCGCGATTTCTGGAAAAACACGTATTCGTGCTTCCCGAATTCGAACAGGTCGCAGACGAAGATCCCGACGAAAAAGTCGCTGGAATTCGGTTTCAAGACTGATCAGTACGGCAAGGATTTCATCTGCCTGAACGACGCAGGAGTTGAGACCTGTTACAGGCGAGAGAAGGAATAAGAGAGAAGACGAAAGCATATTGGTTTCGAGTAGGATTAAAGATCGCGCCACTTAACGGTGGCGCGATTTTTATGTGAGCTCCTCCCGATTCGCTACCCACCTAAAATAGAAACATTGGACCATGAGCTCATGGACCGTCACCTGTGACACAAAAATTTTTATTGACTACAGATCGAACTACCGAGTGCGGCGATCGACGGAGAACACAAAGGTCTGAACTGGCCCAATGGCGGCGGATGGCATAGCGGCTCTGCGACCTTCCCGCAGTGGTTGGAAGTGACTTTCAACGGAAGCAAGACCATTGACGAGATCGAGGTTTACACTCTCCAGGATAACTACACTAACCCTGCTGAGCCCACCGAGACAATGACGTTTAGCGTGTACAATGTGGGTGGAGAAACCGTGGCCCCAAACAACGTAACGGGCCCTGCCACTGCTTATGCCACCACCCAGAAACAGGATGATAATCACTGGGTCATTTCGTTGCCGATTCCAAAGGCAGGTACTCCTTCGGCGAAAGGAGGGCTTGATCCAGTAGACGCCTATAAGATGGACAATAATAAGCCTGGCAAGAGAACTTGGGCCATTCTGTTGGGACACGAACTAGGTCACGCCCGAGCTCGCATGACCGATCCGTATAACACGGCTCATAGTAATGCTTCAGCGCTTCGTCTTGAAAATAAGGTTAAGCAACTCAGGTATCCGGGAAGCAGTAAACGAATTATTCACTGAATGGACTGAGAGTCAGCGGAGGATTAGATGGGACTAAAGTTGAGATACCCAGTGGCTGTTTTGACCGGTATAGTGGTCGTGGCCCTGGCGGTTGGATACTTTCTCATATTTTCTCAATCGCGGAGTGGAGCGAATTTGCTTCGACCAAACGAGTCCATTCAGATGAACCGGAAAGACGAAGAGGCCAAAATCGTCGAGGCCGCAGTGTGTTATCAGTTGAAGCAGGAAGATATGCAAGGCCGGGTGATCTTTCTTTCCACGGAAGACAACCGAGATCCGAGTGATACCCTCCTGAAGCAAATTCGGTGCGGAGCTTACGACGTCAGGAAGGTATCTCAGAGCACGATGGATTCCGGCACCGTGAAGGATAAAAGCACGGGAGAGAAAGGCGTTATTCTCGGGGTGACAAGTATAAAGTGGGTAAAGGACACCGAGACTTTGGTTACCGGCCGAATGCAGTCCGACAGAGAAAATCTTTTAACCCAGGTCTTCCGTATCGTGAAGGAAGAAAATAAAAGATGGGTCGTGAAGGGAAGAGAAGTCACCGGAGAAACTTGATTGGCTTTGATTACTCCCGGTGGTGGTTTCGCGGAACAAGCGCCACCATGAGGGGCATAAAAAATTTTTCCTCCTATAGTCTCGAATCACCTTCGCAGGTTCGGTCTAAGGTGTTATTGGCTCTCATTCTGTTCCTGTTACTTTGTCTGTACAGCTTCTATTTTCGAACCTTTCAGATAACAGAACATTTCCACTTATTAGGAGATCAGGTTCGCGACTGGAATTGGGCACTAAAGCCTTTCCGCGAATTGCCAAGAGTCGGAACGCCAACCAGCCAGGGCGGATATTGCTTAGGCCCAATCTTTTATTGGACCTTATGGCTTATCAGAATCACGATTGGGCCATTCTACGAGAATCTCCCACACGCCGGTGGCATTGGCCTGGCGGCCATCCACTCGATCGCCGACGGAATCCTGCTACTTGCGATTCTTAAGCGAGGTATTCCCATCGTCGCGTCCGTCGCGATGATGCTCCTGCTTGTTTCCTCACCTTTTGAAACATCCCTCTCGGGCACTATCTGGAATCCCGGGCTCTCAGTCTCATTCGTAGAACTGGCTACGGCATTCTTTCTCATGATTCCGAACGCTCATTGGGTTTTGAAAACGCTGGTGACGTCAACTGCAGTATGGCTCGCTGTACAATCTCATACTCAGGCTATTTTCTTTGCGCTTTCATTGTTGGTCTATCTCATCGTGGAACCGTGGATCGTCGCTGGATGGCGCCCCGCTCTGCAACGCCTGCTGATAATTATTGCTGTGATTGTAGTGCTGCAAATTCCATACTTCACTGAGATCAACAAACACCGCGATATTCATCAAGAGCAATTAGGCATAGTCGCAACGAGTTTTGGCTCGCTAGTCACCAAACCATCATCATTCCACCCTTACGCCAGTTTCACCGCTCTAGGTGATGCGCTGGCGGAGTTGTTTGGACCACATTTATCGCGGACTGTAGTGATTGTTTTGATCCTGGTAACCGGCGGGGCGCTACTGTTTGCGTATCGGAAGCATCATGCGGTCCTGGCTGTCGCGCTTTTGCCCCTATTTCTAACGTGGCTGGGATATAGTTTTCTGTCCGTCGGCACACTGTACACCTACTGGTACATGAATCTGATGCCGGCGTTCGTTCTATTAATACTCTTCGGTTTCAATAAGAGTCCTTTCCCAATACTTGATAAAGTTTCTCCGTTACTGGGCCTCTTGGTATTGCTATTGGCCTTCGTATCACAGCCCAGTCGACTGGCAACGCGAGCTCAGTCCACTAGTTATCCTTATTACGCAAGCATCGTTCGGGGTGCTAAAGAAATTGTTCGAAATGGCGCACCGGTGCGTTCAGTAATACCCCCGAGTTACCCGAATAAAGTCGAGCCAGCTTACCTGGTGAAGTGGCTCGGAGGTCGAGTTGAGGAGTCAGCCAGCTTAATAGCAATTATTGGGATAGACGGCAGCGTAACCTACCAGACGGCCGCTGACGAGCAACAGAAGTAGCGGAGACGGTTATACATGAGAACAGTGAGGAGCAGTATTGTTGTTCTTGTATCATTAACTCTGGCTGGAGTTATGTACGGGCAGGATACTGAACGGAAAAAGCCCAATAAGATTCGCGAACCGAACTACCGGATTGGAGTGAAGTATCGCACGGTGGTGTCCAAGGCGCGGCCGATTCCTCCCACGTTGGTGCTCCAGGTCAGTGTCAAACCCCCGGATTTCAGTCGTGAAGCCATGATCTTGTTGGCGCGGCGGCTCAATAGAGACTTCGCGAAAGAAGAACGGCTGGGCGTGCTTCTTTTTAGCGACTTCGAAGCGGCCCGAAGATTTGACCCCACCCGTAAGGGGGCCGTCGAGTCATTGCGCGGAAGCTATCAGTTGGATCGCACTACCGGCAAGGAAGAACTCAACATTTTCCTCGACCCGAACGAACCTCAGCGCAATATAAAGATCGACCTCACGCGAGAGGGAAAGCCTTCGTTAGAAAGGTTACGATGAGCTCCTCCCCAAATTCGCTATCGGTTTAAAATCGGAGGAGATCGGATTTATGGAAGTCGCGAAACAGTGAGATTTCTGGCGCCGAGGACGGGAGTCGAACACGCACCCTTTCGGGGAACGAATTTTAGAACCGTTAGCCACTTCCGAGAGCCTCAGCGTCAAAGCAAGGACGCTTGCACAAGTAGAGAGGGACTATATTATCCGCGTACTCGAGGAAGTGCATTGGAAGATTGAAGGTCCACACGGAGCTGCAGAGATCCTTGGTCTAAATCCGAGCACGCTTCGCACTCGAATGGTGAAACTTAGGATTCGTAGGAACGCTGAAGTGGCGCAGCGATAATGTTTGCTCGAATTCTGACCTGTCAAAACTGCCAGCATTCCCTACCTTGAAATCATCTTAAACTGCTCGTAGCTCTCCGATCGGTGAAGTATGTCGCACCGCAGGGAGGCAAGCTTTGAGCGAACAAGATCACAAACATCGCTGGGCAATAATCCTCGCGGGTGGTGACGGTACCCGTTTAAAGCCGTTGACGCGCAAAATCGCGGGCGACGATCGACCTAAGCAGTTCTGCGCGATTTTCGGCGAGAGGACGTTATTGGAACAGACCCAACGGCGTGTTGCCTTGCTCTTTAATACGACCCAAACTCTCACCGTCGTCACCCGGACTCACGAGCCCTTCTATCAGGAGCAGGTGAACGACGGTTCCGGTAATCGTCTGCTCGTACAACCCAAAAACAAAGGCACCGCCCCCATACTCCTCAGCTTGTTGAGAGTTGCGCAACTCTCTCCCCAAGCCGTGGTTGCATTCTTCCCCTCGGATCACCATTTCACCGACGACGGACATTTCATGTCTCAGGTCGAGCTGGCGTTTGAGTTCGTTGAAGCGAATGCTGGCCTGATCACGCTACTGGGCATTAAACCAGACGGCAGCGAGGTGCAGTACGGATGGATTGAACCACGCATCTCCTGCGAACAACAACGTCAACAGAGATTCTTGCTTGTGCGCCGCTTCTGGGAAAAGCCCTCCAGGTTTGTCGCAAAAACACTAATGAACGACGGCTCTTTGTGGAATACGTTCGTAATGGTCGGTCACCTCGAAGCATTCCTCGAGATCATCTTTCGCACCCTCCCCGGTTTGTATCGCACGCTCTCCTCAGCGAGCGAGGCTCTGGGATCCGCCACTGAAGAGCAGGTTCTAAAGCGTCTGTATTCGGAAATCATTTCAGCAAACTTTTCAAAAGAGGTACTCGCGCAACGGCCCGGAGACTTGTCCGTCTTGCAGGTCAGTGGCGTCGGGTGGACCGACCTGGGTGAACCGCAGCGAGTGGTTTCGGCGCTTCAGTCTAAATCAGTTTTAGCAGCAGACGACCGTACTATGTTAACCGCAACCTAATTACATTTTTGTGAGGCAATTATGAGCAAAGACACGAAATCAAAACTTTACCAGACGCAGACACTCCTGAAGCGGCGCTTACGAGTTGCGTATCCGGCCGGCAATGGACGAATGGTTCTGCGCACCGAGCAGGACTGGGATAAAGATGTTGCTCCCATCGAAACGAGCGACGACGGTAACACGTTCACATTTGAACTGGAGGCCGACCAGCCGTTTCTCTACTTCAAGCCCTGCCTGATCCGCAACGACGAATTTCACTGGGCCATCGGTCCCAACAAACTCCTGCTGATGGAAGAGAGCGATAAGCGAATTTCTTATCCCCACTTCTTCAGTTCAGATAAAGGGACCTTCTCAGAGCTAGTCGAGATCCCCTCGAAGATACTTAATCGCGTTCATCGAGTGAGAGCCTACGTTCCGCCGGGTTATCACGAGAACACACTGGCCTATTATCCGGTGGCGTTCATGCAGGACGGCCAGAACCTGTTCTTTCCGGAGGAAGCGTTCATGGGCCAGGATTGGAAGGTTGACACCACGCGCGACACGCTCTCGGCCATGAGTGCGATCGAAGACTTCATCTTCGTTGGCATCTACTCCGAAGACCGAATGCTCGATTACACCTCACCGGGATACGAACCGTATGCGCAATCACTCGCGACGGAAATCGTGCCCGAAGCCGAAAAGCGCATGCGAGTAGGAACTCATCGCCGCCATCGTTCCGTTTGGGGCTCGTCACTCGGTGGCGTCGTCTCTTTTTATAGCGTCTGGGAACACCCGGACGTGTTTGGCGCTGCCGTTTGTATGTCGAGCACTTTTTCACATAAGGACAACCTGATTGATCGGGTACTCACCGAGCGGCCACGCGATATCGGTTTCTATCTGGACAGCGGTTGGCCGGGTGACAATTACGAGGTCACGGTCGGTATGGCCATGGCTCTAGTCTCACGGGGTTGGCGATATGGTCATAACCTTTTTCACCTCGCCTTTCCGAAGGCCGAGCACAACGAAGCCGCCTGGGGCATGCGTCTCTATCTACCGCTGCAATTCCTGAATGGCGCCGTAGCGCGCGCCTCGAGAGTGGATGCGCCGGTGTTGGGAGACGATCCGTGGAAAGAACCGGGCAAGACAATGGCAGCCTCCAAATAGGGATACGAACATGGCTAAGAGTGAAGTGAAAGACGACAGATCCAGCTTCGATGTCGCCGCGCAAAGAAGTTTGAATGAAGCACGAGAGGCGGGAATTCCATGGAAGAAGTGGGGACCGTACCTTAGCGAACGGCAATGGGGCACCGTTCGCGAAGACTATAGTGGTGATGGCGATGCCTGGAACTACTTCAGCCACGATCACTCACGCTCACGTGCATATCGTTGGGGCGAGGACGGACTCGGCGGCATCTCAGACAACAGGCAACTCCTTTGCTTCGCACTCGCGTTGTGGAACGAACGTGACGCTATTCTTAAAGAGCGGCTCTTCGGACTCACGAACAGCGAAGGAAACCACGGCGAGGACGTAAAGGAGTACTACTTCTATTTAGATTCCACACCCACGCATTCCTACATGAAGTATCTCTACAAGTATCCGCAACGAGAATACCCGTATCGGAATCTGGTGGAAACGAACGGGCGGCTCTCCCGCAATGACTTCGAATATGAACTTCTTGACACAGGGGTCTTCGAAGACGATCGATACTTCGATGTCTTCCTAGAATACGCGAAGGAAACTCCTGAAGATCTTTTGATCCGTGTCACGGTCCATAATCGCGGTCCTGAAGCTGCGCGCCTTCATGTGCTCCCGACACTGTGGTTCAGAAATACCTGGTCGTGGGGCCACCCTCAGTCGAAGCCGGTGTTGCGTGAAGTCGATGGCGTTATTCACGCCTCACATGCGGAGTTAAGTGACTACTCACTATTATGTGACGGCAGTCCTGAACTCCTCTTCACTGAAAACGAAACCAATTCGGAGCGGCTCTGGAGTGTGCCGAATCAATCGCCCTGGGTTAAAGACGCTTTCCACCAATACGTCATCTCGGGCAAGACTGAGGCAGTGAATTCCGCGAAGACCGGAACGAAAGCCGCAGCTCGTTACATTTTGGACGTACCCGCGGGCGGTTCGTCGGTTGTGCGACTGCGGCTTTCCGCAAATCCGAAAGCCAACCCGTTCGGCAAGAACTTTGATGTGACCTTTGCTGCCCGCCTCGCGGATGCTGATGAGTTTTACGACCGAATTACGCCGGCGTCGCTCAGCGAAGACGAGCGCATGGTCCATCGACAGGCGCTTGCCGGCATGCTCTGGACAAAACAGTTCTATTACTTCGACGTCGACCTGTGGCTCAAAGAACACGAAGGACATCCACTCGTCGGAGAAATGAAGCGCAAGGTGCGTAACGCCGAGTGGTTCCACATGTTCAATGGCGACGTCATTTCAATGCCCGACAAGTGGGAGTATCCGTGGTATGCAGCGTGGGATTTGGCGTTTCACACGATCGCCCTCTCACTCGTCGACTTCGATTATGCAAAAGAACAACTCTTGCTGATGTTGCGAAGTCTCTATTGTCATCCAAACGGGCAAATACCCGCCTATGAATGGAACTTCAGCGACGTTAATCCGCCAGTCCACGCCTGGGCCACACTCTACCTCTACAAAGTAGAGCGGGGACTCGGACGCGAAGACATTAAATTCCTTGAACGTTCATTCAGAGGCCTGCAGCTTAATTTCAATTGGTGGGTGAATCGCAAAGATCCTGACGGGCGAAATGTCTTTTCCGGCGGGTTCCTCGGGCTCGATAACATCGGCGTCTTTGACCGAAGCGCGACGCTTCCAACCGGTGGATCACTCGAGCAGGCTGACGGGACTGCCTGGATGGCCTTTTATTGTCAGACCATGCTGGAGATGGCGCTCATTCTTGCGGAGCACGATCCGGACGAGTACGAAGACCATGCCTTTAACTTTCTCCAGCACTTCGTCTGGATCAGTTATGCAATGAACCGCATTGGCGATCACGAGGATGAGATGTGGGATGGGCAGGATGGATTTTTCTACGACGTTCTGCGCCTGCCCGACGGATCGGGAATGCGTTTAAAGATCCGCTCGATGGTAGGACTGCTTCCGCTTTGCGCCTCAACAGTGTTTGGACCCGACCACACCGAGAAGCATCCGAGGCTAGCTGAGCTAATCAAACTGTTTCGTGAACGTCATCCTGAGGTAGTTGCGCACGTCGCACCAACAAGCGATGGATTTATTGGATATGCGGGACGCAAGCTTTTGTCACCACTTTCGAAGGAGCGGCTCGAGCGCGTGCTTGGCTATCTCCTCGACGAAAACGAGTTTCTCAGTCCTTACGGTATTCGGTCGCTCTCGCGTTATCACCAGGATCACCCCTTCGTCTTCTCGTGCAGCGGTCGGGAGTACAAAGTTTCTTATCTGCCGGCGGAGTCTGATACAGGGATGTTTGGTGGGAACTCCAACTGGAGAGGACCCATCTGGATGCCAGTCAACACACTCATCGTCCGTGGGTTGCTAAACCTTTACGCCTTCTACGGTGATGATTTCAAAGTTGAATGTCCGACCGGCTCAGGAAATCGATTGACACTTTACGAGGTAGCGCGTGAGATCACGCGCCGGCTCTCAAGCATCTTCACGAGGGACGAGAGTGGGCGTCGCCCGGTTTACGGTGGCACGAGAAAGTTTCAGACCGATCCGCACTGGCGCGATCTTATCCTCTTCTATGAATACTTTCATGGAGACAACGGAGCGGGACTCGGCGCTAGCCACCAGACCGGATGGACAGGCTGCATTGCGGCTCTGCAAGACTTCTTCAGTCGTATTACAGCGAACGACATCTTGACAGCAGAGCACGGGCACCTGGCTGACAGGTTGGCGCAGCAGCAAGCGTACGGTAAAGCGGTCGGTAAAACGGCAGGGGCGAAAGGCGAGGCTCAATAGAAAATAGAATTGAGATAGGGTTGCAAAACCACGTGTATCCTTCTCTCTATCAAATCAACACTCGCGTTTGGCTGACTAAACTTTCGCAAGAGTTAGGCAAGCCGGCGGCACTCGACGACATTCCCGATCGCGATCTGGACCAAGCCGCTGAGAAGGGCTTCGACTGGATTTGGTTCTTGAGTGTCTGGCAGACCGGATGCACATCGCAAAAAGTCTCACGCTCGCTTCCCGAATTGCGCAAGGAGTTTGAAGAGACGCTTCCGGATCTTCGTGAAGAAGACATCGGAGGTTCGGGATTCGCCATCACCAGCTACACGGCGCATGCAAATCTCGGCGGCGAGGGCGCTCTGCATCGCTTGCGTGAGCGACTCCGCCAGCGCGGTCTTCGATTAATGCTCGACTTCGTTCCGAACCATACCGCTCTGGATCATCCATGGGTAGAAGAGCACCCCGAATACTACCTCGCTGGAACTGCAGAAGACGTGTTGCGAACGCCACAAAACTATGGTTGGGCGAGGCGCAAGCGAGGTGACCTGGTTCTCGCCTACGGGCGTGATCCGTATTTCTCCGGTTGGTCCGACACCTTCCAACTCAACTACGGTAATCCTGAAACCCAGTCTGCGATGCGAGATGTGTTGATGCAGATCGCAGCACAATGTGACGGTGTTCGTTGCGATATGGCCATGCTCTTGTTGCCGGAAGTATTCGAACGAACTTGGGGAATACCCGCTGAACCTTTTTGGCCGGCGGCAATCGCTCAGGTGCGTCAACTTTATCCGGAGTTCTGTTTCATGGCTGAAGTGTATTGGGATCTCGAGTGGACGCTTCAGCAGCAGGGTTTTATTTACACCTATGACAAGCGGCTTTACGATCGGCTTCGCGATGGCGCCGCCAGACCAGTGCGCGAACACTTTCTGGCTGGTCTTGATTATCAAAATAAGTTAGCGCGCTTTCTTGAGAATCACGACGAGCCACGCGCTGCTGCTACGTTCTGTTCCGACCGTCATAAAGCCGCCGCCGTGCTCACGTTTGTATCTCCCGGACTAAGATTTTTCCATCAGGGTCAATTTGAAGGACTGTGCAAGCACGTCTCACCACATCTGGTGCGCGCTCCGGTAGAGCCGGTTGATCAACTGTTGAAGCAGTTTTATGACCGGCTGCTGGCAGTTACGAATCGGGCGGTAGTACGAAAAGGTCAGTGGCAACTACTCGAATGCCGGCCGGCATGGGAAGGGAACCGGAGCTCAGATTCTTTCATATCTTTCGCGTGGGAGTTGGATGACGAGCGATTACTGGTTGCGGTCAACTATTCATCGAATCAGGCGCAGTGCTACGTCAAGCTGCCTTTCGCGAACCTCGCTGATGCTCGTTGGCAGTTACAGGATTTGATGGGCGACCCAGTCTATGAACGAGAGGGAAGTGATCTGCACGAGCGCGGTTTATATCTCGATGAGCCGCCCTGGAAGGCTATGGTATTCGCGTTGCGACAAACATGAACGAGGACAAACCAACTCGCAGACAATTATTCATGGCCGAGATGTGCGGCACTGGTTTGTTGCTGTTTATAGGTTTGTCGTCCGTCATTTTTATGTTTGCGGAGCGTAGCCCGTTTGTCGCGCTTGTGCCCAGCCTCACGCTGCGCCGGATCATTAACGGATTTTTCTTCGGTTCCGTGGGTGCGACGATGGCGCTTTCCCCGATCGGAAGGATCAGCGGTGCACATATAAACCCGATCGTGACGATGGGATTTTGGCTGGTCGGAAAACTCACCGGTCGATCCGCGATCGGATATGTCGTCGCGCAATTCTGCGGCGCCGTACTCGGCTGTTTGCCACTGCTGCTTTGGGGACAGATGGGTCGCAGCATTCATTACGGCGTAACGGTTCCCGGCAAGGGATACAGTATTTCCACTGTGATTCTTGGAGAAGTTGTGACTACGTTCTGCTTGATTGCTGCTCTTTGCGTGTTTCTTGGATTTCGCCAACTGCGACGCTACACGCCGGCAATGATTCCATGTCTCTTTGCGATCATGGTTCCACTGGAAGCGAGTGTGTCAGGTGTTAGTGTGAATCCAGCTCGCAGTTTTGGACCGTCAGTTATATCGGGAGTTTGGGATGGCTGGTGGATCTATTGGGTCGGTCCATTGATAGGCGGCTTGCTCGCCATTCGGGTTTGCAACTCATTCGCAAAGCGAATCGAGGTTGCCAAACTTTACTACTTCGATAGCGACCCAGACGGCCGGTTTCGTCGCGTGCAGCGGCCGCAGCCGGTGCGAAATAGTGCGCGACCTCAAGGTGAATTTTCGCAATCCTGAACATCAGAGTCGCTTAATAAATAGATGAATCGTCCGGTACGCAGGTTGCGCCATATTTGGTTGAGTCACGAGGTGAAGCTATGTCAACAACTTTACATGGCGCTGCGACTGTTCGGCGCCGGTTACGTGCGCAACGTAAACGCGGGCTGGATCTGGTGGAGCATTTGCGGCTCATCGCCCGTCAACACCAGGTCTGTTATGAAGTCTGGCCAACGTGGTCGTCTTTGGGTGGAAAAAGGACGCAAAAAGGTTTCCAGTTATTGCTGTGTGGTGTAAATGGTCACGTGATTCACGAAGGAAACGGCTGTCACGCAGTACCCTGTTGTACACATTGTGCTCACACGTATTCCGAACTGCGTGAAATAGCGGAGTGGATACTGGACCTCAAGAAATCGCAATCAGGATTTGAAATCTACGCGTTTGATCATGCGCTTCATATGGCGCCGCCGCGTCGTCACCGTCGGAACGAAATCGTTGTCACCGCCGCGATTTTCCACAATGCTGACCACAAACCAGGAGACTACGGGTGCGAAAGCGAGTGCTTGAAAGAGGTCCGCGAACGACTCTCCAAACTCGGAATCCGGGAAGACGATTTTTTCGCACCGGTATGATACTTCTGGTCCTGGCTGCGTTCACCGCAAACGTTGCTTCCGGCCAGGAGATGGAACCCCGGACCTATTCACCGGCGCCAGTCGGCACGCAATTCCTCGTACTCACCTATGGTTATCAATCAGACGACGTCCTGTTAGAGCATCCCTTCCACTAGAGGACGTAAGCGTAAGTGTTAACACGGGGAGTGTCGGATAAGGACGGACCACCGGCTTGGCAGGGCGGCAAACAAACGTCTCAGTTTCATTCAAGCGAGCAATCAATCAAACAAAACCATTCGTTAACGACGAAGGCAGGCTAACTCCGCGTCCGGAAGAATGAGGTTGTTAAGCGCGGCCGCAGAATATAAGTCATGGTCTCCGCCGGCCCTGTTGCAGCTGCGAAAGCTGCTGACGGGATGGAGACGACAACCACAACAAAAGCACGCTAACAGGCAGGAAGCCGCGCGCGAGACCTTAACTCTTGATCCTGATGGTGCCGAGATTGCTCTCCTGGCCGTGCGCTTTTACTTTGATGGTACACGTGCCGGCCGCGAGGGCGTCAGGCAAACGAAAGACTACCTGCGCAAAGTTGGAGCTGATTATGGGCCTGACGTCTTCCGCCGGAAGATTGTAAGCTTCGTTATTACTCCCGGTCAGATTAACTATGACGGAGGACGCGGTTTCGCCTTGTACTAATTGTAGATTAGTTACAAGGAGAACTACCCTCGTGTTTTTGTCAGGCCCCTGATTGAGCAGGTGGGTGTTGACGACAGGAAACGGGTCTCTGAAAAATAGCGTCGCATCTAATGCGGCTGCTTGCTGGGCGCCTGGTTCCGATCCATCCAACATCAGCTGGGGCGGGGGGAGCGTCTGGCCGCCAATCGTAGGCCTTAATACGAACAGTCCCTGTTCTATTCCGCCGACGATAACTATCCCGCTCGGGAAGAACGGGAAGTTGCTCCACGCGCCGCTGAACTGAGGCGCATCATCTACGGGGTAAACGTCGAAAAACGCCAACTCACTCAAGCCGGCCGCCCCGACATTAGTAATGTCCAGAATACGCAGGCCGCTTCGGTAATTTGCCTGGTAGGCGCGGCTGCCGCGTATGTAGAGGTTGTGGTCGATGGCCGAGCTCAGGCCGCTGTAGACGCCCATCATAGATGGGGCATCCAGGTCGGCAACATTCCAAATGTAAGTGGTGGACTTTACGCCCGTATTTTTTTCGTCAAGCTCGTCGTCGAGTAAGAAGTGTTTGTGGTCTTCAGTCAGCCACCCCTGGTGCGTGTAGCCGACGCCTGCGTACGTCGTGCGGGATAGCTGCTTTGGCTCACTCTTGTTTGTTACGTCTACGATGGTCAACGTGTCCTCGTTAGAATTAAAGCAGACCTCATGTCCCTGGTATTCCAAGTCAGGCCCGCGATAAATGACGCATTGCGTTTCATGAGTATAGCCGTCCTGGCCGACGCAACCAGCGAAGACCGGAGCCACCGGGTTCCGTATGTCCACCACGTGCAGCCCGCCCGCGCAAGTGTCCTTGCTGCCCGCGGCGTAGGCAAACCCCGTCGCTTCATTTACGGCTAGCGTGTGGGCCCGCCGGAAGCCGGCGTAATGAGCGTTTTCCGTGAAGGCGACCGGCGGTGCTGCCACGTTCCGCAGCCGCGTCAGGTCAAACACTTGCATCCCGTGATTGTCGGCTTCGCTCACGATGAAAGCGTGGTCGGCATACACCTTAATACTACGCCACACGGAGTCGACGCTGTGCGGCGGTAGATTCCCTAAGTAAGTAGGTTGTTCCGGGTTACTGATATCGACGAAGGATGTGCCGTTGGAGCGCCCGACGATGGCATATTCCTTGCCCGTGAGAGGATCCGTCCATCCCCACACGTCGTTGACTGACCCTCCGCCTATGTCACTCAGGGGAAGGAAAGACGCCAGGTCGACGTTGTGGCAAGGGAACGTTCCGGCCATCCCCCCGACACAAGCGGTCTTGCCCATAGCAACCAAGGGTTGACCATTGGGCTGTCCGTTGGGTCCGCCTCCGATTGCGGGACCTTCATCGTGTACAGCTCTGACACTGAAAAACAAGCCGACCGCGAGAAGGGCCAGGCACGCCCAAATACCGACGCGAAGTTTTTTAGAGGTCAGTGAAAACATTTTAGAACTGCTCACTCCAGGAAGCGTAACAAGGGGATCTCTGGGGAGTCTAAGACCAGGCGCGAGTGGCTGTCAAAAAAAGGCCCGGCGAGGGCGGAGGTGATTACATCGGGAGCCCGGAAACTTAGTCCCTAAGAGTATATAGGAGGTGCGCGGTGGGATGCCCACTCCGGAAAACTCATCGTGAACATCGAATGTAACCCGGAGGTAACCGCGCGGCATCCAATCTCGTTCTCTTCAGATGGTTCCAGGTTGCTGGTGGCCGAGAAAGACAATACGGTTAGAATCTATCCGACCTCGCGCCAGGCGTTTATCGAGATTTCCAGACGCTTGTTAGGCAAATAGCGCTTGACGGCATTCTGTTAAGGGCTTCGGTAGGGAAGGAGCACGATTGATCGTTTCGACTATCTCTCGTCGAGTTGGTCTGCTGCGACCTGCGACGATTGATCGTAGCAATCGTGATAGGCGAATTGCGGCGCCTGCGCCGGTCAGATGTCGATTTGTAGGCCAACTGGTGCGTAATTTTGAAATGCCGTGCTATTATGTCGCGTCCAATTTACCCGCACAAATACCCGCACAATTCAGGGCGGAACAGGCGGATGAAACGGATATAGCGGACAATGCGGAATTAAAAAAAGTGGGATTTTGTTAGGGGTTTTTGAAAACCTTCCGATTAGGCGCGTAGCTCAGGGGTAGAGCACTACCTTGACACGGTAGGGGTCTGCGGTTCAAATCCGCACGCGCCTACCAATCCTTTCAATAACCTACGGTCCCCACTCGCATTTTGCTTACGCCAGATTGCGTAGGTGCAGCAGTTATAGAGCCATAACGAAGAGACACCGCTACGCGTCGTCTGCACAATCTCGTGTAGCAGCGATTTAGTGTGTCCCTAAAGTTTGACTGGATAACACGGCCCGAGGCTACTACCAATAACGTCGGATCTTTCGTACATTCAATCGACCGCTTTGAGACTTTTCACAAAAGTCTCGTCCTTTTTGTAAAGATCTTTAGCTTGGCTGTGGTACTGCATGTCGTTGCGAAGCCTCCTTTATCACTTGTGACGCCCTTTCAATTTTCTCGTCCGCTGCTCGAATTGGTGCCGAAATATCTGCGTCGGAGAACTGAGTGCCAAGGATCCCGGTTGAATTTGCGCGAAGCGCTTGTTGTGTCGGCGTTCGCGTTAATGTAAATCGAATCAACTTTCGGAGCGTCGTAGTCCACGTATTCACTTGAGAGGCCGATGCACGTGACTTTCCGGGCAACGCTTTCAGACCGAGCGTCCTCCAGGCCGAAGTTGGAAAGGACTCTATTGCGAGTTTTCTACCGGCGACTAAGTCAGCAGGACTACGCACACGTAAAAAACCAATAGCGCTCAAGGCATCGAACAACTCGATCGAGAAGGTCGCCATGCGTGTCCAAGAGCGCGGCTTGACGCATCCAGGTAAACCCGTCTTCCCGGGAGTGGCAAGTTCACGTCACACCGCCGAGCGTGTTCAAAACCGTTCGCCGGATCCTTCCAGCCTTGTGGGCCATCTATGAAGATGACATCAGCCTTATGAGCACCACTTAGTTCTGTGAGCCAGGAAGTTACGTCCTCAACGCAGGGGCGACCTTTCAAGCCGTATACGCTTGCTTCGACAAGCTCGATCGCCACAGAGCCATCACGGATTCCAAGTACCGCAACACCGATATCCCGGTAGCGATTTGACGCGAGGTCGACTGATAGAATGCTCATAGTCGAGTTGAAGCGACGGATGTCGATAAAACTTTGGTCGTCAATCTTCAAGGTATGTTCCATTGACTAGGGTCGCGGTTAACGCCCAGCTGCCGGGCACTGACCAGCGACCCGCTCAATCATTGCTATGCGACCCTTGGAGTTCGGATGCGTCGATCCGAAATCGCTTCCGTTTCCGTGCTGCGAGATTAGAATACGCATGAAAGATGCCAGCCCTTCCGAACCATAACCCGCCTGACAAGCCAAAAACACGCCTAGGACATCAGCTTGTTGCTCCTGCTTGCGGTCGATTGGTAGCGCGCCGGTGAGCTCACCCCACAATCCGCGGGATCGATCACCCGGATGGCGAAAGAAAATATGGGCCAACTCGTGCCCGATGACGCCTGCAAGCAGGGCCTCTGCATTGGCAACTGATGTTAGAGAACCTAGCACCTCTGCGGCTTCAAACAGGCCGCGGTCGAGGTAGATGCTGTTGTGGAAGATATCTGCGTGTGCGTTAAGTCCGGACTCACGAGTAACGAAGATTTTAGGCTTGACCGGAACCTGTCTCGTGTACCACTCGCGTTCGTCGGACTCAAGCTTGTCATATAGTTTGGTCAGGATTTCACGCGAGACGGTTTCTCGTTGTGCTTGTTTTCTTACTTCATCGTTGGTTTTGGCTTTGTCTTCTCCATCGGAGTACAGATTGACATATCCCCAGACAACCTTTGACGATAATACTGAGAATGAATTGCTCAGTATCAATGAATATTTTCCCGGCTCATCTAAAGGAATGCTGAGCACGATAGAACGCAGTTGTCCAGAGTTATAGATTACTCTTCCGTCCTTAATCACCTGAACAACTATATCGTTGCCGCCGCCCCCTCGCGCCATGACGTTACCTGCTAGACGTGCTCGCGTTAAGTACACGTCAACATGAAAATCAACATAAAGGTATTTACCAGCACCAATTTGAATTCCGCGTGAGTTAAAGACAGGAAGAACTTGACTTTGACCTTTGGCGGGAAGGTAGCCTACGAAGAGAAACAATGCGGTTGCAATGAGTCTTCTAAATCGAACGAGACTAAGGTTGGTCATTTTGAATCGGGCGTCCATGAGCTTTATGGTTTCGCAGTAGATCTCTCGGGGGCCGCAAAGTCGAGCTGTGTTTTTGGATAATGCGACTAGCTCACCGTGCCGAGTTCCGCTATCGACTGCAGTGAGAATCAGAGTTCGGAGATAAGGCCGGTCTCCATTCGTATGCTTTGAGGAAATCGTTTCTTGTGCAAAAAGTTAAGAGTAACGAAACCTTCCCTCGTAGAGGATCTTGTCGTTGCCTTTGCGTTTGTAAATCTCATATGTTTGTCTTTCGAAAGGTACTAACTTTGGTGTGCTTCCAGGGGTGAGGTATGGAAGGAATGGCTGGACAAACTATAGCACGAACCAAAAACGAATTGGTCGGGTTAATTGGTCGGGTGAACGGGCGATCACAAGAAAATGCCTAATATTATTGGTGTTTATTTAGTAAGTGACGTGACTCCGGTCACCTGGGTTCTTTGTTGCCGGTCTCGTCGGCTGCGTTACTCCATACTCATCCACTACGGTAAAAACTCGCGCTGTGTTGCTCTGCCGGGGTCTGAGCCGGCGCCGAAGTCGCGAATAGAATAGAGATCAGTCCTTTTCATGATTTCTCAGACGAGCATGGACCATTCCGGAGCGTCAAAGGTCGGAAGTCGGCCCGAAAGCTTAACAGAAAAAGCACAAACTGGACCGACTTGAGTATTGTAGATGCTTCGACGGGCGCGTATACTCCGCCCAGCCTCGCAGACTTCCAAATTGATCACCCGACCGTCTGAAGATCTCCACTATGAAAGGCAGGTAAAAATGGCAGACAGACCAAAACCCGTACCGGCCCGCGCCAGAGGGACCGTGCGCATTTCTCTTCCCGCAAGTGTGGCTTACGATCCGAAGGCATTGAAGAAAAGTATTGCGAACATAGTCGAACGTTTGGGATGTCCCAAGTGCTTCTCAGGCGCAGATTGTTTTTTCGTTAACGAACGTGATTTCGTGGTCGACCAAAAGTTCGCTGTTGCCGCTGGTCCACACCCAGAACCGTGGCGGGCCGCGAACACTGCCAACACCTACACTGTTGGCCTCTCGAGCGCAGTCCGTAATGACATCGATAAGGTCTTCGTGGCGATCGATAAAGCCATCGACATTATTGGACCACATCCGTGTATTTCAGGATTCGATTTTCATTTCCAGGATGAACTGCGCACGATAGTTGTCAACGAAAAACTGGAAGCACAACGATTTGATCGAGAGGGCTTCTAGCGAAGTACTCCCGGAGCTGGGCGTAGGAATCGTCTACTCTTCCGCGATCGAACCGCTGATTCTCGAGCACCCGGACCTCTTCGATGTACTCGAGTTCGAGCCTCAAACAACCTGGATTGAGACTCCCAACAACAGCGTTCCTTTCCTGGTTCGAGACGATGTTCAGCAGCACATCGCCCAGCTCCCGGGACGAAAGCTGGTCCATAGTATTGGCGTTCCCGTCGGCGGCAGCGTGCCGGGCCACGCGGCCCAGTTGCCGCTGTTGCGGGATACTGTCGAACGCTTGCAAGCGCCATGGGCCAGCGAACATCTCAGCTTCAATCTCACACCCGATTTCTTCACCGGCTTCTTTCTTCCGCCGCGGCAAACTCCTGAAGGCGTTGAAGTCTTTGCGCAATCGGCGCGACGTTTGGCCGAAGCGTTAGGCGTGCCCGTGGCAATCGAAACCGGAGTCAATTACCTGCGGCCCAGAGCGGATGAATTGCCTGACGGCACGTTCATGAACGCGGTTGCGGGAACTGCCGGCTGCGGCATACTCCTCGACCTGCACAACATTTACACAAACCAACTTAACGGTCGTCAGACCATCGAACAGTTCTTATCTCAACTGCCTCTGGATCGTGTGTGGGAAGTGCATCTCGCGGGAGGTTTCGAGATGGAAGGATACTGGCTCGACGCGCATTCGGGAGCGATCCCGGATCCGCTGTTGGAAATCGCGCGCGAGGTGATCCCGTCTCTGCCAAATCTCAAAGCCATCGTCTTTGAGATCTTTTCCTCGTTCATTTCTCGCTTTGGAATGGATGAGATTCGCGGCGAGATGGAGAAGCTGCGGGAACTATGGTCGTTGCGCAAGCCGTCGAATCGCGTCACAGTCCGTGCCACTTCAACTTTGCCCGCGATGAACGGTGATCAGTTTGGTCCGTCGATTTGGGAGAGCGCACTCGGAAATGTTGTGATTGGTCGAGAGCCGAAGAATCCACTCGAACTGGAATTGTCGCGCGACAAGGGCACGTTGCTGGTGAACGCATTAATCAACGAGTTTCGCGCGTCGATGGTGGTGGCGGTCTATCGTCTCAGCTCGAGATTGATGATGCTGGCGCTTGGCCCCGACATATTCCGCGCGATTCTCCAGGACTTCTGGTCCAAGACGCCACCACATCAGTATGCCGTGACCGAAGCAGAAGCGTTTGCGGGATATATCAAAGCGAAGAATTTGAGAATTCCTCAGCTCTTCAAGCTGCTTGAATTTGAGCAGGCCACAATAGCGACACTCACTGACGGGCAAGCGCGCATCGTCCATTTTGATCTGGATCCACTACCGATGCTTCGTGCATTAGCAGAAGGACATCTGATCGAAAACCCGGGCGAACCGGGCGACTATGAAATCGAAGTGACTGCCGACGGTCCGATTCGTGTCACCGGCATCGATCCGGATGCCGTGAGCCAAACATTCCCATTCCACTGATGACCGCCTTCAGAAGGCAACACGACTCACTTGACGAATGTGGCTGGGCCGCTCAGTTGCACGGAATATGTGCCGTGCCCGCCATTGTCAGCAGGTTTGATACCCTGGCCCAGGATGATGATTCTCTGAGCATTGGCGAGAGTGACGGTCTTCGATACGGTTTGGCTGCCGCCATCAACAACTTGCACAGCAAAGCCCGTTAAGATGAATTTTCCCTTCAGATCAGTCACAGTAAAATTTGCTCCAGCCTTTGGGTCTTTTGCCTTGACGCTGAAGGTAAAAGTTACTGTTCCGGGGCCGGTGACACTCACCTGATGAAAAAACTGATTTTCAGTCCCGTCTAAGTCGCCTGACACAAGGTTGAAAGCAAAATGAAGACCTGTCGAGTAATCATTTTTCTCGCGGGAGTATGGCACAGGCCCAAGCATTGGCACCATGTGGCAGCCCAGTTGCTTCTGTTCACGATAAACCGCGAAAGCATTTTGAAATCGTACAACCGCTGTTTGATTTGTAATGCGAGGAGGGTGCAATGTTTCGTATTTCAGTGATATCGATCTTTTTGTTTTCGCTCCTGGTCGGTGCCCATCTGGCGGCTGCCCAACAAGACTACATCGACCAACTGATAAAACTGACCGAGTTAAGCGACAGTCAACAGTATCGCGAGGCAATCAACGGTTACAAGAGACTCGAGTCACAGCCTGGAGCGCCCAACTGGCTCAAGGCGGGAGCCGAGTATGAGATCGCGGAGCTATACGGGGAACTGAACGAAACTGACAACGCCATCACCGCTCTCAATAACGCGGTGCAACTCGGCTTCGACGACTGCCTTACCCCGCGCACCAGCAAGCGTCTGGCAACAATTTTGAAGAATCCGAAAGCGACACAGGTGCTCGCAGGGATGAAGATCACTGAAGGCGACTTCCGTGAACTGGTCTGGTTGAAGTCGGAGGTCGAGCATGCGGAACACGACGCCCGCATGATGATCACTGACAATATCAACCGCGTCGACCAGCAGTCGACCGAGATTCCTCAAGCCCAACTGCCAACGCGGCCGACCCAATCGGCGGGAGTTTTGTACTGGCGTCAGCAGCTACTCCTGATCCAAAGAGCGCAAAGACAATTTGTAAAGAAGTCGGACGAGGAGCGCATGGTGCATGCGGCAACAATGGGAGTGATCAATGGAGCGTCCGCGTCAGCAGTGCTCGAATCCGCTCGTCAGGCGCGAGCGACCGCCGAATCGCGGAAAGCGGAGATCCGCAAGCGTGCATTCGTCCCGGTGACAACCTCCTCGGATCAGCCAAAGCCGTGTTCCGAGTGGCGGTAACTCCTAGTAAAATCATTCCTCACCATGGCTCCGGATCAGCTTAGTCAAATATTCGTGCTCGCCAATTTTCAGGGATTGCGAACCAAATCGCCGTGAAGAATTGATGCGCTACCTTTGACCCGATGAACCAGCGAACGGATCGCTGTGGAATACGGTCAGCACCTTGAAGAACGCCGGAATAACCGTAGTCACTGCTGTCACGATCGCCAGCGCTGAAGTGTAAAGATCTCGCTGGGTGACAAACAAGAAGATCGTGATGGCTACGAGCACGACGAGAATCGGAATCTTCAAAGTGTGCCACGGGCTGATACTCTTGGCACTCTCCTCAAGCTCCGTAGTGAACTTCATCTGCTCCGGCAAAGTAACAAATTGCCGGAAACTCTCGTTCAACAAATGAATATCGCCATCTCGAACGATCAATTCAGTTCTAAGTAAACGTCCGACGTCAGGATCGCGGTGGCTTAAGAGACGATCCTTCGCGAGATGGAAAAGAGTCAACTTTTCTGACGTTGAGCACGAATTGAACAAGTGGTTGTAGTAAGGTTGCGCCTGATTCACGATCCGATTGAGCAAGTGTTCGCGATTAAGCGTAACAAAACTCTTCTGCGCGAGGATTTGCAAACCGATCTGCTGGAGTGGGCCTTTTGGCCTGCACTCCGCCGCGAGTGTGTCGATCAGTTCATTAACCTCTTCCTTCGTTCGACCTTTTAGATCGGTTTTAAGTATCCGCTCTCGTTCGCTCTTTACTGATTCGTCAAATCTCTGCGGGTCGCCCATATCCTCCGCATATTCGGTAAAGAACTGACTCATCACTCTCGCCCAGCGCCCGGTGTCGTCGAGGTCTCCATGACCGTTGCCACCGTTTTTGAACGCATATCGTGAGGGCTCGGAGTCGGAGAAGATGATCATCGTCCTCTTTTCCGTCAGCAGTTTCTCCAGTAACGAGAGCTTTTGTTCGTTAGTTTGCGGATCATCAAGCTGGTAGTTGAAGTTATCGAGACCGAGTACTGTCGCTTCGTCGAGCACCGGTTGCCCCGCCTTGTCTCCACCTCCGTTTGAATGAACGAGTGTGCGCGTTTCGTCCAGATAGACGTTGCTGCCGTCTGACGGTTTCTTTTCCGCAAACGGTGCGTCAACTACAACAAAAACATTCCGGTCGATCTGTTCACTCAGGAACGCCTGCAACGGACGGCTGCTGGGCTTGTAAACATCTAGCAGGAATACTTTCTTCACGATGAAGCGAACGAGAAAAAAGAACGGGAAGAACGCTAAGATGAACAGGACTAACCATCCTGGTCCAGGAATTTCAAACGTCGGTACAAATGTGTTCACGTGGTGCCACGGCCACCCGGTTTTGTTATCTGTGTTTTTATCCACGTGCAGCACGAGGCGGCGGTGATCTGCTGTCCGTTCCCATTCACAGCAACCATGGGAGGCGTTTGTGAGGAACACTCCAAGCCTCTCAATGCTGACGTGGTGGTAAAGCGGGACGAATTTATATAAGCCTAAAAGCCAATCCTGATCTGGTTCGTGTAAACACGTGCGCGTATCATCCGGCTTTCCTCGCTTCGTGTCGAAAAAGAAAGCGTCGTAAATATCCCAATCACGACTGGAGCGCGCCTTAATAAAAGCATCAGCATCGAACGGGATGGATACTGTTGCCGTCGTTTCTTTGTTCACATAAGTCGAGGGACCGATGTTGGAGTACTGACTGCGGATTGCCTGATCGCGTTTTTCGAGCTCGGCAGCAAAGGTGAATTGTCCATGTTTGATAAATGCCTTAACCTCAGATTCGTAGGCATACTTGAAAAATGCTGCAGCCGGCAAAATCGCGATCAGTAACAGAAGAAATGTCAGGTTTAATGTGTAGATTACATCGTACCGTCCGAGCCAGGATGGACGAATCCTGGGGCGACTCCCGGCCGCATTTGTGAACCTTCCGAAACGAAGTATTAAAAAGAATGCCAAGACGCTGAGCATGCCGATGATGGCGATCAGCCACGGCAGACTTTGTCCGTGCAGGATGATCGTGAGCACGCTGGAGACGATTGCCAGCCCAATCATCACCAGAAACAATAGAAAATAATCGTCTCTTTTGTCGGGCCGCGGCCACAACCACGCTCGCCTTTCATTGTGAACATTCAGCAGGTAGTAGGAACTGAAGCACACAAGAGGGATGGTCGTGTAAATCAGAAACATCATACTAACGAGCGTGAGTAGCTCGAGAAATGCGCTGCGAAGCGGCTGCTTGTTTTGAAAAACGATCAACGACCACTCCGGAAAGTAATCATCGAAAGTTGTGACTAGGACCCGGTGACCTTCGCCCACGTATTTTACGTCCATCGTGGCGGCACTGCGACTAACTACGGCAGAACGAAGCCGCGCGTTGTCGTCACATTCCTGAAAGAAATTTTCGCCGAGGTGATGTGCTTCGTCTGAATGAAACAGCACCTTGCCGTCTTGTGCGACAACCACAAAGCCAAATCCAGCAGGCAGGACTGGCTGCATCAATGACATCAGCCGTGCGTCGAACGCCGCGATCCACTCGTGATCGTTAGTCAGTTTTGAGATTTCAACTTCGTTGCGACCGGTCGTGCGAGAGACGATGGGCTCAAGCCAAAACTGCTGAGGTGCTAACCCGGCTTCTGAATTTTCGAACGTGTAAAAGTTTCCGCGACGAAGATTACTGAAATACCCGCGTTGAGAGACGTTGATGTACTGAGTGGTTTCATTCTCGATGGTCCACTTCGCTTGTTGCGCACCAGTCTTGTCGATCCAAACGGCGGTATCGAAGTAGGGATACGTGGTTGCGGCGGAGTTCTGCCCGTTGGTAAGCAGCGGCAATATATTCTTCTTCTCTTTGTCGCCGTCCTGATAAATCGTGCCCGCCAAGTAAGGATCATTTTCGCAGTCCTTCTTTTGCGAACCGAGAGATGCCAGCAGAGTACAATTCTTACTCAACGTGTCCAGTTGTTTCAGCGCCGCGGTAAGCTCTCCTTTGAAATTGCCCTTCACGCTTGTAGCGAGCAGTTGGAGATTGGAATCAATGTCCGACTCGAGCCTGTAATACTTGGAGGCGTATAGACCGAGCGCGGTAAAGACCCCAACGGCAATGAGAAATGAAAAAGTCAGGAAGTAAATGTCCGCCGTTCCGAGGCGATCTTTGGGCCCAATCAGAACGAGTTTAAGCAAGGGCCAGCTGAGTATGAGGAGTGCGGTAATGAACGCGCATAAGATCAGGATAGTGTATGAGATGGACCACGTCTGATTACGAAAATAGTCGCTCTGGATCAGGCCACTTACGATCCACGAGGGATTTGTTCCCGTGCCGTTGCTCGAAAACAAGGGTACTTCCACCGGGTGTGAAAAGAGCTTATAGTTTGTGCCGGCCAGCATTACGTCTATGACGTTGCTGCCCGGGCTGATGTCTTTTACTTCTACTTTCTTCGCCGCTTCATCTGTAGTCAGCTTGTCCAGGAAAGCGAGACGAACCTGCGTCGTATCGTGCTCAAAGATAACTTTGCCTGACGCGAGATCCGAGATAAAGATATTCTGAAACTGATCCCGTTCGGAATTACCGAGATGGGTGCGCGTATTCAGCAGCGGTTGCAGGAGATTCTGCAAGTCCGCTTTGGCGCGAACTTTTATGTACGTGTGGTTGTCAGGTCGTCCCTCGGTTACGTAGGTGAAGTAAAGAGTCGCGTTGTCGCCATCCTGCCTGACAGAATTCAGCACAACAGTGCCGGCAAATTTCAGATCATCGCCACTAGCCGCTTCGACGCTTAAGGGGGTGATCTGTGGAATGTCGCCTTTTAGAGCGCTGAAGATTGTTAGCAGGTTATCGAGGTTACTCTTCTCACCCAGAGCGGGTTCGTAATGGAGCGATGCGGATTTGTCCGGGATAGCGATGAACTTCTCGCTATTGTTTTTCAGAACCTCACCTACACTTCCCACCTTCGAAGTGATCTGAGTGCTGATGAGCGACAACTTTCTGAAACTGCGTTCCGTGAAGTAACCAGTTTGGCTGCGCACGATCAGCAGGTAATACAGTATGAACGGCAGGACCAACACGGCCGCTATGACTGCCAAAATTCGCAGCCGGTACAAAGACGGTGAGATATTTCGAAGAGTGTTGAGTAGACCCATGGGTTCACCTCCGACACGCGCCTTCGCCACGACGACTGAAAGTAATTGCTAGGACGGCGAACTATTTCGCAAACAGCGAGCGTATGCGGTTAAAAATAGCTGGTCTGGTTTGGTTGCGTTTCAGGGCGATAGAGGCCAACCAGATTAACAGCAGAAATAATGGGACGGCTCCAGCGTGGGAGCACTTTACGTCTGCGGAGTGGTGATGTCAATGCTCGGAAAAGCTGTTGACGATAACGTCCGGCTTGTATATATTCCGCTCGCTCAAGACCCAGACCAGATTCCCGATCTCGCACCGAATTCGCCACTTCGCCTAATCTGGCCTCAACTCTTAGGACCTCAGACAAGGAGTATTTACGATGAAATCCCTACTCAGAGCTACATTTATTGTCGCATTATTGATTCTGATGCGTGGCGTTGACGCGTTTGGGGTGATGGCCCTCAGCGGCAACGGCGGTATCGATTTCAACGGCACCGGCACCATCACTCACATGCAGGTGCCATTTATCGTTCACGATGTTTACGATACGAATTGCACGCCTTCTTCAAACGACGTTTCGATCGTCCGTTGCAATCAACCATTGGACACATCGCTGTTGGGAAATGACATAGTTCGCGCTGAACACTTCCGCGTTCGCGTAAACAGCAATACCGGCTTCTTCCAGGTGAGGTTCGGATGTTCGACATGTGGGACGTCGATACCTCTACGTTTGGATCAGCTCGTTTTTTTAGGGTCCGGCGTAGCGAGATTATCCGACGAACAGGCAGCAGCTTTGCAGACCCTGATCGATCAGCATGGCGCGAGTGCAATTCATATGAGCGTCGCTATCAACGGTCCGCTCGAGATATTCTCTTCGGTTCGAGCCGTCACTACCGACATTAAGCCCGACTCTTCGCCAAACACATTGAACCTGCGCAGCCGTGGCGTAATTCCCATTGCTCTTCTCACTACGCGACTGTTTGATGCGACTACAATCGACGTAGCCTCTCTTCGCTTTGGCGCAACGGGACAAGAAGTACCTGCTTTGCGTGCAGTCCAGGAGGATGTAGATGGCGACGGGGACATCGATCTGGTGGTTTTTTTCCGTAGTCAGAACACGGATATAGATTGTGAAACCTTGTTTACGTACATAAGCGGCGCTACGTTCAGTGGGGATAGTATTGCGGGCACGGATTCTGTAACCATTGTGGCCTGTCATTAGTGTCCCCGGGTGATCGGGCGCCAGTCGCCTGATTGAATGAAGCTGGCCCAGTAATAAGGATGCCTTCGGTCTTTTCTGGCGCTGCTGCTGTGCAGCATCTGAAGCTGCACTTGCCGCAGCGCCTCCGTTCGTCCTTCACCCGCCTCGAGCTGAGTGTAGTAATCGACCATCAGATCGCGGGTGACAGTGTCGTCCACTTTCCACAAGCTCATGACCTGGCTCTCGGCTCCTGCCAGCACGAGCGCACGTCTCAAACCATAGACGCCATCACCGTTGCGGACTTCACCGAGTCCAGTCTCGCACGCTGACAGAACTACGATCCTGGTGCCCCATAGATTCAATCCAGCGGCTTCAAGCGCCGTGAGTATACCGTCTTCTCCGTTTCCTCCTCGCCGTCGATTACCACCGGCAAGCACGATTCCCGAGCGTAGCAACGGGTTTTCTTTTTGAACTTTTAGATCATTCTGCAAGAAGAAACCGTGAGTAGCTATGTGCAGGATCCCGGGAGAATCAACTCGTTTGAGTGTTGCCTCGGTCGCGCGTGGACCAGTCAGCAAGGTGGCGTTTGGAAGAATTCGTTTGAGGGCGATTCCTTCGCGGGCTGTGCCCGGGAGCGGCTTGAATATCGCCCGGCTTAAATCACCAGACCGTTGGCCTGGACGTATTTTATCGACATCAACAGTCTGCTTCTCTCCGATCCGAAGAGTTTGGTTGAACGCTGGATTTGCAATTACAACAGATGTGTCTTTACTCGCGTTCGGCGATTGCAGACGCAGTAGATCGCGCCCGCTGGTCAAATAAGTGATTCGGTAATTTTCGACTAAGTAATGATCATGCTCGTCGATGAGTGCCCCGAGCGGGATGAGATTGAGACCGCCATCAGCAGACACAAACAGGTTCCTCGTTGTTCCGAGCAATTTTCGGATAGGCTCCATCACTCGCTGGTCCAACGATCGCGCGAGCGGTTCGACATCGGTGTTCCAGTCTGTGAGTAGATTACGGAGTTGCTTAACGTTGGTATCGATTGTGGCGGCGTCGCCCAGATCAACCCACAGTGGCGGTCCGGTTTTTTGCAGAACATACGCGACGTATTGCGCCGGTCGAGTCGCGCCACTCTTAATCGTAGCGAGTGGATCGAACGGATGATAAACAGATATTTCAACCAAAGCTGAATTTTCCGGAATCGCATTTTGTATATTCTCCAGCTTTACGGGCAAGGCCTGTGCGCGGAACTCAGCACTGCTTGCACTAATCGCCGCCTCCAGATCATCACGGTCCTTTTCGAGCCCGCTGAGTTTTGCCTGGTAGTCCTCAGGACGACTTTGTCTTAATCCGTTGATTACGACGTTTGCCAGCTTCGCCCGCACACTGGATAACTGCTCGAGCAGTTCACGATCCTTCGCTGTCGAACGGTTCCGAAGCGTCTCGATGATGTGGGCCATCGTGTCGAGAACGCGTCCTTTACGTCGCAGGATCGCAGTGAGCGCAAGACGCGCAGCGTCGTTGTTCTGAGGAGCAGAACCTACGTGAAGAGAGATCGCGATGTCGGTTTCGATGTCGAGCGTATCCATGTACAGCCGCTTCTGTTGCTCTGAACCGGTCGCAATCACGAGCGCAAGGTTATGTTCGCGGATGTCACTACTCCGTTGCTGAAACTCAATCGCGCGATTCAGATCTCCTTTAACCTGATACATGATCGAAATACTCTGCAGCGCGTTTGCAAACAATGGGTGCTGAGGACCGAGCGTCTTTTCTATATTCTCGATCGAGCGTTGGTAGAGAGGCTCAGCCTGCCGGAAGTCCTGCTTCAGCAGGTAGAGCACGGCGACGTTGTGAAGGGTATTTGCAAGCTCGGGATTGTCTGGACTGAAGGCCTTCTCTTGTATGTCCAGTGCGCGTTTGTAAAGTGGCACAGCCCGGTCGAGCTGTCCTTGCTCCTGGTAAATAACAGCAAGGCTGTTGAGTACACTCGCAACCGCGGGATGGTCGTCGCTGCCGATGACCTTCTTGAAAATATCCAGAGCCTGAAGCAGTAGTTTCTCAGCATTCTTGTAGTCTCGTTTGTCTTTGTAGTTCAAGCCCAGGTTTTTTAGCGACTGAGCAACTATTCCGTTCTCCAGGCCCAACTTTTTTACGCGAATGTCGAGGGCTCGCACGAACAACTTCTCGGCGCGATCATAGTCGCCCTCTGCTTGATAAAGTCCGGCAAGTGAATTCAAAGACTTAGCCAGGTCCAGATCGTCGGCAGCTAACTTGTTCTCTCTGATATTCAGCGACTCCTTGAACAGCGGTTCGGCAAGTGCGTAATTCCCGAGGCTGAAGTGCAAACTGGCTAAGTTGAAAAGAGACTCAGCGACGAGAGGACTGTCGGGCGGCAACGCTGCTTTGCGTAACGAAAGCGACTGGGTGGCCAGCTCGAGCGCCCGATCATACTCAGCCGCGAAATACAAATTGCTAACTTGTTCATCCAGTCGATTCGCTTTGATCAATTGCGTAAGCGCGACGACCTTTTCGGGATCCTTCTTGGTAGCGACTCGCAATAGTTCTACGCTGATTTCAAACTTGCCGTCCGGCGCCTTGGGGTCGGGAGAGCGAACGTCCAGACGATAAGTGCCTGTTTTTTCCGCAATCCAGGCGATTGGCTCTGGTCCATCAGGGCCGTTTGGGCTGTCTTGCTTTATGATCTCCTTACCGTCAGGAGCGAAAAGCGTAACCACTACGTCGATTCCTCGTTGAGTAACTACGAGTTGCAAGTATTGTCCGCTCGTCAATTGAATCGGATAAGAATGAGCTTGTCCGCCCGCTAACCGTCGCTCAAGTTTTGATCCCTGAATCAGAGAAGGCTCAGCAGATTCGCTCTGAGTTTTAGCAGCACCGGTGATGGTCGAAAGCAGTAGGAGCAGGGTAAGTGAAATCAAGGGGGAGTGACGCAACATGATTGCTCCTGAGAAGACGTTCGAAAACGAGGAGGTAGTGTTCTGGTTAAACCAGTTTACCAGCCGAGCCGGTCGCGATGTTTAAGAGTCATGCGCACTTTAATGATATTGAGAAACCCCTGTCAATAAATTGAGCGAACAGAGAAAAACATTGACCAGTCGGATATTCCAACTAAAATGAAGCGGAGGACGCCATTCCTTGATTAGCTCGTCCGGTTTTCGAATCCTGGAAACCGCAGTGTTTCACCCGACATGTCCCACAAGAGACGCCGCAAAATTAAACGCAAGAAAGTCCCCACACCAAGACTCGTAGACGCCGAAGTTGTGAAAGTACAACCGTACGGTGGCAGGGAAGTAGGCCGCGACATTCTAAAGGGCGTGCTGGTTATTACGATCGTGATGGCTCTCAACTTCTGGATTGAGCACACCACCTTCGGCGAGCACATGAAAGTGATGGCCTATAACTTCCTTCAAACGCGACTCTCAGCTGATGACACGCCGGTCACGATCGTTGATATCACAGACTTGAAACCCGAAGTTGTTTCTGTTGACGGCGAAGACGTGACTGCGACACCACGCGATCGTCTCCAGCGGATGATCGCGGCCATTGTCGACCAGCGGCCAAGAGCTATTGGGGTTGACATAGACTTTTCTCCGGACGAGGGTTCTCTACTTCCGAGCGATCCGGAATTCTTCCAATACTGTCTTGCTTTGAAGAACAAAGGCGTGCCGGTGTTTCTGGGTGTTCGCCGCACAATCACGCAGCCAAGTGATGAGTGGTTAGGCAGCAAGAAATTCGAGCCGTTGGCGGCAAATATACTTGTTCCTAACGACAACAAACGGATGTTAAATGTGCTCGAAGTCGGTGAACGAAACAAAAACGTCACGACGGGAGAGTCCAAAACGAGTCGTTCGATGAGCGCACTACTCGCTGAGGCCTATGGTACAAGTCATACGTCGTCAGCAGGACACCGGTTTTATAACTCACTTGGCAGCCTTGGACTGCTGGAAAAATTTCACGAGCAGAGAGTTGGCCCAGACCTGCTGTTTGAAGATTTCCTGATCGATTATAGTCCATTGGATTCCATTTATAAGGAAAGGATCAAAACGAAAGATCCTGACGTTCTTAGAGACTCGAGTAATCGCGAGCGGCTCGAGGATAAGATCGTGCTGATCGGTGATGCTACCATCGGAGAAGCCGCCGACGCATTTGTGATTCCTGCTCGCGACAAGCCATATCCGGGAATATTTGTACACGCTTGTGCGGCCTACACTTTGATCGAAGCGCCACTATACGAGCTTACAATCCGCGGACGTATAGTGCTCGACCTGGCTTTGTCCGGAATCATCCTGCTGGGCGTCGTGCTGATCAAATATCGCTATAAAGACGTTGAGCAGCGCGATACGGGCGCCGAAAAATGGCGAGGACATCTAACTCTACTAGTGGTGCTCTCCGCGATTGTAATCGGTGTAGTCTTTGTACGAATTACGAGAATCATGTGGGACGATTTTTTTCTGGGCTTGCTGCTGCTTGTCTTTCACCCATCGATTGAGCATCACCTGGAGTCTCTTTGGAAAACAATTAAGAGAGCTTTCAGTTCGAGAGATCGGGTTGCCACCGAGAAGTCTGTGAAGATTTCTTGTTGTTCACTGATTCTCACTGCGATTGTGATTTTGAATTGTAATTCCAGAGTTGTCGCTCAGCGGCATCCTTCAGCAATCATCGAAGAGTTCAGCGGAGTAGTTTTGCTGAAGCATGATGGGAAACAAGTCAGACTGAACGCGAAGACCGATCTCGTCAAACGGTTGTATCCCGGCGACAGTATTCGTTGCACCAAAGGCTCGAAGGCGAAGGTGAGCATAGGCGGCAAGAAACACGAGCTGGATGAGAACTCCGGTTGGTTTGTAATCTCCGACGTCGTTGTGTCTCGATCCGATCTAAGGCAAAAACAAATTCAATTGGCAATCAATGAATATGGACGCATCGGTGGGCGCAACCGGCGCATCGATCGAAGGTCGATAGTGTTCTCACCAGCGGATGAAAGTGTTGTCGATCCGGAGTCGTTTATTATTCGCTGGATTCCGGCAAAGAAAAATTGCGTCGGCACGATTGAAATACAAAACTCTGGCGGCGACATATTGTGGCAAGAGAAAAATGTGGACAGCGCGACCGGGGAATTGAAGTCGGATGCAGCTCGTCAAGCGCTTGAACGTTATCGTGACGCATCCGATGTTGCCACACTGCGTTTGAAGTTGAACGACTCTTGTCGCAACACCGATCACACGGACTTCACTCTACTTTCGATTTCTGAAGAGGATTCTCTCAAAGAAGAGCTGAAACTCTGGGACAGCGACGGCGAAAGCTTGATGAACCACCTTGGCCGAGCGGCCGTGTTCTACCGTCATCGCATGTTTTCGAATGTGGCGGAGGAATACGAGCAGGCGCTTGCGCTCGCACCGATGAGTCGCGATCTATTATTGAGAACGATCGACGCACAGAGTTTCATCGGAAACTTAACTCGAGCGAAAGAGTTGCAACGAGCCATAAGACGAAATTGAATCTACCTGTCTGTACCATTGCCTCAGTCGGGATTATCGCGCATGGTGATAATTCCGCCATTGACTGACTCCCTTCCGGTCTAGAATGATTCTTCACCATGGCTCGCAACCAGCTTAGTCAAATATTCGTGCTCGCCAACGAGTTCAAAGAGGGTGATCTGAACGTCGGCGGCACACGCGATGACCACGTACGCCGAGAGGCACGTGACGCGGTTGCCGCTCTATTACTCGGAGATATTGCGAGAACCGAATTTGTAGAAGATCAGGTCACGGAGGCCCTTCATCGATCTTTGGATCCGCAACTGGCCGGCACGGTGGCCCACCTTACTGTCGCTGAGCTTAAGCAAATTCTTCTTTCGTCCCAGGGCGCGAGTTGGATCGAACGTCATCGAAATGGCGTCTCCAGCGAAGCGGCTGCCGCAGTGGTGAAGATCATGACGAATGAAGAGCTTGGACTGCTTTCCTGCAAGCTCTTCAATCCCCTGCCGGGAACTGGTGTTGCTATCGGATCACCGGGACATTTCGGCTCGCGAATTCAGCCTAATTCGCCCAGCGACGATGAAACAGAGATATTGCTCTCAATCCTCGAAGGGCTCGCTTACGGTTGCGGCGATGTGATTCTCGGTCTCAATCCGGCTAGCGACGATGTCGACACGATCATCAGGCTCGAGCAGTTGCTGCAGAGTGTGGTCGAGCGACTGGAGTTACCTACTCGATTCTGCGTGCTGTCGGACATCGTTAAGCAAACCACGGCGCGCTCTCAAACAAGAGTGGATGTCGGGTTTCAAAGTCTTGCCGGCACCTCGAAGGCGATATCGGGAATGGTGGGGCTCGACGTTGATGGATTGCTCGCGCTTGCGCCTGGATTTGACGGGCTCTACTTCGAGACGGGTCAGGGTTCGGCTGTCACCAATCAGGCCGCGGAGGGTGTCGATATGGTTACACTCGAAGCGCGGGCGTACGGAGTTGCGAGACTCATCGGTCAACGGACCGGGAGTTGGATGATTGTGAACGACGTAGCCGGATTCATCGGACCGGAAGTCTTCCGCACTGGCGAGCAATTGCTGCGGGCGTGTCTTGAAGACACTGTGATGGCCAAGCTTCACGGCATCACGATGGGACTCGACGTCTGCGCCACTTTTCATATGGGCATTGGACCATCTGAATTGCGAACTTTGACGGAACAGATCGTGGTCCAGGCTGCTCCGGCCTATTTAATGGCAGTCGCGGGTAACGCGGATCCGATGCTCGGCTATCTGACAACTTCGTTTCGCGAGCATCCGAGATTGCGCCGCCAAACCGGGCGCCAGATCGCCTCCGCCATGCAGACGAGACTCATCGAGCTGTCCACGAGTGCGGAAGCACTGTATGCGGCGTATCAAAAGGCTGGCGGTGACACTCGTTCGCTCGATACGCTCAGCGATGAAGGAGCGAAAAAGATTCGTGCGCTTGCGGAACGAGGGTTCGATCTTGGTTATGACTGCGACGAGAACTACGCAGACCCGCCCGAGGCCAACGCTCGGATAAACGCAATCTACTCAAATGCGAGGCGCGCGCTCTACGCAACAGTCGAGGAGGCGGTGATCCTTGATTCATCGCCGTGTTACTTTCGAGTGCACACTAGATCTTCCGACCGGAATGACTACCTGGCCCATCCGGCAACGGGCGAGCTGATCGACGACGAAGATGCGGCTCGTATCAAAGCCCTCTATCCCGTGCGCCGGCCGCAAGTGCAGATTGTTGTTTCCGACGGGCTCAATGCCAACGCGATCAATGAGAATCTGCGTTCGGTGCTACCGGCCGTACGGCGCGAACTGCTGGCAGCAGGACATTATATTGGCGAGATAGACATCGTTATTGAGAATGGGAGAGTGCGTGCGGGTTATCACGCCGGTTCGCTGCTTGAGGCTGAGATGATCGTTCATTTGATAGGCGAGCGGCCTGGCACGGGCATCAATACGCTTTCGGTATACTTAACCTATGGCTTGGACCACAAGGGCCAATCGCGCTGGGGATCGGCGGCGGGCTTCGACCATTCGTGGACGACGGCCGTTTGTGGGATTCATCGCCGCGGTAAACCTCCCGAAAGAGCAGTGGAAGAAATAGCCAGATTGGTGGATCGAATGTTCGCGGAGAGGCGTTCGGGCGTCGCTCTTCAATCCACGCGGTGACGTAATTTACCTCAAAAGTCCAAAATCATTGTAGGATCCAAGCGCGATTCGCTAGTTTTAAGACAAAGCTGTCGAGGATGACTTTAATGAAATACATGCGAATGCTTTTGCTAGTTTTTCTGCCGCTAGTTGTATTCGGGCAAACCCAGAAAACATCTGACATTGCATTTGATATCAACGATTTCAATAAGAAGTTTGAGGTCGCGCAATGGCTTGTCGCTTACGACACAGTAGCATGGAAGACTACCGATCTTGTGATGGCAGCCGATAAGGCTGAGCTAGCGCGCCTCGGAAGAGAATGGTTTTGTTTTCAGGATATGAAAGGCGTCTGGCACGCAGTCTACGGCAAGCTCGAGAACAATAAATTCGATCAAGTCTTTCATTATGTGGTCGATGGTACGGGGAAGATCACGAGGACGACTGACAAGATCGACGAAGAGTTTCTGATCGCGCACGCAAAAGCACTCCAAACCGCGCAGAAGAAACTAATGGAAGCTATTCCAGCCGATTCGCCTACCCACAACACCTACATAAAGCGAAACGACGACAAGACTTTTAACGTTTGGATCTTTCCCGCCTTTCAAACTGAGGGTGTTGCCGTCTACGGAGGCGAGTTCATTTATACGATAGATGCGACGGCTGAGAAAATAACAAAGGATGAGAGTTATTTTCAGGGTGCTTTTCGTGGCTTCAACGCAAAACCCCCGCGAGAGATTTGGCTAAACTATACCGAGAAGGAAAAGCCCACCCTCGGCTCGATCTTCTTTGTCTGGTATTACAAGGATTACTTCACGAAGATCTTCATCAAAAATGCGAAGAGCACGAGCTCGGTGATCAAGAATGGCAGGGAATACATGTGGGTCCATGTGGATTCCCAGCCGTCGGGGAATAGCAACGCGAAACCGTGATCACTGGTTAGCGAGAACGAGCGTGAAGACAACTGAAGATTCATTCGCGTCTGTGACTTTGACAGTCTGAAACATGGTTGGGAGAAGTCGCACGTTCTGCCGCGGCGGGGGGCGAAAAGTATTCAGCGCGAGATCATACGTCCCCGCTGCTAATCCAGAAATCACAAACCGTCCGTCTTGATCGACCTGCGCATAGCCGTTTGCGAAGTGGAGCTTGTTGCTTATCGATGCGGTGATTCGTGCGCCGTCCGGCAGCGTTCCGCCCACAACTTTGACTTGTCCGCGAATGACCCCGGTTCCATCCGCGATCATGACGCGCAAATCGAGGATATCTTCGCCCGGTTTGATCTCAATTCCTTGCGTTACTTCTTCGCCGTTTCGCTCGATCCGCAGAATCGACAAGCCGTTTAAGATTTCATTGTCAGCCTTCAAATTGATGAGGGCCTTACCCGGCCGCAATCCGGTAAATTGAAAACTTCCGTCCGGCGAAATGTTGGTCACGTTCGCAATTCCCACTCGCAGAGTTCCGATGCTGGGCACTGCGGCTACGACCTTCACCGCAGACAATCCAGCCAGCGCCGTCGCGTTTGTGACACCTGCCGGGACCACGAAGCCGGTTAGTTTCGAGCCATGACGAGCTTGAACTTCGAGGTTCGCCAGGTCTGCATCGACGACGTCAAAACTTAGTACATCGCTATACAAATCGCTGCGGTCCAGGCTCGAGGAGATGTACAGGGCGTAATGACCCGGCTTAAGGCCCGGCAATTTAAATTCTCCGGCAGCGTCGGTCAGTCCTATCTTAAAGTCTTTGAAACCGCCGTTGTCGATGCTGTTCCAGGGCTGACCGTAAACGAAACGTGCTCGTGCGATCGGTTGTGCTGTAACGGCGTCAATCACGCGTCCGGTAGCACTGAACACCTGTGCGCTTGCGTCCATGCACATCAATGACGCCAGCAATAGTGCCGCGCGGATGAGTAAAAACGTGCTGCGGTCCCGAATGAACATTTGCCCAATTATGTGAGCGCAAGCACCAGTGATGCAAGCGAGTTTCGGGCCGCGTTTTGTCGCTAAACCGTTATCAACTATTATGAGTTTATGAGCACTGAAGGGCCCTCAAATTTTATTAGAGACATCATTATCGAGGACATCAAGAGCGGTAAATATGATGGGCGGGTACAAACCCGATTTCCTCCGGAACCAAACGGCTACCTGCATATCGGCCACGCCAAAGCCATCTGCCTCGATTTCGGATTGGCGAAGGAGTTTGGCGGTAAGTGCAATTTGCGTTTCGACGATACTAATCCGTCAAAAGAAGAGACAGAGTACGTTGACGCCATCATGGAAGACGTGCGGTGGTTGGGCTTCCAGTGGGACGGACTTTTCTACGCTTCGGATTACTTTCAACAACTTTACGACTGGGCCATTCAGTTGATTACGGCCGGGAAGGCTTTCGTCTGCGATCTCAGCGCTGATGAAATTCGCGAGTATCGCGGCACGTTGACCGAGCCGGGCAGGGAAAGCCCGTATCGCAACCGTTCTGTTGAAGAGAATCTCGATCTGTTTGAGCGCATGAAAAAGGGAGAGTTCCCGGATGGATCGCGAACCCTGCGTGCGAAGATCGACATGAGCTCTCCAAATCTCAATTTGCGCGATCCGGTCATGTATCGAATTCTGCACATGGCCCACCATCGCACGGGGAATCAGTGGTGTATTTACCCGATGTACGATTACGCGCACGGGCAGTCAGATTCGATCGAGCGCGTAACGCACTCGCTGTGTACGCTGGAGTTCGATAACAATCGTCCTTTATATAACTGGTTCATCGAACAACTCGGCATATTTCCTTCGCGGCAATACGAGTTTGACCGGTTGGCCCTCACTCATACTCTGCTTAGCAAACGCAAGTTGCTGAAGTTGGTTGAAGAAGGACATGTCGAGGGTTGGGATGATCCGCGTATGCCAACGCTCTCGGGCATGCGCCGGCGTGGTTACACTTCCGAAGCCATCCGTAACTTCATCGCGAGCGTTGGTGTTTCCAAGACGAATGGCATTACTCAGTTACAGCAGCTCGAATACTTTCTGCGCCAACACTTGAATCAGATTGTTCCGCGGGTGATGTGTGTGCAGAAACCACTGCGCGTGGTGATCGAGAACTATCCCGATGGCGTTGTGGAAGAGATGGATGCTATCAACAATCCCGAAGACAGTGCCGCGGGCAGCAGAAAGATTCCGTTTTCGAAGACGCTGTATATTGAAGAAGAGGACTTTCGTGAAGATCCGCCGAAGCAGTTTTACCGGCTTGCACCTGGTCGCGAGGTGCGCCTTCGCTATGCTTACTTAATCACCTGCACAGAAGTCATCAAAGATAGTAGCGGCAAGGTTGTAGAGCTCCGTTGCACGTACGATCCGGCGACGCGCGGCGGTAACACGCCTGATGGTCGAAAGGTGAAGTCCACGATTCACTGGGTCTCGGCGGATCACGCTCTGTCAGCAGAGGTTCGTCTATACGACAATCTTTTTGTTAAAGAAGATCCGAACGAGGTTGAGGAAGGACACGACTTTACTGAGAATCTGAATCCTGATTCATTGCAGGTGATGCACGACTGCAAAATAGAACCGAGTATGCGCGACGCAGAGCCTGGGACGAAGTATCAGTTTGAACGCCTTGGCTATTATTGCGTCGACCGCGATTCAGGGGATCAGTTGGTGTTCAATCGAACCATCGGCCTTCGCGACACGTGGGCCAAGATCGAAAAACGCGCCGGCAAATAGTAGCCACAAAAAGGCACAAAAACACAAAATGTAAGACCAGTATTTTGGCGCCCTGGCCTCCTTATGTTTTTTGTGTTTTTGTGCCTTTTTGTGGCCTAAATCTTCTGAATCTACATCGTGGCTAAGATCGAGCGTGTGTATAATGTGGCCGCGCCGGTCGTAGTGCCGCCCCAACAGGCGACCGTCGAGCGTATTAAGTTTTTCGTTAGTCTTGCTACGGCCATGCGATACCTGTTCCTCTCCGCGCTGCTTTGTATTCTTTCAACACCAACACTCGCTCAAACTACGCGTGACTGGGCAGATCGTGTGATGTCCAGCGATCCGAAGGTGCGGGCAAGCGCTGAGGCCGCGCTGGTCCGACGTGCGGAACGTTCGCTGCCGCTGTTGAGACGATTCATCAATGGTGGCGATGAAGACCTGCAATGGGAGAGTTTTGAAATTATCCGGCGGATTGGTCCACCAGCCATTCCGCTTCTGGTGGAGCTGCTTCGGCATCCGCAGGTCGAAATCCGCCGCCTCGCCGCTGATGCCTTGATCGACCTCGCGCCCGAAACACAGCGAATTCAACCAGCGTTGAGACGAGCACTGCGAGACGAGGATTCCACCGTCGTCGCTGATTCGGCACGTGCCCTCGGCGCTTTGCGCAGCAGGGCCAGTCCTTCAGTACGCGCTCTGGTCAACGCTCTCTCCCACGAGGAACCACACGTCCGCATTTACGCAGCGGAGGCACTGGCGTCGATCGGTCCAATAGCGAGCGCCGCGACTAAGGATCTCGCTCGAGCATTGAGCGATCCGATTCCCGGCGTGCGATGGGCAGCGGGTGAAGCCCTCGGAAGTATCGGTCCCGCCGCGCAGTCTGCTGTGCCGCAGTTGATTGCAGCTCTGAAGGATGAATTCCTGTATGTGCGCATCTGCGCGGCTGGAGCGCTCGGAAGCATCGGACCGAAAACACAGGCGGCACGCGAAGCGTTGAAAGAGGCCGCAAAAGATCCGGCCCTGCGTAACGAAGCTGAGTGGGCGTTGAATAAAATCGCCGGGGTAGAGTCGGCAAAGCCTGTTGTCTCACCTCTTGAACCGTCGCGATCCATCGTGCCCGTGACGACTTTAGCTCAAACTGGAAATCCTCCGGTTGATTGGGATCCGGCTACTGGTCGGAACATTGTTTGGAGCGTCGAGTTGGGAAATGAATCGTTTGGCCGTCCCGTTGTTGCCGGCGATGTGGTCTATGTCGGTACCGACAACACTCGGAAAATGAATCACGCCTTTAAGGAGGATGCAGGCGTGCTCATGGCTTTTCGAGTCACGGATGGCACGTTCCTCTGGCAGGACCTGGCCCCGCGAGTGAACCGCGGCTTGCGACAGTTCCTGCTGCCTTCGACGACCAGCGCACCATACGTCGAAGGGAATCGCTTGTACTACGTCACCGCCGAGTGTCAGCTCCGTTGTCTCGACACGAATGGTTTCCGTGACGGCGAGAACAATGGTCCATACCGGCAAGAAGTCTTCAAGGACAACGCTGCAGCCGACATTATCTGGCAACTAGACATGCCTGCCCTGGGTGTCTTTCCACATGAATCTTGCAATAGCGAAGTGTTGCCCGTCGGTGATCTGCTGATGGTCGGTACGTCCAACGGCCAGAATGAGGGTCATACACTCGTACCATCGCCGCGCGCTCCAAACTTGATCGCGGTGGACAAGCACTCGGGCGAAGTGGTCTGGCGTGCCATTGGTCCGGGCGATAAGGTGTTGCACGGCGATTGGTCCAGTCCTGTGGCAGTCAACATCAACGGGCGTCCGGAGGTGCTCTTCGGTGGCGGAGATGGCTGGCTGCGCGCTTACGATGCGATGTCAGGTCTGGAACTCTGGCGCTTCGACGGCAACCCGAAAGACGCGCGCTGGCTGCCGCGTCCCGGCGTCCTTTCGCGCAGCTCTATCATTGCTTCACCAGTGTTCGCCGACGGCCGCGTCTTTGTCGCCATGGGCCAGGATCCTACGCACGGCGACGGACCTTCATTGATTCATGCGATCGATCCCAACGGTCGCGGAGATGTGACGAGGAGCGGGCTGCTCTGGACTTCTCGCGACGTCGGCCGCGTGGTGGGAACGCCGATCGTGAAGGACGGTCTGCTGTACGTCGGCGACCTGGGCGGAACGATCCATTGTCTGGACGCTGCAACCGGCGCCGAAGTCTGGAAGCACGAGACGAACGCCGCCATCTGGGGAAGCGTCCTGCTGGCCGGCGACCGGCTTTACGTTGGAAACGAGGAAGGCCTCATGACCGTTCTTCGTACCGGACGCCGAAAGGAATTGCTGGTGCAGATCGAAATGGACGCGCCGCTCTATTCGCGTCCGGCACTGGTGGGCGACACACTTTATCTCGCCACCGGGAACCGGTTGTACCTCATTGCGGCCAAGCCTGGATCCTAAACTCCGGCTCACAGTCATCAGGAGGATAGAATGATCAGTTTCGGTGATAACGACGGAAACGAGCTTGAAATAAACACTTCAAGCGACGTCCGAGGCGACCTCATTGTCTTCACAATAACTCGACGCAACGATCGTCCTATGCGCATTGCGTTGCCCATCGATCTCGCTATCACTGAGAGCATTAGCAATATCAACAATGAGCGCCATATCGATTTTGAAGACGGCTTTGGTAACAAACTCGAGGTGTATCCGGCGGAAACTGATGAGATCGTTATCTTTGGTATTAGAGAATCTTCAGGGAAGTATTCAGCCATCGGCTTGCCAGGCGGCATGGTCACTGATGTTCTCGAGTTTATCGATTGGCTAAGTAAAAAACGTTCCGAAGTGCCGCGCTTCATCTCTCGTACGACAAAGGCCCACGACTATGCACGTCCGAAGGCGGAGATTCAAGACATTCTGCAAGACTTCGCTCATGTTCCGGATGAAGACGCCGCAAAAATTCTTATGAATTTGGCGGGACGCAATCGCATCGACCTGGCGGTGGAATTACTAACCCAACTCGGCCGTCAGGGAAGATTCAAGGATGCTCCGAGTTCAATAGCCCAGTCGTACTATCCCTGGGAAACCCCTGCCGACGTAACGTGGGATCAGTTAGCCCAATGGGCAGGGATTGGTCCAAATACGTTTGTTGAGCCCTTAACAATTGATGAACCGGTATTAGATGAGTATCAACCATACGATTACGTGGCGTGTTTCGAAAACGCTTTTGGAGGATCACTCGAAGAGTTGCCATTCGAGACGATGGACTTCCATGCTGAACAAGCAGGGTTACGCAGACTTAGTGAAAACCTCGATCGCTTCTTCAACAATGTAACTTATCCGCCGGCCACTCAGGAACAAATCGTTCCTTATATCATCCATAAGAATGTGTGGACGGAGGGGTTAGGATTAGAAAACTTCATTCAGTTCAGTTACACGGCCCCGGTTTGGTACGAGGAGGCTCGAAAGTATCTTCTATTTGCTCATAAACTCTGCTTTGAAGACCCACTGCCCCAGATTATCTATCCAATCACTAGAAACATTAATAACCGTTCTTATCAATTCGAGAACCTCCTGGTCGAGCCTGCCCGAGTACATCCTTCACACCTTGAGCTCCTGCGACAGATGTTGGTTAACGTGAAGAGAATGGCAACACTCATCCGAAGGGGAATCGTGATTCCTCATTGCCTTAAGCTCGATCGTATTCCTGAGTACGATCAGGGCGAATTGATGCGTTTTCCTGACGAAACGTCCTATTCCATCGCGCGCCACTTCGCGTATGTTCTGGGTCGTCTGATGGCAACAGGACAGGTCGATAAATTCGGATTACCGGATTACCTTATTAAAAGAGCAAAGCAAGTTCGTAAGAAATGGGATTGGGAATTTGGTGTCGATTGGTTTTGGGAGTTCTTTGATTTCTTTCCGGACCAGGATGAAATCGACCTATTTGATCCGATAAGAGAATGGCCCGAGCACCTTTTTCGGATTGCACTCCTAAGACGGTATATAGAGGCGCATCAACTTGGATTTTCACCGCACTTTCTCCACCGTGACGGTTATCAGATCTACTCCATTCTCGAGGCTGCTGACCTCAGGAATACCATTATGCAGAATGAAACCGACTTTGATCCTTCAAGGGTTATGAAAACGTTGGATGAGCCGGGAGTACTGATCAGTTATCTTCCGGCAGGCGTGCAGCCGAAACCTGAATTAAGTGATGATGATCTCATTAAGCTGCGGCTCGAAGAAGATCTTTTTGAAGAGTGGCGAGTTGCCGTCAGCAGAGTTCTGACAACCGTTAGGCGTCACAGCGATTTCCACTTCAGCCAGCAAGAGCAAGCCCGGGCGTTCAGCGCTGAAATGCGAGAGGAATTTGAGAGTTGGCAAAATCGTCGCTCGAAAGAACTTAAGAAAAGTACGCGTAGCGCTTTATGGGATCTTGGCATCGGCGGCGTGATCAGTTTCATTTCGGGCGGCATACTCTCAGCCCTTCCCACTGCTGTTTCACTTGCGCTTGACGCGTCATTAGGAAGTATCAAAGAGAGTGGAAAGATATTCACGTGGCGTAAAAAAGGAGATCTGGTAAAACGCCATTTCCTGTCTGTTGGATGAAAGTCTTTATCGGCTAGACTTACGCGCACGTCTGTTGTAAGGATTCACAAAACATTCAAGGAGAACACTATGCCTGAAGCTCGCGGTTTGCTGTCCCGCTCTTTATTAATCATCGCCGTAATACTGTTTGGTATTCACGCCAGCGCACAGGAACTGTCGCCTGAGCTTCGCAGCAAAATCGATAAAGTGGCTAACGATGCGTTGGCGCAGACAGGTGTGCCGAGCGCTTCGATCGCGGTGGTGAAAGATGGAAAGATCGTCTACTTGAACGCTTATGGCTCCGCGCGACTCGAACCAAAGACACCGGCAACTTCGGCAATGCGATACAGCATCGGCTCCATCAGCAAACAGTTCACTGCAGTTGCTATGTTGCTCCTGCAGGAGCAGGGAAAACTGTCGCTCGATGACAAGGTAGGAAAGTTTATTCCTGATCTAACGCGAGCGAATGAAGTGACGATCAGGCAGTTGTTGTCGCACACGTCCGGCTACCAGGATTACTGGCCTCAGGACTACGTCATGCCGATGATGCTACAGCCCGTAACCTCCGCGAAGATTCTCGACCTGTGGGCGCGCAAGCCTCTGGATTTTGATCCGGGTACAAAGTGGCAGTACAGCAACACCAACTACGTCATTGCCGGCGTGATAATTGAAAAGGTCAGTGGCAAACCGCTCCTGCAATTCCTGAAGGAGAAGGTATTCTCGCCGCTCGGCATGGCCAGCGTGGCTAACATCGATGAAGCGAAGTTAGGCGATACGGATCCGACGGGATACATGCGTTATGCGCTTGGACCATTGCGAGTGTCGCCCAAAGAAGGACCAGGCTGGCTCTTCGCAGCCGGCGAGCTGGCGATGACGGCTGAAGATCTGGCGAAGTGGAATATCTCGATCATGGACCAGAAGCTTCTGCGCCCAGCTTCATATCGAGAGCTGGAACGTGAGGCGCAACTCAACAACGGTATGGGAACTCGTTATGGGCTCGGGGTTAGCCTCGCGATGGAAGCCGGACACCGCGCGGTCTCGCATGGCGGTGAAGTATCGGGATTTGTCTCGGAAAGTATCGTTTTTCCGGATGATCGCGTTTCCGTGGTGGCGCTGACAAATCAGGATGCGTCTTCCGCAGCCGATGATATTGCCCACGGCATTGTTCCGTTGCTCTTTGATCAGAACGATCCAAAAACGCCCGAGAAGTTAGAACAGGCGAAGAAGATCTTTGAAGGGCTGCAGCACGGTACGATCGATCGATCGTTATTCAGCGACAACGCGAACGCATATTTTAGTGAGCAAGCGTTACAGGACTTTGCGACAGGTTTGTCGCCGCTGGGAACACCGAGACAGTTCACGCAAGTGCGACAAGGATTGCGTGGTGGAATGATATTGCGAGTTTACTTATTGCGTTTCGAAAAACAGACACTACGCGCGTGGAGCTACGAATTGCCCAACGGCAAATTGGAGCAGTATCAAATCGCAGTGCAGAATTAGCCACGGATGACACGGATAAAAATCCGGATTTAACTCCGTGTTATCCGTGGCTAAGTTATGAAACCCATCGTTCTACTTGCTGATAGTCAGCTTCTGTTTTGGCGCGAGAAGCGGATACTGAAAGGCTCGAAAGCTGCTTACATAGGTGCGTCGAACGGCGACAATCCGGATTTCTATGCGATCTTCGTAGCAGCTATGGAAGGAGCTGGGATCGTCGACTGCAGGATGATCCCTTCTGTCCTCGCTGAAGCCGACCTCGCATTTCTCAACGACGCTGACATCATCCTGCTGGCCGGTGGCGATGTTGAGTTAGGCTGGCGCACCTTCCTTAGCAACGGATTAAATAACCACATTGTCAGGAGATATTCTGAAGGAGCGACTTTGATCGGTACTTCCGCCGGAGCCGTTCAACTGGGCCTGTGCGGTCTTGCTGCTGATGGTTCACTGATCGAAACCTTCAAGCTGGTCCCCTTCATCGTCGGCGCCCACGAGGAATCCAATAACTGGAAAACAACAAGAGATCTCCTGCGGTTGTCACCAACCAATACGAGGGCAATCGGTTTGCCAACCGGCGGCGGCGCCATCTACCACCCGAATCAAACACTCGAAGCTTTACGTTACCCGTTTATGGAACTGACTTAGTAAATGTTTTGACCCGACTGTCACAAACCGGCCCGCTATCTTGTCTTTAAACCGACATTGAGACTTGCGCGGAGGGATTGTGATGAACAAATTGATGTCTGGCGTATTGATGCTGGTGCTGGTCCTGCTTCCGGTTCGCCGGGCCGCGTTGGGCCAACAACGATTAGCTGATCCTGTCGCAAAGATTAAAACCGACATTTCGAGACGTTTGCGTGATGCCAAAACCAACGTAACGGTCAGGTTGCGTGACGGCTCGGAATTAAAAGGCCGAATCACGCAGGCGGCCGAAAACATGTTCACTCTCAAGCAGAAAAACTCTCAACGCGACATCAGCTATGCAGACGTGACCAAGGTGAAGGGAAATGGCTTAAGCAAAGGCGCAAAGTTCGGTATACTCACCGGGTTTATTGCGGGCGCAGTTATAATCGGCGCTTTGATCAGTTTGAAGAATTTCGATCCTTTTGAGAACGGCGTGCTGCGGTGATGACCACTCATCTCTCGGTTTTCACAGAGTACCGGGGATACCTTTTCTCGTTGGCCCAGCGCGTTCTGGGCAGCCGCGCAGACGCTGAAGATCTGCTCCAGGAAACATTCATACGCTGGCAACAAACCTCACTTGCGCAAATCAGATCTCCAAAGGCGTTTCTGGCGACAGTCGTCAAGCGTCTTTGCCTGAATCACCTGCAATCCGCTCAAATTCGCAGAGAGATAAACGTCGATCCTCACGGCCCGGAACCGTCGTTGCCAGAACAGAACGTGTTTGCGTCGCTCTCGGCGCTAACGATCTTACTCGAACGTTTGTCTCCGAAGGAGCGCACAGTCTTATTGCTGCGAGATGTGTTTGATTGTGACTACGATGAGATCGCGTCAGTGATAAGCAAACGCGCGGACACCTGTCGCCAACTGCTGCGGCGCGCTCGCCAACACCTCATCGATGCACGCGCGCGCTTCGAAGTGTCGCCAGAGCAACTCCAAAAACTCGCACGTCAGTTTGCTCTCACATGTTCAAGCGGCGATCTAAAAGGACTCGTAACTGCATTAGCGTAATGTTAATCCGTGTTCACACTACTCATTAGCGCGCTTTGCTTCATTGCTTTTGCCTGGCTCGTGATTGTCGTTCTCACGCTTCACGGTATATCTCGCCAAAGGCCTTTGTTAGCCACACCCAATCTGCGTTTGACGGCGGGGGATGCGCCCCTCGTGTCGATTTTAGTTCCCGCGCGCAACGAACAGCAGCGTGTGCTCGAGCCCTGCATTCGCTCAATCCTCGCTCAGGATTACGGAAACTTCGAAGTCATTGCTGTTGACGATCGTTCGACCGACAACACTGGAACGATTTTGAAAACACTCGCTCTGAGTGATGAGCGGCTGCGTGTGATCGAAGGCGAAGAGCTGCCGCCGGGGTGGCTTGGTAAACCTTACGCTATGCAGCAAGCGTTAGATCACGCGCGCGGCGAATGGATTTTGGCCACTGACGCCGACATGATCTTCGAAGTAACAGCCTTGCGCACCGCGCTGGATCGCGTACTCGAAACTAACGAAGATGCGTTGACCCTGATCCCGCGTTTTGAAACCGGCTCATTCTGGGAGCGCGTGATGATACCCACCTGGGAATGGGTGTTTTTGATGTTCACGATCGTCTCCCGTGTTAATGATCCGAAGTCGGACGGCGCTGTTGCTATCGGAGGGTTCTTTTTGATCAGGCGTACGGTGCTCGATCGAGTCGGTGGTTATGAAGCGCTGAAGGATGAAGTAATGGAAGACGTGCGACTGGCGGAAAGAATCAAACGTTCAAACGCACGTTTGTTGATTGAGCGCGCGCCGGCATTGATCAGAACACGCATGTACACGACGTTTAGTGAGATGTGGGAGTGCACAACGAAGAACTGGTTCTCAGGCGTAAACTTCTCGTTTCCGTTAGCGTTGTTGTGTGTCGTGTCGATGTATTTGGGAGCTGTTTTACCGCCGCTCATTGGTCTCGTGTCGGTGTTGTCCACCGTGCTGGGCATCAGTGCCGGACTTGGTCCGGTGATTGTTGCGGCGGCCTCGTCATGGTTACTTCAGGTGCTTGTCATGGTCATTGCCTGCAGACGTTCCGAAGTCTCTGTGATTTATGCGCTGACAGCTCCACTTGGCCTGGCCCTGATATATGCGATGTTGTTTGACTCAGGTATCAGGATCACCACCGGTAGAGGCGTCACCTGGAAGGGACGCAAAATCTATGATCGACGTGGAGTTCGTCCACCACGACTTCATGCCACCATCGAGGAGTGAAGCGTGAGCAGGGAAGATCGACGCCGGTTTCTCCTTCGTTCCGTTTCTTCGATTATTCTGGCAACGCGGGGAGTATCAACCGGCGCTGCTAAGGCTGGTCCACCTGACCCTTATGGCCCGACGCCATCAACCCGACAACTTCGCTGGCATGAAATGGAGTTCTACGGATTCATCCATTTCACGATCAACACCTTCACCGACAAAGAATGGGGTTACGGAGATGAGCCTCCGTCACTCTTCAACCCTACTGACTTCGATGCGGAACAAATCGCGGGCACGGCGGCGGCTGCGGGAATGAAAGGATTGATCCTTACCTGCAAGCATCATGATGGGTTCTGTCTGTGGCCGTCGAAATATACCGAACATTCCGTAAAGAACAGCCCGTGGCGAAATGGTCGTGGCGATGTCGTGAAGGAGATAGCCGCTGCCTGTCGCAAGTATCGACTAAAGTTTGGCATCTATCTCTCGCCGTGGGATCGAAACCATAAGGATTACGGTCGACCTGAGTACTTGATCTATTTCCGTAATCAATTGCGCGAGCTACTAACCTCATACGGTCCGATCTTCGAGATCTTCTTCGATGGTGCGAATGGCGGCGATGGTTACTATGGCGGCGCGCGTGAAACACGCCGCATCGATCGCGACACATACTACGATTGGTCCACGACGTGGAACCTTGTGCGAAGCCTTCAACCCGATACTTGTCTTTTCAGCGATGCTGGACCAGACGTGCGTTGGGTTGGTAATGAACGCGGGATTGCAGGCGATCCTTGCTGGAGTACGCTCAATCGAAACGATTTCGCCCCGGGCCGAGCTGACGAAACTCGCCTGAATCGAGGTGACCGTCCTGGTTCGCACTGGGTGCCGGCGGAATGCGATGTCTCGATCAGACCAGGCTGGTTCTATCATGCTAGCGAAGACAGTAAGGTCAAAAGCGCGGCAGCGCTTGTTGATCTTTACTACTTGTCGGTAGGTCGCGGAGCTTCTTTCTTACTCAATCTCGCGCCGGATCGTCGTGGACAAATTCCGGGCGCGGACGTGAATTCGCTGCGTGAGTTCCGTCGTATCCTCGATTTGACGTTTTCGATCGACCACGCGCAGGGAGCTCACGTTAGTGCAAGCAATACACGATCAGGATTTTCTCCGCGAAACGTGATCGATCGCAGGCGTGGTACGTATTGGACCACTGACGATCAGATAAAGACGCCGGAGTTGATTATCGATCTTCGACGCGAGCAAACATTCAACGTCGTTCGCGTGCGCGAGTATCTTCCACTCGGCCAGCGCGTGGAAGCATTTGCGGTGGACGTCTGGAAAGACAACGACTGGCGAGAATTTGCTCGCGGTACAAGCATCGGCAATTGCAAACTATTGCGCGGTAATCCCGTGACCACCACGAAGGTTCGCTTGCGAATTACCCACGCGCCAGTTTGTCCCGCAATATCCGAGTTAGCACTCTTCACTGAGCCACACTAAATCTCCGGCGAACGACGACCTATCTGGCGGGCTCAAACAACTCGATCGGATTTCCATCGGGATCGTCCAACTGGATTTGTTTTCCACCCGGACCGACTTCCATCTCATTTCGAAAGTGCAGCCCGGCTTTCTTTAACATTTCAATTCGAGCCGGCAGGTCGTCAACCTGCAGAATTACTCGATTCCATCCACCCGGCTCCTGCTGTTGCCCATCGGGCATCTTTCGGGATCCGGACGCACCTGGTCCACTGAGAATCAGTTTGAGATTACCCACTGAAACCTGTGCAAACGCCGGCAAATTTTGCTGGTCTAACTTTAACCCAAGCTGCTCTGTGTAAAACTTAACTGAACGACTAACGTCCTTGACCTGATATCGAACTCCCCCAAGACCCTTAACGAAGGTTTGACTGTGTCCTTCGGTTGCTGCTTGATTCACGTAACCTCCTATCGCGATGACGATGACGCAGAGGAACAACGCCCACGTTTTCACGTTTATTGACTCCTTCCAATATTCGACTACTTTGCTGGGGGCTCCGGTCATTCACTATATAAATGTGAATGGTTGCTGTATTGGAAAAAATTTACTTAACCCGCAAACAACGCATGATTGTCCTTCAAGCGAGTATCTTTCTAATGTTGCTGTACCGAATATATATTCGGAGTTGAGCCAGAGAATTCCTTGAAGTCTTTGATCAAGTGTGATTGATCGAAATAGCCGCAGGCCACCGCGAGTTCTGCCCAATCAGGCGCCTTAAGCCTTTCCGCCGAAACTCGGGCTCGTTGAAATCTTAGTATTCGACAGAACATCTTTGGCGTGAGCCCTACGTGAGAACTGAACACTTGAATAAATCGTCGTTGTGAGAAACCAAGCTCTCGCGAGACGGCTCGGACTAAGGCTCCATTACCGCCCCTTGCAAACATCTTCAGCGCTACATTCATTTGAGCTTGATCTCTGGTGTGGCAGAGAAGACGACGTTTCAACGCACTTTCCATGAGTCGAAAACGTTGCTGAGGTGTCGCGGCTGTGCACAGACGTTCGCGCAATTCAACGCCAGATCCTCCCCAGAGATCAGCTAAATTGGCGTGCGCATTGGTGAGTTCGCTCGCCTCAGTATTCAGAAATGGAAATGCGCCACCGGCTTTGAAGTGAACACCCATAATCGCTTCATGTTGCAAACCGTTACAGATAAATGACTGTGAATAGGTTCCCGAAAACACCGCGCCGGAAAACCGCCGGTATCGTTCAGGTTGCTGGGGATCATGAATATGTATTTCGTCGTTCTTGAGATTAACGACGAGTTCACTGGTTCCGCAGGGCAGGATTTTTTCCAGGCGCCGCGCTTGCCCGCCTTCGATCAACCAGAAATTGTCGATAAATTCATTGAGCGGTGGACCGGGTTGATAGGAAACGTATAGCACGCGAACTTCGTCGTTTCGAAAACACTTGCATGGAGGCTGCTCAGTTGAAGCTTACTCTAAAAGGAGCTCTTCGTCCTCTTCATTTACCTTGTATTTCTCCTGCGATTTTGAGGCAGAGCTTACGCGATAAAGAAAACTTGTACTGAACTTCACCGTTCACGTAATATCCCAGACGAGAGTAAGGTCGTCAGGCGATCTCCCGGTTTGTGTCCTTTCAATGCGGTAGCCCAATCCTTCCCTTTGGATTCACCTAACCTGAATCGTTGCTCAAAAAATTATGCTAACTAATCAATCTGTACTCGAAGCTTCAGCGTCACTGCGAGAAGTCATCTCCGCCACCACCAAAGGCCTCGTTGAGCGCGAAGCGCTCGTCGAAATGGTTGCGCTTTCTGCCGTCGCGGAAGAGCACGTACTCGTCATCGGACCGCCCGGAACCGCGAAGAGCGAAGCCGTGAGGCGAATCGCACGCGCGACTGGCGGCCAATACTTCGAGTATCTGCTCGGCCGCTTCACTGAACCCAGCGAAATCTTCGGTCCAGTCGATCTTCACAAACTAAAAGACGGCTCCGTTGAAACAGACACGCTCGGTATGTTGCCCGAAGCCGACATCGCTTTTCTCGACGAAATTTTCCAAGGGTCGACAGCAATTCTGAACACGCTGCTCGGCATTCTAAACGAGCGCGTGTTTCGCCGGGGGCACACGAATATGAGATGTCCGCTGCGTGTTTGTGTGGGTGCGTCAAACAGTTTGCCCGAAGACGCAGCGCTCGCAGCCTTCGCGGATCGATTTCTGGTGCGTTGTTTTGTCGACCCGATTCCCGATCCAATGCTCGAACAACTGCTCGAGAGTGGTTGGTCACTCAACCAGTCGCCAGGACTGGTGACTGCCGGCTTGAACGACATCGAGGTATTAACAGTTGCTGCGCGCAAGGCTGACATGTCAGGCGTCAGACAGCGCATCGCTCAAGCTCTTCGGACGTTACGCGGAGCCGGGATCACTCTCACTGATCGCCGTGCGGTAAGAGCTCAGAAGCTGATTGCCGCTGCCGCGCTTATGGCCGGCCGCGATAAACCAACAGAGGCAGATCTTTGGCCGCTCATCTTTGTTCTACCAACACGCGAACAGCAAAGTCTCGGTCGCGACAGTCTGCGCGATCTGTTGTCCGCCACTGAGAACGCAACGCTGCCGGTTGCTGCAGAAGAAGCATCACTCGGTCCACTGGCGCGCGCGACGAGAGTGGCCCAGGCCGCTCGCGAAATCCTGGGCGCACGGCCCGCAAACTCTGACGGTGAACAACACCAAGCGTGGCGATTGCAACTGGAAGGAATCGCAAGAGAAATCGACGCCGGTTTCACGCCTGATCACATGCCCGCGGAATTGATCGAGTTGCGCGTTCGAATTATTGAGGTGTTGGGACAATCAAGCTAGAAACGCAGAACCAGCTTATCGAAGTAACATGGCGGCCGCGATTTACTCCACTCGTACCGGTCGGAGTAGCTGCGCGTGGCACCGCTGCGACCAGTCTGGCCCATCGTCTCCTGCGCGATCCTGATTCACTTTCACACTACAAAGCCGTGGGTGCGCCAGGTTTACTCGTTATTCTTGGAGGAGAGAAGCGGTTGCCCTGGGCCGATGGTGTGATCTATCTCGGACACGACCCGCAATCGCCGTCATTGTTGTTCCCCACGAATCTCGAACCGTCGGTACCAGCGGCGCTGCTGCAACGATCGCTCATGCTTGTTCACAACCAAAATGGACCGTGCGCCTTGTTGCTCGATCCGCCTGCAATCGTTCCACTTTCAGAAGCTCGAACCATTGCCCGAGCTTCACTGATCAAATGGCTGGAGGCTGATCTATGAATCTTCCGCCATCGCTCGCACCATGGGCAGCATATCTCAACATCTTTCCCGAAGAAGTAAGTCTGGCGCTTGGTCCAATGATTCAGCGCGTCTCAATGCTCATTGGCTCGCCACAACCACGACTCAATGAGAAGGAAGGCGAACCGGATGGTTTTGACGGGCTCAACCGGCGCGGAACTTACGAACGACTTTTGCTGTCCGAGTGGATGCTCGCGGATGAACTAGAAGATGAGTTCATGCGACGCGCCGTCATGGGTGAACATCTCTTTCTGAGCCGCGCGCATTCATCACCGGTGGGAACACGATCGTCTTTAGCGCTTTTCGACGCCGGTCCGAGTCAGGTCGGCTCACCTCGCATCGCTCACATCGCGGCGCTGATTGTATTAGCCAACCGCGCTGATTCGGCACGTTCAACCTTCTCATGGGGAGTGTTGCAGCAACCAGAAATGCCGGCCTATCGAGATGTAAACGCCGGCAACCTCATGGCGCTCCTTGAAGCGCGAAGTCATTGCGAGGTGAATGACACTCACGTGGCATCGTGGGAGGAGCAACTTGCGACCTGGAGCAGACTCGACGACGTTTGGCTAATCGGCGGAAACCGGCTGTCGCGAATTCAGACTGAGAGACGATCGTCAAGGCTCTATGTTGAGGACGTACTTGAACCTGAGAAACGTGAACTCAGACTGTCGTGCAACGGCGCTTCCGGAGCGTTAGCTGAGATAACTCTCGAGCTTCCCGCAAACAACATCAGTACGCGTCTCCTGCGCGACCCGTTTGCAGCCGCTGTTCCTAAAATCCAGAAGACAGCAGCTTCGACTTACACTGGCTCCGGTCTTCTCTTCGATATGACCGGAACGAAACTATTCACACGAACAGCGAAATGGGGCGTGACTGCGTTCAACGTTCCTAACTCACCGCGAGCAGGCGCCGGGCGACCGCGGCACTATCACAGTCACCGATGGCAGTCAGTGTGTGCGGTTGGAAGAGTCGGTCGAGCGATCGCTTTGATCTCGACTGAGGATCGTTTAGTAAACCTCGAGTATTGCCGGCAAGCGCCGATCAAGCTCCCGCCTGGTGCTTACGCAGGCTACAACGGCAATGTGTTCTTCACACCTTCTGCGGATGATGGTCCACTCATGCCGTGCTTTTCGTTGCCATGGGATGGAGAGATGGCGGCGATAGATGGGGCGGGCTCGTTGTTTCGGTTTTCGCGACTAAAAGGCGAAGCGAAGTCATTTGGGTCAAGACCTTTGTCAGGGACGGTGCATCTGGTTGCGACGGATGTTCTTGCGGTCAACATTTTTGATTCTCGTCTGGTCTATGTCGGTCGTGAATGGCCTGACGATGAGTTTCGCATCGTTTCTATCGGCGGGGGGCATGTCGACAGAGCAACAACATTTGAAGGAAAAGCGCTTCGTGCTTTCTTTGGACCATCGCCAGGATACGCTCACCCGCAGTATGGATTACTCGCGCTGGAACAAACCGAATTTCAATGGATTGTAATCGGAAACAGCGAGCGAAAGGACCTCGTTAAGCCTTATGGCGCGCAAGTATTTGGCGTTTTATCCGACCGTGATCGTAGCGATAATGAGGCCGGTTTGCTTTCACTCGAAGATGATCGTCAGACCGTTACCCTGGATGGACGCAATTGGCGAAAAGAGATTCTGCGCGCTCACTCACAAATTGAGCACATTGCCCTCTGCCAGCGAGAGCCCTACATCGCCTACTCAACAGTCGACGGTGAAATCGTGATCTATTCAGTGCGTCATCGGGCCGACCTTTGTCGCTATCTTCCGGAGGGCGAGAAGTGACAAACCTGCGCCCACGCAAAGTTGCACATAAAGGTCGGGTTGAGGCGGCAGGCTTTTTATTCAACACCGATCTGATCGGAGTTGCAGAAACTCGACGGCGAATCCTCAAGCTCTGGGAATCAGGAGTGCAGATCTTCACGGACGGACCGAATCATTTCGTTCGTTTGTCATCAACTATCAGAGTCGACTCTGCTCATTGCGTAGCGACGCCTTTGGTCAAGATCGAAGATGTGTTGTCGGCGCTACCGTTGTCGCAGGATGAAATTGAGTTGTTGCAGGCTCCGTCTCATTCAGTTGTTTTCGCGAAAGGCGGCGTTGCGCAGGTAGCGCAGTTAAGTTCATCCAGTGCTGAGTCTCCTGAGACATGGCTCGATGTTGCAGCTTTCAAAGTTGTGAAGGTTTCTACGCTGGGTGCGGCGTTTGCCGAGCCAAAGGTAGTAGCCGAACCGCTGCCATTTGACGCACGGGCCAAACTCGACGGTGTTCCTGAGGAAGCTGCGGAACGTCAGGAAACTATTGCAGCGATTAAGTCGGCGGCGGCTGGAGATAGTAAACAGTCTGGTGATTGGAGCTCTGCGCAGCAGCTCCGTGGTTGGTTAGGCGGATTGATTAGTTTTATCTCCTCGGAGATTAGACAGCGACTGCGATCGCAAAACTCGGCAACGTCGTCGAGATACACAACTCTGCGCCAAACCAGCAGCGATCAAGGATCAGGGTGGCTCGCTCGCCTTGGCATGCGGCTATTACACACCTCGCGACTCTCACGAGTACTGGGTCGCCGGCAGGCTGCGTATATCGGCAAGATGATGGAGATGTTCGAGCGTGGCGATCTCGCCGAAGCACTCAAACATGCAATCCCGTTAGGTGATCTCTCTTCGCTGAGTCAACGGCCCGCGCTCGGTGTGCCATCGCCGCGAAACAGTCTTTCGATCTTTCCGTGGCAGGGCCGGAGCTCGAGCACTATTGGCCTCGGCACCGACGTTATGTCGTACCTCTACCAGCTTTACCGCGCGTCTTTCAAACGGCTGGAGGCTCAAAACCGGATCGAAGAAGCTGCGTTTGTTCTCGCTGAGCTGTTACGTGCGAATGAAGAGGCTGTCGCATTTCTCGAAAGACACGGCAAACTAAAGCTTGCGGCTGAGCTCGCGGAAGGGCGTGAGTTGCCGCCTGGCCTCGTAGTGCGTCAATGGTTTATTGCCGGCGACATTGAGCGAGCGGTCGGCATCGCGCGACGGACGCAGGCGTTTGCTGATGCGGTCCTGCGACTGGAAAAGACAAACAAGGAACAGGCGGAGAATCTAAGGGTCGTATGGGCTGTGTCGCTGGCGGAGGGAGGCAATTACGCGGGTGCAGTTGATGTCATTTGGCCCATTGAGGCTCATCGGCGGACAGCTCGTAAGTGGATGGAAAAGGTGATTGAAGTTGGTGGGCCAGTGGCCGGCCGGATGCTCGCTCGCAAGTTGACGATTGATCCTGACGATTTCGAGAACATACGTCGCAAGGCGCTGACTTTTCTGGAGGATGAAAGTTACGAGTTACAGGAAACACGTGCGTCGTTCGCAGAAGCACTCGCTAACGGAGAAAATACCAGGGAAGCACGAACGTTGGCTCGAGTCACAGCACGTGCTATTTTGCGCGACGCAGGGCAAAACGCGAGTACAGTCACCGCCAGGCAGTTCACTCGTCTCATCAACTTGAGTGGCGATGGTCCATTGCGAACAGACGTACCGAAATTTCCCGTCGAGCAAGATCAGCCGGTTACGCCATTGTTCTCGATCAGGTATGTTGCTGCAGATTGCGGCTCTATGCCGGTCCATGACGCTCTGCTTCTGCCAAACGGCCGGATGCTGGTCGCGCTTGGCGAGATCGGCGCTCGACTGTTGACACGTGACGGTCGCACTGTCACACATTTCGATCAACCTGCTGAAAAGTTCGTGATTTCGGATAACAGCGCGCGTGCTATCGCACTCGCTCGCCGTGGTGATGTATGGCGACTGTCGCGTCTTGATCTGATCGAGTGGCGAGCTGAAGACTGGTGCGACGCGGAGATCGATGCGTTTGCTCGGAACTACGATGGCAGTCTCTGGTTTCTCGGCGCCAAGGGCGACTTTTACGCTATCGACGCGCAGGCAAAAAGTTTTGAGGCGCTCTGGCGAGTGCCGGATGCGGGCGATAGAGTTCTCAGCGTCACTCGTTCGGAATCGTCGTGCAGTTTTCTTACTGCGAAAAATTGGTCAGATTTAGAGCAGTGGATCTACCAGCTTCCATTATTGACTTTACGGCGTCGTACATCGCCGCCTAAGCCACCGGATAACGTGGTTCGTATTTATGTTGGCAGTGCGTTCTCTCCAGAAGGTGTTTATGTGGATCAATCGGTTTACTGCGTGGTCGACTCCAGTCAACCGGAGTCGAAGCTGGTGCCATTACCGTCTCTTAAGCTGCGTGTGTTTGAAGGTGAGCTGGAAAAACTTGATATCTCCATTGGTGACGAGGTCTGTGGACCTCTGCAACCTGAAATACTCGGTAAGTGGGTCGTTTCTCCAGTGCTGGCGAACGACGTGACACAAGTTGCTGTTATCGACCTTCAGTCAAAGGAGGTTACAGCGCAACTCTTTTTAGAGAATGCAAATCAAGTCTCAACCAGGCTGACTGAAACCACACTCACGATCGCAGACAATCTCGGGCGCGTGATCGTAATCGATCTGCGTCGCAACTGCTCGATACGCAACTTTCGCCTTTAAGAAGTTTAGCCACAAAAAGGCACAAAAACACAAAATGTACGACCAGCCTTTTGTTTGTGTGTTTTTGTACCTTTGTGTACTAGTTCTTTAGATAACGCCAAATTGCCCCAAGCGCTTTACTAACGTGAATCTTATCGTCGAGGAACTGTAACGAGTACACGACAAAGATTACGAAGACAATCACCTTAAAAATCCGGTATTGCCAATCGTCAAGAAAGTCTAATCTCTCACGATTTATTTTCCTGCGTTTTGATCGTGGTTCAGCACGCACGCATGCACCCGCTTTCGTTCAGAGTTGGTGGGTCTGAAAAAGCCGCGTTGAGTGGTGCCTTCTTACCGGATTGAGGGGGCCATTGCTATGCCGATTTGCGCCGGGAAGTTCGGCGCGGAATCTCATCCAAGTACCACATGTCCACTATCTTCATAACCTCAGCTCTGCGTTCCGGTGACAACTCCCTGAACCTTGAAATCACATGAAGTTCCTCGGACTTGATGCCGGGGTCGACAAGTCCTGCCGCACGCGTGAGCAACTCTTCCGGTGGAATGCCAAGTCCGTGCGCTAGTGCCCTGAGCGCAACGACTGTCGGCTTCCGTGTTGGGTCGTTCTCGATTTTACCGACATAGCTTGCCGCTATGGCTGGTCCAAAGCGGCCGCTTTGCTTGGCCACATCGGTCAACGAGAAACCCTTCTTATTCCGAATTCGGCGAACGAAGTCCCCGAGGGGCTCTGGACTCCTATTTGCCATCCTAATGGACTCCCGAAGAGGAAACTGCACAATTGACAAGACGACACACCTCCACATAACGGTGGGGCGGGTCCACACGCCGGACAAAAGCGAAAATCAACTTCCGGTGTGCATCGTTTACCATGCGTCGTTACTCCTATGGGATTCAAATCGATTTATATAGTATTGATCCAAACAATTACTTCGTGCTACGCTCTGTTGCGAACTGATTCCGTACAGCGAGCAGAAGCAAGTGAGCACCGATCCGCCCTACCGAACTGATCTCATCAATGCCGCGATGGGCGCGCGCCGCCTGACCAATAAGACCGTGGCAGAAAAAGCGGGTGTGGGCGTGATGACCGTCTCGAGGATCCGAAACGGCGATGCGAATGTTGGCTACATGATGCTCAAGAAAGTCGTCGAGGCTCTGGGGTTGAGCGTTGCCGAGGTTTCAGAGAAGAAAACGCCGCGCTGACGTGACCGTCGGCGCGGCGAGTAGCTTGAGATCTTTCTGGCCGGCTTAATCCACCAGTTCACAAACCAGGATGTTTTGGTTGTTATCGGTATCCGACCACTTCACGTAGTCGATGCCAAGACTTCTGACTGGTCCGAAGAGTCTGGCGCTGCTTTTGCTCTTGAGCGAGATCGTTCCATCGGCGTTTCGAACCACCGGAGCACAATCACCGATCCAGAGGCCCCAGCCGGCATAATCGCCAGAGCTTCCACCCAGGTATCGTTCCTGAGGCGTGGTTTCCTTCGCAAGGTATTCATCTTCACCGTCGGGTTCCCATTTGATGTCGGAGGCGTCTTCCAATTTGGGGCCAATCGCGACAGCGTTGTTGTGCGTTCCAAGATAACCGATGAACTCGCCGGTCATTTTATTTGTACATCTCATTTTCTTGTAACCGTTCATGATTTTCTCCTTCAAAGAATTTTGGTTTTTGTCGGGGGTGGCAAGCAGTGCAGCCAACCCAATCTACTTTGTTGACGTGCATAGATATGCATCAAAGGAGATAGCTCTGTAATCGGTGCTACTACGGTTTTACGTTGGGTGAGATTGCGGATTTTATTAGGTAGTTCTACCTAATCGCAGTTGCTAGAGCTCAGACTGATGTTCGAGGGCGAACCTGAGCAACGCGTGATGGCCTTCGAGCTCGAGTTTCTGACTGATACGGGCGCGATGGTGTTCGATAGTGCGGACGCTCAAGAAGAGTTGTTCGGCAATCTGTTTGTTTGACTTGTATTCGGCCACGAGTTTCAGCACCCGCCGTTCGATGGGCGTGAGGGCGTTGACCTGTGGCTTGTTTGCAGCCAGCTCCGCCGCGCGGCGACTCCGATTGAGCAGCAAGCTCGTCAGTTGCGGGCTGACATACTCCTGCCCGGCAGCTACTGTACGAATACATTGGACGATGTCTATCAAAGCGCTGTCTTTGACAACATAACCTTTGACGTTCAGGTCGAGCGCCTGGTTGAGGAAGTGTTCGTCCTTGTGCATGGTCAAAAAAATAAGCGCGACTTTAAGATCTGCGTCGCGTACGTTGCGCGCGATTTCAAAACCGTCGCGTCCGGGCATATCGATATCGAGGATTGCGATATCGACCGCGGTGCCGCGTAGTTTCTGCCACGCCGCTTCACCGTCTGAGGCCTCATCCACGATGATGAGTTCCGGTATACGTTCGATGACCTGCCGCAGACCATGGCGGAAAATCGGATGGTCATCAGCGATAAGGATTCTGATTTCACCTGCCATTGTGTTTATCTTTGGTCGTGATGGGAAGCCGGATCGTCACAGTAGTTCCTTGTCCCGGCTTCGAGTTAATCTGCCATTCTCCTTGCAGCATTCGCACTCGTTCAGCAATTCCAACCAGACCAAACCCGGAAAGTTTCGCCACTGCATCTACCGGTGAAAAGCCGCGGCCATTGTCGTGAATCGTCAACGTGATCGACTCAGTAAGGCGTTCGATACCGATATGAACTTCACTCGCGTTTGCATGTTTGATGATGTTGTTGAGACTCTCCTGAAACACCCGATACAGCGTGATCGCATCGTCTTTATCAAACAGATAGTCAAGCGGCACGAGCTCCGAAACAAAACGTATGCGCGTTGTGGCTGCTACTTTTTCAATCATCACTTCGAGCGCCTTCGTCAGACCGAGGCGATCCAGATGATACGGTCGCAGGTTTTGCGCAATCTGCCGAACTTCTTCGATCGACTGCGAAGCTGAATTAACAATCCAGTCAAACTCTTCCAGAAACTCCGGTACGCCCTGCGCCGCGAGCTGGCCGAGTTGCGCGCGGTTCTTAACGATCAGCAGGTTCTGGCCCAGACTATCGTGCAACTCGGCTGCGATACGTTTACGTTCCTGTTCCTGCGACTCGATCAACTGACGTGCGAACGCCTGTTGCGTAGCCTGCTGTGTCGCTTGTCTTCGTTTTAGCTGAGTGTCGCGATACACAACTGCGCCGATGAGTATTGCCACTACGCCCAGCCCGAGTATCGTGGCGAACCACCACGTACGCCAGAAAGGCGGCACAATTCTGATGCGCACGCTTGCGCCAACTTCGTTCCAAACTCCGTCAGCATTCGCTGCGATCACGCGAAAGGTGTAACTGCCCGGCGCAAGGTGCGAAAAGTACGCCGTGCGGCGTGTGCCTGCATCAACCCAATCGTGATCCGCGCCTTCCAGTTTGTATTTGAAGCGCATGTTTTCCGAGTTGATGAAACTCAACGCTGTGTACGCGATCTCGAAATTGTCCTGTCCCGGCCGGACTTGAATGGCGGAGTTTGGATCGCGCAGGGCAGCATACCAGGCGTCAAACGGCGCGGGCTGATTGTTGATGCGCATCTCCTCGATCACGACCGGCGGCATCTTCGTGTTCGCTTTGACAGTGCTCGGATCGATCATCGCCAGTCCGCCCATCGTCGGAAACCAGAGTTTGCCGTCGCGCGTCTTGACGCCCGCGGGCCAAAGCCCGCCATTACCTTCGGTACTCGGCATTCCATCAGTCCTGTTGTAAGCCAAACTACTGACGGCTTTGATCCGGCCGGCGGCAAAATCCTCCAGCTCTTGTTTGCGGACGCGGTAAATGCCGCGATTGCTGTTCATCCAGAACCAGCCGAAATCGTCTTCCAGAATTTGAAACACGCCGTTGTCAAACAACCCGTCTTTGGTGCCGTAGCGCGTGAACTTTCCGTCTTTGAATCGGCCCAGCCCTCCGTCGTAAGTACCGATCCACAACGTGCCATCGCGATCGAGTTTAAGCGCTCGGATCGCATTGCTCGGCAGTCCATCTTTCTCTGTCCAGGCGGTGAACCTGGCGTCTTTGTAATGTGTCAGTCCGCCATAACTGCCCAACCACAAACCGCCTTGTCCGTCTTCGATAATGACTCGCGTATCGTTGCCCGCGAGACCGTCCTTCGTGGTGTAAGCTGTTATGGTTCCGTTCAGATAGCGGAAGACGCCCACATCGGCGCCCAACCAGTAAGCTCCGGCCTGGTCTTCGCACATCGTTGCGATAAAGAAAAGCGTTGGGTATCGCAGCGCATCTGCCCATGGTGCAGGAATAAAACGCCCGTCGGCGAAACTCCATCTTCCACTGACCCACAACTGACCAGCGCGATCTTCGTACAGTGAGAATACGAATCCATCAAACGAGCTGAAACTTTCGTTCTTAACAGCAGGGTATTGAGTGAAGACACCATCTTTCAGCCTGAATAAACCCTCCCGGTATGCTCCGATCCAGAGCGCCCCGTCACGTGTTTCCAGCAGCGGGTAGATTTCACTGAAGCCGAGTCCCTGTGCTTTACCAAAGGACGTGACTACTTGTGGGCGGGCACGAAACAAACCGTTGTCGTAGGTGCTGAACCAGTAATTACCTTCGTCATCAGCATATGGTTGCTGGACCTTAAACCCTTCCGGCGTGGACTGACTCAACAACTGGCTTTGGCCTGACTGGAGTTCGGTCAGCCATATACGTCCCGTTGCATCACGCGTAATCACTTTCAAGGTAAGATGGTTCGCCCAGATCAATTTGGGCTCCGTGCCGGGCAAACCGGTTTTCTCGTCATAAACGTCGTACGTACCGCCTTTCCTTAAGCGTAATACCCGTCGATCGGTAGCGACCCAGTAATCTCCATCGATAAATTTTGGGGTAGAAAGACTGCCGATTTCGTTAACGGACAACGGCGGCATTGAATAAGTGACATTCAAATCGGCAGGCTGGAATCGATCGTTGGCCCAGCGGATACCACGTAACGTGGCGCCGGTTGAATCCCTCAGGCGATTATCGAGGTTGATTTGCAGGTAATAGATAATCACGTTGCCGTGACCATCATCACTCAGCAAAGGCATGACGCCGTTCGGCAGTTCCAGATTGGTGCTGTAGGTTGTAAAGCGTCCCTCATGTCGCCGAACGGTTTCGCCCGTATCCAACAGCGCCCACAGATCGCCCTGACTGTCTTCAAACAGTTTCACGAAGCGATTGCTGGCAATACCCGGTGAGTTGGCTTTGTTGAAGACAGTGAAGTGCACGCCGTCAAAACGCACGAGCCCGTCAAAAGTTGTGAGCCATAGATAACCATCGCGCGTTTTCAGGATATCGCGCACGGAGTTCTGTGGGAGTCCGTTATCGCTGGTCCAGTGATCGAAACGATACTGGGCCGCCGTTGGAACTGACGTGCAGACGAGGAATAACCAACCTAAATAGGAACGACTAAAGACCATCGAGAGCCTTCACGCTTAATGGGCGATTGACTTTGCTACCTGATTGCTGTCGATGATGCGGATCGACGAAGTGTTATCCAATAATGTGAGGATTATACACGTGACGGGCGGCTTTGGTCGCAAACAAAACCTATCCAAATGGCGAAAACCGATCTATTATTCCCCGCAAATCCGAATCTCTCCCGAGCACTCTCCCCGATTGCCGCCCCACTAAGCGGCAGAGGAGTCTCCAACCCGAAGGAGGTGCTATGAAATCGATCCGGCCCAGCTCTAAGCTTTCGTTACTGTTAATAACTTTGATTCTCGCAGTTACGGGATTTCTAATCTCGCCGGCGTTGCCTCAAACGCGCGAACGTACGGTCACACCGAATCGCACTGAAGCGAACATAAAAGTCGCCGACATCATCAAGACCGACGTCGACCTCGTCACGATCGACGCTCTCGTACTTCAGAAGAACACTGCGCGAGTTGTCGGTGGTCTAAAACAGGAAGACTTCTTCCTGTCTGAGGACGGTAGCAGGCAAACGATTACGCATTTCAGCCAGGACACGCTTCCGTTGTCGGTGCTGTTGCTGTTCGATCGTGGTGGTTGTTTGGATCCGTTCGGCGAGGAAGTCAGAAGGGCCGCGAAGGATGCATTGTCACAACTGAAACCGACTGATGAAGTCGCGGTGATGACTTATCACGACACAGCGGAGCTGAGGCAGGGCTTCACGCACGATCGCATACTACTCGAGCGCGCAATAAACTACGTGCCGCCACATGACGAGCGCGCCAATCATTGTCTGAACATCGCTTTCGACGATGCGGCCAATTACATGATGAAGGCTGGTAATCCAAGCGGTCGCCGGGTGATCGTCGTGGTTACGGGTGTGACGCGCAACTGGGATTGCCGAGGTGGACCATCAAACAAATCGGTAACACATACCGTCTTCGAGTCGGGTAGCGTTGTCTCTGCGATAATTCCCAAGACGCCCGAACAAATAGCAGAGAACGGCGTGATGCGTTGGGCCACTCGCTTTGGCCGGCTCGCCCATGCTCCATACATCGACATTCAAAACCTGGCCGACGAAACGGGAGGGGAGATCCTGCGTGATAAACCCGAAGAGCTCGATCACACATTCAATACTCTGATGACACACCTCCGCACGCGCTACAATTTCTCCTTCGTCTCGACCAACAAGAAGCGCGACGGGACTGTTCGCAAACTCAAGATCGACTTGGCGGACGGCATCGAAAAATCGCAAGGCCGCCTGGTGGTGAAAGCGCGAAGGAGTTACGTAGCGCCGAAAGAGTGAGTGACAAAGCCGTAAAAAAATAGGCTCCAAAACGCACAAGAGGCCCACATCTTGTGCGTTTTGTGCTATTTTGTGGCAACATGTCGGACCGTCTTGCAGGCAATAAACGTTGTAACCTAAACCATCAGAGGACAACAGATGAGTACTAATCCGCACGATGTTAATTCGGGAACCAATCCCCCTCCGTTTCGCATCGCCCCGCAACTACACCAGATACTTTATAAACGACCCGGCCGGGAACACTTAGAACCGAAACCCGACGAGGTTCTGCCTGAGCCACCGTACCCGCAGCGGCCCAACGCCAAAGAGATGACTCATAAGGAGTATCTCAAGCTGAATGGCGTTCGCATGTGGAAGACGTGGGGCGCGCCGTATTTCAAATCGCGATTCCCGAATCATAGAAACGAATTGCGACCGATCATTCCGTACCTGTTCACCGACTGGAAGTGCAATCTCGATTGTCACTATTGCTGGTCGTACGACAACAAGGTGAAGGGAATGACCGAGGACGTTGCGAAGCGTTCGATCGACTGGTTGCACTCTATTGGCTCGCGCGTGTTGGCATTGATGGGCGGCGAGCCACTGTTGCGCCCGAAGTTCATTCACAAGATCGTCTACTACAGCGCGCAGAAAGACATCTTCGTCTACCTGCCGACGAATGGGCGTTTGATGAAACCGGATGTGATCGATCGACTTGGTGATGCTGGACTCGCGACCGTCAATCTCGCGGTCGATTCAGTGAAGGAACGAAAGTCTTTGCCGAAAGCGCTCGATCCGATTCGACCTTACTTCGATTACCTCGTCAAGAAGCAGAAGGTTTACGGCTACACGGTGATGTTCAATATCAACATCTGCCACAACAACATGGATGACGTTGTTGAGCTGACCGAGATTGCGCGCGCGAACGGCATCGCGACTGACTATCACATCAACGAGACTCCGATGACCGAGCAGGATCACTTCAAGCACCTCTCGGAAAATGAGACTTACCTGACGCCGGAAGACTGGCCGAAGGTCGACGCTCTGCTCGACTACCTGAACGACAAGCGACGCAATGAAGGCTACAAGATGGTGAACCCGATCCAGCACATGGAAGACATGAAGCTGCTGATGCGTGGAAAGGTTCCGGAGTGGCAGTGTCGTGCGGGTCAGAATTCGCTGATCATTCGTACTGACGGCTCACTCGCTCCTTGTTTCCCGATGTACTCGGCCACGCACGATTGGGGCGTCGTCGGCGATCACAAGTTTGACGTGAAGCAGCTCGACGAGATGAAGCAAGAGTGTTCGCAGCATTGTTTGTCGACGTGCAACTACATCCTCGGCTACTGCTACGACACCGCCCGCGTGATCGGCTGGATCATGAAGACGGCGAAGGGTGGATTCAGAGGCGTCGAGAGCTTCTAAGAATTTAGCCACAAAAAGGCACAAAAAGCACAAAAGGATTGATTTTATCTTTTGTGCTTTTTGTGCCTTTTTGTGGCTAAAATTGCCTAACGAGTGATTCGGTTCAACTTATTCACGAGCTCGGTCTTTTCGGGTGCGGATGTTTTTGCGACAGCGAGCCGGAGAGAGGTCAGGAGCTTTTTCAAATCCGTGCGCTGCTCGACCGCGTATTTGTCGCCGCCTTTCTCGTTCGCGAAAGTGATTACTTGATCGGTTAGGTCTTCTGTAATGTTCTTGAGGGCTTCGGCTGCGTGTGCTCCGGACGGGTACAGGCCCAGGTATCTGATCGCGCCCTCGGAGAGAAAGAAGGAGCAGACCTCGTCGCCTTCACAGTCTGATGGCGGCCACATCTGCGCTGCTTCCCACGCGATGCGGTCCGCGATTGGCAACGTGTGATATTTCTTTTCGAGATTCCAAAGTACATCGGCGCGTAGTTGATAACCACCGGCAAACTCGTTGTATACGACTTCAGTCACGTGCGCCTTCACCCACTCGCGAATCGGCGGCTTGTCAGTTTCGTATGGAACACTCAACGCCGAGTTAGCGAGTGCGAGAACCTTCAAGAGCTCGAACTCAGCCCGCGAGCTCACGTCTTTGGCTTCATTAACTGAGCTCGTCGCGAGGTTGTAGATTTCCTGCCTGTCGGCGAAGTCTGTGTTCTCGGCTTTGAGACGCGCTTCGATGATCTGGCGTACGAGCTCTTGCCGTTTACCCGCGCTGTAGTCGAGCAACAGACCACCGAAGAGCCAGCCGGTTTGGCTGTTGGGCAGGTTCACGCGATACCAGTAATCAGTCTTGCCGCCGATCGTGTCTTGATTCGTCGAACGTGCGATCGCGTTCACCACTGTGCCGAGTTTCAGCCGCAGGATCTCCTCAGCCGTAGTCTGCGGCGCCTTACGCGCGCGCATGGCGGAAACGGTCGTGATCTTAGCCTGCGTAGCATCAAGCTTGATCTCTTCTGTTTGGGCCACAAGCAACGAGGCGTTGCCGATTGCGAAGACAAGGAAAGCGAAGATTAGGCTTTGGCGTTTCATCACGTGGTTCATATATACCATTTCTGTTAATCTTCGGTGCGATTTTTCCGGCAGTGGAGGACGAAGTGGAAAAGACAGAAGCGTTGAAAGACGCCAGCAGCCTGTATGAAGTTGAACGTCGCGCCCTCTACGGCGAGAGACCAGGCTTCAGGATCAGTGAGCTGCAAATTTCGCCGGCCCAAAAAGTGCCGTGGCACCTGCACAACAATATCGATGATACTTTCTATGTGGTGGCGGGAAAGGTCCGTTTATTTCTGCGAGACCCTGATGAAGACGTACGACTCGCGCCGGGCGACAGCTATCGCGTCAAGGCGGGCCGGCCGCATCTCGTGACGAATGATGGCGACACGTCCGCAACATTTGTAATTCTTCAGGGCGTCGGGGAATACGATTATGTGCCTTTAGTGTAATCTCAAGGTGAGGAGCAAACATTGATCGATCTCAATTCTCAATTCGAATACTGGAACACAACGGGCACACAAAAACCTTTCGCGCATCCGGTCAATCTCAGGCGTATACGACAGTGGGTATCTGATGAGAGCACCATTCTCGATTACGGTTGCGGGTATGGACGAATTTTAGGAGAGTTGTACAACGAAGGCTACGAGAACCTGATCGGTTTGGATTTCTCACCCGCCATGATCGCAGCCGCGCGTGCGCAGTATCCGGAGATCGCATTTGAAGTCGTGCAATCCTCGACCATTCCATTGCCGGACGCTTCGGTCGACGGTGTGCTTTTGTTCAGCGTCTTAACCTGTATTCCAACTGACGAAGGACAACGAGCGCTCTTGAAAGAAGTGCATCGCGTGTTGAATCGCGGCGGGCTTCTCTACATCAGCGACCTCTGGTTACAAACAGACGAACGAAATCGGGTCCGCTACGCGCGCGACGAACAGAAATATGGAAACTATGGAGTTTTCGATCTGGATGAAGGCGTCACTGTGCGTCATCACGATCCGAAGTGGATCGAAACTCTTACAAGTGATTTCGAAATGGTCGTTCTCGATGAGCTTGAAGTCGTGACGATGAACGGGAATCCAGCAAAGGCATTTCAATGGTGCGGATTGAGTCTCAAAAGAGATCCGTGATTGCGAACATTCTTGCGGTCGAGATCGTTTACACCAACGTCTCATCGACGCAAGAAGATGCATCTCCAAAAAGTAGAAGCTTATTCAAAAGAATGTAATCTTGCTGCTGGCCGGCAGGAACTCAACAAGCTCAAACTGTCCGGCTTAACATTAACCGAAACACTACACGCTCCTTCGTCCAGCATGCCGCTTCACGTGCATGAGGCGGCGAGCATTTGTTTGACGCTAACCGGCCAGGGTGTCGAGCTCATTGACGGTGTTCGTGTCGTCACCGAGCCTGGTTGTGTGATCATGCGCGGTCCCGGAATGATGCATGCCGATCAGTACGGCGCCATTCCGCACCGCGGCTTCATGATCGAGCTCGAGCAACGGTGGCTCAACACGTGCCGCCACTTCCTGCGAGTGTTTGAAAATCATCGGCACTTTACCGGCGGCCTGGTGCCGGCGTTGGCGTTGCGGATTTATCGAGAATCACGAGTTAAAGACAGTGTCGCACCGGTTATCGTCGAGGGCTTGATGCTGGAAATGTTGGGACAGGCGTCTCGTTCGCTGATCAAGACCCCGATCCGTCCGCCGAGCTGGCTGACGCAGGCGCGAGAGCTGGTGCACGGACATTTCAATGATTCTTTGAATCTCGTTGAGATTGCGAACGCGGTTGGAGTACATCCGACGCATCTCGCGCGCACGTTCAAGAAATACTACCGGACAACGGTGGGCGAGTATGTACGGCGGCTACGGCTCGATTGGGCCACGCGCCAGTTGTCCGAAACAGAAGATTCGATTGCGGAGATTGCCCTGGCGGCCGGGTTCTACGATCAGAGCCACTTCAGTCATTTGTTCAAGCAACACACCGGGTTTACTCCAGCAGAGTTCAGAGCATTTTCAAACAGCGCCGTTTAGGAGCTGTTGAAGTTAGTCATATACACAACTGCTACGCTGTTCCAATACAAGGGAACCGTCGCTCAGTTATCAATTCTGCGTTGCCGAATTGGATTGAGAGAGGGGGGTTGGATATGTCTCTTTGGACCAGCACTGTCATTTGTGTTTTGTTGTTACAGAGCGTTCAAGCACAGGAACAACAAGCAAATGACGAGAACAAACCGGTGGTGATTGAGAAAGACTGGGATATCAGGCGGACATACATCGACGTCTTCAAAATCCTGAGCAATCAAAACACGTGTAGCGACTTCTATCGTGGACCACGTACTGCGACTACCGTACTCAATAGGTTTGTCATACGGGTGAAGTCGCAGTCGTTGATGCCTGAGGTGTCGTTTCAGATGGTGGGCAGTCCACGAATCATTCATGACCCGGCGACAGGTGCGTCGTATCGACTGTTCGAGAAAACGATGGTGAACATTCACGGTTCTTTCTATCAGCGCCGCGCGGATCCGATGGGCAAATTTCCATCCGATGTTGGCAACTTCGCTCCGGGCAGTCGCGCCGCGCGAGCGTTGATTATTTTGCACGAACTGGGCCACCTGATTCAGGACGACAACGGAGAGTGGCTAATCCCCGACGACGGCTTTGACGGCAAGCGGAGCAAGGCAAACACGTTGCGCGTCGAGAAAGTCTGCCGCAAAGAACTAAATGCACTGAATTAGCCACAAAAAGGCACAAAAAGCACAAAAGTAAGAGAGTTGAGAGTTGAGCCTTTAGGCTGCAGTCTCGGGTTCAGGCCGGCAAGCTAATGCTTGAACTCTCAACTTTCTTACTTTTGTGCTTTTTGTGCCTTTTGTGGCTAGTTCGCTGCTACCCAGCCACTGGCCGAGATGAATTCTTTGGTTTCTGAATTGATCGTTATTACATACGCGCCTGAGGCGCCGACGTGGCGGTTGGGACCGAAGATGAGCTTGGGAGTTAGTCCTGTGTCGTACTCGTAGAGACCTTCCAACGCTGTAATGAGTTGCTCACGGCTCAAGTCCGCACCGGCGCGCTTCAGGCCCTCGACGAAAGTCTTCGCTGCCGCCAGTGCCGCAAGCTGCGCCGCTGCATGTTGTGCCGGCAGCTTGTACTTCTCAACCAACGCGCGATATTCAGCGACGCCATCCGCGGTCACGTCAGCCGGCACTGTCGGAAATGCAAGGAAGACTTTTTTCGTGAACGACGCAGGCACACTCGCGGCAAGGTCTCGTGACGTCAACGCACCAAGTGATAAAACGTTCGGCGTCCACTCGAGCGCATTGGCAGCGCTCAGGAAACTCGCAACGTCAGTGCCGCCGAATATGAATACGGTTGCCGTGCCCTCGGTTTTCAACTGCTGCGCAAGTTTGTTGGCATCGAACGTCGAGTAAGACATCTTTACAATGTCGGTCCAACCGGCTTCTTTCGCACGTGTCATCGCTGCTTCCGCCGCGGCTGAAGGCAATTCCGTAGTGGGAAACAGGACCACGGCGCGCTGTTTCTTCGCGCCAAGCTGCTGGTCGGCAAAGTTGACTAAAGCCGCTGCCTGTTCGGCCACGCCAGGTAGTAAATAGAAAACGTAACGGTTCGGCGGGTGCTCGACCTGCGTCAGCAGCGTTGCGGGACCAATGAACGGAATCTCCTCTTCGCGTGCGAGCGCTGCGATTTCCTTATCGGCGCCGGCACTCACGCCACCAATGAATGCAAAGACCTGGTTCTGACTATTCAGGTTGCGCAGACTTGTCGACATATCCGCGCCCGCTTCGGTGAAATGTGTTTTTATTTTCCGATTGTAGATGCCGCCACGCGCATTGAGATCTTCGAAGTAGGCCGAGATAACCTGACGTATAGCCTGCCCCAATCCAGCCAGAGCCGTGGTCGTCGGCAGCGGCACACCGACGTCGATACTTTCTGAAGTCAGCCCCGGATCTCGATCGAACTCGAGCCGTTTGATATAGGCAATGAGGTCGTTCATGTCCTCGATCGAGAGGCGATAGCGAGGCATGGCCACGTTGAGTTCATTTCCTGCGGGATCGACACCACGCACCACCGCCGTCGTAAACGACGACTCGTTGAAAGCTCCATGTTTGCGTCCGCTTGGATGTGTGTGACCGTACGACTTGGTGAGGTTGGACCACGTCAGATTTCCGGCCGCGACGCCCCCTTCGGTTTTACCTTCACCTCTGCGCCCATGACACCCGGCACAATTTATCGTCGCCGCCGGCACTTCCAAATCCCCAACCATCGCCATGAGCGGCTTCTTACCCGGAACCTCACCACGCAGGAAGATAGCGCGCCCCCGCCGCTCCGCCGGTGTCAGCGGACGAGTCTCCTGCGATGATTGAACCGCCGAAACGCACAATGTAGCCATTAGAAAAATGAGTATGTGCAATCGCATTGCGACAGTTACTGTACTACACCTGAAAATTTAGTCACAAAGAGGCACAAAAAACACAAAAGTTCATTTTGAGTCTTTGTGCTTCTTTGTGGCTGATAAACTTTCTCGTCGATCCGAACCTAATCCTCAGTCTGTGGGTCTATTAAGTGCATGGCCGATGAGGCGTCGCAGCGGGAAAGCTGGTGGGTGTTGCAGGCACAGTCCGGCAGCCACGAGGCTCTGAACGAGCTCTTCAAGAGTGTTCAGGAACCGCTGTTTCGCTACATCGTCAGCCTCGTCAGAGACCAGCACCAGGCTGAAGACATCCTTCAGGAAGTCTTCATTCGCATTTACCGGAAACTGCGCTGGCTGCGAGAGCCTGAGGCGTTCCTTGCCTGGACCTATCAGATCGCGTCTCGTGAGGCGTTTAGATATTTGAATCGTGAACGGCGTTGGAGCGACCAGATCCGCGATGAAGCGACGTTGACCGCGTTGCCCGCAAACGATCCCGAGCGCGAGTTTCCACGTGAGCTGATTGAGAGTTTGCCGCAGCTCGTCGGGAATCTGTCGCCGGCGAGTCGTGCAGTCGTGGTCCTGTTTTACCTGCACGAACTGTCGCTGGTTGAGACTGCGGCCGTGTTGGATATTCCGGTTGGGACAGCGAAATCGAGACTGGCGTATGGCCTCGAAAGCTTGCGCCGAACTTTTCAACGTGAGGAGAAGTGAAATGCAGAACAGTTCAGACGACACACTCAAGTTCAAACGAAACATGAAACGTGCCTTGATTATCTTTGCGGTCGTGGAGTTTATCGTGATGGCAGTTGGGATGTTTCATTACGTGAAGGGAGGATCGTGATGGCACAGAATCTGGATTCCGTAAGGGCTGCAGCTTTGGCACGTATCGACCGCAGTGAGCGTAATTTCAAAATCGCTTTCTTCGCGGCTGCACTTATCGAGGGCGCATTTATCGTCAGCTTTCTTCTGCTGGCTGATTTTTCAAATCGAATGCACGTGCTGCTGTTGATATCGACTGTGAGCTGTTATTCGATCGTCGGGTTCGGTCTCATCGCGCTGGGAGCGCATATCAATCGTGGCATCGCGCGACTTCTGAAGGCGCTCGAGCTCACTCACGGGAACGTTTCTTCCACTGCCACAAGCCGGCAGTGACTTCGGTTGGCAGACGATGGCCCAACTGCCGCGCCAACATGCAGAGTTGTCCACGATGATGCGCCTCGTGAGCGACAAAGTAGTTGAGAAAATGAACGAGATCGGTAGGAAAGTTTTGCCAGGTTGCCGCGGGGATCGTGCCGCCGCGCGCAGCGCCGAGCCGGATCACGTCGATGATGCCTTTGCTGCTGCGTTCAAGAGCACGCGACAAACTTGATGGTTTTACTGTTCGGGTGTCGACAGTCCGCGGTACCGTGACACCATGACGCGCCGCGATCATCTTGATCCACATGCACCGCGTATTGTGAATGTGCGCTGCGAGAGAACGAATCGTGCGGCGAGACGAGCCGGGAATGTTCATGGACCACAACTCAGGCGGCAAGTTCTCGATCAGATATACCGTGACACGGTTGTTCGTGCACCATGCGTCGATCAAGATCTCGATGGGGATCTGCATGGGAAGGAATATTTAGACAGGATTGCAGGATTTTCAAGATTAACATGACAAGAATCTTGTTAATCGTGAAAATCCTGCAATCCTGTCTAACAGTATCTAAGCTTTGCGACGGATCGAGTAGAGCCGGTGCTCCGTGCGAATCAACAACCGCTCACCAACCAGCGCGGGCGAAGCCTGGGTGAAGTCATCGAGTTGATTCACGTGCGATAACTGGAACTGCTCGCCCGTCGTGACCACGAACGTCTGGCCCTCTTCACTCAAACAGAACAGCTTGCCGTTATAAGCCCAGGGCGACGTAGTGAAATTAGCGGCAGCGGGATCGATGCGTGTTTTGTAGGTTTGCTTTCCAGTCTTCGCATCAAAGCGATTCAGGATTCCGGTCTCCGTCAGCGTGTAGATCGCACCCTGATACGCAACGGACGACGGCAGATACGTTCCTCCACGCGGCTGCGACCAAACTATGTACTCGTTCGAAGTCTCACCTTCCTTGAGAGTGATGTCACCTGTGGCGCCGGGGCGCAGCGCCAGCAACGCGCGACCGCGGCCGCCATTGATATAAAGCAAACCTTCATACGCGAACGGCGTCGGAACCGGCGTCAACGACATCCCCTTGATGCGCCACAACTCTTTTCCCGCCAGGTCATAACTAACCACCGTCTCTGGTCCAATCGTAACAATCTCGGTTCGCGTTGGATTGCGCCAGATGTAGGGCGTGGCCCATCCGGAACGTTGGTAGGGCGGTTGTTTGCCGCCGAGATCGCGTTCCGTGCGCCAGACACGCTTGCCTGTTTGTTTGTCGAAGGCGGCGAGGTACTGCTGTTTCTGGTTGTCGCACACGATGACGAGCAGGTTTCCGGCCAGTGCAGGCGAGCTGCCGTTGCCGAGCTCGAGATAAATCGGATACGGCTCGAGCGGCGTGGTCCAAACCTGGTTACCCTTCAAATCAAACGCCCACAGCCCGAGATTCGCGACGTAGACGTAAATAAACTTTCCGTCAGTGACAGGGGTCTCTGAGACAAAACTATTTTTCCGGTGACGTCCGCCCGGCGGTTGCCCGGTGAAGAACTCCTTGGTCCATTCCACCTTGCCACTTTTCAGGTCGAGCCGGTAAAGCAGGTAATGCAGCTTTACTTCGTTTGGCAACTCGATGTCGCGGTCGTTCAGCCGCTTCATGATCTCTTCCATTGAGAGACCCTGTTTTTGTAGTTCAGCAGCGTACTCGTTGCTATACTCGGTGCCGGTTTGCGGTGACTTCGACTTGCCCTCAGTTGTAACGGTGGTGATGTAGACTTTGCCACCGGTCACGATCGGCGACGACCAGCCGCGCCCGGGGATCTCCTGAAACCATTCGACGTTCTCAGTCTTCGACCAGCGTTCGGCGAGTTTCGCATGTGTGCCGACAGGATTCGACTCTGGCCCACGAAACTGCGGCCACGTGTTCTGCGCGCTTGCTATCGCCGAAAGCAGTAAGACAAGACTCACCGTGTTCAAAAGAATGTAGACTCTGCGATTATTTTGCATTGTGCTCATCAGTTTTCCGGAAGGGTTTGGATTACTAAAGGACGAAGCTTACTTACGCACTAAGTTTTAAATAAGTTTCGAGATTGACGAGATTGACGAGATCGACTTAGGCCATCACCTCTTTAAAGGTTGTCAGAAACTGCTTCATCTCCGCGCCAGTGCCGATCGTGACGCGCATGAAATTTGGCAGGGCAGGGAAGAGGCGACCGACTTCAACTCCGCGACTGCGCATGGCATTGAGCACAGGCCTCACCTCGCGACGCAGATCGATCATCATGAAGTTCGCGTGCGACGGAATGTAGCGGTAGCCAAGCGCGTCGAGTTCCGCGCAGATGCTCTTTTTAACTTCGCTGTTTAGTTTCCGTCCGCGAGTGACTTGCTCAGTATCGTTCAGGCTCGCGCGCGCCGCGACGAGCGCCATGATGTTTACGCTATCAAATATCTGATGAGTCTTCAGCCGGGAGATGTTCGCGGGTTGTGTGACACAGTAACCACATCGCAGACCGGCCATGCCGTAGATCTTTGAAAATGTCCGCGCGACGATCAGGTTTGGATACTGCTTCACGAGCGGGATCACGCTTTCGTAGTCTTTGCTCTCGACGTAGTGGTGATACGCTTCGTCAACCAGAACGATCGTCGTTGGTGACAACTTGGCGAGGAAGTCAGACATCTCGTTTCGCGGTGTGATACTCGCGGTCGGATTGTTTGGGTTGCAGATATAAACGAGACCAGCGTCGCTAGCAGACGCGAGCATTTTCTTTAAGTCGTGACTGTAATCGGACGTGAGATCGATCTTCACGACTTCAGCACTCGCGACACTCGCATGACGCGCGATCGCTTCAAACGTCGGATTCGCGATCACGAGCTTCTTGTCTCTACTCGTAAACGTAGCGGCGCACAGTTTCAAAATCTCTCCCGAGCCATCGCCGAGCAGCACCTGGTCCACCGGAACACCGTGTAGTCGCGCCAGCTCATCAGCGAGCATGTCGGCATACTCATCCGGGTAACGCCATGCGAGATTGAAGCCGTCAGTCATCGCCTTCAAAGCGGCTGGCGATGGACCGTACGGATTCTCATTCGAACTGAGACGGACGATCGCGTTAGGCCGCAACGACGCGCGCACTTCATCACGGGACAAGACTGTTGCATAAGCCGCGCCCGCTGCCAGAAATTTAGAAAAGCTGCGACGAGAAAGAGTCTGGTTGGTCATGGTTTTCTTCCTCTGATTGGTTTGTCCCGAAGATCATTACGACGAAACGCTGATTTGGCAAGGAACAATCGTAAACGTGCGGTGTCTAACTCCGCGATGTTCCCGGATTTCAATTTCGTTGACGCCCTCGTCATGTTCCTCGGAGTCCTCTTTTGTTTTAAGAAAGTGGCGGAGATGGAGCGCTACCATGATTTGAGGGTCATCGTTCTCACCTCGATATGTGGCAGCATCTTACTCCTTTTCTTCGTCTGGTTTAGTTCGACGCTCGGCGATACCCGCGACTACGACGACTCAGGCGCTGATTACTTCACCGAGTCAGAGATGTGAAAAACTTTTCGTCCGCGAAGCAACTAAACCCCCACCTCACTGAATCTCTGCACGCAAAAGAACAAGCGGGCTAACTAACTCCCCACTCACAAGCTGAAGTTCAAAAACAAATAGGAGAGAGTGATGACGGTCTATCGTTTCGTCGAGAAGATTCTCGTCCTGGGGCTGCTCTGTTTGTGTTCTTGGACGACTGTTTTAGCGCAGCAGAGCGGATCGGTCGCGTCCGTTTCACGCAGCCGCGCCATCGTTAACGCTGGTCCAAACGCGCCAGTTCCCACCACGAGCACGTACTACCCTACTTACAACGCTCCCGTCTTCAAGATTCCCGAAGAAATTGCGGTCGAGGAGTTTGTGAATTATCACAAGCACCGGCTGCCGTTGCCGAAATCGGGCCAGGCAGTCGCGCTGGACACGCGCTGGGGCAACGGCGAGATCTCACGTTCACAACGTGAAGCCGTGTTGCAGATCGGATTCACCACCGCGGAAGTCAATGAGCGCACTGATCTGCGTCCACTTAATCTCGTTCTAGTCATCGATAAGAGTGGCTCGATGGCAGACGATGACAAGATGTCGCGCGTGAAAGAGAGTTTGCGCACGATGCTCACGAGGCTGCGACCTGACGATATCGTCGCGATCGTTGCTTTCGACAGTTCGGCGCAGGTGTTATATCCGGCGCGGTCGATCGGAAATGGTGACGACGTGAGGAATGCAATCGATTGTCTCGTGCCGGATGGTTCCACCAATCTTCATGCGGGACTGATGCTTGGTTACGCGGAGGCGAAGAAGCATTTTCGATCAGGCGCAACCAACCGCGTGATCCTTCTGACCGATGGGATTGCGAATAAGGGCATCACAACTCCCTCCTTCATCGCACAGGACTCAGCGGCGCAGAACGCGCACGGAATCGATCTCTCTACGATTGGCGTCGGGCTCGAGCTCAACAATGATCTGCTGCGCACGTTAGCACGGTCCGGACGCGGCCTTTATCACTTCATCTCTGACTACAAAGACATCAACAAGGTGTTCGTGAATGAAGTGCAAAGTCTTATATCTTCGGTCGCTACGGATGTTCAGGTACGGATCGAGTATGGCCCAGGTCTGCGTTTGGAAAAGATCTACGGTTACCAGCCTGCTTATGCGAACGGAAAAGTCTCGATCACGCTGGACGACATGAACAACGGACTCACGCAGGTTGTGATGGCGAAGTTTCGGACCGACTCTGTGGGGACAACGCTTCCAGTGAAAGTGCGGCTTTCATATTTCGATGTGAAGCGTAAATGCAGGGTCGAAGAGGTGCAGGATCTGCGATTAGTTCCGGCAGAGCGCGACACATGCGATCTGCTTGCTGATGTGGAAGTGAAGAAGAACTACACGATCGCGGAGCTCGCCGATTCGCTTTTTGCGATGGCGGGACTCGCACGCAGCGGAAACTATTCGCAGGCGCTGAACACGTTGAATACTTCGGTCGCCACCGCGTACCGGCGCTATCCAAACATGGAGGACGAAGACATTCGTTTCATCCTTGGGATTGTTGAAGGATATCAACGCGACCTGCGCGTCTATTGCCGGTAGCCTTTTTGCCACGGATTAATCCGTGTTTAATCCGTGGCTAATTTACGGTACCACTCTTGTAGTACGTAGAACGCTTTCTTCTTCTCACCGCGGTTTGAGATCAATCCTTTGCGGTTCCAGTAGTCCTGGATGTTTGGCAGCGGGCGGCGTGGCGAGCGAAAGTCCGTGAGGATCCACGGCGACGTCCCACGCAGAAACGCAATCTTCTTCAACATCGCGATCTGGTGCTGGTAGATGCTCTCCTGATACTCCTCGGTCCATCTCGTCGCCGCGTCACCATGATGACCGAACAAAGCATCTCCACCAAACTCACTCATCACGAGCGGCTTCTGATACTTCGATCGCCACTCCAACCGATCCGCTTTCTCCGGCAAGCCATCGTACCAACCGACATACTCGTTACAGCCAAGCACGTCTAAATATTCACCAAGCGGATCGTCGATCATCTGCGTCGTGTCGTTAATATAATGACGCTCCATCGCCGCCGACATCAATCGAGTCGCATCCAGACTTCTCGCATGCGCGACGAGGTTCTTGAGAAACGTGAGACGCGCATCACTCAGAGGCGTCTCGTTCGCTACGGACCAGATCACAACGGCCGCCCGGTTCTTGTCGCGCGCGATCATCTCGCCTAGTTGATTACGCGCATTCTCGAATGTCGCGGCATTCTCCCACTGAATGGTCCAGTAAACCGGAATCTCTGACCACACGAGAATTCCCATACGGTCAGCTTCACGAATCATAAACTCGTTGTGCGGATAGTGAGCTAGTCGAACGAAATTCGCGCCGAGCTCTTTGGCCCAGCCGAGCAGCGTTTGCGCATCTTCACGACTGTACGCGCGCCCACCGCGCAGCGGCGCTTCCTCGTGAACACAAACGCCACGCAAAAAGACGGGCTTCCCATTCAACAGAATGTCAGTGCCCCTGGTCTCGATACTGCGAAAGCCGATCTGATCCCGCACCTGATCAGTCTCAGCTTCCACCATCACATCGTAGAGCTTCGGACTTTCCGGAGACCACAACTTCAGATCCGCGTTGAAGTCGACTTCAGCAAATCCGCGAGCATCCGTGTTAAAGGTTTTAGTGATCCCAGCCTCAGGAATCCGTACAGTAATTCGCTGATTGAGCTTCTCACCTGCCAGCTTCACCCATCCACTGACACGTTGTCGCGAGCCTTTCTGAAGCTGAATCACGTAGTCGTGTACAAACGTCGCTGGTGTTTCAATGAGCTTTACTTCACGCGTGAGCCCGCCGTAGTTCCACCAGTCAGTCATCAACGTCGGCACAGCATCACGACGCCGCTTGTTATCCACTTTGACGACAAGGAAATTACCGGTGTCGCGAACGAGCTTCGTGATCTCGAAATTGAACGGTGTGAAGCCGCCTTCGTGCTGACCGATCTTCTCACCGTTCAAATAAACGTCAGCGAAGTAATTCGCGGCGCCGAAGTAGACGAATAGACGCGTGTCCGGCTTGCGCTGGTAATCGAACGACTTCTTGTACCAGACCGTGCCTTCGTAAAAGAACAACTGGTCTGACTGCGTGTTCCAATCGCCCGGCACGTTCAATGTCGCCGAGCTGTCGAAGTCATACTCGATCAAATCAGTCTTCGATTTCGGCTTCGCGTTTTTGAAGTAACCATTGTCGCTCGGTTGATAACGATAGTTGTAATAGCCCGACTCGTAAGGATCGACAATCGTTTGCCACTGGCCGTTAAGACTGACTGTTTTACGACCGTCGGTGTTTGCGATCAGACCGATCTGCTGTGCTTGTACCGACGGTACGAGCAGAAAGATAAGTAGGATGAATAGTTTCATTGAACTCAGTCAGGAATGAACTCGATTGTATTGACGACGCGCTCCGGTTCGGCGAATCCTTCGACCCACTTGCGCGAGCCTTTTGTCGGGTATTTCTCTTCATACGCCGCAGTCACCGCGTCGCGAATCCGCGTGCTGCGGACTACCCGTCCGCGAACGGGAAGTTCCAAATCACCGACCTGGACCGCCCCACTCGCATGCTTCCGAAACGCCTGAAACCATCCGGTCGGTTTGTCGTTCCACGATCGGGCAAACACTCTGCCGTTCACGACTACAACCCACACTCCGGTGTGTCGATGCTCGTCTCCGGCACGAACGCCCATGATCTTGGCTTTGCGAAACGCCTCTACGATGTCCGCCGCGAATGTGTCTGCCTTTGCCATGTGGTCTCGGCGTTCAATATACAGGATCTCCAAAATATCAGGATCAACTGGTCCGCAACGTTGAAAATAATCGTGCTAATGACTGCTCACTTTCAGCCGTGCTTCTTCGAGATCGCGACGAAGGAAGACGTCTGATGGGACAGCAGCGCTGAGTTGTTCGCGGATCTTCAAAGCCTCACGATAGTTCGCGGCCGCAGTCGTCTTTTGGCCCATCGCAGCCTCAACATCTCCGACCTTAATCAGGGCCACAGCTTCATTGCTGATTAGCTGCGTATCCGCAGGATCTGCCGCAGCCATTTCTTTGACCAAAGAAAACTGTTTCAAGTAATGATCCCGAGCAAGCTTCACGTCGCCGAGCTTCAAATATATGTCGCCGACGTAGCGATAGCTCTCGACGAGCATCAACCGCAAATCGGTGTTAAGCGGATCGGCGGCGACGAGAGATTCACGCACCTGCAAGGCGCGCTGTTGCAGCTCGAAAGCCCGTTTTATATCGCCGGCTTTATCGTACGCAAGTCCAAGATATTCATAAGAAATAGTCAACGCGCGACTCGAGCGCGTCCGATCCGGATCCAGCGCCGCCACCTCCTCCCTGATCCGCAACCCCTTTTGCTCATTCTCAATTGCGCCATTCGTGTCGCCCATCTGTATCAACAACGTACCGATGTACAAATACGTCGCGGCAAGATTGTAACGATCGATGAACGCATCTTTCTCCGCCGCCGCAAGCTGTTCACGCTCTGGTAACTGCCGGCGAACGAGCTCCATTTCCTGCGCCATGTCGCCGTTTCTGCCGACTAGCACGGCGATATTCCAGTAGCTATCGAGCAATTCACGACGATACTCGGCATTACCAGGATCAGCAGCAACGAGCGCTTCACGAAGCTTCGCCGCTTTGCGTTGACTCTCGAGCGCGCCTGCCAGATCGCCGAGATGGGGTACCGACGGCGTGTATTGCACGGCACCGAGTTTTTCATACGCGGCGGCAAGGTCTCGTTGTAATCCGCGATCGCCTGCCGCATCCTGAGCGAGACTGTCGAGATACTTCAAACCTCGTTGCACAATCAGCGAACGTGCAGGCGTCGATCCAGGCAAGTTCACAATCGCATCGTGAACTTCAAACACGAACGAGTTCGCCAGTTGTCTGACTTCTTCAAAGCGCCGTTCAGCACGCGCCCGTTCAGCGCGCGCGACTCTCGCCTGCCAGATCGTGGCGATGATTCCGATTAGCAAAGTCAGCGTTATGACTGCCGCCGCCGCCACACCGAATTTATGACGACGAACAAACTTTCCGGCTCGATAACCAACCGTCGCCGGACGCGCTCGCACTGGCAATCTGTTGAGATGTCGCCGAATGTCTTCCGCAAATTGCTCGGCCGTGGCGTAACGTCGCGCCGGTTCCTTGCGCATCGCCATCAACACGATGTTGTCGAGATCTGCGTGCAGCGGTCGCTGTGTTGTGCTGGGCCTCTGCGGCTCATCTTCGCAAATCGCTTTCGCAACTTCGTGTGCGACACCGCCTCTAATTCGATAAGGTCGACGGCCCGTTAGTAATTCATACAAAACTACGCCGAGTGAATAGACGTCGGTTGCCGTACTCACCGCGAGTCCGCGAACCTGCTCGGGACTCGCGTAATCAGGCGTCATGAAAGGCATCGCCGTTGCGGTTGCATCCATTCGGTCCTGATCGAGGAGCTTCGCGATGCCGAAGTCGACGAGTTTCGGTAATCCGTCTTCGCTGACGAGAATGTTGCCGGGTTTGATGTCGCGATGAATCACAAGGTGCTGGTGCGCATACTGAACGGCGGTGCAAACGGTCGAGAACAATTTGAGGCGGTCTTCGATCGTGAGCTGCTTCTCATCGCAGAACAAATCGATCGGGCGGCCTTCGACGTATTCCATCACGAGATACGGCACGCCATCGACAGTATCGCCACCGTCTAACAGTCTGGCGATGTTTGGATGACTGAGGTCGGCGAGTATCTGCATCTCGTTGCGAAAGCGTTTGCGAATTGCATCGCCGCCGAGACCGGGCTTGATCAGTTTGATCGCAACTTGCTGGTGATAGTGCTCGTCGTCGCGCTCGGCCAGATAGACTGCGCCCATGCCGCCGCGACCGAGCTCGCGCAAGATCCGGTACGGACCGATGCGAGCGCCTTCTTTAGTTGCGACCTCGTCCAGTCGCAGTCGTGTTGCGGCATCAGACGCGCATTGCTCGATTACGTCTGCGCTCGTGTCGACGTGATGGTCCAACAACAGCTCGACCTCCGCGCGCAACTCAACATCATTGACGGAATCGAGAAACAATCGACGCGGACCGGCCTCGAGTTCCAGCGCCTGCGAGAGCACGACCTTTACTTGTTGCCAGCGTTCCGGTGTGATGTGCTTTACCTCCTCGTGCCGAGCCGGCGTCGAAGCCAGAGTTTTGCGGAGTCCCATTCACGTTTTGTCGTAGATGGTGAGATTTCGAGCACTTCCGAAACTTCCTCGATCGTGAGCCCACCAAAGAAACGCAGCTCGACGATCTCAGCTTGTTTTGGATCGAGTTGAGCGAGCTCGTTCAACGCCTCATCGAGCACCGTCAGATCGAGCTCGGCCTTTTCGAAAAAGTTTACTGCGTCGTCGAGCGAGATTTTTGTGGCGTAGCCCTCACGCTTTTTGGCCTGTCGATCGTTGGCGTGGTTAATGAGAATCCGGCGCATCATCCGCGCCGCGATTCCGAAAAACTGCGCGCGATTCTCCCAGTCGACCGCCTTCTGATCGATCAAACGCAGGTACGCTTCGTGAACTAAAGCCGTGGTTTGCAGCGTGTGATTCGAGCGCTCGCGACTGAGGTATTTCTGCGCAACCCGGCGCAGCTCGTCGTACACGACGGGCATGAGCTCATCGAGATCTGCCTTGGAATAGGCCATGAATCTGAGCGAGGGGCCCAAATCTTATCAAATCAGACCCGGCGGGGCACTTTTTTGAGCCAATCCGCGCCGAATTACTGCGCTAACTCATGAGGAGGATTTTTGAATCATGTTATTTACCGTAGTAATCATAATCTCGCTCTTGTGCGGTGCGCCGGTTGGAACTACTAACCCTGACATTCAGCAAGTGACTAACTCCCCGAGCGCGGTGGATGTGACCCCTATCCAGGAAGGGCAGTCAGAGTCACAGTAGCCAGCTGATATACTCCGTGATCTGATGCGAAAGCGGCGGGTCGAAGTTCAGGATCTGATGCAGTCGAGCTATGTGTATTTCTGCACGGAGCCGGTCGGCAAGCATTTCGATCCTGAATTTCAACCGGAGCTGACTCCGAAAGAGATGCTCGAGCTCGGCGTGTTTGGTGGGAAATATATGACTGACTGCGTCGATGAGTTTCCCGCGGCGTGGTTTCGTCGCGCTAAGCTCTGTACGGAGCGTCACGATCCGAAGCTCAACTACTTCGGAGTGAACGCGTCGGTGCCGCTTTCAGTGTGGCGTAAGAAGGGCTGGATCTATCACGAAGATCCGCGCGGCTGGTTTCAGTGGTACTGCCGTTATTACATGGGACGCCGCTGCGCCGATGATGAGCGACAGATCAAACGCTGGCGCGCGATGCGACGTCACATCGCGCAGATCGAGAAGCACTGTCCGAAAGGTGAAGCTGAGTGCCGTCCGCGGCAACGGCAGGCTTTACTCCACTGGGCCTACGACTCACGCAAGATCTAACCCCTTCGGAAACGCATCAACTATCACGTTGAGCTCGAGGTTGTGTTCGAGTAGAGCTTTGAGTCCGGCAAGCACCCAGGTGAAGCCGCCGGTCGAATCGAGCGCATCCTTCACGACCTTATCTCCGTCGCCCTTGAAACCGTAGTTTTTGATCGTGACGTAGGTTTTGCCGTTTTCGTAAGGAGTGAAGATCCACTCGACCGTCGTCATCTCGCCGTAGTTTCCCCACTCGATCACGATCCGCTTATTCGTCTCAATTGTCTTTACGGCAACTTCGACGGAAACGTCGTACATCTCCCACGTCCAGGTGACATGCTTGCCGGGTTCCAGCCGTCCCGTGCTCTTCGTGAACCAGAATCTCGAGGTGATCGCTGGATCGATAAAAGCTTCGAACACTTCACTCGCGGGCTTGCGAATGAGCATCGCCGCCTTCGCCACAGGCGCCTGTGTTAATTCCAGATTATTCATAAGCGGTTGGTGTCTTTAATTGATCGATTTTCTCTGCGTCCTCGGCGTATCTCTGCGCCCTCTGCGTTTAAGTTGCCGTTTTAACGCAGAGAACGCTGAGATACGCCGAGGACGCAGAGAAGATTTCAAATTCAGATATCACCTCGCCATGCGCTTTGTCTAAAAAATATCTTTTTGCCCAATGAAAGGGCGGGATTGGGCCTCCCTAGCGTGATTAAGGGTAGGTGCACACTCCGTTGAGACACTCGGTAGAGCATTGTATGCCCACATGCGCGCAGACGCTGAAAGGAAGACCCTGCGCCTGACAATCAGCAACATACTGCTCGCACCTGGCGTTACACTCATCGCAGGTCTCTTGAGCAGCGTGCTGCATGGGGCCGGTGGTTGCGAGGCAGATCGTCAAGAGCAGCATCATCGCTGCCAGTCGCAAACGCCGATAGATTTTGTGAGTCATCGTTCTCCTCCGTTAGACTGATAGGTGGATGTCTGTAAGGCGCCGGGTCGAACGCGGGAACGATACGCCGCGACGTGGAACGATGTCAATATCATGAAATCTCGTGCAAACATTAAATCCCGGTGCAACGCCAGTCTAACCCTTGACTGCCAGCGGAGAAAGATTAATATCTGTGGCCACTATGTGGCGTTGTAGCAACTGTGGCAACGGAGTTGAGGACCAATACGCTCACTGCTGGCAGTGCGGTTCCTCGAAGGCAGTAAACCAGACCACGCAAGCGGCACAAGGTCCACCAAAAGCAGTGCCGGAATTTGCGTCGTATGAGGAGCTTGCTCACGTGCCGGCCCGGCCCATGTGGATCATGCGACGTGGTCCATTGCAGCGCATCGTTATGATCGTTGTAATTCTCACCATCTTCAAAATTGCTTCCTCACGATTCCTCGGCAAATATGGTGTCTACATCGTGGCCGGCGTCTCCGTAATCGCCCTCGTGATCATTCTCTGGGGTTTCTTCCGCCGCGATCCGACCGAGGGCGTGGGCGTGAAGCTCAACTGAGATCAGAACACGAGTGTCTGTATAGAATGCGGTAGGCTCTCGATCTCGGCGCCCTGGCCGTCCATCCAGAGAAAATAATTCATCTTTTTGTCGGTCTTGTTCATCACCACCACCGCGACACTCCCGTCAGGATTCAAGAAGCCGGTCGAGAGCAGGGGACTGCGACTCGGGGAGCTCGCGATACGCTTCGCACCGGGCCGAGCGAACTTCGAGATGTGGCCGATGTAGTAGTAAGAGTTGGTGTAGATCAACTCGCCGGTCTTCGTATCCGCATGTATCGGGGCGAAGCAGAAGTTCTGGACGTGATTCGGGCCCCCCGTTTCATCGAGCAGGACGTTCCAGTCGGTCCAGCCGACAGTGCCGCTGTTGAAGTCGTTGATCATCGAACGTCCGTAAAGTTCACCGAGTGCCCAATCCTTCAGCCGTTCGGGTTTGAATGCGTCCGCACAGCCTTCGGTGAAGATCAGATGCTTGTCGGGAAACGACTCGCGCACGAGCTTCACGTTGTCAAACATCGGCTCGCCACCACTCCACGGCTCGTACCAGTGATAACCAATACCCCACACATACTGCGAAGCTTTCGGATCGTCGAGGATCGTCCGCGCGCGCTGGTAGATGAGATCGCGATTGTGGTCCCACACGATGATCTTCTTCGCGGCGAGACCCTCACGCCTGATCGTTGGTCCAAGATGGTTCTTCAGAAAATCTCGCTCTTCCTCGGCTGAGAAAATGCACGACTCCCATTTCTGCGTCGCCATCGGCTCGTTCTGAATCGTAAGACCCCAGATCGGTATGCCCTCGCTCTCATACGCTTTAATGAACTTCGCAAAGTAGTTGGCCCACGGTTGGTAAAACTCCGGTTTCAACTTGCCGCCGCGAAGCATGTTGTTGTTGTCTTTCATGAACGCCGGTGGGCTCCACGGGCTCGCGAAGATGTTGAGCCTTCGCCCGGCCGCAGCCAGCGACTGCTTGATGAACGGAATGCGAAACTCCTTGTCGTGGTCCACACTGAACGACTTCAACTCCTTGTCACCTTCCGTCACGTACGTGTAGCTGCCGCTCGAGAAGTCGCAACTGTGGATGTTGGTGCGGGCGAGCGTGTAAGCGATGCCGGTGTCGCGATTGAAATAGGCGTTCAGCAATTCCTGCTGTTTTGGTTTTGGTAATTTTGCGAATGTCTCGGCGGAGGCGTCGGTGAGCGCGCCGCCGACGCCCAAAATCGTCTGGAACGTCCTTGCCGGATCGACGAACACGCAGATCTGCGTTTCGAGTGGTTGGGCCATCGGCTTGAATTTGACCGTGCCGGTGCGTGATAAACGGTATTCGGTTTGGTCCGCTGTCGTATAAACTGTGACGTCGCGGGCCGCGCGGCCGCGGTTCGCCTGCGGCGCGGTGTCAGACGGTTGCGCGTGAATCAGGCGTTTGGCGAACAGCAATGCTGACGACGAAGCAGCGATAAACGTACGGCGGTCAATTTTCATGAAAGTGAATTTAACATTTAGATTGAAACTACTGCTAAAAATTTTAATCGTGTTGATGGTGGCGCCGGTGTCGGTGTTTGCGCAGGATGACGACGACTGGCCGTCAATGAATTATTTGAGAAGTGACTATAAAGAAGTTGCCGTCGTCGCGCATATTCGCATCAAGGAGGCCGAGATTACGAATCGCATCATCGGTTATGAGAACTGGAGGATTCGTGCGGAGGTGATTGAGTCGTTCAAGGGGAAGTTCAAGAAGGGCGATGCGATCGAATATATGCACGGCGCCGAGGCGGGGTTCAAGAAGGAATATTTCACTGGGGAGAAGATCGTGTTTTTGTTGGCTGAGCGTGAGCAAAATCGAAAGTATTATGCGGTGCTGGAGAATTCGACACTTCCGTACAAGGAAGCTACTGTGAAGAAGCTCCGCGTGATTAGAAAGCGGAGGTAGCTTTAGACAGGATTACAGATTTACAGGATGAACAAGATAAATCCTGTACATCATGAAAATCCTGTAATCCTGCAAAACTATTTCGATCGAGGATCGGCCCGCACGACTAATTTCTGACTGTACGTCTTCCCGCCTACAGAAAACCTGATCGTATAAGTCCCCGGGAGTACCGGCGCTGCACCACCACGACCAAAACCGCCACCACCACCGCCCGCAGGACGCGGCGGCGGCGTGGGCCTCAGATCCCAGATCCAGCGATGCATGCCTGCTGAAGTCGAAAGCGTTTCCGGCGGTCGGACCCAGTAAGCAGGAATGTTCAGCGTCTCGAGATTCACCGCCGCCGGTTTGTCCTCAGAAGAATACTTCCGCACAACATCACCACCCGGATCGACGATCTCGATCGTAACTGGCCCACTCATATTCGACTTCAAGTAATAATCGATCATCGCGCCAAACGGCGGATTCTCCGCGATGGGCTCGTCGCGCGGCATCGGCGTGCCATTGTCATTTCCAGGCGTCAATAGATACGCGTCCGCCGGTTGAAACAGGTACGCGCTCGACTTCGCCACATCGTCACTGAGCTGCCGCAACGCCGTGATGTTGTCGATCACCCAGAAACCACGACCATGCGTTCCGACGATCAAATCATCAGCATGAACCGCAATATCGCGCATCGATGCAGGTGGCAGATTCAGTTGTAACGACTGCCAGTGATCGCCATCGTCAAACGACACGAACACGCTGCGCTCAGTGCCCGTGAACAAGAGCCCACGACGATGCGGATCTTCCTTCACCGTTTGCACGTATACACCGGCCGGCAATCCGCGCGTGATCTCGGTCCATGTTTTTCCGGAGTCGAGCGTGCGATAGATGTGCGGCTCGTAGTCTGCGAGTTGATGTCGCTCGACCGCAGCGTAGGCCTCGTTCACATCAAAGTGCGACGCCTCGATCATCACCACTTTGCTCCATGACGTCATCTCGGGTGGCGTCACGTTCTGCCACGTCTTGCCGTCGTCTCTGGTGAGATGGATCAAACCGTCGTCAGTACCGATCCAGATCGTCGGCGCGCGCAGCGGCGAAGGCGCGATCGTATAAATCACACCGCGACGCTTGTCAGCAGGCGCATCCGCTGCGGCAGCCTCGTTGAGATTCGATGGCACGCCTGGATCTTCACGCGTCATGTCTTGACTGATCTGCGTCCAACTCTCACCACCGTTTGTCGTCTTGTAGAGAAACTGATTCGCGTAATAGAGCGCGTGGCGATCGGCTTTCGAGAAGACGAGCGGCTGCGTCCACGCATGACGAAACTGTCCCGGTGTCGCACCGCGTTCGGGTGAAACATTCTTCGTCTCGCCTGTGAGAACGTTGCAACGCGAGACAGTGCCGCCAAACAGAATCTCAGGATGCAGCGGATCGGGCGCCGTGTAGCCCGCTTCACCGCCGGCGCACAAACCTTCCCAATCGCGATTCGAGATGTCCGAATGAATGCTGCGCGACGGCGTACCAACCGCGCCGCTGTCCTGCTGCGCGCCGGTGACCCAGTAAGGAAAACGATAATCGGCGGCGACGTGATAAATCTGCGCGGTCGGTTGGTTGTACCACGAGCTCCACGTTGCGGCGCCGTCAACAGTCACGATCGTCCCCTGATCGCTCGCGACGATCATTCGTTTCGGATCGTCGGGGTTGATCCAGAGTTGGTGATAGTCGTCGCCGCCGGGCGCGCCTTTGATCGGCGTCCACGTCTTGCCTGCGTCAGTCGAGCGATACATCGACGTGTTCATCACGTAAACGATGTCTGCATTTTTCGGATCGACTGTGACTTTCTCGAAATACCAGCCGCGGTCCCAGAGTCGTTTGTCATTCGACAGTCTGGTCCAGGTGGCGCCGGCGTCGTTTGAAATAAACACGCCGCCATCTTTTGCATCAACGACCGCATAAAGACGATTGCGATTGGTTGGCGCGACGGCGATGCCGATGTGCCCACGCCCCTCGAGCGGAATCCCTTCCGAGATCTCTTTCCACGTTGTGCCGCCATCGACAGATTTGAAGATTCCCGCGCCTGGTCCATTCGCCGGGGCGTAGATAAACCACGGTGGACGGCGCACGTTCCAGAGCGTCGCGTAGACTGTCTTCGAATCTACCGGATCGAATTGGAGATCGATCGCGCCGAGATCGTCATTTTTAAAGAGAACTTTCTGCCACGTGACGCCACCGTCGCGCGAACGATAAACACCGCGGTCGGGATTCGGCGCGTAAACATTGCCGAGCGCCGCGACAAACAGAGTGTTCGGGTTCTTCGGATCGACGATGATGCGGCCGATCTGTTTCGTGTTCTCGAGTCCGAGATGCTTCCAGGTTTTGCCTGCATCGATTGATTTGTAGACGCCGTTGCCGAAGGCGATCGAGTCGCGCATGTCTGGTTCGCCAGTGCCGACGTAGATCACGTTTCCGTCGGAAGGCGCGACACCGATTGCACCAATTGACGCCACGTTCGTGGCGTCGAAGATAGGCGTCCACGTGCGACCAGCATTTGACGACTTCCACACGCCGCCACCAACCGAACCGAAGTAAAACGTTTCGGGTTGGCCCACGACGCCGCTCACAGCGTTGACGCGCCCGCCACGAAACGGCCCAATCATCCGCCAACGCAAACCGGAATAAAGACTCGGATCTGGTTGCTGCGCATCAGCAGGCAACACACTAAACATTGCAATGATGATGAAGAATAAGAACGGGCGAATGTTGCGCATCAATATGTTCTCCCTATGTATTTATTGCGTGAATAAGAACCTCAGCCAGGTCATAGCAAACGCGAAAAGAAATCCGTACGCAAAAGTTTCGAGCCGAATTGTCCAATCCCAGGTGCGGACGCGAAACCAGGCGATGCAAGACATCAAGACTCCGCCCAGTATCGGCGTAATCACCAGACTAATACCAGGCAATGTCGAACTGCGTGCGAATGCTTTTGGAAAAATCAGGATGCTAATGAAACCAGCTAACAGGCCAACTCCGAAATACATAATCGCCGTGAGGACCACGCGCCCCGTTTTCCGCATCCATGGTATCCGCCCCAGCTTGTGCAGAGCGAGTTCGGCGAGGAGTTCGACAAATAGCGGAAAGACGAGTTCTAAAAGGATCTCGAAGAGAATCGACATGGTCTATGGGCAAGGATAGCCGCAAAGCAGCACAAAAAACAAAAAATTTTTTTGTGCGTTTAGTGCTGCGTTGTGGCTTAATAACGGGAAATGAAATTGCTTCTTGGGATTGATCTCTCGACCACTGGCGCCAAAGCGTTGCTGATCGCTCATGATGGTCACGTCGTGAGTAGCGCCACTACCCCGCTAAGTCTCTCGACACCTCACCCGCTCTGGTCAGAACAAGATCCGCGAGAATGGTGGACCGCTACCACGAACAGTATCAAACAAGCACTCGCCACCGCGAATGCCTCCGGCGAGGACGTCTCAGCGATTGGCTTGACTGGACAGATGCATGGTCTTGTGTTGCTCGATGCTGAAGGCGAAGTACTACGACCAGCAATTCTTTGGAACGATCAGAGGTGCGGCGCCGAGTGCGACGAGATCCGTGCGCGCATCAGTCGTGCCGAGCTGGTCCAGATCACAGGCAACGATGCGCTCACCGGCTTTACTGCGCCAAAGATCCTCTGGGTCGAGACACACGAGCCTGAAATCTATCGGCGTACTCGTCACGTCCTGCTGCCAAAAGACTACATCCGTTACAAACTCACGAGCGCGCTCGCGATGGACAAAGCAGACGGCTCGGGCACGATGCTCTTCGATCTGCGCAAGCGCACGTGGTCGTCTCAGATCCTGAACACCCTCAACATCTCGGCCGACTGGCTGCCGCAAACATTTGAAGGTCACGAGACTACGGGCGAAGTGACACGCGAAGCCGCTGCGCAAACGGGACTGAATCAAGGAACACCGGTTGTCGCTGGTGGTGGCGATCAGTCGGCGCAGGCGATCGGCACCGGTGTCGTGCGTCCGGGAACGATCGCGGTAACACTCGGAACCTCAGGAGTCGTTTTTGCCGCAACTGAGTCACCGTTGATCGAGCCTGAAGGACGGCTGCACGCGTTTTGTCATGCGGTTGCGGGTCGCTGGCATTTGATGGGAGTGATGCTCAGTGCGGCGGGCAGCTTGCAGTGGTATCGCGACAAGCTCGCGTGCGATCGAAGTTTTGCGGAGCTGGTTGACGATGCTGCGCAAGTGCGTGCCGGAAGTGAGGGGTTGATATTTTTGCCGTACCTGAGCGGAGAACGAACACCTCATCCCGATCCACTCGCACGCGGCGCATGGATTGGACTGACTACGCGTCACGGCCAGCCGCATCTGACACGATCAATACTCGAAGGCGTCGCGTTTGGGATCAAAGACATGTTTTGCCTGATGCGAGATGCCGGGCTCGGCGTAACCAAAGAAGTTCGCGTGTCGGGTGGTGGTGCGAAGAGTTTGCTGTGGCGACAGATTCTTGCAGACACGCTCGACGCAGATCTCGTAACAGTTAACACGACTGAAGGCGCAGCATACGGAGCGGCGTTGCTGGCTGGCGTGGGTGCCGGTGTGTGGTCCAACGTCGACACGGCTTGCGAGCAGACGATCTCCATACGCGATCATGTCGCTCCCAACAAAGAATCGGTCGCGATTTACGAATCACTCTACGAGCAATACCGGAATCTTTATCCAACCTTGAAGCCCATCTTTCACGCGCTTTCAAATCTTTAGCCACAAAAGGAACAGAAGATGATTCTTTGTGCTCACTTATCTTTTGTGCTTTTTGTGGTCTAAATATCCGTTGACTTTTGGTCCAATGGGGAGTAATGTGCCGCCGCTCAAGGTCAGAGTTGCTCGTTAACCAACCCCCCGCCTACTAAAAAGGAGACGCCTATGGAGTACCTCACTCCGAAAGACTTCGCAGATGATAATCCGTTAAGTACTGTCAGCCGGCGCGTGTTCATCAAAGGACTCGGCTTCGTGAGCGTAGCGCTGCTCGTCAGCACTCTTGGCGGTTGCGACCAACTCGCCGACGCGATCAAGAATCGCCCCGTGCGTCGTCGACTGCGCACCGGCTCGCCTGAAGTCGATGCGGACATCAACACGTATCGCACCGCCGTTCAGGAGATGAAGAACCTATCGAACAATCCGATAAGTTGGGACGCCCAGGCGGCCATACACGGCAACGCGATCAATTTCACCTTCTGCGAACACGGCACGGATCACTTCTTCGACTGGCATCGTGCGTACCTTTTCTTTTTCGAAAAGATTTGCCAGAAGGTAAGCGGAAACCCGAAGTTTGGTTTGCCTTACTGGAACTGGAACCAGAACCCGCAGATCCATCCTGCATTTCTCGTCAATGGCGATCCGCTCTTCATGGCGCGCAGCAACACTGATATGACCAACTTGTGGGCCGTCAGCAACGCCGCGCTCGATCCAATCATGCAGGACACAAACTTCTTCACCTTCATGAGCCAGATCGAAGGCACGCCTCACAACTCAATCCATTGCGCGGTTGGTCTAACCATGTGCTCGACGGCTTCAGCCCTCGATCCGCTGTTCTGGACGCACCACTGCATGATCGATTACTGCTGGGCCAAGTGGAATATCGAGCTCGAGATGAACAATACCAACGACGGCACGTGGATCGGTCACGCGAACAGTCACTTTGTTGATGCCGACGGCAATCCGGCGGAGCAGACGGCCGGCATTACGACCATCGAGCCGTTGCTCAGTTATCGTTATGAAAGCAGCGCAATTGGCAGTGCGCCTGCCGAAGCGGAGCTCACAACCAAGTCTGCCTTTCAGAAAGTCGAACAGCGAGTTCGTGCCGGTGCGAATATCAGGTTTGAAGTCAAACAACGCGTGCGTTTGGCTGACAAAGCTGCGGTCAGTATCGCGAAGCCGTTTTCGAAAGAGACGAAACTCTCGCCGCAGGATTTTGCCGCAGTCATCAACAGCGATACTGCGCGCGAGAGAGTCTTCGCGAGCATTGAGTTTGCACGTGTTCCGCCGCAGAGCGATTTCGCCGTGCGCGTGTTTGTGAATTTGCCGAATGCAAACAAGGACACCCGGACTGAGGATCCGCATTTTGCCGGCAGCTTTGCTTTCTTCGGCACTCATTCCGAGGGTGCGACGGCAGGTGGTCACCAGCATCAACCGAAGTTTTTGGTGAATCTGACGAACACGATTCAGCGGCTCAGAAGCAGTGGGCAGTTGAACGAGGGCACTCCGATTTCATTGCAGCTAGTGCCGACGCCTTTTGCAGGGAAGTTCGAACGCGAAGACACGCAATTGGAGTTGAACGGAATTGAGATAATCACGACGCCTGTTATAATCAATCCGCCTCCTCAATAGTTTGTACATTTCGGAAGATGGTGTGCGATGAGGCTTTACAGGCTGGGCTTTTGTATCTGTCTGTCAACGTTCGCGGTCGTTTCGTGTAACGGTGTGATAATGCACGTCGGCTCGCCGCCGCAGAACGCGAACACGTCTTCGAATTCTAATCAAAACGACAAGAGCGATCAGGCTGTGTTCTCGCTCGACCTCCAGAACCCGGAAATCAAACAGAAGATCCTGCCCGACGACGGCGATCCCGCCAAAGCTCGCTTCGTTCAGGTCGAGGTGATCAAGGTCACGAATCCACAGAAGCGTCCGGCGCAGTTTGAGGTTCACTATCAACCAAACCCCGGTGAAAAGATTCTGCTCGGAAGTTTTAGTCTGTATCCGCCCGACAATCCCGGCAAGTTCATCGTGCCGACACAGGGAAAAGTCAAAGCTGAAGGAATGTTGATCTTATCGCTCGTGAAATCAGACCAGGTTGTCAGTGGCGACGTGGTTGAAGTTATCGTGCGGCCGATGAAATTCGTGAATCGCTAGTGTTGCCAGAGTCGGGAGAAACGAGTGAGATGAAAGCAGTTCGTGTGAAGGGCTTTGGAGATGTGGACCAGCTCGAGCTGGTCGAGGTGCCGGATCCCGAACCGCAGCCGGGCCAGGTACGAATTCGCATCGAAGCATCCGGATTAAACTACGCCGATGTCATGCAGCGTGCGGGTCTTTATCCCGGTGGACCAAAGCCGCCGTTCATCTCCGGTCTCGAAGCGGCGGGTGTGGTTGAGAGTGGCGACGGATTGCCCGCCGGCTCGCGCGTGGTGGCGGTATCAGGCGGTGGTTGTCATGCAGAGCGCCTGTGCGTCAGCGCGGCGGCGTGCATGCCGATTCCTGATTCGATGTCTTTCGTCGAAGCGGCTGCTTTTCCGGTTCAATATCTGACTGCTTATCACGCGCTTACGACGGTCGGCAGGGCTGTTCAAGGCGAAACAGTTTTGATTCATGCAGCGGCGGGTGGCGTCGGCACGGCTGCCGTGCAGATCGCAAAGTTGCTGGGCTTGCGTGTGATTGGGACTGCATCGTCTGAAGAGAAACGCGCGCGTGTGCTCGAGCTCGGCGCCGATGAGGCGCTCAGTTACGAAGAGTTCGATCAAAAGCTCAGTGGTAAGAATGCGCCGCCGTTGATACTTGAAGCGGTTGGTGGCGATGTCTTTCGTCGCAGTCTTGAGATTCTGCCGTCACTCGGGCGCCTCGTAGTCTTCGGCGCTGCAAGTAAAGAAGTACAGCCGATCGACACGTTGCAGTTACTGTTTCGATCGCAGGGTGTTTTTGGTTTGCATCTGCAAGCGATCTTCGAGCGGCCGAGTTTGATGAGCCAATCAGTGAAGCACATGTTTGAGTGGATCGGGCAAGGGAAGTTGAAGATGCAGGTCGGTCATGTCTTGCCGCTCGCGCAGATTCGTGAAGCGCACGAGTTGATCTCGAGTCGACAGAGCTACGGGAAGATCGTGTTACGCGGATGAACGCGGATTTGAAGACGCGGATCTGGTTCGTGTATACGTCAAGCCTGCGGAGCAAGCGACAGCGTTCGGTAAGTGCCTGTGAACCGACCCGCTGGCGCCCGCTCCGTAGGAGTCCGTCTTACCTGACGCACTGACGTGGGCGCATGACGTTTGCGAAGATGTAGTTCGCGACGTTGCGTCCTACTGATTGTCCCGCGACGTTGTCGAAGGTGAAGTGAATTCCACCGTAGACACGTGCGCGGGCCTCTTCGTCGGCCATTGCGCTGAAACCCGCGTACGAACGCGTCGCACCGCCCGCACCTTCCCAAGTGTGCTGGAAGGCGATGTCATCGCGCCCGAAGAACAACGCGAGTATCGTCGATTGCGAAGTGCCGATCGCCGCGTTGTTTCCCGCATAACTCGGATAGGGTGGATTGGCGATCAACGAAGTCCACGTCGGGTCGGCCGCCGTGCTCGCATTGCGATCTTCCTCCGCACGACGAATCGCCGTGGTCGGCCGCCACAAGCCATAATGAAACTTGCTTGCGAACGTGGTTTGTAACGCATCGTGGAGCGCCATGTTCGTCAACGCAAACAATCGCGCTTTCTCAACTGTCGAGATACCACGCGCTACAGAAACGGCGCGCGCGACATTGTTCCACACGAAAAGAAAGTTAGTTGGCGTATTCACCCCGGCCCACAACTGCGCGACCTTGGTCTGATCGGCAGTGCGCGTCAAACTGCCTACCGATCCGAGTTCCTTCACTTCATTTAGATCGTTAGCGTATTCCGCGCTTGTGAGCGCCGGTGGTGCATTCGGTTTGAACTGCATGCCCGAAGTAATACCGAAAGGTATGACTGAGGGGTAATGTGTAAACGCGGCCGCGCCAGGTACGGGCTGCCAGTTACCCGGCGTCGCCGGCAAGCTGTAAACAGGCGGAGTAACATTCCAACCATCGTTTGCCCGTTCCGCGAGCAAAGTCTCGGCAACGATCTGGCCGACTCTGATTCCTTGCTGAGCCCGATTCTCTTCGATGCCCTGAAGTGAGATCGCCAGCTCCGCATCAAAGATCGCTACGCGCGTCGGATACAAACCCGCCAGTACGTCGTGCGCGGCTTGCGCCGCGGCGGCTTCGATCGAAGCGTTCGACGATCCGGGTACGTCCACAAAGTAAGACGTATGACTTCTGTCGATAGAGTTGACGGCGTCGAACATTGCCGCGTGCATGATGGCGTAGCTGCGCACGGGCATGATGGTCGCCGGTTGTTGTCCCGGTGTGCGAACCGTCTCCATCAAAACACGGTTCCACTGCAGGATGACATCTTCCTGAGCGACGGGCGTGGTACGTCCCCAAACGCTTGTCTGGGTGCAGATGAAGACTGCGAATATCAAAAAAATATTTTTTAGAGCTTTGAGTTCCATTTTCGTTTCCTTTCGTCAGCGTTAGAATGAGCGGGTTTTGCGCCTTCCAAACTGCTTGAAAGTCGCTCGCTCAACAGGTGCGGAAACTACGCCAGGGCGAGCAAAAATGTACTTAGAGACCCACTGATTTTTTCTGAAAGAGTTTCTGAAAGCCCGAATGTCTGAGGAAAACCAGCACTTCTACCAGTTTGGACCGTTTCGGCTCGACCCTCTGAAGCGTCGACTTTCAAAGGACGGAGAGGTGCTGCGACTGACTCCGAAGGCGTTCGAGCTGTTGCTCGTGCTTGTGGAAGAGCACGGGCGGACGGTCGAGAAGGATGAATTGCTGGAGCGGGTCTGGGCGGGAACAATCGTTGAAGAAAATAATTTAAATCAGAATATTACGGCGCTGAGGAAGTTGCTGGGAGATAGCAGGCAGGAGAGCCAGTACATCGCGACGATTCCGGGTGTCGGATATCGGTTTGTGGCGGAAGTCCGAAAAATAGAGCTCACGCAGCGACGCAACGACGCAACGGAAGAAGCGGCGCCGTCAGCTCCGGGGCACGTTCCTAAGTCGAGATCGGTGTTTCGTTATGCCGTGCTGATACTCGTGCCGCTAGTTTTGGTGGCGATCGCGTATGTTCTGTACACGCGAGAGAAACCACGGCCGGCGATCTCATCGATCATGGTGCTGCCGCTGGAGAACCTGTCCGGTGATGCCTCTGAAGAATATTTCGCTGACGGAATGACGGACGCGCTCATCGGAGATCTCGCGCAGATTGGTGGGCTGCACGTGATTTCGCGAACCTCGTCGATGCACTACAAAGGGACTAAGAAGTCGTTGCCGCAGATCGCCGGTGAGATCAATGTCGACGCAGTCGTCGAAGGGACGGTGCAACGATCGGGCGAGCGCGTGGTCGTTCGTGCGCAGCTAATACAGGCTGCAACAGATCGGCACTTGTGGGTCCGAACTTACACGCGTGACGTACGCGACGTTCTCGATCTTCAGAGTGAGATCGCGCAGGACGTCGCGCGCGAGGTGCAGATCCAGTTGACGCCGGGCGAGCAGGCACGTTTCAGTTCGCGACGCGCGGTGCAACCGAAGGCTTACGACAGCTATCTCCAGGGCCGTTATCTCTACTGGAACAAGCGCACGGAAGAAAATCTCAACAAAGCGATCGAGCTCTTTCAAAACGCGATCAAAGAAGATCCGAACTATGCGCCGGCGTATGTAGGTCTCGCTGATTGTTACAACGGACTCAGTGTGGTCCAGATTAGTGCGCTGCCGCCAGTAGAGGGCAGACGACGCGGAGAAGAGGCGGCGTCGAAAGCGCTCGAGCTCGATAGCAGTCTGGCCGACGCTTACACCGCGCTGGGCTGGATAAACCACTACAACTGGAACTGGACCGCGGCTGAGCAGCGTTTCAAACGGGCGCTCGAACTCAACCCGAATTACGCAAACGCGCACAACTTTTATGCGAGCTATTTGATGTCGCGCGGGCGTGTTGACGAGTCGATCGCGGCGTCGAATCGTGCCCGCGAGTTGGATCCGTTTTCGCTTGCGATCAGTGTGCAACGAGGGTTCTTACTCGAGAATGCGCGTCGCTATGGTGAGGCCATCGAGCAGCTTCGGGCAGTGATTGCGATGGATCCGAATCACTACCAGGCTTACTGGGTCCTCGGTCACACCTATGCCGCAAACAAGCAGTTTGACGAAGCGGTTGCGGCAGCGGAGAAGGCAGTTGAATTGTCGGAAAGGGCGCCGGGTGCGCTCGGCATCCTCGGGTTGGCGTATGGTCTTGCTGGACGGAAAACTGAGGCGACGAAGATCCTGGTTGAGTTGTTGGAGCTCAGCAGAACTCGTTACGTGACGCCGGCGGCACTCGTCAATGTGTATGTCGGGCTTGGTGATAAGGAACAGACGTTTGTTTGGTTGGAGAAAGCGTACGAGGAGCGGTCCAATTATATTGCGTATTTGAAGGTGTTTCCGATCCTCGATCCGGTGCGATCTGATCGACGATTTGCGGACCTGGTTGGGAGAGTTGGTTTGTAAACAGGATTTAGAAGTTTTTCAGGATTGACAGAAAATCACTGGCGGTTTTTAATTAGCCAACCCCCGTCCTTAATCCCTTAACGATCAATGCCCAAAGACTCTACCGATCTGAGCTTTTTAAGTGGCGGCGGCGAAATGGGCGAGCGCATGCGTGCGTTCGACTGGTCGAGCAGCCCTGTCGGACCGGCGGGTCAGTGGCCCCAGTCTCTCAAAACCGCTGTCTCCATCTGCATCGGCTCGCGTTACCCAATCGTTATCTGGTGGGGTAATCCCGAGTACACGATGTTTTATAACGACGGCTACATTCCCATTCTCGGCGTTACCAAACACCCCGGCTGGCTCGGCCGCTCCGGCCAGGAGGCGTGGAAAGAGATCTGGTCCACTGTCGGCCCCATGCTAAACAGCGTCTTCGAGACCGGCGAAGCAACGTGGTCTGAAGATCTTCTCCTGGTGATGGATCGCAACCTGCCGCGGGAAGAAACGTATTTCACCTTTTCTTACAGCCCGATTCGCGGCGACAAAGATAAGATCGACGGAATCTTCTGCGCCTGCTACGAAACTACCGGACGCGTAGTCGGAGAGCGGCGCCTGCAAACACTTCGCGACCTCGGTAGGATCGAAGTCAAATCAGCCGAAGAGGCTTGCCAGATCGCGGTCAACACGCTCGCGGCCAATCCTTACGACGTGCCGTTCGCGCTCGTTTACCTTTTGGATGAAGATGCACGCGAGACACAGTTAATTTGCGCGAGCGGGATCGAACACGATTCTACTGCCGCTCCGGCACTCGTCAAGATGGATAACGATGCGACCTGGCCGCTGCGCGACGTGTTTGAAACAAACACAGCGAAAGTTGTTTCTGATGTCGAGGAACGATTTGGGTCGTTGTCGGGTGGGCCATGGCCCGAATCGTGCACCACGGCTTTGATTCTGCCGATCGGCGCATCTGGTCAAGCGAAGCCAGCGGGATTTCTCGTGGCCGGCCTCAGTCCGCGGCGCCTCTTCGACGGGGAGTATCGCAGTTTCTTCGAGCTGGTGGTTGGTCATGTCGGCACTGCGATCGCAAACGCGCGCGCGTACGAGGAAGAGCGCAAACGTGCTGAAGCCCTCGCCGAAATCGATCGAGCCAAAACGACCTTCTTCTCAAATGTCAGTCACGAATTTCGCACGCCGCTCACGCTCATGCTTGGTCCACTCGAAGAGTCGCTCGCGGACGCAAGCTTATCTTCGAGCGTGCACGATAACCTCGACGTGGCCCATCGCAACAGTATTCGCTTGCTCAAACTCGTAAATACCCTCCTCGATTTCTCACGCATCGAAGCCGGGCGTATCGAAGCAGTGTACGAGGCCGTCGATCTCCAGGCACTAACTACAGAGCTCGCGAGTATGTTTCGCTCAGCGATCGAGAGAGCCGGACTGAAGTTGATCGTCGAAGCTGCACCGCTCGAAGCAGAGGTCTATGTCGATCGCGAGATGTGGGAGAAGATCGTCTTCAACCTGCTTTCGAATGCGTTCAAGTTTACGTTTGAGGGCGAGATCACGGTTGGTTTAAAGAAGACGGGCGAGAATGTTGAACTCGAAGTGAGTGACACCGGAACCGGAATTCCGGACGAGGATTTGTCCCACCTGTTCGAGCGTTTTCATCGCGTCAAAGGCGCGCGGGGGCGAAGTTATGAAGGATCCGGCATCGGACTCGCGCTGGTCCAGGAGCTCGTGAAACTCCACGGCGGCTCGGTGCGAGTCAAGAGTGACGTCGGGCGGGGGAGCACTTTTACTGTCAGTATTCCCACCGGCTCGGCGCACTTGCCTGCGGAACGACTCGGCGGCGCGCGTACGCTCGCCGCCACGACTTTGCGCGGTGACGCGTACATTGACGAGCTGCTGAAGTGGCTTCCTGACGAAACCAATCACCTCGATAGGTTTGCTTTACCTGAAACTCCGGCAACGTCCGTGGACCAGCCGCGCGCCCGTATTCTGCTTGCCGATGACAACACAGACATGCGTGAGTATCTACGGCGATTACTGGCGACGAAATATGACGTCGAAGCAGTGGCCGAAGGTGAAACTGCTCTCGCCGCAGCGCTCAGTCAGAAATTTGATCTTGTTTTGTCTGACGTGATGATGCCGAAGCTCGATGGATTCGGCTTGCTGAAGGCTTTGCGTGCTGACGAGAGAACGCGAACTACGCCCGTAATACTGCTGTCAGCGCGAGCCGGTGAGGAGTCGCGTGTCGAGGGCATGGGCGCAGGCGCCGACGACTATTTGATCAAACCCTTTTCAGCGCGCGAGCTGATCGCGCGTGTTGAGGCGCACTTGAATCTTCAGCGTGTGCGTCGCGAGGCGGAAGAGGCGGTGTTGCAGTTGATAGCGCGCGAGCAGAAAGCCCGTGCGAGCGCCGAGATTGCGAATCGCGTGAAAGACGATTTTCTCGCAATGCTTTCGCACGAACTGCGCACGCCGCTCAATGCGATCTTCGGCTGGACCCACTTGCTGAAGCGCGGCAAGCTCAGTGATGCGGATCGCGCGCGTGGCATCGACATCATCGAGCGCAACGCTGAAGCGCAACGTGCGATCATCGATGAGCTGCTCGATATCTCGCGCATCGTGACCGGTAAGTTGCAACTCGAGCCGAAGCCGATCGAGCTGGTGAGCGTTATTCAGGCTGCGATCGATGCTGTTCGTCCGGCGGCGGAAGCGAAGAACATTCAGATCGTCACGGCGCTCGATGCAAATGCCGGGCTCGTGATGGGCGAAGCGGTGCGATTGCAACAGGTCGTTTGGAATCTGCTGTCAAACGCGGTGAAGTTCACGCCGAAAGACGGTCAGGTGGAAGTTGAGCTGCGTTCGGTTGGGCCACGTGTCGAGATCGTGATTCGTGATACAGGTGAAGGCATCGCCCCGGAGTTTCTGCCGTACATCTTTGAGCGCTTCAGGCAGGCTGATACTTCGGCGAAGCGCACGCATGGTGGTCTCGGACTCGGGCTCTCGATCGTGAGTAGTCTGGTGGCGATGCATAGCGGCGACATTCGCGCGGAGAGTGACGGCAAGGGGACAGGTGCGACGTTCATTGTCACGCTGCCCCTGATTACCGAGTTGCTGCGTCCAACAGAACCGAGCGCGGAAGCGCCGGGTTATCCGCAATCGAAGGCGGACCTGAATCCCGATGTGTTGAGTGGATTGAAAGTTCTCACTGTTGACGATCAGCAGGATACACGCGAGTTGATCACACTCGCGCTCGGACGTTACGGCGCGGAAGTGAGGGCAAGCGATTCGGCGTCGATGGCGTTGAAGATGATCGAAGACTGGAGGCCTGATGTCGTTGTTTCAGACATCGGCTTGCCGGAGATGGATGGTTACGATTTCATGCGGCGGTTGCGTGAGATCGAAGGTGATGGTGAACGTATTCCGGCGATCGCCGTGACGGGTTATGCGGGCGTGCTCGATGAGTCGAAGGCGTTGAATGCGGGTTACGCGCTGCACTTGTCGAAGCCGATTGAGTTGAATGAGCTCGCGAAGGCGATAGCGCGCGTGTCGCGGCGTGTCTAAATTAACCCCATTTGCCGCGCCAGCTCAGTTGCCGTTTGCGGTCGAGCATCCGGATCTTTTGCCAGCGCATGCATGATCCCCATCGATATCCGGCGCGGTATACCCAGCGATTCAGCAAACGGCGGCGGCGGTTCCTGCAAGTGCCTGTTAATCACACCGGAAACGGTCTCGGCTTCAAACGGTCTCCTACCCGAAATCATCTCGTAGAACATCGTGCCCAGACTATAAACATCTGAGCGCGCGTCGAGTGGCTCGCCCAAACATTGTTCAGGCGACATGTAAAAAGGCGTGCCGACAACCGCGCCTGAAGATGTGGCGCCGGCGTCAGCCAGTAGCTTCGCCAAACCGAAGTCGACCACTCTCACACTCTCGACTTCGAAATCGTCATCAGGCGCGACGACGAGAATGTTCTCCGGTTTGAGATCGCGATGGACCACGCCTTGTCGATGCGCTGAGCCGACACCCGCGCAGATACCACGCATCAGCCGGGCACTACGCTCCACTGAAAAATGATCTTCACTTTTCAGCAGCTCCCGCAATGGCGTTCCTCTAACAAACTCCATCACGATGTACGCCGGCGCGTGTACGTCATCAGTTTCACCGAAGTCGTGAATGGTGATGACGTTTGGATGGCGCAGCATCGCAGCCGCGCGTGCTTCTCTCCGGAAACGTGCCAGTGCGGCGTCGTCTTTGACGAACTTGCCCGTGAGGATCTTCACCGCCACGTCATCGCCGATGTGCACGCGACGCGCGCGATAGACGACGCTCATGCCGCCTTCGCCCAGCTTCGCCACGAGTTCATACTTGCCATCGATCTTGTGTCCGATCAATGGATCGGTGTTGACGAATTGGACCGTGGGAAGGGAAGCGACGAAGTGACTTTCGTAATACGGATGTGCGCCGGCGCCGGGCAGTGTTAACGGCGAGCCGCAGTCGGCGCAGAACATCGCTTCTTTGTTCAGGAACCGCTCACACGTGGCGCAAAAAGGGTTGTTAGATCGCAGTTCGGCGAGTAGTTGGTCCAGTTTGTCTTCGATCGTGTCGAGACCGTTCGCTCCGGTTGCGGAAGCGCGGATCTCGCCTTCTGGATCGAAGAGGAAATAGACGGGAAGATTTTCCTGTCCGTGACTGACTTTGTAGTCGTTATCAAGCGCGCAGGGCTCCGTGAGATTGAGCCGCGCGATCGCGTCGCGCACAGTGCGTGGATCTTTCTCAGCATCAGACTGCGGTACGTGTACCGCGACAACGCGCAGTCCTTCACGCTTGCGCTGATCGCGTAGCTGCGCCACCTGGCCCAGGTTGGTCTTCGACGCTTCCGAGCTGACAGACCAGAAGTGGACCAGCGTTACATGACCCTTCGTCTGCCGCGCAGTAATCCGCCGGTTCAGCCACTCCGTCGCTAACTCAAATGACGGCACTTGCAATTCAACGTTCATCTATTCTTTTGTCTTACGACCAACTCGTTCGTATCTGCGGGGGATTCATCAGGGTTTGCATGACCACGCAATATTGCTCGGTCTTCTCTTTTAGCGCGGCTAATTGGTCGGGGGTTGCGTCGGGGGCTCTGATATCAAATCGTGCTTGGATGTCCTGAAAACCAACCGGTACCTCTTTCGAGATACCGAGCGTGCCGCTCAGATCCATCTCGCCTTCAACCTCCACGCGAATGTGTTCGAATGGGATTTTCATCGCTGTCGCGACTAATTGGCAAGTCAACTGAGCACACGCGGCAAGCGCGCCCAACAGCAGATCACCGGAACAGGCTGCGGTGCCGGGACCACCGACACCGCTATGCGCCTGCGCTTCAAAGATCTTCTGACCGACTTCCACTGAGCATGTAATCGGAGTATCGGTTTGATCGCTCTGCGCCCGCAGCGTGATGCGCGAGCTGTTTGGATCGCTGCGATACTTCTCTTTCAGTGGCTTTTGAATTGCTCGAAGATCCATTTATTCCTCGGAAGTTGTCGGGTCGATGATCGTCTTCACTTGCGCAACGTGATTCGCCGGAAATCCACCGCGCCGCGCGTGCTCCTGAATCATCTCTTCATTCGGCGCAACGTAAACGCAGTAAAGCTTATTGTCTGTCACGTAGCTCTGGACCCATTGAATCTGCGGTCCCATCTCATTCAACACACTGCACGACCGCTGCGACAACGTTTTCAATTCCGCGGGTGTCAGCTTGCTGGCCCCGGGCACCACTCGCTCGATAACATACTTTGGCATTGATGTTCTCCAATCGGATTTTATTGCAGTTCGGTTAACAACTTCTGAAACTCTTCGTCATCACGTATTAAATCGAAGGCGCTGTCCGCCCTGGCCCAGTGGGCTACGGTCCTGAATCCACTCTCAAACGCGCGACGAAGCAGAACCAACGCTGCGTTCTTTTCTTCTAGTAACGCGTAAGCGCACGAACAATTGTATACAGCGAGGCCGTCATTTGGTTCCAACTCGAGCACTCGCCTTAACGTGGCGGTCGTTTCTTCACGACTGCCAAAGCGCGCATACGCTTCCGCGAGGCGACTCATCACGATGATATCGTCAAGACTCGCTTCGAGCTTTCGCGACGTGATCTCGATGACTTTGAGCGCGGCTTTGTCGGCAGACGTCCCGTTGCCAAGCTTTCGATACGCGCCCGCGAGAAACATCCAGGCGTCTTCGTCGTAAGGCTTGAGCTCCGCGGCGCGCCGGTAGTGCTTCCGTGCACCTTCCAAATCGTTCGATAGCTCCGCAATGATGCCGAGCCGTAGATGACCGGGATAAAAGTCAGCGTTCTCTTTGAGAAGCTCCTCGATCGCGCGCTTCGACTCAGAAAACCGGCGCTGGTTGAAATAGACGGTGGCGATGCCAAACTTGGCGTCGAGAGACGTTGGCTCGAGCTCGAGCGCTTTCTGATTCGCCTCGATCGCTTTACTCAGCCACGTAGAAGCGCCGTCGTACCACTCGTACATCGTCGAGTAAGCTTCTGCGAGTCCGGCGTAAGCCGATGCAAACTCCGGATCGATCGCGACCGCAGCTTCAAACATCTTGATCGCGCTATCGGTATTTCGCTTGCCTTTCAAATAGAGAAGCTCGCGACCGCGCATGTAGAAATCGTAAGCGCGCAGATCGTCCGTCGGCTTCTGCGTCAGCAGTTCGCGCTCGGATTCAGTGAGAGACACTTTCAACGCCTCGACAATCTTTTGCGAGACTTCGTTTTGCAGATCGAAGATGTCTTCGACCATGCGATCGAAACGTTCGGCCCAGAGGTGATAGCCGTCGCGAACGCTGATGAGCTGCGCCGTGATGCGAATCCTGTTGCCGGCCTTTCGCACGCTGCCTTCGAGGATGTAGTTCACGCGCAGTGCGTCGCCGACCTGGCGCGTGTTCACTTCCTTGTTACGGAACGGAAGCACGTCAGTACGCGAGACGACTTTCAGCTCTTTGATCTTCGAGAGATCCGTGATGATGTCTTCGGTCATGCCGGCGCAGAAGTAGTCACTCTCTTTTTCCGAGTTCATATTCTCGAAGTAGAGCACCGCGATCGAATTGTCAGGCACGGCGTCTGTCGTGAACGACTCGCCTGACAATCTCGTGGTCACTACTCTGTGTGACTGCGTTTCGATCTGTCGCTTTAGATCCTTTAAATCGATTAGCAAGTCTTTAGCCAACTGGTAGCGATCCTCGCGCTCTTTGCGCAGCGCGCGCCGGACGATGAGATCGAGCTCGCGCGGTCCGTCCGGCAAGTGGGGCAAAAGCGATTCCGGGTCACGATTTAAAATTCCCGACATGACATCGATCGTGGTTGGGCCGGCAAATGCCTGGCGCCCGGAAATCATCTCGTAGAGCACGCAGCCGAGGCTCCAGATGTCTGTGCGGGCGTCGAGCTCCATGCCTCGTGCTTGTTCAGGCGACATGTAGTGCGCGGTGCCGAGCACCATACCGTACGCGGTGTTGATGAAGTTCTGCGTTGGGGCAAGAGAGTCAGTCTCGACTGTTTGCCTTTCACGGCTGAGTTTCGCAAGACCAAAATCGAGGACTTTAACGATGCCGTCGTGACGCAGCATGATGTTGTCTGGCTTGATGTCACGATGAATGATGCCGACGTCGTGTGTTGAGCAGAGTGCGCCGGCGACTTGAATGCCAATCTCGAGAGTGTCGGCTGGGCTGAGTGGTCCTTTTCTTATCCGGTCGCGCAGGGTGTCGCCGTCGATGAACTCGGTGGCAATGAAGTGTTCTGAATCGACCTCGTCGATCTCGTAGATAGTGAGAATGTTTGGGTGGTTGAGCGCCGAAGCCGCCTTAGCTTCTTGTACAAAGCGACGCACGCGTTCCCCGGTCGGATCGGCAACTATGTCGGAAGGCAGAATTTTGAGTGCGACTTTGCGATCGAGTTTGGTGTCATTGGCGAGGTAGACCTCACCCATGCCACCCGCGCCGAGTTGGGAGCATATTTCGTAGCGACCGATCCTTGTGCGCGCGGGGAACGACAACGCTCAATCCGGGGGAGGTTCTCTGGGGTCTAACGAAGCAGCGGCTATTGTAGATTACTTGTTACAGGGACGACAAATTCCTCCCTATTACACTAACGCGTGGAAATCGATGCTGGTGGGCTAAATTTTTAAAGGGCACTGAAGAAAGAACAAGACAGGAAGAGGGGCTTGCCCCCGCTCGTCCCATCCAAGTAACGGCGGGGGCAAGCCCCTCTTCCTGTCTTGTTCTTGCCTAATGATTAATTAAATTAGGTGTTACTTGTTTTGCCACCACCGGCGGCGGCGGAGCTGGTTGTGGTTCCGGGAACGCCGCTGATGCTGCTTGATCCCGTTCCCGTTCCCGCTCCTGTTCCCATACTCGATCCGGTGCTGGTGCTCGAGCTCGAATAATCGCCGGAACGACCCTTCACGCGTAGACGATTCTCGACGTTCGTCACACCCGACACTGACTCCGCAATGTCTTCAGCGCGTCGTTTGTCTTCGCGGCTGTTGACCATACCCGTCAATGTCACTTCGGAGTTCGATACCATGACCTCGACCTCAGACGCGTCGACGTAGTAATCGTCGCTCAGTCGATCGTTAACATCTTCCTTGATGCGCTCGTCGGAACGGCGATAATTTTTCGGTCCACGCCCGCGATGTTCGCGCTGCTGGTCCATACCACGCCGGCGCTCGGCATCTTCATCACCAAACCACGAGGCCACTGCGTCCGAAGCACGATCCCACCAGCCGCGATCTTCTCCGCGGTCGTAGCGATCGCGATCGTATTCAGAACTGCGGCCACCGTAAGACTCATTAGAACGGGAGCCGGTTGGATAGTTATAGCGTTGCGAAGACTCGCGCATGCCTTCGCTGTAACCGCGTTCGGCGCCCGAGCGTCCGTAGCTGCCGTACCTGCTTTCGCGCGCGTCGTCGTCGCGCTCGTTCTCCCAGCCGCGGCCCCAATAACCTTCGCGACCGCTTTCACGACCTCCTCCCGAAGACGACTCGCGATTGTATCTTTCGGATTCTCTTCCGCCACCACCGTAGCCGCCGCGGCCATAGCTGCTACTGCCGTATCCGCGACCACCACCGCCGGATTCACCGTAGCGACCTTCACGCCCGCGATTCTCACCGTAACGGCTCTCACCCCAGCGATTTTCAGAACGCTCTCCGAACGAGCGCGTGTTGTCTAAACTCGAACGCCGGTTGTACTGCCGTAATACTGTGAGTCACGGTCATAATCACGATCGTCACGATCGTCATATCTCGTTGACATCTTTAAAACTCCTTTCACTAACCCTTTGCTCGTTATAAGTTCGATAGTGCACCGCGTTTCATGCTGTCAGCACCCTTTCACAAACCTGTTACCTAAGTGCAACTTATTTGAGCCACAAAAAGGCACAAAAGCACAAAAAAGTTTTTGCCGTTTCTCGTCGCTAAGTAGAACTTAAAAGAGTGGAGAGTTTTGACGAATTGATGTTGCCGCCGGAGATGATGCAGACGATCTTGCCGGTACCGGCGGCGCCGGAGAGGGAGCAGGCGACGGGACAGGCACCCGCGCCTTCGGCGACGATGTGGTTGTGCGTGATCAATAAACGAAGGGCGGAGGCGATCGAGTCGAGATCGGCGACGAGCGCGCCGTCAACCAAAGAACGTGCGCGGTCGAACATTTGGGGGAAGACTGCTTTCGCGCCGATGCCGTCGACCCATGACGGTTGGTAGTCGATGACGGTTGGAGCACCGGCGGTTAACGAGGCGGAGAATGGTGCTGCGGTTGCAACCTCTGCGGTGAAAATCTTACAAGACGGATGTAATTGACGTAGCGCTGACGCAATGCCGCACGTGAGCCCGCCACCACCCCACGGAATCACCACTGCATCAACATCAGGCAAGTCTTCCAGGATTTCCAAACCGATAGTGCCGTTGCCAGCCATTACATGCGGATCGTCAAACGAGTGAATGAACGTTCCATCAACACCAGGAAACGAGCGTTGCTCAAACGCCCGCCACCAATCGTCAAACGAAACCTTGATCACGCGACCACCGAGCCGCTCGACAGCTAACACCTTCGCGTCCGGCGCTGAAGATGGCGCGATCACCGTACACGCCACGCCCAGCTCGCGTGCACACCATGCGACACCCTGGGCCATGTTTCCCGCTGACGCCGTCACAACCCCACGCTCGAGATGCTCCGGCGACAAGCGCGCAATCGCATTCGCCGCCCCACGAATCTTGAACGATCCAATCGGTTGGAGATTCTCCAATTTCAAGTAGATCTCTGCCGGCGCATCGAGCAAATTGAGACGAACGAGCGGCGTTCGGATCGCTTTTCCGGCAATCACACGCCGCGCTTCTTCGATTACAGATATTGGAATTAAATCCACGGTTTCGCAGCTTACAATGATCATTGACTTTCCAGCTACTCAAGAGTAAAAGTTTCGCAACCTTCGATCGAATTCCAACTCAGGAGAACTATCATGAAAGTCCTAACCCTGGCTCTAACTCTACTCGTCCTTTTCACCGTCACCGCTACCGCGCAAACGTGGGATCCGGAGACACAATTGAAGTTGAAAGCGGTCGGCACACCGAGAGTTTCTCCTGACGGAAAACGTGTGGTCTACACCGTCAACGAAGCAGTGATGACCGCAGATAAGAGCGAGTTTGTGACTCAGATCTGGCTGGCCAACATCGCCGCCAAACAGAACACGCAGCTCACTTTCGGTGAGAAGTCTTCGACGAATCCGAAGTGGTCGCCCGACGGAAACTGGATTGCCTTCACGTCGAATCGCAAAGACAACCGAAATCAGCTCTACCTGCTGAGCATGAACGGCGGTGAAGCGGAGCCACTTACAGACGGCAAGAGCGCCGTGGGTAACTTCGTGTGGTCGCCTGACGGGCGCTCGATCGCCTTCACGATGACTGATGCAAAGACTGAAGAGGAAGAGAAGAACGACAAAGGCAGGAACGACTCTCGCTGGGTCGATGAAAACGTGAAGCTGGCGCGCCTTTACGTGCTCGCGATTCAGAAAGACGCGAACGGCAAACGCGAGCCGCGCAAACTCACGACTGCCAACTACCACGTCGAAGATTTTGACTGGTCGAACGACGGATCGCGCATCGCTTTTGGTCACGTCAAGTCGCCGCTCGCAAACGATTGGCCCACATCTGATGTCTCGATCATCGAAGTAGCAAGCGGCAAGATCACTGATCTGGCTAACTCGCCCGCTGCTGAGACTTCTCCGCTTTATTCACCGGACGGAAACTCGATCCTCGTGCTCGCCAGCGACAATCCACCGCGCTGGGCGCAAGCCGGCGTGATCCAGATCTTCTCCGCGAATGGCGGTCAACCGAAGACGCTCGTCGGTTCGTTCGACGCGCAACCAGGCATCGCCGGCTGGTCCAGCGACAGCAAACGAATCTATTTCTCCGAGCCGAAAGGAACCGGCACGCAGATCTACGTGCTCGACGTCGCCGCGAATCGGATCGACGAGATCAAAACCACACCCGCAGTGATCGGCGGATTCAATCTCAATAGCACCGGCACGACGTTTGGTTTTGTCAGGCAAACTTCCGACACGCCCGGAGACGTTTACATCTCGTCCGCATCGAATTTCAGCCCGGTGCAGATCACGACTGTCAATGCTGACTTCAAAATGCCGGCGCTCGGCCGCACCGAAGTCATCACCTGGAAATCGAAAGACGGAAAACAGATCGAAGGTTTGTTGACTTATCCAGTCGGTTATCAAGCCGGACAGAAAGTGCCACTGATTCTTAACGTTCACGGCGGACCCGCAGGCGTGTTCCAACAGGCATTCATCGGCGGCCGCGGCGTTTACCCGCTCGCGACGTTTGCGTCACGCGGTTACGCGATCCTGCGTCCGAATCCGCGCGGCTCGAGCGGTTACGGCACTGACTTTCGTCGTGCAAACATTAAGGACTGGGGCTTTGGTGATTACGAGGATTTGATGACTGGAGTCGATCGCGTGGTTGAGATGGGCGTTGCCGATCCGGAGCGTCTCGGTGTGATGGGTTGGAGCTATGGTGGGTTCATGACGTCGTGGATCGTCACGCAAACGACACGCTTCAAAGCCGCGTCAGCGGGCGCGCCGGTCACGAATCTCATGAGCTTCAACGGCACGGCTGACATTCCGGCGTTTGTTCCTGACTACTTCGGCGGACAGTTCTGGGAGGCGATGGATCTTTACCAGAAGCACTCGCCGATGTTCAACGTGAAGAACGTCACGACGCCGACGATGATTCAGCATGGCGAGGCAGATATTCGCGTGCCGATCTCGCAAGGTTATGAGTTTTACAACGCGCTGAAAGTGAAGGGCGTGCCGACGCGCATGCTCGTGTTGCCGCGACAGCCGCACGGACCTACCGAGCCGAAGATGCAGCTCGCGGCGATGAAGGCGAATCTCGAGTGGTTCGAGAAGTACATCGGATCGAAGCGCGAGACGTCGAAAAACTGAAACGCGGATGACGCGGATTAAGAGCGCGGATCGGAGTTTGTAGTCAATTGAAGTGTGAAGGTTTTTGTCGGCACTTCCGGATGGCATTACAAGCACTGGCTCGAGGGTGTCTTCTATCCGCCGGGGACGAAGAGCGCGCAGATGTTTGACTACTACGCGCGCTACTTCAACACCGTCGAGATCAACAACAGTTTCTACCGATTACCAACGGCGAAGACTTTCGACAACTGGCGCGAGTCTTCGCCGTCGAACTTTGTTTACGCGGTGAAGGCGAGTCGCTTCATTACGCACATGAAGAAACTGAAAGATCCGCAGAGTTCGTCGGAGAAGTTCTTCCTTGTCGCGGACCGTCTCGAAAAGAAACTCGGACCGATTCTGTTTCAGCTACCGCCGCGCTGGAAGGTGAACATCGAGCGCTTCGCGGAGTTTCTCGAGTCGTTGCCGCCGCAGCACAAGTATGCGTTTGAGTTTCGCGAGGAAAGCTGGTTTGTGCCGGAAGTTTACCGGCTGCTGCGGAAGCACAAGGTGGCGTTTTGCATACACGACTTTGCGGACATGAAAGTACCGAATGAGATCACTGCCGGGTTTTCTTATATCCGTTTTCACGGGCCGACAAGCGCGAAGTACTGGGGATCATATTCGGACGAAGAGCTACAGAAGTGGGCTGAGAGGATCGAGAGTTGGCGCGAGCGAGTGAATGCGGTGTACGTCTACTTCAACAACGATCCCGAAGGCGCAGCAGTGCGAAATGCGTTGACCCTCAAGTCGCTGGTACGTTAGTTGCCATTCGACGCGCAGAAAATACGAACAAGGGGAAGGTTTATGGCTTCAAGAGAATCAACAAACGGACGACCGCTGGCGATGGTGACGGGTGCATCGACCGGCATCGGTTACGAGCTCGCGATCTTGTGCGCGAAAGAAGGCTGGGACTTGATCGTAGTCGCAGACGAGCCGCGCATCGAGGAAGCGGCGAAACAGTTTCAAAACTATGGCGTCGAAGTTCACGCGGTGCAGGCTGATCTTGCGACGCGCGAAGGTGTCGACAAGTTTTATGAGGCAGCGCAGGGCAGGACGGTGGATGCGCTGCTGGCGAATGCCGGACACGGACTTGGCGGAAGCTTTCTCGAACAGGATTTCGACGACGTGAAGCACGTGATCGATACAAACATCACGGGCACAGTTTATTTGATACAGAAGGTTGGGAGAGACATGCGGTCGCGCGGTCAGGGACGAATTCTGATCACGGGATCGATCGCGGGTTACACGCCGGGTACGTACAACGCTGTCTACAACGCGAGCAAGGCTTTCATCGATTCGTTTTCATTCGCATTGCGGGCGGAGCTGAAGGACAGCGGCGTGACGGTGACGTGTTTGATGCCGGGTGCGACCGAGACTGAGTTCTTCGAGCGCGCGGGAATGGAAGACACTGAGATTGGACAGTCGAAGAAGGACGATCCGGTTGACGTGGCGAAGGTCGGCTTCGATGCGATGATGAATGGCGAGGGCGATGTGGTGAGTGGATTCAAGAACAAGGTGATGTCGACGGTGGCTTCTGTCACGCCGTCAGGTGTACTTGCGGAACAGCACCGGAAGAAAGCTGAACCCGGATCGGGGCGTCAATAGGGGATCGGGTCAGTACCACCTGCGGTAGCGGGTGGGTGCGTAGCCGTGCGGCGCGACTAGTTGGCTGCGCACCCACCCGCTACCGCAGGTGGTACTGACTGTGTCCAATGTAAGCACGTCTATTTCAGCATCACACGCACGCCGCCTCTAACTAAAACGGGCGGGCCGACCGTGAAAACCGGCGTGCTACTAATCTCGTACCTGCTGCCAGTCAAATTCTGGAACGCCACAAACAATCGCAGCTTCTCGGAAATTCGTCGCGTCACCTCAGCATCGAGCGTGAAAAACCTCGCCAACGGCAACAAGTTTTGATCGTCATCAAACTGCCTGCTCACAAAACGTCCCTGCGTCGACACTAACCAATTCTCACCGCTGTACGTCACCTGAAAATTAAACTGGTGTCGCGGCACCTGCGGCACCATCAATCCCTCCAGCGCACGATTCGCCGGAAAACGCAGCACCGTGCTGTCCGTCAACATGTACTCGCCCGACACTTCCCAACGGAAATTGATTTTCATCACTGCCGACAACTCAGCCCCACGCGCACGAATCGCCCCGAGGTTTTGTCGTTGTCGAGTAATGAGCGCGGGCGTGGTCGTGAGGGTGACGTTCGCGATCGAATCGTCGATATCACTCCAGAAAACATTTCCACGAACAAACAGTCCCTCGAACGGATTGAAACCGATTCCAGCCTCGCCGCCCGTCAGTCGCTCCGCACTCAAATCGGCGTTCGCGTTTGTCACCACATTCCCCACGCGAAAGTTGCGGTACAACTCGTTTAGCGTCGGCGCGCGAAAGGCGCGATACGCGGACGCGCTCACTTCAACACCCTTGTCGAAGCGTTTAGATAACCAAAGCCGCGGGCTAAATGCAGTCTCTGTTCGATCCGCAAACGCATTCAGCGTTGGTGTACCAACCACCGGCGTGCGATTCGAAAAACCACGGCTGTTGAGCCAGTGATCGACTCGACCTCCGAAACCAAACTGCCACGATCCGATGTACACAGAATCATTCGCAAAAACGCCAATCGATCTTTGCCGTCCGCCAGCATCGACAAACGCCGTGACTCTCGAATTATTGAACGTCGTCTCCGCACTGTGGCCGCGTACCTCGCGACCTTCAACACCGAGCCGCAGCACCTGGTGATAACCGATGTTCGGTGTCGCTTGAAACACGAAACCAACTTGCTGCGACGGATTGCGTTGCCGGTTCGTCAACGACTCAGACTCACGATCCGCCGCAACTGCGGAAAAGTTTTGATTAAACGTCTCACTCGATCCGTAAAGTCGAAGCAAAACCGGACCGACTTTCGGTAGCGTTGAGTCGAGTCCGAAATCGATCGACGAGATGCGCGTGTCGTTGACCTGAATGGGCGTGCCGTTTTGGCGACTCTCGCCAAACGAGCTGAGACGAAGGAATGAAAACCCGTGAGCAACGTTTGAAACCGTGACTGAGCCACCAAGATCGCCGGTTCCCGCAGCAGTATCGACCGCACCGCGCTGGTTCCCGGGTACGAGCACGTATCCGTTTGTGTGTAGCGCTTCACCTGCGGCGACGATCGCCCAGTCGCCTAAAATCTTCCCACCGCTAAATGACGTGACCGCAGTGCCTTTATTGCCGGCGGAAGCTAAAACGTCGAGCCCTGTGCCCCAACGTGTATCGCTGGTGATGTTCACAACGCCGCCGAGCGCTCCGCTGCCGTAGAGACTGGAGCTCGCACCATTCTGTACCGATACATTCTCGATGTTCACGCGCGGAACGCGATTCCAGTAGACCCAGCCGCCGAACGGACTGTTTAGAGGCACGCCGTCAAGCAAGACGAGCGCGCGACTCGCGCCACTCGCGCCCACGCCTCTGAGCGAAACACCTTGCGCGGTCGGATTCGTCGTCAATCCACCCGATCGCCGGAAGAGAGAAAAGCCTGGGACCTGGCGGAGTACATCATCAATCGTGAGCGCGCCCGCCGAAGCGATCTCGTGTGTACCAACATTGAATTGGCTGCTGGAAGTTGGTGGAATGCGCTCTTCGTAAGTGATAGGTGCGCTGACCACGACGCGCTCGTTTATGACTGCGGGATAGAGTCGTATGCGGAGGGAATATTTCTCAGCATTGACTTTTATCTTGACGGTACTGAAACCTGGTGAGCTGATCGAGAGTATTCCGTACGCTCGCGCACTAAACACTGTAAAATCTCCGGACAGATCAGTGAGTGTGCGAGTCGTGTTTCCGTCGGATTCAAACTCCACTGACGCGTGCTGGATCGGCTCGCCATTCGGATCAGTAACTTTACCGTAGATCGGTACAGACTTGTCCTGGGCCGAAACACTAACAACACCTATCGCGATCAGGACCAACACGAACGCGAAGCGTTGTCTTCTCATACACCAGAGCGTCGATGATGTTCTGTTTCTCACTACTGCGATCAATGCATTGCGATGTGCGTCAGACTAAACCTCACGTGAAGCAACGATAATACCCGCACCCTTGTCAGCAGGACCAACTGCGATCGAATTGCACGACGTTTGTATGTAGCTGTCCGGCTTTACACATACGAACCGGGGCGGGGAAGTGAAAAACAATTTGTCAGTCGGTTTCCGCGGCGCGGCAATCTTCGCATGTCTATTACTAGCCGCTGCCTGCACCAGAAACAACTCTCAACCACAACAGGGCGCACCAAACCAGGTACTTACCGCGCCCACCGGCGCGACTATCGCCGTCGAACCCGAAGACGGGCAATGGACAATGCCCGCCAAAAATTACGCCAGCACGCGCTTTAGTGGTCTTCAGGATATCAACACCGGAAACGTCGCAGCACTGAAGCTCGCGTGGTCCTTCTCGACCGGTATCGTGCGTGGTCACGAAGCCGCACCAATCATCGCGAACAACATGATGTACATCATCACGCCGTATCCAAATGTTGTGTACGCGATCGATCTGACGCAGCCCGGTGGCCCAGTCAAATGGAAATACGAATCGAATCCAACGTCGTCATCTCAGGGCGTTGCGTGCTGTGATGTTGTTAATCGCGGCGGTGTGTACTCGGACGGAAAGATCTTTTTCAACACACTCGACAACAACACCATCGCGCTCGACGCCGCGACCGGAAAAGAGATCTGGAAGACAAAGGTCGGCGACATCAATCTCGGCGAGTCGATGACGATGGCGCCGCTCGTCGTGAAAGGAAAAGTGCTCGTCGGTAACAGCGGCGGTGAGTTTGGCGTGCGTGGCTGGCTCACGGCGCTGAATGCGGCCGACGGAAAGATTGCGTGGCGCGCTTATCACACCGGACCTGATGCAGACGTTCTGATTGGTCCAAACTTTCATCCCTTTTACCCGCAGGACCGCGGCAAGGATCTCGGCGTCACGAGTTGGCCCGCTGATGCGTGGAAAATTGGTGGCGGCACGATGTGGGGTTGGATCTCTTACGACCCGGAACAGAACCTGATCTTATATGGCACGGGAAATCCAGGGCCATGGAATCCCGATCAGCGTCCCGGTGATAACAAGTGGACGTGTGGCATTTTTGCGCGCGACGTCGATACGGGTGAGGCGCGCTGGTTTTATCAATTCAGTCCACACGATCTGCACGATTACGATGGCGTCAACGAACAGATCTTGATGGACATGCCCATCAACGGCCAGACGCACAAAGTTCTCGTGCGGCCTGAGCGCAACGGTTATTTCTACGTGATGGACCGCACGAACGGTCAGGTGCTTTCAGCGAATCCGTTTGCGTACATCACGTCTTCGAAAGGCGTAGATCTGGGCACGGGAAAATTGATTGAGAACGAGGAGAAAAAGCCGGAGGTCGGCAAGGTCGTACGCGAGATCTGTCCCGCTTCACCCGGCGCGAAAGACTGGCAACCGTCTGCATTCTCGCCGCGCACCGGGCTCGTCTACATCCCGCACCAGAATCTCTGCATGGACGTGGAAGGCTTGGAAGCAAATTACATCGCGGGCACGCCGTACGTCGGGATGAACGTGCGCATGTATGCAGGACCGGGCGGGAATCGTGGTGAGTTTCTGGCGTGGGATCCGGTGAAGAATCAGAAGGTGTGGGCCGTTAGTGAGAATTTTCCCGTGTGGAGTGGCGCGCTTGTGACCGCGGGCGATGTCGTTTTTTACGGGACGATGGATGGCTGGTTCAAAGCGCTTGATGCGAAGAGTGGGACGTTGTTGTGGCAGTTCAAGTGTGGCTCGGGAATCATCGGGCAGCCGGTGTCGTATCGCGGCCCGGATGGGAAGCAGTACATAGCGATCCTGGCGGGCGTTGGTGGACGGTCCGGCGCGATCGTGGCGGGTGGGTTGGATCCGCGTGATCAGACTGCGGCGCTCGGGTTCGTGGGCGCGATGGGTGATCTGCCGGATTACACGACGAGAGGAGGCATGCTGTATGTCTTCGCGCTTCCTTAGCTTAAGAGAAGATTGCTCCCGCAACGGCGCAACGGCGCAGCGCTTCCGTCTTCCGCTGTGCCTTTGCGCCGCTGCGGGAGCAATTCTTTTTCTTGTTAGTTGTACGAGTAAACAGGAGTCAACAATTCCCGTTGCCACCGCGCAAACAATCGCGCGACCTGCCGGCGTGCTGCGCGTGTGCGCGGATCCAAATAATCTCCCGTTCTCGAATCAGCGGCTCGAAGGTTTTGAGAATAAGATCGCGGAGTTATTGGCCCAGGATCTCGGTGAGCGTGTCGAATACACGTGGTGGGCGCAGCGCCGCGGATTTTTTCGCAATACTCTGAAGGCTGGTATGTGCGACGTCGTGATCGGCGTGCCCTCGGGGTTCGAGATGGCACTGACCACGAAGCCGTACTATCGCTCCACCTACGTCTTTCTTTCTCGCAAAGATCGTCACGTTGACGTGAAGTCGTTTGACGATCCCGTACTCAGGAAGCTTCGCATCGGCGTACAGATCATCGGTGACGATCAAAGCAACGCGCCGCCGGCGCACGCGCTCACGCGCCGCAACATCGTCGATAACGTCAGAGGCTTCACACTCTACGGTGACTACAGCCAACAAAATCCGCCGGCGCGCATCGTCGATGCAGTCGAGAAGGGCGACATTGATCTCGCGATCGTGTGGGGGCCGCTGGCCGGTTACTTCGCGAAGCAATCGCGTGTGCCAATGGAAGTCGTGCCGGTTTCGCCGCAGATCGATCAGCCGTTTCTGCCGTTTGTGTTCGATATCTCGATGGGTGTGCGAAGAGGAGATCAGGAATTGAGGGATCAGCTTGAGGGCATTCTGGAGAATCGGCGCAAGGAAATCGATGGGATTCTGAAGGAGTACAAGGTGCCAAGAGTGGGGGACGCAAATGAGCTTTAAGAAGAATACTCACGCAGCGGCGCTACGGCGCGACGAAAAACCGGCAGGCGCTGCGCCTTTGCGCCGCTGCGTGAGTATTTGTCTGTGTCTTCTCTGTTTTTCCGCCTGCAAACGCGAGCAACGAACGTTCTCGACACCGCCCGCCAATTTCAAATCCTACGACGTCACGATGAGCGATATTCGTCCGGGTGTCGGTGGCATACCGATGCCGGTGCAGAATCCTGCGGACCAGCATGCCTTTGACGCAAACGAAGGCAAGCGACTCTATTCGCAATACAACTGTAGCGGTTGTCATTTCAACGGCGGTGGCGGCATTGGTCCACCGCTGATAGACGAGAAATGGATCTACGGCGACAGACCGGAAAATATCTACTCGACGATCGTCGAAGGACGCCCGAACGGCATGCCTTCGTTTCGCCAGAAGATTCCCGACAACCAGGTGCAGCAGCTCGTCGCGTACGTGCGCTCGATGAGTGGCCAATTGCGAAAAGACGTCGCGCCGACACGCAACGACTCAATGAACGCGCGCCGTTCGGAACAACGCACCGAAAGGAAGACGCCGCAGCAAACAACCGAGCCACCGCAATGAGCGAAATCACCGGCACAATTCCTCGACTGATCCTGACGCTCGTCGTGGCGTTGTGCGTGTCCTCGTGCGGGGGCATCCAGAACGCGATCAACCCTGCTGGTCCAAATGCGGAGAACATCAGCAGGCTCTGGTGGTTGATGTTCATCGTCTGCTCGATCGTGTTTGTGCTCGTGATGATCGCGGTGTTGTTCTCGTTAACAAAGCGCACGAAAGAAGCTGCTGATAGAGTGCCGGTGCTCGAGCCGTCAGAGGAATCAGAACGCCGCCGCCGCAACGTCGTGATCAGCGCCACCACGATCACAGTCATCGTCCTGTTTGTATTTTTGATTGCCAGTTACTCATCCGGGCGCTCGCTCCGGATTAACGATCCGACCAAGAATGGTTTGTCGATCGAGCTGACCGGACACCAATGGTGGTGGGAAGTTCGTTACATGGATGTCGACGCGAGCAACATCTTCACGACTGCGAACGAGATTCACATTCCCGTGGGTGTGCCGGTGATGTTCAGTCTGCGCGGCGCCGATGTGATTCACAGTTTCTGGGTGCCGAATCTCGCCGGCAAGAAAGATCTCATTCCGGGAAAGATCAGCACTATCTGGCTACAAGCAGACAAGCCGGGCGTCTATCGCGGGCAGTGCGCTGAATATTGCGGGCTGCAGCACGCGAAGATGGCGCTGTGGGTCGTCGCCGAGCCGCAGGAACAGTTCAACGCGTGGCGACAGAACCAGACGCAGCAGGCTGTGGCAGCGACGAGTGACGTGCAGAAGCGTGGGCAGCAGATCTTTTTTTCAACGACGTGTGTGATGTGTCACGCGATTAACGGCACGCCTGCGGGTTCGAACATCGGACCAAACCTGACGCACGTCGGTAGTCGCCAGATGATCGGAGCGGCGACGCTCGTGAACACGCGCGAGCATCTGGCGCAGTGGATCAAGGATTCGCAGACGTTCAAGCCGGGGAACAGGATGCCGCAAAACAATTTGTCTGATGCTGATTTACAAGCGCTCGTGGAGTACTTGCAGAGTTTGAAATGAGCCACGAAAAGGAACAAAGAAATATTAGCCACGAAAAGGCACAAAAAGCGCAAAAAGAGGCGCACGCTGATCAGGGGCTAAGTACAACGATCAGTGACGAAGAGCTTGCTGAGGCGATGCGGCAGGAGCGCGAGGAGCTTGAGAAGACGTGGGCGCGTCCCGGCGGTGTGTGGG